>OFQY01000835.1_pt1 | contig 10662 bp, 20 predicted proteins | sample 1542991 | NCBI WGS metagenome assembly OFQY01 (sample SAMN07774224, study PRJEB24372) | wastewater metagenome | isolation source: Exp Tend VB 10WW | collected 2016-02
TGGCCGCAAAAAGATACTACGTACCGCTCTTTGTCCTTAAATTCAAAAATAAAAATAGGATCTTTGCCATCTTTAATAGCATGAGTCCTTAAAGTAAGAAGATCTTCGAATTTAATTGTGTAGGAAGCTCTTTCGGTGATCTTACACTCAAATTTCTCGCTCTCTGTATTAATGTCTCCTTTCCAATTGGAACTTGTTTGTAATCCTCCAGAAGCAGGAATTGTAACTCCCTCTACTTCTTTAGCTATTTTCTTCTCTTGTAGAGAGGAAAGTTTCTTGGTTGATTTTCTCATTGCAATCTAATCCTTTTCTAATTTCTCTCATCTCTGCTTCTGTCTTGTGTAAAGACGTATAAAATAGACCAGCTTGCAATTTATCTCCATAGTATAAAAGTGGCTTCCAATTTTTAGTACTCATAGAACTAAATCACCATTGGGCCTTTCTTTAACCGGCTTTTGAGGAGGTTGCTTACTAACAGGTGCTTCTGGCTCTTCTTTCTTTGGTGAAAACTTACTTGGTTTAGGAATTACGCCTGGACAACAATTTTTATTTCCTTCATAACATCTACTGGCATCTCGACAAGGTTTTTCTGCTAGACTTAAATAGGGCATCAATATAATCAAGGCTACGATTAGCTTTTTCATTGTTGTTTCATTTCTGGTGTTAGAACCACCATTAATTCAGGATCTTTTTGCAACATTCCCATTTGATAAGACCAAACAGCCTGTCTAGCTGCTAATTCCCAGGCTTTTTTGTTACTTTCTTCTTGATCAGAGAATTTTGAAGCTGGGTTTATGACTTTGCCAAAACTTCCAACAATAGAATTGGCCTTCCAATAGGCATTATATGAATCCTCAGCTATCTTTTGCCAGCTCATGTAAATCCTTTACTGAATTTTCTTCTAGAATTTTTCTAATATCTTCTTGATAAGTTCCTAAAGAAGATTCAATTTTAGGCCATGTTTTACTCCAAATTTGTGTAGGAGGTCCTCTAAAGCAAACTTCATCAAATATTATTGGCTTATCGAGTTTGATCATTTCTGGAATTGGAGGTTGTATACAATTATCGTGCTTGGCGACCTCTTCACCAAAACAACCATTATAATGTTCCTTACAGAGCCTGCAATAATGACTAAACACTTATTCTCTCACCAAAAAGGCAATTCCAGCTTTATCAAAGCACCTTTGTTTAATTTCTTCCACAATTTCTGGGTGCCCTTTAAGCATAACTGCGGCCTTATCAATTCCTTGTCCTAGTCGTTCTCCTTTATATGAGTACCAAGCACCAGATTTCTCAACAATGTCATAAAGCACAGCCGTTGAAAGGAGATTCCCGATAATGTCGATTCCTAGAGGATATCCGTGTCTTCCTTTATAAAAATCATAATGGCCTCTTTCACCATCTGCACCTCCACATTTCTGCTTCTTAATCAACCAATTATTGGTTCTGCCAATTTCTACGTTCTCAATTCCATTTATCGTCTCTTTTATCTTGGCGCCTTTTGTAAGCCAGATACTAACGAACTTGCCGTGCTTTAAAGCATTTCCACCAAGTACACGATGTTCTTCAGCATACGGAGAATTTCCAGCTTTCATATTATCCCGTACCTGATTAATCATAATGACAGTCGTATTTGTTTTTAACTGAGTAAAGCGATTGACGAATTCTTGGATTGCGGTTGAGTTTCCTCCATATGTCTTTTCACCAAATTCTTTATCATCTTGTTGCTCAGACATCATAGAACCAACTGAATCTATAACTACAAGTTGGAAAATACCTGTTTCAATTAATTTCAAAGCTGTACCTAGCATATCTTCTGCATTTAAACACTTGGCATGAACAACTTGTCCAACTTGTTCTTTTAGATAAGCTTTTTCTTCAGCTGTGTACTTTCTTTTAAGCGCTTTTTCACCACTTGTAATCTCTTCTTCAGAAAAAGATACTTTGAATCCTAGATTTTTCCAGAAGGACTTATCCCACTGCTCAACCATACAAAGAGCGATACAAGCATCTTCTCCATAATTTTTCTGAAGTTGTTTACAAACTTCAACTGACAACTGTGTTTTACCAACATTATTTTCTCCTGCAATTTCAATAATACCTCTTGGAAAACCTCCTTGAATTGCAATGTCCAATGAGATAATTCCAGTTGGTCTTCTTAGTAAGAACCCAGCGTCATATTCATCGGCAAAGGAAATAATATTTGATTTGAAGGTCTTATTGATTTTCTCAATTACACCTTCAATAATTTGTCTATTGGTAGGATTTTCTGAGCTTGTACTTTGTTCTTCTACTTGTTCGATCTTTTTCCTTGGCTTGTATGCCATTAAAGGACCTTTTCTATCCAAGCTAAAAGGGATAATTGTGTGATTGTAGCTAGGTTTTCTTTGATTATATCTTCATAATAAGAAATTCTCAATCCCATCTTTTCCAAGTCTTTCATATCAATTTGCGCCCAAAGGAGAACTTCATTGGAAATAATAAGAGAACGATTATAAACATCTACAGATAAAGTAACTTTCTCAGAATTATGTAATTGATATAAAGAATGGAGTTCTTCTATTAAAGTAAATCCCGTATAGGATTTTGGAAGTGTTAATTTTTCTAGGCGCGAAATAAGAAGTTCTTTAACTTGTGGCTTCATACTTAGTTTTTGTGCTCCAGAAATAGAAAAAGCCCAGCTTGAATAAGCTGGGCTTTGATTGAGAAAATAACTAAAAATTACAGTGTTACAAATATAAAGACGAGATTAGCTGTTTAGAAGTGCTTTTAGTGGGGCTGACATCTTGAAACGAACAACTTGTCGAGTTCCCTTGGCTCGATTCTTTGCTCCAGGAAGTCCTTCAAATACGCTACGTGTAGCTTTGACGAACTTGCCAAAACGATGTACTGGAACTTCAAATCCTAGTTGGATTTGCTCAATTATTACGTCGAATACAGTATCAAGAACCTCAGCGATGAGTTTCTTGGTTTGGCCTGATCGTTCTGCTACTAGTGATACGAGATTGTCTTTGCTTAGTTTTGTGTCTGACATGTGATGTTTTCCTTTTCTTTCTTGTTTGTTAACTACGAACTGATAAAAACTACTTTACGTATCTAAAACGTAATGTCAATAAGAAAAATGAGATTATTTTAATTTTTTCTTAACTGCGGCTTGCTAAAGAAACTGCTCGGAGATATCGGTCTTCAAACTCAGGCATGTTCTTATACTTTTCGTGAATCGCATCAATTTTAAGACCAAGTTCAGAAATGTCTTTCTCCATAGAAACTACATCTTGACCGGCCACCATAAATAGCTTCTCCTTAACAAATTGCTCAAGTTCATCAAGAGCTACACGATAAGTATAGTGCTTGGAGCCATCAATTTGTGTATAAGGGAGCTCCCAATAGTCCTGACCTTCATAAATAGGACGACCCGAAAATGAGCAAGTGTGGGCCTTCTTTGCTTTTCTTACGATGAGATTACGAACGTCTAATAGATTTGTCATGTTTTCCTTTAAGTTGTTGGTTGTCATATTGTTTATGCCAAGTTCTTCTAAAAACTTTATATCAACTCCTAATGACGAAGTAATAAGAGAGTCAAAATAATAGATCCACTGTTGAAATGTCCAGTCATCCATTTATCTAAGTCCTACCCATAAATCTTCATACTTGATTTCTTTTAGCCGCGAAATATGTTCAAGAACTTTTTCTAAATCCTTGATGGGATTATAGGTGAACTGCCAAGAACAAAAGTCCACATACCATTTTTGTTCTTCTTCAGTTAGCTGAAACATTATTCAATTATTTTCCAATATGGATCAGCATTATCATAAATAAAATCATGTAGAGAAGCTTCTAACGTCTTCGTTATGTAATCAGGTATACCATCTTCTCTGCCTTCTTTTATTAAGGTCTCAATTAATTCTAGCTCTGGGCCATCGAAATAATTATCTAGGTCCATTTCTTCAGTACACTCTGTATTAACGTAGCCTGATGAAAAACTAAATCTCACCTTCATTTTAGTTTCTTTCCATTCTTTACAACTTTTCGCGCCCAAAAGATAAACTCATCTACGGTTTTATCTAGTTTAGCAATATTACAAGTTTTACAACAAGTCACAGAATTACCTATTTGATAACCTTGACTATTGTTTTGTCTATCTATACCATTATATGCAAGAGTACCTTTACTAAACTTGAATCTATTACTTGGAGGAGAATCACAATAAGTACAATTAGAAAGAATCAAAATAGCAAAAGAATTCAAGTCAAGATTAAAGGAAAACTCTCTAACCCAAGCACTAGACACGTATTTGTTATAGATTGATTTTATAGGTTTCCAAATATCAAAATTAACTTTGATTTCTTTACACTTGGAACAAGTAATTTTCGATTTAGAATTACTTCTTCTAATTAATAAGGCAGAACACTCACAAAGGTAAAGTGACTCCCAATGCCTAGATTTTGTCTTGTGGAACCTATCTTTAAGAAGGTACTTCTTATTCATTTACTGGAGATTCCCAAGGGAGTAAGTCTTTTTCAGCAATTTCTTCTATATCTAACTTCTGAATTTCTATAAATCGTTCTACATAACTTTCAAATTGTCTTTGTGCATCTTCTTTATCTTTGGCCGCAAAAAGAACGTACTCGAAATCTCTGTCTGTAGTTACAACTCCACTACATCGAAAATATTTCACTTACCAACCTTCTTTTTATGTTCTTCAATGATTTTCTCAACTGGAGTTATCTTTTTCGGCTCCTGAAGGATAACTTGGTGACAAATTACATCTTTAGTTACATAAGAAGCATCTGTTAAAAGTTTATCTACATATTTAGTAGTAGCTGATGTTTCATCTGGAGCTTCTACTATGAAATCATCCCCTTGGCGCAATTTTAGTAGTACAGAACCTGATAATTTGTATCTATTCATCTTCTTCCTCAATCTCTGTGCAGTCAAAGCTTACTAAATCTCCATGCCAGTCAGCTTCTTCAATGAGAGCTTCAATAAAATTGTCTCTAGCACTTTCTTCATCCATTGCTTCGATTTCAACATCTGACATTCTAATTACAAGCTTTCCCGAACAATTAAAGGTCTTCATTTTCTTCCTCATCTTCGTCAGAGAAAATTTCCTCTACAAAACTTGCTTCTTCACAAACTTCATCGCAATCTTCAAGTTCTACCTTCTGAAACTCGTTAGCTGCTTCTTGCTCATCTTCAGCTTCAATTGTTGTACATACGTAGTATGATTTTCTGCCATTGACATGAAAGGTTTTCATTTATCTTTAGAATACTCCATTTCTAATTCAAAGATTTTACAGCTTGGCATTTCTGTATAAGGCTGTAGTTTAAAATCGCTAATTTCAAATAAGCAAGATTCTTTAGGTTGAGACTCAGCTATCTTTTCCATAGCTGGTTTATCAAGTCCGTAATCTAAATATCTAGTACATCGTCTCATTAGTGAATACTAGCCCAATCTATTCCTACTTGTGGTTTAGCTTTCAACTTCACCTTTAATTTAAAGGCTCTTTCGTTAAAAGCATTCTCCATGTGATATTTTATAATGCCTTTTGCTTCTTCAATTACAACTTCATTATCTGGCGCCTCAAAAAGAAGCTCATCATGAATTTGAAGAAGCATAATTACATCCAATTCTTTTAGACGCTGATCTTCTTCAATTGCAAGCATGACAATTCTCATAATGTCAGCTGCATCATTCTGAATAGAGTTCTTGCTCTGTCTTTCAGCTTCAAGCATGTCTTTGTAGTTGACAGAATCAATAGAACCTAAATTTCTATAACGTCCCAACAGAGATTGAACACGTTTCTCTCTATGGGCAGTCTCAATTTGATTCTCTAGATATAGTTTTACTTTAATGAACTCATTAAGAAGCAAATCAATATATTCTTGAGCTTCTACTGGCGAAACAATCCTAGAGACTTCAACTAGCTGTTCCGTATGCTCATTTCTAACAACTCCATATCTTTCCCGCAAATCATCAATGAAGAGCTTGATTTTTCTCTTATTGGTGAATTTTCTTTTATCAATCCACTTATTTATAATTGGGAGCCCAGCAATGTGATGACAAGTATCACTTTCCCAATCAATTGGATAGACTGTCAAACAATAAGGACACTGCTTGCTTTTGGCTGTAGGATCTGCATCTCTAAAATCATTTGTAAGATCTTCCCCTAATTTGTCGCAGCCAATACCATAAGCACAGCCGTACCACACTTTCTTGATGGAACTTCTTTTATCAATAATCTGGCGCTCATTAAAGGGAAGATTGGGATAACCTACCGAGTCAGCCTTATCTTTGATGCTCTTGCAATAATCGTAGTCATAAGCATAGATTCTTGACACAGCAAAAATATGCAAGTCCTTACCAGCTTCAATTGCCTCAATCATTTTCTCATCGCCGGAACGATGAGCCAGAATGACTAATTCGAGCTGACTAAAATCTGCATCCAACAAAACCCTGTTTACAGGCGCAATAAAAGCTCTTCGAATACCAAAGATGTCATTTTCTCCAACAGGGATATTCTGTAAGTTAGGACCATTAGAATTCAATCGTCCCGAAACAGTATGTCCTCTTAATGTTGATCTAATTCTTCCATCTGGAGAAACATCTTCTTGGAGTCCTTTTATATAGGTGCTGTATAACTTTGAGATCTTTCGATGCTCTTGCAATTTAGCAGCGAACTTATCTCCTTGATTAACCCATATTTTAATGGCCTTCTCATCTACTGAATCAGGATTACCTTTCTTCCTTTCAATTAATGGCTTACCGAGTTTTCCAAAGAAGAACTTCTTTAGTTGAGCCGGAGAGCGCAAATTGATGTTCTCACCAGTCATTTTCATAAACTCAGCTTCAATAGAATCAATCTTTTTCTTGGCTACAACTTCTAATTGTTTAAGGTAGCCAGTGCTGAGGGCAATTCCTCTACGTTCCAAGTTGTATAAAACGCGGGCAAAGGGAACCTCGATTGCTAAATAATAATCCCATAATGTCCATCTATTAACAGTTCCATCATTATTATAAGTAGGAGGGTAACAATCGATCGATTGCAGCTTCTTCTTTAAATAATCAGCAACATGCCAATTGGCATAAGGATCAAGTCCAGCATACTGTTTAGCGTCAGTTAAACCTTCTGGAGTTGAAATCTTACGTAAGATAGCATCTTTTGCTGTATCAGCTGCATGAGTCTTTGTTGCACGTTGGAAAGGAAAGACTTCCTTAAAATCTCTCATTTGAAGACCGCAGTAATCTAAAGCACAGTCCTTTAAACCATGACGACCTTCACGATTTTCATCGTACAACCAGTCCATGGTTACAGAGTTCCAAATATCGGCCGTAATGTTAATTCCGACATTTGCTGCCCAATGTATGTCAATTGGTAGGTTGGAGCCAATTAATCTTGGAACTGTCTCTAAATAATTTTTCATAACCGAATGATGTAAAACGTCAGCCATAGCGCCAAATCTCTCAACTCCATCGCTCAAAGAAAACATCAGGGGGTAATCTTTTGTTAAGTCTAATCCCGAACTCTCGGTATCATAGCTTACTTCTGGCCTTGTGCTTATATATTTAACACACTCAATAATTTGCTGCTCAGTATCCAACCACCGACATGGAGGAATTTTTTTCCAGTCTGTCATACAGTAATCTCCTTACAAGCTCCGCATTGATAAAAATAACCCCCATAAGTTGGTTGATAATGAAGGCTGGTATCTCTATAAGGAGCAATGAATTTATTGCACGGTTTACATAACTTTTCTCTTTTACAACAATTGGCATATTGACAATGCCAAGTTCCATCCATTCGAAAACCGCCACAAATGGTGGAATCAAACTCACAATTGTCGCAAACCACGTCTAATCTTTATGCTTGGTGTAATTAAAACACAACTTTGAAATATGCTGTGCAAGCACAGAAAGCCACTCAGTATCTTCTTTCATATTAGTAGAGCTGAATTGGTCTATTTGTAAGGATAAAGGACTGCCTGTATATTGTTGTAGTATCAAGCCACTTAATCTACCAATTCTCCTTCCTTCTACAATAAGTTCTAACTCACCATCTTTAATTCCAATTTGAATTGGAAATTCTTCTTTGTCCATTTTCACTCCATAAAAGAAAAGCCGCTGTTCAGCGGCTTTTCTTTTAATCTATTTTAAGTTTTATTGTTTAGGAATTACAACGCCAGCAGAACCTGCAAATTTAGGTCGTTCTTGTACTTCAGTATCTGAGCCAGGGATTCTAGGACCACCTGCATAAGCATTTGGTACACCTAGGATTTTAGCTTGAATTTCTGGAGGAAGACACATCTCGGCAATTTCCTTGTCTAGATTGAATAAACCACCATTGATAGAAATTGCTCGATTTACAATCTCTACTAGGGGTTCTTCTACTTCAAATTGATAAGGATTATTTGATGTCTCATCAATAGAAAAGACGGCTTTCATTTTAACTGCTGAATCAGTACCAGCTCCTTCTTTATTAAGTTGGAGTACTGAAGAGTACAGGTCCATTCTTTGTGGAGCTTCAAATGAACACTTGAGCTTCTTTAATTTCATCTTTCCTTCAGCGTCATAGCAACAATCTGATGCTTCATCCGGGAAACCTGACCAGTTACACTTAGAACAGGTAGTTGGAAGTTGTAATTTCTGCTCAATCTTTCCTCTTAATGAACCAAGCATGTCTTTAGGATCACTGCCTTGGAGCTTGGAAAAGTCTTCAATAATTACTCCACAACCTCCGCAAAGTGAAGCCTTAGTTACAATTTGTCCACCACAACCTCCGCAAGTCCAATTTAGTTGATGGCGAATTCCTCGGTAGAACTTCATTTTCTTCTCACCAGCATTCCAACCATCACCACCTAATACGTTCTTTGTGTGATTGGGGCCTAGTTTTAGCTTAAGAAGTTTACCAAAGACTTTTTCTACGTTTGCAGCACAGAATTTACAAGTATCTCCTTCACATCTTAGGGAATTGTATAGATATTTGTCTTGATAGGACGCATGGTTTCCATCCTTATCAAGTCGAGGAACATTGTGATAGAAGGCGAAATGTACAATCTGGTGTTTAGTTGTAACCGATTTCTTCCAAGGATTGGGCTTAGCTGTGTAATGTTCCTCTTGATAACAACCAACACATTCCTTCTTATTATGTTGCTCTAAACCTGCAGTGCAGATAATAGAAGGATAAGCTGTCTTTTCCCCTTGTTGAATTTGTGTCTTTTGTTCATGATATTCGCCCCAAGGTTTCTTTTGATTATCAACCAAAGATGTAGGATACTCTTCAGGATTCTCTGGGGTAATAAACATAATAGTTTCAATATTGCCTTTAAGTTGAAGCTCCTCCCAGAATTTCTGGATAGGGATATCTCGTTTCTCAAAAGTTTTGTTGCTTCGTTGTGTGGTTCCACTTGTGATATTGATTGGTACTTGGATATTTTTTGGATTGAACATGTTTTTCCTTTTCTTTCTTGTTAGCTATTTCTTTAAAAGTTCTGAGACTTATTATTTTCTTGTTTGCTATTGTGTTTTGTAAGGTTTCTTTATTTAAGTCGTCTGGTTGCTTACTTGGGTATTCTACCCTAAAAAGTGAGCAGACTTTATATAATTTGTAAATTACTTCTTCTGTTCCAGATTGTCCAGCTAAATCATTATCCAACATCAAACAATATTTTGTCTTTATCTTGGATAATAACAAAGCCTGAGTTTCAGTTATCCAGCTTCCTAATAATGCCACTACATTTCTGTAGCCGTTTTTCATAAGAAACAGCGCCGCTTTGAAACCTTCTACAATAAATACTTCATCAAGAGCTTCATATTGAGCGCGCTTTAAAATAGTATCAAAATTCCATATCAACTTACTTTTGTCTAAGATTCCATAAGAAGGATACAATTCATCAAACCAAGCTCCATAATCTGATGGTGCTTTATAACCATTTGCTTCATAACACCCTCTATAGACTTTGTACTTTGGCATCATTCCAATAGTAGAACCACCAGAAACTCCAACTAAGTTTCCATGTTCATTTCTTAAAGGGTAGATTACTCGGCTTCTATCGATATGAAATCCTATTTTGTAAGCCCAAAGTAAATCTTCTGGATAGCCTAAATCAATAAGAGAAGCCGGCTTATAAAGAAAGTGTAAGAGAATTTTCTCATCAAGAATCTGCTCTTCTTTAACAGTTCTAATTGCAAATTTAGGTATTTCAATTCTTGGCTTATACTCTAATTCAACACCTGCAACTATAGATTTGACTTCATGTTCAGGTAACTGAAGCAGAGTAAGGAAATGTTCAATAGAACCTCCCTTATGACAGCCGAAACAGTGAAAAGTACCCGTGTTTAAGTTAAGGAAGCAAGAAGCGTGTTTTTCTTGATGAAAAGGACAGAGGAACTTTATCTCACCTCCACCTTCTTTATAAGATAGGTTAGGAAGTACCTTCCTTATTATCTGTTCTATGTTCATTAAGCATTTCCTCAAACCAGGATTTTCTAACTGCAAACAAGGAATAATCACCAAGCCTAGCTAAGGCGCTTTCTACATTGAAAGCATAGTCTGGACTTAGAGAATGAAGAAGTTCCGAAATCTCCTCAACACTAAGTATGTTCTTAGGCTTCGTTCCTAAAATAAGGTCTACTATACAGGTCTCTCGTAGTCTATCTCTAGT
>OFQY01000837.1_pt1 | contig 10660 bp, 9 predicted proteins | sample 1542991 | NCBI WGS metagenome assembly OFQY01 (sample SAMN07774224, study PRJEB24372) | wastewater metagenome | isolation source: Exp Tend VB 10WW | collected 2016-02
GACATGACCAAGGAGGATTTCAAAAACCTTGTTCAGTCATTCGGGAAGGTCAACGGCGTGAGCGAAGAAATGCTCATCGCTCTGTTGGACATTGCGCCTTTGTTCAATGAGGTCAAAACGGCGGCGGATGCTGCCGGAACATCTATAGCTGGCCTGACAGAGAAATTGGTTCTCTCGAAAGATGAAATGATCGCTGTCGGTACTGTGTTGGGTAACGTCGGTTACAGTTTCGGTTCCGTCATGGAGATTTTGCGCGATCTTCCGGCAGAAGAAATAACGGCATTTGTGCAGAAAATGGGCGGAATCGAAGGTTTGCTTAATTCATCTGGTTCATTTGCCGATAACTTCCTGACTGAAGGAGAAAAATTACAAGTCAAAACCGATTACCTGGCAAAAAGACTTACCGATCTTGGCGTTAGTTCTGACCTGACAGCCGAGCAATTCCGCGATCTGGTCATGGGTCAAGGTGAATTTGCCAATGCTTCGTTTGAAACACGTGCCGGAGCGATGCTTCTGGCCAAGGATTTCTTCGAGCTGAACGGCGGAATTATTACCCTATCGGATAGCGTAGGCGGGTTGAATAACGTGGCGACTGCTGCATCTGTATCAGTGGATAGTCTGGTTCAAGCTGGCGTTGATTTCGGTTTAACGATGCAGCAAATATCCAAGCTGCTTAACAGCACATCACCTGCCGATCTTGCTGACTGGGCAAAAAACAATTCACAGATCAATCAGCAGGCGGACTTCTTTAAACAGAACTTCCTGTCGCCTGATCAGCAATTCGCGAATGACTCGCAGAACTTAGCTAATCAACTATCCAATATTGGCATTGATCCAAATATCACACGTTCCGCATTTACCGCGATCCTGCAAGACATGACCGCACAAAATAACGCTGCGGCTCGCAATCTCATGGGATTGTTTGACAGCGTTCACGACCGCATGGAAGCGAGCGCTGAAGCGGCGGCAAACTTTGTTGCGCCATTAGCCGAGATCATCAATCAGGACGCTATTGATGCGGCGCAAAACAGGCTGCGTGATACCGAAGGAACGTTGACTGAAGCACAAAACCAGCTTAATCAAGCAAGACAGGCGGAAGTAAATACGCTACAGCAGACAGTCGACAAATACCGGAATTATGAGCAGGCGATGAAAAATGCCAGCAACGCGCTTGCATTAAGTGCGGCATCGCCACTCACTCCGATGCAGAAATACCAGGAAGCAAGTAGCCAGTTACGAGCCGCTGCTAATTCCGGTGACTACGAGAAATTGCAACAGGCAGGTAGTGCGTTCCTGGAAGCATCGAAACTGGTCAATGCGTCTGGAAGCCAGTATTCATCTGACTACGCTTTCGTCAAAGGCTTGTACGATCAGGCCGCATCTGCTGCTGGTAAACAGGCGAGCGATGCAGAGCGTCAACTGGGTGCACTCGGAACAATCAACGATAGCGTTTTAACAGTCGCTCAGGCTGTTAACAATCTGGCGGCTGCTCAATCGGCATACAACGCAGCGAAAAGCGCAATTCCTGCACCAGTTTATAGCACGCCGAGCGTGCAGGCTCCCCAGGTTCTATCCATGCCATCGGCTAATTTTGACATGAGCAATGTCGTCCAATTCCCAAGCGACACGCAGATTAGGGATTTCGTTAAATCTAATTATGGCGATTGGAAAGCAATCTATGACGAAGCGATCAAGTATCAAGTAAGCAGCGAGCGACTGTCATCAGCATCCGGCCTGCCGCTAGCAGATATTCGGTCGTGGGTGGAATCGCAAGGGCTGCCGATGTTCGAGCGTGGTACAGACTACGTTAAAAGCGGCGGGCTGGCGATTTTGCACAAAGCGGAAGCGGTGACACCGGCCAGCAGCATGAGCGACATGGCATCTTCGATCGCAGCATTAACCGCAGAAAACCGAGAAATCAGAAAGCAGCTTGAAGAATCGAACCGCAAACTATCTTCGCTGATCGGAACAGTAGCGAAATCTAGCGACAAAAATGCTGATCGGATCGTTAGAAACAGCGACAAGCAATCGTTTTATCGTGAGGTACGCAGAGCATGAGCATTTCTGACGCACAATATCAGGCATGGTTGGAATCCGATGACGCTTATCGGTGCGTGCTGGTCGAGCCGGTGGCGAATGTATCCAGTGTAGAGACTACCTTTTACCTGTCCAACATGCCATACGCCAATGGCTCCGTTCTTTATGACGCGCTGCTGGTCGGTGGATCTGTCAAAACATCAGAGGCGATGAGTCTGGATAGCGGAGAAGCTGAATATACGCTTGGCATGATTCAGGTGGCTAATTTTGATGGCGAGTTGGACGCGTGGTTCGATTATGTCTGGGCGAATCGGTCAATAACTGTCTATTTTGGTGATGTTCGCTGGCCTAAATCCGATTTTCGGACATTCGCCGGTACGATCAGGGACATTCAGCCGGTTGACCGCCTGACGCTTGGCTTTGTCATGCGCGACAAAATGGAACGGTTGAATTATCCGATTACGGAAACCAAGCTTGGCGGCAGCACGAACAATAAAGATGAGCTTGTTCCGCTTGCGTTTGGAGAGCCGCATAACATCAGGCCGCTGCAAACAAACCCAGCAACGTTGGAATATCAGGTTCACGGCGGCGCAATTGAGCGATTCACGGAAGTTAGAGACAACGAGGTTCCGGTATCAATCACCGGCAACACGTCGACCGGCAAATTCATTCTTTCTGCCAGTCCGGCAGGTATTGTTACGGCCAGCATCCAGGGCGACAAGTACAGTGGGACATACATCACAAAAGCAGCCGATATTGTCACAGCTTTGACAACACGATACGGGCAATCGACAAACAGATTCACTTCTGGCGATCTGGACACAACCAGCCTGGCGACATTCAACACGGCGAATCCTCAGCCGCTTGGCCTGTATATTGACAGCAACATGACCGTTCGGGAAGCTGTCAAAGATGTGGCTGCAAGTGTCGGCGCGCAGCCGGTACTTACCCGGCAAAACAAGCTGAAACTACTGAAGCTGGAAGTTCCTTCATCTGGCGCTGTCATGGCAATCACTGAGAACGATATCGTTGAGGGTTCTTTGCGCATGACACAGAAATTACCGGTTCAGACCAGTTTCAAAATTGGCTACGCGCGGAATTGGCAGGTGCAAGAGCCGGTTGATGCGCGTGTTACTCCGGCAGCGAAGGATTTATTCGCCAAAGAATGGCTGACTTACACGGCAACCGACTCGACGGCGAAGGCGCTTTATCGACAGATGGAAGAGCCGGAGCAGATCGATACCTATTTGATACGTGAGACTGACGCGCAGACGCTGGCAAATTTCTACCTGGCTCTGTTCGGCACTATCCGGCAAGTATGGGAGTTTTCCGCAAAACCAAAAGTGATGTCATTGAATCTTGGTGACACGGTAACAATCGCGGCGGATCACATCAACGGCGGGGCTGTTACTTACGGCATGGTTGTCAGGCTAGATATCGGCTGGGTAGATCGTGAAATTACTGTAGGAGTACTCATCTAATGGCCACAATACAGAACGCTCGCGATGTTTATCTGCAAGCGGAATCACCCAGGCTACTGCCGGTCACGATCTCAAACGATTTCACATTTAACGGCAATGTGACTGGCCAAGTTAATGGTGTGGGCGCTTCGACTGTTACGACGCAGGCTAGCAACGGTTCGACAGCATACACCGGCACAACACAGTATCGTAATGACACGGCACCGACGAATGCAGTTTCAAGCGCATCAGCTCCGACCCTAGTCAATAATTCTGACGGATCGCGCGACATTACGCTGACGTGGACATATACAGATGGGGCGGTTCCGGCTGACGGGTTCATTCTGTTTTATCGTGAAGGTACTGGCACGGTATTAAGTACCGATGCTGGTATCCAATTACCAGCCACAGCGCGCAGCTATAGATTTCAAGGAGTTCATCAGGGCACCGCGTATCGGGCGGGGATTGCTGCATTCCGGCGCACTGAAGCGGGTCTCAGAATCACGGCCATTTATCAACCAACCACAACGCCGGATTGGCGTGTGTCAGCGGCCACGACAAATATCACGGCGAACATCAACGGTGTCGGCGCATCCACTCTAACTAGCCAGGCAGCGGCAGGGTCGGCAATTCAACAGGCTCTCGAGGCTAACGGCAGCGTGATTCTGACTGGCCAGCTTGTTCCCACAAATACCGGCGCGATAAAGGCCGGAACAATAACTTGGAATAGCACAACCGGGGCATTAACCGGCGGTACCGGAATTGCAGTAACCAAGTGGGGAATCATTGGCGCGAATGCAGGAACCGCCACTTTTACCATCGAAACATCCACGGGCACGGCGACACTCAATGGCAATATTTCAGGCGGTGCGAATATCGATATCACAGGAACAGCAAAGTTTGCTGGATCGACCAATTCAGGTTGCGTGCTTTACTGCGGTGTGTTTAATGACGGAGGAACGGTAGCCGGTGGCCTATTGGCAAAGGGAGCAAATAGCGGCGGATTTGGTGTACACGGAAAAATAGTATCGGGAAGTTTGCTGTCGGTTGGCGTTAAAGGGGAGAATACGGGTGGCCGGGGAGTTGAAGGGTCGGCTACTGCGGGTGTGGGCGTGTATGCTACAGCAACAACAGGAACTGCACTCGCCGTTGTGGGTAAAATGACCATGACTAACACCACGCTAGTTACCAACTTGAACGCTGACATGGTGGACGGCTTGCAGGGAAGTGCATTGTGTAACGTGGTAACAACTAACACCGGAACGTGTACGGTATCAGGCGGCGGATTTCAGAATCTAGTTACAGGACCACTTGCAAGTACTGTACAGACTCGCGGAACAGGAAATGTCGTCTATATAGAGAATATTTCTGATGCGAGACTGAAAACGGATATTCAAGATGAGTTGCTGGGGTTGGACTTCATAAATTCGCTGCGACCAAGATCATTCAGAATGCTATCCAGTCAATCAGTAAAATCGCATGGCCTGATTTATCAGGAGGTATCTGAGCTGTTATCAGAATGTGATTCTTTGGCCATGCTTAATGACAATGAAATCGGCGGTGTTGATTACAACGGGATAGTGTCTCCGATCATCAAAGCAATACAGCAATTGAGTGATTCAGTCGACCAACTTAAACAGGAAAAATGATGGATAGAACAATGATGCAAGGCAGCAAAGAGCAAGTAAGAGCAGCATTAACTAACTATGACGTGGGGGTTTAAAAATGGCACGATGGGCACACGCAGATACATTGGATGGCAGCTTAAATGTAATCAAGAATAATTGCACGAAACTGGCCGTGGTGGCGGCATATTCGGCAGGCGATAGTTATGCAACAGTGACGGGCGGCAGCAATATTCTTGCGGAAGTTACTATGACTGGAACCGATTTCACACTCGGCACCAGCGGATCTGATCGCACTCTGACATCCGCGTCGGGAAAACAGGATGCGTCGGCAAATAATTCTGGCACATCAAACACATTCGTTTTTCTGGATGTAACAAATTCTAAGGTTCTTGGCGCAACGGTTGAATCATCGGCGCAATCTGTGACGGCAGGGAACCCGGTTAACTTCCCGCAGATTGTTATCACGTCGAAACAATGGTCGGCACCTTGATAGATGGCCTTCGCTGATTACACGGACGGCGTTAATGCCGTCAAAGCGGTTCTTTGGGACAGGTCTGATAGCGTGGCCGAAGAGGTCATTTATCAAATTCCAGGCATAAGCGTGCATCTCAATACTGTCGGTGAAACGCAGATCAAAGAACTCCGCTTTAATGATTACCTGATTGTTCCAGAGGGCGACTGGGTAATCATTTCCGTCACTGAAAACAGTGTCCAGGCCTCACGGATGACTGATTCCGATTTCGTCGCAACGCACACTCCAATTTAACCGCAAAAAATGGCAATCAGCTATGTAAGCTCCGGCACAGGCACAAACTCAATTGCCTCGATGCCATCGCATCAGGCCGGGGATCTGCTGATATTTTTTGCTTACCGTGATGGCAGCACCACTAACCCTACGCTGCCCGCCGGGTTTACCTCGATAACTGCGCCTGACGGCACGTCCAGCAGTACAACGGTCGGCTATAAAATCGCTGCAAGCGGCTCTGAAACTTCTGGCACATGGACTAATGCCACCAGCTTAATTTGCCACGTTTATCGATCAAGCACCGGCAGCGTTTTCCCCGGCGCGGTTGCTACCAATACCGGTTCCTCCACCACTGTAAATTACCCTGCACTGACGCTGAAGAACACCAGCGGATCGTCTTGGGTGCTAGGCTTCGCTGGTTGTAATCAGTCGGATATGAGTCTGGAGACGGCACCGTCACTGATGACGAACCGCAGTACTGTATCGGATGCCACGGACGAAGCGGCGGGGGCGGACACAAACGGCGGGGTTACAAGCTGGAGCAGTACAAACGTCTCAGTAGGTGGTACATCCGGTCCATGGACAACGGCAGTCATTGAAATTGCAGAATCTGCGATAACGTACATCGGTTCGGCAACAGCCGCAGCCACGACGGTTACCCTGCCAGCCCACCAAGCGGGCGATTTGATCCTTATCTTTGCATTTAGAGATGGCAGCTCAATCGCACCCTCGCTACCGTCAGGATACACAAGCAAAGCCACGGCTGACTCAAGGGACTTTGACTTCGCAGTGATGCGTTTGGGCTATAAAATCGCTGCAAGCGGTTCTGAAACTTCTGGTACATGGACTAATGCCACTCAGTTGGTGTGCCACGTATACCGTGGTGTTGACCAAACCACTCCGCTGGGCGCGTCGGGTGGCACAACTCGAACAACACAGGGCACGACGACAGCAAGTTATCCTACGCTTACCTTAACTGTCTCGGACGGCACTTCGTGGATTGCAGGATTCGGTGGGAGCGAGAATACAACGTCTGCAATTGATACTGCCCCGGCTGGCATGGTGCAACGTGCCACGGCTACCGCGGCATCCAGTGAGGTTGCAGGGTTCGATACGTTTGGCGGGCGTGCAGCATGGACGGCGAAAACGGTAGCGTTGGGCGGGTCAAATTATGATTGGATAGTCCGCAATGTAGAGATCCTGGCGGGTGTAACAGAGATTACGTTAACCACCGGAGACTCGAATCAACTTAACACGTCATCTGCTGCATCAATAACCCAAGAACATGTCCTGACCACCGGCAATTCTGCGCAGGTTAATACCTCATCCGCTGCGGCAATTACCCAGATTCACGCGACAACTTCCGGCGATGCGGCTCAGTTAAACACGGCCGCAAGTGGCGCAATCTCTCAGGAACACGCGCTCACCACCGGAAATTCAGATCAGATAAATTCTGTTGCCGATGGTGCTATTAGTCAGGAACACGTTTTAACTTCTGGCAATGCGGATCAGGTCAATGCTGTTACGGATGGCGCGATCAGTCAGGAACTTACGCTTACGGCGGGAAATTCTGACCAGCTTAACACTTCATCTGCTGATGTAATCACGCAGGAGCACATTTTAACTTCCGGTGATTCTGATCAGGTCAACACCGCATCAAGCGGGGAAATCAGCACGATTCTGACGCTGGTTTCCGGCGATTCAGCACAGGTCAATGAATCCACGGAAGAATCTATCAGCCAGGAACACATACTGACGGCTGGCAATTCAGATCAAGTCAATTTGACCGATGACGCTGCGATAACACAGGAACAAATACTGGTTGCTGGCGATTGCGATCAGGTCAACACGATATCCGAGGACGCGATCCAGCAGGGTAATACGCTGACCGCTGAGGATGCGAATCAAATAAACGTCGTTTCTGAGGCGGTAATAACTCAGGAACATATCCTGGTAGCGGAAAATTCGGATCAGGTTAACACAGCATCCAGCGGCGGAATTGACCAAGAGCATTTCTTAACATCGGGTGATGCGGATCAGGTCAATGAGGTATCAGAAGACTCTATATCTCTAACGATAACGCTTGAGTCTGGTGATTCAGACCAGTTAAATCAGTCGGCTTCAGCGGCAATAATTCAGGAACAAACGCTGGCCGCAGGGAACGCAGATCAACTCAACATCGTCACGGGCGGCTCTGTCGGGGTAACGATACTTACCGCATCCAATGTCGCGCAAATCAACACAATTACGCCACTGGGCGAAATCAGGCTGGAACAAATAATGAATCTACAGTTGCTCTACAAGAATGACTTTGATGATGCCACCGCTGCGGCAACGTCATCTGCATCGGGATTCCCGCTGACAAACGCCGGGGCAAACAGCAAGGCGTCAGTCTGGCGGTCGACCTCTCTATCAAGCCAGACCATATCCGGCAACTGGGCAGGAACGGCAAAAACGATCAACTGCGTTGCGCTGGCGTTTACCAATTTGATTGAGGGGTCAACTGTCCGGGTAAAACTGTATCAAGAGATTGCTGACGCATCGCCTTACTACGATTCTGGCGTGCGTACCGTGTGGTTTGCTTACGATCCGCCGGATGGATTCACAACGATAGGCCTGATCGCTTTCCCGTTCGGCGGTGGCGTTCATTTCCCGGTGTTCTTCGACGCTGCGACGATCAAAAAATTCGAGATCATTATCACCAGTTCTGGCAACGCAGACGGATACATAGAGGTCGGGCGCGTGTTGATCGGTAACGCCTGGTCACCTGAACACAATGCAGAGTATGGCGCAACCATCGGCCACGTTGACGAGAGCGAAATAAACCGAACGGCAGGCGGTCAATATGTTGACCGGCGCGGGATGCATAAAACAATCAACTTCGGCCTGCGCTATTTATCTGATTCTGACCGATCGGAACTGTCAAGCATCGTGCGCAGGAATGGCAAAAGATCGCCGGTATTTTTGAGTATGTACCCGGACGAAACGGATGAGATTTTTCAGAACGGAAATGTGTTTGGTTATTTCCGCGATCCTGCCCAGTTTGAGCACGTGATGCATTCTGCACATGATACCAAAGTCGACATTGATGAGATTTAAAGGGGGGTGTGATGGACTACAAAGAAGCGCTTAATAAAGTAATCATTCCGGGCTTGAAGCTGCTGCCGCCAAAGTTTGACACACCGGAAGCCAGGGTGATGATGCTGGCGATCGGGATGCAGGAATCACGATTTCTGCACAGAAAGCAGATCGGCGGGCCAGCGCGAGGCTTTTTTCAGTTTGAAGAAGGCGGCGGCGTGCGGGGCGTGCTTAAGCATCCGTCTACCAAGCGCATCATTCAAGACGTGATATTCAAGCTGGGTATCCCTGCCGAGGAGTGCTACAACTGCCTGGCTGAAGATGATGATCTGGCGGCTGCGTTTGCGCGGCTCTTGCTGTACACCGATCCGAAACCATTGCCCAGCCTGACAAGTGATCCTGGCGAATCGTGGGAGTACTACCTGCGGAATTGGAAGCCCGGTAAGCCACACCGGGAAACGTTCGATGCATTCCTCTTGCACGCACGGGAGGCCGTAAATGGAAGATAAGAGCCATTGCCCCTGACCGCACAAGATGCCTATGAGCTTAAGTTCGAGATGCAGAAAACACGAGAACAGCTTGAACAGCATGCTAAGGAGATGATCGAGTTTCGAGAGCGAATAGGGCGCTACGAAGGCAAGGGCGTGGGAATAGGTGTCAAAATTGGGGCAATTGCGGTTTTTGTGTTTATCGGCTCTCTAATCGGGGCTTTATGGGCGTTGGTAACTGAAAGGCTGGGGTTAGGTGATGTTTTTAAACTTTTCTGAGGGTAAGACAATGAAACTATTTATTATTGGCTGCATGTTATTTATCTTTGTTGGTTGCAAAGCTCTGACACCACAGGCTCAGCAGGCCGGTGACCTGATCGTTCAAGCCACGTACGTGAATGAGTTGGTCAAATCCGGCGCGGTTACTGAGAGCCTGTACAACAGCGCCCTGTCAGAAAAAGACCGCAAAACGATTGAGAACTCGCTGAACGCCTACAATGCGTTCACTGCTAAGTGGGGCGGAATGATTACCAAAAATCCACTTGAAGCGGTTACGCGCACGCAGTTAATCATATCGGAATACAGCGTTTTGCGGATTCGGTTTGGCGAGATTGAGCGCATCGTCAAAGATAATTGGTCAAGTTACCCGGTTGAGAGTCAATACCTGCTGGCTGGCTATCAGAAACAAGCCTATGAACTGGACGAGCTAGTCATGAGCATGTTATCGAAACAGAACACCAACACGGCGTTGATTGCAGTGCAGAAGATCGCGGTTATCGCCGGTCAGATCGCGCTTAAATTAATATGATGCCGGTCGAATTACAGCCGACATTGATATTCTCGGCGGCTGGCGTAACTGGAATGATCTTTGCCTATCTGCGCATCTGGTCCTATGAATACGAGCATTTGACGTTTGCTCAATTCTTCTTTGGCGATCCGCACGCAACAGGCAGGGCGGTTACTACACTCGGGCTGTTAATCGCTGGCGCTGGTGGCTTGGACTACCTGAGCACAATGACGCATCACCAGTTAATCATTGCCGGGTTCAGCCTCGGTTTAATCGTTCCAGAGAGGGTAAAAAATGGGAAAGTTTCTGACACCACTGCGCGTTGAATTGGTGGCGCACGATCCGGCAAAGTGGAAATTAACTGATCCGCTGATCTACGATTCAAAGACGGTCGGCAAAATCATCGTGCCTGAAGGGTATGTAACCGATTTCGCCAG
>OFQY01000838.1_pt1 | contig 10635 bp, 6 predicted proteins | sample 1542991 | NCBI WGS metagenome assembly OFQY01 (sample SAMN07774224, study PRJEB24372) | wastewater metagenome | isolation source: Exp Tend VB 10WW | collected 2016-02
TCGATACTCTTAAACTGAGGCGAATATTTTGCTCGTATAGAACCAAGACCGTATTTGAAGTTTTCCCCGCCACGCAAATCTTTCTTCAGTATCTTAATGACTGTATCGAGATCGTGAGGCATATATTGCCGATTACCGGCATTAGTAAAACCCTTAAATATGCGTTCTTTGGGCCCAGCTTTATCCACCAGATTAACTAAATAATCGTCGAATTTATTGCGCAATCCTTCGTCAGATATTTGCCTAAAAAGCTTACTATTGGTTGACTGTCTATCTACCTTACCGACATTGCGTATAGCTTCTCTATGCGCCACAACTTGGTTTGCATAATCCCTCGTGATATATCCAAGCGCTTCGTCGTCAATATTCTCTCGATTTGATTTATCGGAGAATACTTCTTTGGCTGCATTCTTAAAATCATCATCGTTCGATAAATCAAACGAATCCTTCTTCTCATCAACGAATCTCATTAATCGTTGGTCAGGTAAATCTTTTGGTGTTACATGTCCAATACTAGGTTCTTTACCTTGCTCAGTAAGAAACTGGTACATCGCAGCGCTACTGTGCAGTAACTCTCTGAATGGATCACTCTTCAAGCTGTCATTATAAAATTCAGAGTCACCGGTGTTTTTAACTCCGTCAGCCAGTAGTAAATTCAACTTCTTAATAGCCTTACCGAAAAAGTCGTAACTGATCGACGGGTATCTTGGTGAATAAATATCCGATCCGAATATCTTCGTACCGTTTTTAGGATCAATCAAATCTTTATGGGATAGCAGCGTTATCTCACCGAAACCAGTCAGCGGATGAGCTTTGTCAGTCACAGCGATCGACGGTGCTGCTAGACCACCCATACGATCAGCGTGGATGAGATTGCGCACAGATAAATTGTGTTGGGCAATGAGGGTGTTCTCAATCTTCTCGGTCTTACTAAACTTCAATCGCATGTCTGTAGTAGAGAAATCGCCGTTATTATCGACCGACTTAACTTGCGATCCGTCCAATACGAATCCGTCGAACTGCCCGTTGCCTTTAGATAGCATAGCACCATCAAGGTTGTTTCGTGAGAACTCGTAGATCCCTAACTTACCATACTGATCCCAATTAGCTGGACCCTCTATGCGAACATACAACGGCATTATCTTATTTACAGATGACGCTCCTGATTCTCCCGCAAGAATACTTTCTTTATCCGATGAAAACCAGAATAAGTTCTGCGCACCTTTCTTGACATTAACCTTACTGAATGCCTTATCGGTACCATGATAAACAACCCTCGGCCTACCTTGATCGTCGACAACTTTACTATCACCAAACCACTTCCAGAAATTAACTGGGTTGATGATTAGTTTACCTTCACTGTTGGTCGTTGGACGTTCAATGCCATCGACTGTCACACGACTAAACTTAGCCGTAATGCTCACGTCCTTATCGTCGAATATCACATAGTTGTACGCACCCTCACCCTTGCTGCGACTTGTACCGTCGAGGTATTTGATACCGCGTATGCCTAGTGAGTGAAGGTATTCGGATGCTGCTTTTTGAGATCCTTTGGTTGAAGTAAGTCTCGAGTATATATTCTCGCCAGTGGAGTTTCCCTTATTGTCGGCAAGCATTCGATCCACATCTTTTTGTGTAAGGTCGAATTTTGAGTCACCTGATACAAGTATCCACGGGTATGCGCTACCTGGTTTAACTTGCCCTTTGCGATTATCTCGTATTACAGCGCCGCCCATATCTAAGCCGTCAGGGTTAACTTTACCGACGGGAAGTTCGCCCAGAGCACTCTTCACCTTATCGCTCTGCTCGGATAGCGGCTTATCCCACAATAGATACTCGTCTTGCTCCGGCGCTAGTTCGACTTCGTAGAGTTTGCCGGTACCTTTCGTTACCCCTTTCGCTTCAAGTTCTCTTACCTGCCGCTCCATTTCTTTAATCAAGAAGGCGCTTGCAGTCCCTCCCTCTTTCAATTCTCTAATTAACTCATCACCTTTGTTATCTGCAACATATATCACAGGTTCTGGAAAATATTCCGAATCAAATTCAGATAACTCTCGCACCGTGTAATTTTTACCTGCGATGTTGTAGGTGGGGTTAATAGCAGACCCCGCCCCTAAAGTTTCCTTATAATACTCAGCGACGTCCTTGCTCTCGGCAAAGTAATGCCCGTAACCGTATGCCTGTGCGCCTTCACCCGTACCGATCTTGCTGCTATCGAATTTATTGTGATCGTGCGGTGACCCGTGATAGGCGCGGGAGAATTTAGAATTATCCTTAGTGTATCTAGCGGCATTCATCAGAGCTTTTTTTGTGTCAGCGCTATATTGCTCCCCTCCGTATAAACCCTGTCCCTTAAATACGGCTTTACCCATAGATTCCCTTACTTTAGTTCGACTAATACCGAATAATTTCTGAACAACTGGCGATATGTAATCAAACCTTGCTACTCGCTTTAAGCCGAGAGCAGATAAGTCTTGGTCAGTCGGGCTTTCTCCCGCCAGGAGCTTGGTTGAGATCACGTCGAAGATCGAGTCGCGCCTCTTACTTTCGGCTTCGAATTGGCTCTTCAAAATAAGATTATTCTCAAACTCGTTAATCGCCTCCTGTTTATTCGCATAAAAATTGCTAAAAGTATCGTTGTCTTCATTAGCTACTGCATACTTCCCTGCGTTAAACCCTTTACCTTCAATAAAACGATAGCCGACGGGAAGTTTATTAAACTTAACGCCACCTTCCTTACTACCTGAAGTCACCTCGCTCTCAGTATACTGAGCGACCGCCTGAGCAATAATATCCTGGGCTTTGGTAGCGTCCTTGACCCATTGCTCGGAACCCATGCCGTTCGCTTTGGCCTTGACGATAATGCCCTTAAGCCATTTGATGATGGCGGCAGCGATATCCTTGAATGCTTCAGGATTAGCAGCAGCAACTTTGTCCCAAAACGATTGTTCTGTAAAGTTGTCGCCCATCAGATCGCCGACAATCTCTTTCGTTATGTCGGCTTTAGTAGCACCTTCAATACCATACTTCTCAGCGTAACCTTCCGTGACGATCACAGTTTTGAGAGACTTGATCATCGCCTTGTAAACCGCAGGCTTCTCTTGCTCCATCCAATGCGATAGCTCGTGAGCCATGATCGCGTCGAACGCTTTATCAGTACGAATGTCAACGAAGATGGTGTTAGCTATGTTAGGCACCATAACACCATTGATCCTAAACGGACCGTCGGCCTTAACGAATACTACTTTCTTCTTGAAGAGTTTGGCTTGCTTTTCGGCAAGTTCTTTGCGCGCCTTCTTTGTGCTATCCAAAGCATCAATGTCCCGCACACTGGCTGGCTCGACTGTAAAATCATATCCGTTATCTTTGAGGTGCTTTTCGAGTTTGGTAATGCGTTCATCCCGTTTATCTCTGTCTGGTTTAGGTTCTACACTCTGTAACGGTTTTTGTGGAGTCGCAAACATATCCGCGCTCTTAGTATCGACCTCACGGAAATTACCTTTAAAAAAGTCAGTCAACTTTTTCTGGCTACGAACGTTAGTATCAATGAATCTTAAGATACCTTCGGCTTCTTTACTCAATCCATCACTGAACGCATCTTGCTGCGCCAGGAAGTTATCGACAGGCTGACCGGTTGCTTTCAATTGAGCGTAAGTATCGACCGCTTCCATCAGCGGCTTAACGTTACCCTTGGTCTTGATAATGTGATTAGCTGACTTTGTAAGTGCCCCGAGAACGTTACGCATGCCTGAGTCAGTCGACTCTACAAGCTTCTCAAGGCTGGGACTATTACCATATGCTTTAGCGAGCATGGCGTTACGAACGCGCCGCATACCTTCCTGCGACAACTGACCACCTTTATCAACCATGGCACCCAGTTCCGTACCAGCATAAGTACCTAGCGAATCTTTAAGCTGCGTCAGGTTACGCGGAGTAAGTGCGATATCACCAAGATCGTTGACGTCAAGATTCTCGATACCTTTCATGCGTTCGGCGTCAAGATTGGCTTGCTCTAACGCCGACATTTGCAGCGTAGTGCCGCTATTTGATGCTATCGCCAGTTTGCGAGTATCGACTGGTTCCGACAGTTGGCGAACCAGCACCGGCTTTGCGATACCTTCAATACTCAAACCTTTACGCGCAGCATCCTCGCGTAGCTGGTTAATATACTCAGTTGCCGTACCTTGCTCGTATGCCTGCGACAGTCCGGCGAACCGTCCGTTACCTGCCACAATGCGACCGTCCTGATCAACTACAGGCGCACCTACGTCCATTACTGGACTATCCGATAACCTGCGGTAATCTGGCGCATTAGCGATACTTTTAATCTGTACGTCGCTTGCTGCCCGCGTGCGATCCCGTGGTTGATTGACATCTTCTTTCATTGATGCCGCAAGTTGATCGGCATCCACAATCTTCCATTGCGCCTTGACTGACGTGTTGTCAGGTAGAACGATATCTAGTACTTCGGCGGCTTGCGGTTGCCCGGCGATGTTGGTTTCGGTTTGCGTTTCATTTGGTTTCACTCCTGTTAGCGCTTCAATGTCGGCAAGCGTCGGATCAACTGTTCGTAGTGCATCTTCCTTAGGTGCCACAGCTTCATGAGCTGCAGCAATGGCGTCGTCAACCGTAGGTGCATCGGCTATCGGTTTGAGTTTGTCGACATTGGATTGCTGTGCTATTTGAGACGCTGCGCCAGTTACTCCGCCAGGTAGAGATCCACCAATAGCACCCATAGCGCCGCCGAATGCTGTATCTAATAGATTCTTTTTGGTCGTAGGATCTTCGTATGAAGCCAACTGCTCTATAGGGTTCTGAACAATCTCTTCCGATCCTTCTTGCACTGCACCCAATACGCCACCTTTAATAGCAGCTTCACCGATACTTGTGGATGCAAACTTGCGAGCCATCGCCGCCCGACCTTCTTTAGTCAGCATCGCGATTGCCCATTGTTGAGGTCCGAACGCTACTTCAATTGCACCTACTGCCGACGCACCAATGGCTGCGATAGCCTTACTCTTAGCATCAGCTTCATTCTTTGGATCTTTCAGTATCTGAGCATCACGTATGCCGCTGTATGACGGTAATGCGGCGACTGCTGCCGGACCTAACCATTGAATAACAGTACCAGCGGCAGCCACAATAGGGGCGGCAGGTCCGGTCAACGGAGCGAGAGATGTGATACCGGCACCCAAAGCCGCTACACCAAGCATCGGCCCCATTGACCCTGTTGCATTACCTGTTGCTTCTCTGAATGCCAAGAAAGGTTCGTCTCTTATGTCTTCTAATTTCTTAACCCATATCGGATTATTGTCAAGTAGTTTTTGGCCATATTGAGTTATTGAGTTATTTTTATCAGCATCGAAATAATCAGAACCTATTTGACCAATACCTTTTATTGTTCTACCAACTGTAGCTATATTTGATCCAACAAAGTCACTACTCTCACTAGGCTTCAACGCTTCGGTGCGCAGCAATTCTAATTCTTGTTGGTCGGCTTGACCTTTGATATCTTCGTTTGCGGCAGCACCTATGCGCGACTTGATACCAGTACCGGGCGCGTTGGCCTGCGGGTTGAGTAGCGCTTTGTTATACGTCGATTGACGAACAGGCGCGCCCGGTACTTGCGGTGCGGCAGTATTCTCACCCTCAGTTGCCGAAGCCTCTGCTTGATCAGCAATACTTGGTGTTGGTGTAAATGCTTTGCTTATAGCAGTACTGTCGATACCCAAATGCTCTTTAGCCAATGCGTCGATACGACTACTCAACGGAGGTTTGTAATCAGGATTTAGAACATGTTCGTTTGAACTAATGGCGTCGGCCATATCAGACTCGCTCATCCCATCAGGGAACTGCAGTATCTGCCCGTAAGCTTTAACTTGCTGTACCATTATTCAAACTTCCTTGTTTTAGGATTCCATTCTTTGAGTACGGATTGTTCTTGTTTGACAGACCGCCCTTGGCTATTGAATAACTCGTTAGTCATCTTGTTAGCAGGAGTCACTAAGTTGCCTAACAATCCCTCGGGACTAGACGCTGATTGATTTAGTAGACCTTTGGATATAACCACACGGATAGCATCATTTATGTTGTCATATTCCCCAGAATTAACCATATCCATAGCAAGCCTATATTCAGGACTAGATGGAATGAATTGCTTACCGTTTTCGAGAGTTATACCCTTAGATGACCCGTCGACTCCTCCATTTCCACTCGCTTTCATGGCTGCAATTCGCTTATCAGTACGAGCATTGCGACCAGATTCCTTGACCCCTTCTATCTGCATCTTACGCTTGAACTCAGCGTCATTGTCCACAATCTTATCAGCACGATTGCGCTGGTATTCCATGTCACGTAGCGCACCCGCAGCTTTAGCGTTATCCTGATTGATAGCCACCTCTTTATCGAAACGTTTATTGAGGTATTCTTCCCGTAAGGCATCGCGCTGCATGTCCCGACCGTGACGAGCATCTTCCATCTCAAGCTGATTCTGTGCTTGCACGTTCATATTGGAAGCGTTGGCAGCACCTTGTGCCGCTCCTGCCGCAAGTATACCTAGACCTATCATGGCTGCACTCCTTGGTTGAGTATGCCGCCTGGTTGCTGTTGTTGTGGTTGCGTAGCAGCATCAGGCGAGACAGGCTGATCACCTTGACCGAGCGACTGCGCCATGCGCTCTTTAAATTTAGGATTTAAGTTTTGCAAGTGCGTTGTGAATATGTGCATAGCTTCTTCATAGTCATCGTCGGTTATCGGTGCAATTCCTGATTCAGCGATGTACGCGCATGCTCTGGTAAGCAGTATCGTCCCGGCAGGTTGCAGCAACTGAGTAGGCATTGAATACTTACCGCCTTTGAATAGCATCATCATTAAACCAAATGCGCCCATACCTAGATCACCAGGAAGGTCTTTGGTGGTCTCAATACCTTTCATCATTTGGTAATGAGTGTTTTTATCAAATAATAGCTTGTTGCCTTCTTTAAGAACCCTGTTAAGATCAGAGATATCGCCAGGTTCCATTTGATCTTTTAGGGATTGTTCCACCTGACCGGGGTCTATCGTGAAGCCGTTAGGTTCCTCTTGCCCGCCAACATCTGCGTCAAGTTGTGGTTGTTGCATCATAGTTTCATCCATTACCCAGCCCTCAGCATCCCGCTATATGCGGTAGGATCACGCCCAGTATTTGCGGCACTTATCGACGGATTGATGTTTTGTAGCACAGTTCCGTTATTCACTTTCACACGGTCGACCAATTGTTGATCAAACGCCAATCGCTTATCTAGTAAATCTTTCTGTAATTCCATTTGCTGCCCCTGCATATAAGCTTGACCCATACCGCCAAGTACGTTCGCGGTTGTATTGTACTTGGTTAACGTGTCGTTCGCTCTCTGGAAATATGTTTTCTCTAACTGTGGATCGAACCCACCACCATCGATTGCAGCAGATCCTTTGTTGAAAGCTTCCATCGGCGCTGACTTATTTGTCATTTGCGGGTCGAAGGTTTTTAACGAAGTACCCTTAGTCGGTTCCGATAGCGCACTTTCGATACCATCAGCAGCTAACAACCCTTTCTCCCCACCTAGTGCGCTAGCACCGACGCTACTGGCTGATCGCATGCTGTTAGCAATAGACCCTACACCTCCGGCCAAGCCAATACCCATACCTATTTTAGAGAGAGTCTTGCTGCCGGTCATCTCACCTACTATGGTCATCCCGGTACCAACTATCATTGCGCCCTGAGTTAACCCTGCTAAACTTATTGGCCCTATCGCAGCCATCGCCGATGAGGCTGCTGTCCCTATGGCCGCTGCTATTGCTCCAAATGGCATAAATCCTCCTTGCTGATACCGTAAATAAATTGATCATACAAAACACCATCTTTAAGAAAGGACGATGTGTTATTCCCTATTAGTTGCAAACCGCACTTTTCCGATAACCGCCTAGCAAGCACATTGAAACTCGGAACATGTGTGATTATCTTCAAGCATGCCGTGTTGTAGAACACCCAATACAGCGCACCTTTTGCAATGTCTACAGCCTTACCGCGCGCTTCTGGTAGTAATATTGTGTGAACTTCATAAGTTATAATGTTGCGAGCCTCTAACAGAAATAACCCATAATCACCAGCACGTAACCACAATTTACCATCTGTCGGAACGAAAAACATATCAGGATTAACATCAACCATACCGTCATCAATACATGCTCGCCAAACAATAGGGTTAGTCACGCATTTGGTTATGAACTCGCGATCTGTAGTAGGCTCGTAGATTATCATTTGTAAATGTAGAACATAGGAGCGTCAGCCCTCATGGTGCCGGGAGGATGTACTGCAGCAAACATTGAGTTAAACAACTGACCAGCATTGGTGACTTTATATTGCTTAAATAAACTGTTTATGTCGTAGGAACTACTATTGGTCATCTTATTTGTGCCATCAGAGGATAAGTATGCTGACGGCCCCTGCCCTAAGTACTTAATGTCCATAACCAATTGCTCTGGGGCAACTTTAGACAAATCAACTTTAGATCCTGTCGCATTCTCATAAGCCTTTACATTATTCATTACCGAAGGTTCTATTTGGTATTGTAATACATTGGCTTTGGCTGCTGCAGCAGTGGTGTTGTTGGTCGTATTACCAGCAACGTCAGTATTATTAGCCTCGGGAGGCTGACCAAAAGTCAGCGCTTTCGCCGAACTGTTTATACTCGGTAATAGCCCCAGCAATCCTTGTAACTGAGTACTTAGATTATTTATCGTGGCTGTCTTGACTTCAGGGGTCATGTTTGGATCTGACGCGACTTGCTGGTACAGGCTCATATAAGTCTTACCTAAATCGCCCATAATGCCGCTGTCATTAGCCATGGCTTGCACATTGGCGATTGCCAACTTGTTCTTAGTATCAATATTGGCAAGGTCGATGTTGTTCTGATTGCTCATGTTCGCCGTATAGATATCCTTCGCCGCACCCGTATTAAACATGTTCGTGCGAGAGGTTACATCAGCATTGAATGTGTCGGCAGTCAGCGCACCTTGAGCGTTCTGTTGTTTTGCTGCGAAATTGGTTGATGCATCTTGTGATGCGATAGGCATTGCGGCACCTATCATAGCGTTCTCGGCAGCACTGGCGCCAATACTTGAATCAAGCATCCCTCGTTTATTAGAATATGAGTTACCGAGAGTGTTTGCCTGTACCATCAATGGGCTATTCTTGTCGTTAAGTATCCCGCCTATCTGACCTTGAACAGTCTCAGTAGGTGTCACGCTAATGGGCTGATACTGGACGGGTGCTGGCGCTCTGGCTTCTTCCGGCATGCTATATTGAACCGGAGTTTGCTCTTTGCTAACCCCTTGCGATGATATGTATTTGTCGATATTGCTACTAGAATAAGCAGGGTTCGACCTCATAGCGTTACTAATCTGTGACGCGCTCACGCCGTTCTCTACGGCTTTAGCCATTACATCAGAATCACTAGCGCCGCTATTTATGTAAGCTCTGATATCGTCGTCGCTAATTTTGCTATTACCGCCACCATACAATACTGCAGCTTTAGGATCTACGTATTTAGCAGGAGTACTCTGTAACAATGCAGCCATCTTATATCCCCAATTGAGTCTTAACTATCTCAACATACGCATACCAAGATTGCATTATAACGGCAAATTCTTCAATTGTCGCAGCATTCCGTATGTTTTCTTTATGAACCAAGCGTTTTTCGCGCACGTCTGATTGAACAGTACGCCATGTGTTGGCAGTCGCAATAATGTCATCGGCAGCCCATTGTTCGGTTTCACCCTTGGCTATCGCCCAGCTATGAACATAAGGGTATGTATCACCTACATAACCAGCATCGATGTAGGCTTGAGCCTGCTTCTCAGCCATCAAGTACTCGGTGTCTCGCCTACCGATTGCCAATGTCACAATGTAGTCGTTAATCTGATCAATCTCGACTAGCGCCACCGCCTTATTATCCGTCAATTGACGATCTGTATTCGCGGCAACCAAAGTATCGTCGAGCACCAACCTACCGTCGACTTTAATCATACTAGGGCAAACATCATCTGGCATCGAGCCATCAACACGTTCGTCCCACACGACTTTTGCTTGATCGTAGTAAGAACCGGTATCCCCGATTAATATGACATCTCGCGAACCGTCAGGTTTTATAACAAGTAGTCTAGGCATATTGTTTTAGCGTCACTGTAAGTTGAGTATCGTCAGTACCGTTGAATGCCCCAGCACTGTACACATTGAGTAGTCGAATGATATCCCCTGCCGCAAGATATCTGCTTGCGGATACCTCTAGTAGTTGATTCGCGGCTGACGGTCTAGCTACGCCCAAGGCGCTAAGGCTACCCGCTGTTGATATTCCAGAAGTAGCGTTACGCGATATCCCGAAGTATGTGGATGCCGGTGTTGCGCCCGTGAAATAATCTCTCCCTTTAAGTTGATATATTCCGTTGACTGGAACAGTGATTGACGAGCCGTCAGTAGCACTGTGCGCTATTGTGGCACCAAGTGTATTCTCAGCAGTCGTCGTCATTAAACGAACGTTATTCAAAGATGACCCGGTACCGTTACCTTGATAAATCATAGCACTCAAATGACTAGCGACGTTCTTCTGTTGCAGCCCG
>OFQY01000842.1_pt1 | contig 10589 bp, 9 predicted proteins | sample 1542991 | NCBI WGS metagenome assembly OFQY01 (sample SAMN07774224, study PRJEB24372) | wastewater metagenome | isolation source: Exp Tend VB 10WW | collected 2016-02
ACCGCCCGTCGCGCTGCCAATTACGGTCGCGCCGTTGTAGACAACGAAATTGCCGTCGGTCTGCTGGATTGCCGCGCCCGTCAGGCACCGCAGGGCCGCATTGCTGGCGTTGTTGACCTCGCCCGCGGTGCCTGCGTAGGTCGCCGTGGCAGCCGTGCCGAAGGTGCCGTTGTCCAGCATGGCATTGCCAGCGCCGCCAGGAGCCGAGTAGGTGTAGCTGCCCCACTTGAACGAGGTCACGCATTCAAGAGACGGCCCGCCGCCGCCGTTGTTGCCACGTACTCCAGCAGCAGATGCGCTACTCGACACGCCACTTACGCCAATAGAACCAGCAGATACTCCAATGACTCCGATTGCCTCTGTGCCTGTGCCGCTACCACGCACGCCAACGCCTGTACTTCCGTGCGACGCAAGCGTGGCACTGCTTTGCCCAAAGACACCATCGACAGCCGTGTTGGACTCATTTGCATAGACAGACGCATTTGTAACGCCGCCCGTGTACGCGCCCTTGAACCTGGCATTGCCAGTGATGTTGATGTCAGCGCCGCCAGTGATTGAGCCTGCAAACCGAGTAGCGCCCGTGCTCGCATCAATGGCGAAGGTTTCTGTGCCGCCAGAGTCCTTGCCGAACAATCCACCGGAGCCGATGAACACCCCGCCCGAACCGCTGTTCGACTTGAACAGGTTGGCGTTGTTCATGACGATGCTGGTTCCGCTGTTCGTCAGGATCGATGTGGTTACATCGGCATTGTTCGATGGCTTTGTGGCCCCTGTGACATAAGCAAAGTCCACCGCCACATTGCTGGGCAGGGTGACGTTGCCGAGGCGTGTTCCTGCCGCTTGCAGCAGCGTGTCGCGGGCGTTCTGGATGGTTGCCATTTATACAAGCACCTCAATCGAAACCGTCCCGGCCATCCAGTCCTTGACCAGCCCGACAATCTGCCCAGTGACGCCCCCGGACATCCCAAAGCGGGAATGCGTGATGGTCTGCGCCCCGCCCAATTCCTCCATGAGCAAGTCAGCGAAAGCCTGATAGCGATAGATGGTTCGGGGAACGCTCCACAGCGCCAGGCGGCGGTCTGCTTCGGCCTGTGCGTCCGATGTTTTCAGGAGGCAGGTTTCTTCCTGCGTTGGGGATTCGGTGATCCGGTAGGCCGTAGCCACCGCCGAATCAGATGCCGTGACGGTCAGCCACTCTTGCCCGAACAGGTCTTTATGCTCTGCCGGGATGCCGGTTTGCAAGTTGGTCTGCACTGCGTAGTTGCGGCAGTAGGCCAGTTTCACCGCAGCGCGAACAGGGATGCGCTCGGCAATCTCCAGCGTCTTGGCCTTCATGTTCGAGGCTGTGACTTGCGTGGGCGTGCCATCGGGCGGAAGGTCAATCTTGAGTAGCTGAAGCTCGCCCAGCGCGGACATCGTGACTTGCGCCCCGACGCTCGCCGCCAGAGCCTGGCAGGCGGCAAGGACGTTTTCCCGTTCGGCCAGGTACAGGCCCACGGGTTGAGGATGGGCGGAATCAAAGGCCGCGAGATTGACCGCGTCCAAGTCGCCGCTGTCCAGCGGATCGGTGCCGTAGCCGGTCGCCAGCCGCTGAATCAGCTTCGAAACCGTGTTGCTGTACGCGCTGGGTTTGTCGCCCTGCACGCTGGCCGTGATCTGCCCTGCCGGTTGCTGGTTCAGGACAAAGGTTCCGGCTGCGAGCGTGTCCGTTGTGGACACAGGAACCCCAAGGTCGCGCACTTCGATGATGTCTTCCGATGCCCCGCCGTGAACCTGATACTTCAGCAGCGCCGGGTCGATCAGCAAAGGTTCCAGGTTGTGGACTTCGCCAAGGCAAACCGGGATCAGCCGTTCGGCATTGGTGGTCGAGCCGCCCAACTTCGTGGCCGTGATGGCGGTATTCAAGCGCTGGCTTTTGTCCCGAATCTTCAGGTTCAGCCGCTCGCCCGAGCTGCTGCCGATGTCCTCGATCAGCCCGTCAAAGATCAGCCGAAAGTCGGTGCGGTCCCATGTCTTGTCACCGATGAACACCTGTACCGCTCGATTGGCCCACACGTAGCCGAGCCACTCGTCGCGCTCGCCATTGATGTTCGACACTTCGATGTCACCAAAGGACAGGGACGGGGAACCATCGCGGGACAGCCGCGCCGTGATGCGCCCACCGCCCGTCACCACGGCCCGGTAGGTCGTGTTTGCAGGCGTGTCGCCGGGTTCGGTGGTGTAGCCCGTGCTGGACAGGTACAAAGTGGTTTCGCTTCCCCCAATGGACGCGACAGCCTCCACCAGCAGGCACCGAAGCGCTGCCGGGTCTTTGAACCACGCGAGAACTTCTGCGTCGGTCATGCGAGTGCGGGCACGTTGCTACGTTCCCAGGCCGCGTCCTTGACCGCGCCCTTGGTGCCGTTGACGATGATTTCTGCGCTCTGGCCGACAGCGATTGCATGGGACTGCGCGACCGCCATAGCGTCGGCGCGGTTCTCTTTGCGAAGCTCGGCGACCTCCTTGCGTAGCGCGGAGACTTCCGCAACCAGTGCGCCGGAGTCGCCGCCGCTCATGCCCGCACGCCACGCCCGCGCCGCGTCACGGTTCAGGACGGTTTCCTCAGCGTGAAGAGTCGCGCGGAATCCGTCATAAGGAACGGTGTCAATGCCGGTCGCAAGAGGGATGCCGCGCAGCCGCTTGTACTCGGGCGAGTTCATGATGTCCTGGCGGATCGTCGCTTCGCTCACACCGACAGCCAGCTTGGACCGGAAGTAAGCGCCGCCCTCTGCGTCCGGCGAGCGCCCCAAAAGCTCTGAATACAGCTTCTGGATGGGATCGATGGTTTGACCACCGCCCGCCCCGGCAAGCGCGTAGATAGCTTCGGCCACGGTCATCACAGCGCCCTTGATGTCGATCAGGCCCGCGACTTGCAGGTCCAGTTTCGACAGGGCCGCTACCGATGCGTCGTATTGCTTGGACGCGATGGACTGCATCCCTTCGCTGTCTGCCAGCACGCGGGCAAAGTCGGCCTGATAGTTCGCGCCGCTGGCGTTGAGCGTGCGGCTCGCCTCAAGGAATTGCTGGGCGACCTCGGGGAATTTCTCCCGCGCGTTCGCATCACCGGCTGAGGCTTGCGCCTTCAGGATGGTGTAGCGCGACCCCAGTTCTGCGTAGCGCTGAGCGGGAGTGAGGGGCGATAGGTTGCCGATAAGCAGGCCATCGGTGAATCCCTTGAGCGTCTTGCTGAAGCCAAGGACGCGGTCGCGGGTCGTTTCCAGTGCGCGCTTTTCGGTTTCGTAGGACTCGGCCAGGACGTTGCGGGCGCCAGCCACGGCCTTGACAACATCTTCGCGCGCATAGATCGACTCAAGCAGCGCCTTGCTGAATGCGTCGGTCGCTTCGCGTTCGGCATCGCGGGCCTTTGCCAGTTTCTGCGCTTCTGTCGCCGTGATATCGAAGTAGCGTGCCTCCAGCGCCGTGCGCTGGGTCAGGGCGGTATTGATCCGGTTCAGTGCCGCGTCCAGCGCACCGCCGCTCAGAGCGTCTATGTCGCCCAACTGGCGCAGGTAGTCGCCCAACATTCCGGGCACGTCTGCGGCTTGCAGGGCCTGCAAGGTGGCCTGCTTCAGTTCCTCGGCAAAGGCGGCATTGGCCTGCTCTGGCGTCATGCTGCCGCGGCGGTTGTCAACGCCCAGCGTGCGATTGAACTGGCCGAAGTTCTCGCCAGTGGACAGCGAGCCGCCAGCGAATGCAAAGCCCTTGCCCTTTTCGCTCGACTCCAGGCCGGACAGGAAACCGTTGAGGGTCGCCGTGCTGCCCAGCGCTTTGAGCGTTGCGTTGATGGACGCCATCGTGCCGCTGATGGCCGTGCGCGCTGCTTCGCCGCCAATCTCGCCGCCGCTTGGACCTTCCACAAAGGACAGGCGGTCATAGGTGCCGCCGCTGCGCGTTTCGCCCTGCTTGGAAAGGATGCCGGACAAGGCGATGACGCCAAGCGCCAGAGGTCCAGCCACGGCTGCAAAGGAGGCGATAGATGCTGCCGCGCTCGCCGCGCCCGCAGTGCCGACACCAGCCCAGCCGCCATTCAAAGCAGCCAGCGCACCGATAGCATCGCCGCCCACAGCGCCCACAGCATTTGCGCCGATCAGGGATGCGGTCGAAGCGCCGGCAGTCGCGCCAGTGGCGAACTGTCCGACAGCGCCAGCAACGCTTGTGAGGTTGCTTATGGACCCCGCAGCCCCGCCCGCGGTGCCGCCGCCGGACAGGCCAGCAATTGAACCCGTGACGGGCGCCAGAATGCCTTGAATGATCGGACGCAGCACCAGCGTCTTGAACATATTGGTGAGCGTGTCGCGGAAGTTCTCCGCAAAGCCCTTGCCATCCTCGAAACCGCGCAGCAAGGCATCGGTGAGGCTGTTGTTGATCTGGTCTGCCGTGCGCTGCCACTCGTCAAGGAATGCCTTGCGGGTCGCGTTCGCTTTCGCTGCAACTGCCGTCGCCTCAGCGTCCGAGCGAAGTTCTGCCTTGCGCTCCGGCGTTGCTCCAGAGCGGTCAATCTCGGCGATGCGCTTGGCAAGCTCCAATTCGACGCGGCGCTGCCCGATGATGGTTTCGCGGGCCTGCTGGGTCATGCCCAACAGACTCACCTCCAGTTCCAGCGTCTTTGCCTCTTCGCCGATGGTGCGCGCCCATTCGCCGTTGGACAGGGCCAGTTGCTTGGCCTCGGTGTCTTTCAGCGCGTCGGTGTAGCGTTTCTGCCAATCGACCGTCTGACGCAGCGCGGCGACGTAGGCGGGTAGGAAGCGGTCGCTCCCTTCAGCCTCTGCAAGTTGCTGTTGCAGCGTGGCGAGCGTGAGCTGTTCTGTAGCCGTCTTGCTCTTTCCGATGGCGGCATTGGCCGCTTCCTGATTCAGCGCCTGGTCGCGGATGCGTTCGGCAATCGTGGTCTGCGCGTCAACCTGCTTGTCAGAAACCGCCATCGTCGCGGCCAGCGCCTTGCGGTAGTTCTGCTCGGCAACCACCGCCTTATCGGTTTCAGCGGCCACCAGCGCACGGGACAGCGCCAATTCCTTTTGCGCGCGGGCCGCGCCCTTGATATCGGTATTCAGTTCCTCGCGCAGGCGTGCGACATCCTTCTCACCTTGGGTGAGCGTCGGGACATCCGCGCCGATGGGCGTTGCGCGCAGGCGGGTGAGGAACTCGGTCTGCTCCTTGATGCGGGCATTGATCGCGGCGACTTCGTTTTGACCAACGCCAGCAGAGCCGGAGCCGCCCTCCTTGAACTTGTCCCGGATGTCGGCGATGCGCTTGCGCAGTTGAGCCTCAGTCAGTAGGCCAGCGTTGACCAGGGCGCGGCCTTCGACTTCGGCCTTGAGGATCGCTTCGTCGCGGCGGGCGGCTTTGGTCTTGAACTCCGCGCCCTGCTTGTCAAATTCGATGAACTGCTTTGCAAGGGCGGCGCGCTCGGCCTGCGCGGTCGCGCTGCGGCGTTGCAGGCGCTCGATTTCGGTCAGGGCGTCAATCTGGTCCTTGAGTTCCTGTGTGCCCTTGCCATCCGTGATGCCGAGCGTCTTGTTTCGCTCTTGGCGGGCCTCAAGCTGACCGCGCAGGATGGCGAGCTGGTCCGCGCCCGTCAGGTCGCGCCCGATGCCTGCAAGCGCGCTCCCAGCCCCGGAAATCGCACCCTTGATGCCGTTCCAAGCCTTTTCGATGTAGCCCAGGTTCTGGATGACCATCGCCGAGCGGTTTTCGATGGTGTCGGCGAATGCCTTTTGCGCAAGGTCGGCCGCCGCCGTCGCCCTGCCCTGATCTTCCAGCGCCTTGATTTGTTTGTAGATGTCTGCCGTGAGGTAGTTCATCTGCTCGTTGAGCTTTACCGACGCTTCGACCGGCGATCGTCCCAACTCAGCGAACTGCGCGACCGTCTTGCTGACAGCCTGACCCGTGGCCTTCTCGAATGCGAGCGCGGCGCGGGCGAACGCCTCAAGGCTGTTCGCGCCTACCTTGCCGTTCTGCGCAAAGTCGGCCAGCGCGTCAGCAGCCTTGGATTGATTGCCGGTGATTTTGGCGATGTTCTCGGCATAGCCTTGAAGCTGGCCGGTGGTCGTGCCGACAGCATTGCCGGACAGGACAAGGGCTTTGGCGTACTCGCGCGCTTCGTCCGCGCCCGCCTTTTGGGCGATGATCAGCCCGCCGACTGCCAGCGCAGCCACTGAAAACGGATTGACCAGCCCCTTGATGTACCCGCCCAGTGCAGACGCAGCCGGACCGATGCCGCCGAATACGTCCTTGAGTTGCCCGCCCTGCTGGAGCAGGACCTGCAAGGGTCGCTGCCCGGCAGCAAGCGATGTGACAATGTCGGTGAATTGGGCGGGAACCTGGCGCAGCGCCGCAGTGGTCGCCTTGGCCGACATGCCCAAATTGTTCAGGCCAGCCGCGCCCGTGTTCAGCGCCGCCGTGGCTACGCCCTGCTTTGCCGACACTGCATCCAGTTGGGCAAGGTACGGCTTGAGCGCTTCGAGGCTTACCCCGCGCTGCGCTGCCAGGGCCTCGTAATACTTTGCGGTCGTTCGCCCGCCCGCCTCCATGACGGCTGTGGTGCGCTGAATCGATCCGATCAGGGAACGGGTCGCGCCGTCCACCTTCGCAGCAGCAGCAGGCGCACCCGCACCGATGGCGTCCACTCCCTTGGACGCAGTTACCCCCGCTTGGGACACGGCTTGTGCCATGTCCTGTGCAGCGGCCTTGACCTCGCTGAAGCCTTGCTTCGCGCCGGTCCCGTCCACCACTACGGGGATCTGGATTTTGCGTTCTTCTGTCATGGAGTGCCCAAAAGAAAAGCGCCCGTAGGCGCTAGTCGTTTTCGTGCATCACGGACAGAGCTTCGAACTCCATCACGCGAATGTCATCTTCAAGGTCGGCGTAGTCGGACTCGGAAAGTCCCATCCGGTCCAGCTTCTTGAACAGGACGTTGTAATCAAGCCCTGAAGGCCCGTTCATTCCAACGCGCCATTGCGTCTGTAGCTCCGAGAACAGCAGGAACGCGGGCCAGTTCTCGGGCCATACCTCAACGTGCGAGTGCGCAGCAGCCAGCGCCGCCGCAATCGGATTTCCCCTTGAAGGCGCGCTGCGGTACAGGGCCGCCGCAGCCGCTTTCAGTTTCCCAGGCGACCCTCAACGCACGCGGTGCGGTAGGTTTCCATGATCGCGTTGACCGCAGCGGGAATCTCGTCGGCCAGTTGCTGGATGTTCGCCAGCGTGAAATCGGTTTCTTCCAGATTCCAGCCGTCCGCAACCTGCATGACGTAGTCCGCATTTGCGCCGCCCGTCTTTGTCATCAGGGTCGCCATGCTGAAAGCCTCATCGTCGGCCTTCGTGGTCGATCCAGCCGCAGCAATGATGCCGTCGATGAACTTGCCGAACTCGGTTCGAGTGCGGTACTTGTAATTCATTTCGATGGCACCTTCGGTGCCGTCGAGCATCGGGAATTTCACAACGCGCTTGAAGTGCTTGGGGCGGTCGCCCAGCTTGATCTTTGTTGCCATAGGGTTCTTTCGCGGGGTTGAGAATGCCCGTGCCCGACTGCACCGAACCCCGCGAAGGGAACGAATGCAGCCGGGTCGGTGCGCAGAAGGGCTTGCGCCCGGATCAGGTCGCGTAGCTGACAGCGCGGCCCAGCAGCGCGAACGAGGCGGTAACGGTGTTGGCCTGGTTCACGTTGAGGGAAGGCATTTCCGACACGGTCAGGTAGCCGTAGCCCAGCACCGTGGAGCCGGACATCACCAGCTTGAACGCAACTTTGGTCAGGCCACGGCTGATAGACAGCATGGATTGATAGTTGGAGTCGTCGGCGTCGTGGCCCAGGGTCAGCGTGATCGACGTGGCGTTAAAGCCGGTCGGCACGTTGATGCTGTTGCGCTTGGCGAGCGGGCTGATCGTGGTGAAGCGCGGATCACCGCCAGAGGTGGCAATGGTCAGGACTTGGGGAATCGCCACCCAGGAGCTGACTTTGTAGGCGTTGCCCACGCCAGCGCCGGCCGCAAAGAAATTTGTGTCCGTGGCGTTCAGGCCCAGGACTTCGAAGTTGTCCGTTGCGGTCTGGTTGACCATGTAGCAGGAGTCCTTGGCATCTTCCCAGCCCGAGTCGAGCAGGATGATGTCGTCGTCCACGTAGCCGTGCGCCGTCGAGGTGGCGACTGCGGGGTTTGCGTTGCTCAGTGCGGAAACGACTTTCGCCGACGCGAACGTCGAAGAAAAGTACATCGCCGAACCTTCGGGGAAGCTGTATGCCATGATTTTTCCTTTCGGGAATGAAAAAGGCCGCTCATCAGCGGCCGGGTTTGCAATGCCCGAAACGGGCGGAAGAAAGCCGCCTGCGAATTGCTCCGAGGCGGCTTGCGGGGATGGCCTTGCGGCCTATTCAGTTAGCCGGTGAACCAGCAAGAAAAATCCTGTCTGCACCCATAAACGGGGATGTCCGCGTCGTAATCGGCGACCTCAGCGGCGAGAGGCCGAGCCTGAAATGCGCTGGCAGCGCGCATCCGTGTTTCGATGGCGCGGGAGATTGTCAGAGCCTCCTTGCGCGTGTTGCTCCATACCGTGATCTGCACTTCGGCGTTGCGCTTGCCGGGTGCGCTGTTGTCCAGCGGATTGATGACTGCGCCGCCAATCCCTTGGTACGTGACGTAGGGCCGCTGCGTCGTCACCGGGGCGAAGTCGGGGAATACCCGCGTTGCCTCCAGCTTCAGCAGTGTGAACAGGTCAGCCTCAAACGTCATTTGCCCCTCAGCACTTCAAAGAATTTCTTTTCGACCGCTGCAATTGCCTCGCCCTGCCGGTAGAACGCGGGCCGGATGAACGGCTGCGCGGCGATCTGCCGGGGTCCACCAGCCCGCAGGATGTAATAGGCGTCTTTCTCAGCCTGTGAGGCATTGCGCTTTGGCTTTGGCTTTCCTCGCATGGATGGCTTGACCAGCGTGTACCAATTGCCGTCCTTCGCCAGATTCACGGCATACCGTTGAATGTGGCCGTACTCCACCAGCCCGCCGTGAGGTGCCTTGCTGGCATTCCACGAAATGTGATATGTCGCCTTGCCGGGGCCGCTGTTCTGTTCGGAGTACGCCTGATAAATAGCGCGGGCCAGGTTGCCGGTCTTCTTGCCCAGCGCGTTGACGTTTTGCAGCACGGCGTCATAGAAAACCTGTGCGCCTGCTTGCGCTGCCGGTCGGACTGCCGCCTGCACATCCTCTTCCAAGCCTGAAATCATGTCGTTAAAAGCGCTCAGGTCCACGCCCATGTTGACCGTGTTCTTGCCGGAATACTTCGCGCGGCGAACTTCCGGGCGGCGGCTGGGTTTGCTGACGCCAGCCATTAGGCGATCACTTCCACGGTCAGGTCGGTGTGCATCTTGTTGACTTCGTCAGGCAGCACCGCTGTGATGCGGAATTCCGTCGAGCCGAGATACGCGCGCATGGCGGTCGTCACGTTGGTGCGGTAGGCAATGCGGATCGACGCCTTGCCGGTCGCCGTCTCCGCGCCGCCTTTGATCGTTTCAACGCCGTTCAGGTAGCGGACATTGGCCTGCACCGTCACCAGCGTTTCCCATACCTGCGTCGGCTGGCCGATGTCATCCTGGCCCGCGACCAATTGCTTGATCGCCACCCTGCGGTTACGCGAGCGCGAGTCCATTTCAGCGCCCGTAGACCTTGATCGTGTTCAGCAGAGAATCGCGCGCCTTCTCCAGCGCTTCGCGCTCGGCTGGCGTGTGCGGGTTCAGCGGCGACTCCAGCTCAATGTGAATCAGCATCGCTTGCTTTGCCGCCTTGGGCAGCAATTCCGCGGTGTAGCCGCAAACCTGCACGATCCGCACGGAATTCATGACATCTTGCGTCGTCGGCCAGTAGCTCCCATAGGTCGGCGCGAGCATCCGCGATTCACCGTAGGGGCTGAGCGCGTACTTCGTGTTCAGCAGGGTTTGCTCGGTCCCGGCCAAGTCCGTGTATTTGATGCTGGTGATCGATGTCACCGGGCACAGCGGCAGGGTGATCGAGGGATTGTCGAAGGGCGGGAAGGCGTCCAGCGCAACCTCCAGCGTCTGCGGCGCGAGCGCGCGGCCCGTGTAGTGCTGGGCGTTCTCGCGTGCGGTCGTGATCAACGATGTCAACGCCGCGTCGTGGCTGGTGTCGTCGCTGTCGATCTTGCATTGCAGGCGGGCTTCGGCCAGAGAAACGGGCTCAGCCGCTACAGGGGTGATGATGCGGTAGTTCATGCGACTGCCTGCGTGATGGAGCCATGTGCCAACCCTGCGAACAGGGATGCGAGAAGCGCGAGGATGGTGGTTAGGCGCTTCATGCGGAAAGAGCCTGAAGTTGCGCGTCGGACAGCCCGCGACGGTAGTAAGGCAAGCGCCTGATCCATCCATTGAATGAAGAGCTTGCCAGTCGGTTGCCAATAGCAAGTTGAGACACTGAGGGGATGGTTCCGGCTGCATCGGTCACGCAACTTCTGCCACTGTGCGAAAACGAGAAATCGTTGGCCCTATACCTGAAAGCCGTTTTGTAAGTAGTGTTCGCAATCGCGTTGCCATCAGACATGGAGGCTTGGACGAC
>OFQY01000843.1_pt1 | contig 10574 bp, 12 predicted proteins | sample 1542991 | NCBI WGS metagenome assembly OFQY01 (sample SAMN07774224, study PRJEB24372) | wastewater metagenome | isolation source: Exp Tend VB 10WW | collected 2016-02
GCAGCGATGGGCAAATCGCGGCCACCGAACACCCCCGAGCTAGACACGCCTTTCTCCCGGCGATGCTCGGGGGTGAGTCGGACACACAAGGACTTAATCCATGCTCAGAGGACTTCTAGGCGGCTTCGCAAGGGGGCGCAGGCAGACGAGCGCCGCCACGCTGGTGCTGGATTTCCTGGCGGGCTTGAACGACAGCCGCATCACGTACTCAGGCGGCGCAAACGGAACGCGCGTCAACAGCTCCGGAGTGATTGTGGCGGCGACGACGCCGAGGTTTGATTACGACCCGGTAACGTTGGCGGCAAAGGGGCTGCTGGTGGAGGAAGCGCGGACGAATCTGTTCACGTACTCCGAGCAGTTCGATAACGCAGCATGGGTAAAAGCTGGGGCAAGTATTTCTGCAAATGCAGTCGTCGCACCATCTGGAGCAACTACGGCGGACAAGCTGGTTGAATCAGCGGCAAACGCTACCCACTACGTTTATGAGGTCATTACTCAGGCAGCAAACACGACCAACAGCATAACTGTATACGCAAAAGCGGCGGAGCGCAGTTATATAGGTCTGCAAATGACGCCTGATGGTGCGAACTACGTTTATTGCACTTTCAACGTAAGCACGGGAACGGCATCCACACCGGTAAATTTGGGCAACGGTTCCGGGGCTGTTGCATCAATAACGCCAGCCGGTAACGGTTGGTATAGGTGTTCGCTTTCGGGCATAGCCAGCTCCACTGCTGCAAATCCGGTGTGTGCTATTTATGTTGGGTCAACCAACGCCAATTTTGCTAGTTCCCCATATCTTGGGGACGGCACCTCTGGCGTATATATCTGGGGCGCTCAACTAGAAGCAGGCTCATTCCCCACCAGCTACATCCCCACCACAAGCGCAAGCGTAACCCGCACCGCCGATTCGGCAGTAATGACGGGAACGAACTTTTCGAGCTGGTACAACCAGAGCGAGGGGACGTTTGTTGTAAGTGCGAGCGTCAACTACACGGCCCCGGCAAATTCCGATATTTCTTGCGTCATCAGTGCGGACGATGGCACATCAAGCAACCGTATTCAGTATTTCCGTGCAAATAACAGCGGGACGCCATTCGCCGGGATGGTGGTAGTTGCTGGAGGTGCGATTGCGGCAAATATAAATGCGGGCTTGACGCAGTTGCAGCCCGGCAAGTTGGCTGGGGCATATGCGGCCAACAACTTTGCGGCCAGCCTGAACGGCCTGACTTTGGTAACCGATGTGTCTGGCAACGTGCCGACAGTCACGCAATTGCAAATAGGCAATGGCGCAGCGTTGAACGCGCTCAACGGCCACATCCGCACCCTCCAGTATTTCCCCCGCAGATTGCCCAACACCCAACTCCAAACCCTGACTGCTTAAAGGCCAGGGGAGTGAACACAAGTTAGCAACCATTCACAAAGCGAGGTAAAGCCATGACTACTTTTGGCAATGCAGCGCGTTGGTACGTATACACACTGACCGACCCGCGAGATGGCAGCGTTTTTTATGTTGGTAAGGGTGCTGGAAACAGAATCCACCAGCATGAGCGAGACGCAGCCAAACAGCAGGGGGTATGCTCAAAAAAGATTAATAAAATCAAGAGCATATGGCAATCTGGCGAAAAAGTCGGAAAGGCTTATAACGCCTATTTTTGGGACGAGCAGGCCGCATACGATCATGAGACCGATTTAATCGAGGAAATCGGGCTTTCAAACCTGACTAACGTTCTGCCAGGCGGACAAAAAGCATGGGAGCGCAGAAAGATTGAACGCGCTTCACGCAAGGCCAAGCCAATCAAGCCAATCAAGCCACTACACCAATGGCTGAAAGAAAACGACGCCAAAGCAATGTTTGTGCGCTTCGTTGAGTGGTTTCGCATAGGCGGCCACAAAGGCGCAAAGGTGCGGGCTACGGCCACTGACCCCGCATATCGATTGCATGCGGTGCTTACTGAGACGACTTACAACAAGTTGTTGCCGCTAATGTGGAATCGCATCATTTCTGACCCATTGGCGAGTGAGGTGTTCAAAGCTCGAATGCTGCCTTACGGCGTGGAGTTGGTTGATGGCCGCGCGTAAAAACAAAATCCAACTTACAGACGCTTGGAAGGAAAAGATTAAAGCGTCTGTAATCAGTGGGCGGCTGTACGACCATTTGCAGGGGCTCAATGAAATGACCCCGACGCAAATCAAGGCCGCTGACATTTTGCTGAAAAAGCTGGTGCCAGATTTGAACCGTTCTGAACATACGGGCGAGGGCGGCGGGCCGCTGGTGGTTGAGGTCGTGCGCTTTGGCAAGAATTAGGCTGCCCAACAACTGGCAGCCGCGTGACTACCAGCTCCCCGCATGGACGTATCTTGAGCGCGGCGGCAGGCACGCAGAGCTTGTCTGGCACCGCCGCAGTGGCAAGGATGAGGTGGCCCTACATCGCACGGCCTGCGCTGCGTTTGAGCGTGTTGCGGGCTACTGGCACATGCTGCCCGAGTACAGTCAGGCGCGTAAGGCCATTTGGGACGCGGTAAACCCGCACACCGGCAAGAAACGGATTGACGAAGCATTCCCGCTTGAGTTGCGCGAGACGACGCGCGACCAAGAGATGCAGATCAAGTTCAAGAACGGCAGCACATGGCAGGTTGTTGGCTCTGACCGATTCGATAGCCTGGTGGGTGCGACGCCCGCAGGGATTGTGTATTCAGAGTGGGCTTTGGCAAACCCTACGGCAAGGGCTTACCTAAGACCGATTCTGGCCGAGAACAACGGCTGGCAGCTATTTATCACGACGCCGCGCGGCCGCAACCACGCATACACCACGCTAAAGGCTGCTGAAAAGACGCCCGGCAGCTTTGCGCAGATTCTGGACGCCCGGGAAACTGGCGTATTCACTGAATCGCAGCTAGCCGTGGAGCTGGCCGCGTACATCGCAGAGTTTGGTGAGGACTATGGCCGCAGCAAGTTCGAGCAGGAATATCTGTGCTCTTTTGAAGCCGCGAACATCGGCGCAATCCTTGCCCGCGCCATCGGCATTGCCGAAAAGAACGGCAGGGTATCGGATGACGTCGAGTTTGACCCAGCGGGCCAGCCTATTGAAATCTTCGCTGACCTTGGCCGCAGGGACACGGCAGTGTGGGACTTCTGGCAGGCAAAGCTAGGCGGATACAGCATTTTTGACCATGACAGCGGTTGGGGCATAGACGCCGAGGAATGGTGTCAGCGTCTGGACGAGCGCATCAACCAGTACAAGCGCGACGGACACCGCACAGCATTGGGCCGCATCTGGCTGCCACATGACGCCAGAGCCAAGACATTCAGCGCCAAGCGGTCGGCCATCGAGATATTCGTGGACTACTTCGGCGCGGACAAGGTGGCAATCATCCCGCAAGGCCGCATCAGCGACCGCGTGAACGCTGCCCGCGTGCTGGCCCAGCGCTGCGAATGGAACGCCACCAAGTGCCTGAAAAGCCTGGACGGCCTGCGGGCTTGGTCATACGAGTACGACGAGGAAAAGAAGATGTTTAGCAGTGAGCCTGTCCACGATTGGGCAAGCCACTACGGCGACGCCTACAGCTACGGCTGTCAGGTCATGCAACTGGCCGAGCCGCCGCCCCCGCCCCAAGAAGCCATGCGCGGCATCACCGTAGGCGTGCCGAGCGTGACGCTGGAAGAAATGTGGGCATCTGCCCCGCTGAAAAGCAAAAGGATTTGATATGAGCCAAACCCAAAGCCTGTTTCCCATCAATACCAAAGTGATGGCCGTGTCAGTGACGGCAAGCGCCAGTGCATCGCAGGCGCTGCCCTCAAGCGGCGACACTATCTTTGTTTACAACGAAGGCCCTTCACTGGCGTTTGTGTCGGTCGGCACGGGTTCACAGACGGCGACGCTGCCCGCAACAACCGGCGCGGCTGCTACGACAACCTGCTTCCCTGTGCCTGCTGGCGCTTTGGTGACGTTCGGCATTCCCGAAGACCTGACGACCAACCCGCCGACGCCGCTGAACATCAGCGCCATCTGCCGGGCCAGTGGCACTGCGCTGCTTGACGTGGCTGTGAATCGGGGCTGCTGATGGCAGACAAGGCCGTCAAGTCGCCGGAAGTCCAGAAATGGACTAGCGCGATTGCACTTTACGAACGCGAGTTCAAGAAGTGGGAATCACGCACCGAAAAAATCATCAAGCGGTACAAGGACGACTCACGCACGTCCAGCGACGCCCGCACGGCCAAGTTCAATATCCTGTGGTCAAACGTGCAGACCATCGTGCCTGCCGTGTTTGCCCGGCTTCCGAAGCCTGACGTATCACGCCGCTTCCGTGACAACGACCCGGTAGGCCGCGTGGCATCGCTCATTCTGGAGCGTGCGCTTGAGTTTGAGATTGAGCATTACCCGGACTATCGGGCCGCAATGCACAACAGTGTGCTCGACCGCTTCTTGGGTGGGCGCGCTACATCCTGGGTGCGCTATGAGCCGCACATTGCCAAGATGCAAAAAGCGCCTGATGCGCCAGAAGACGGCTTGCAAGTCACCGAGGATGCCGACGACTCCGAGCCGGAAGAAGTGCAGGAGGAGGAATATCTGGAGTACGAATGCGCCCCGGTAGACTATGTTCACTGGCGCGACTTCGGACACACACAAGCCCGCACATGGGAAGAAGTGACGGCTGTATGGCGTGGCGTGTACATGCGCCGCGAAGCACTGATTGAGCGGTTTGGAGAGGAACTTGGCAGCAAGATTCCGCTGGACACGCGACCCGAGGAACAAAAACGCGCAGGCTATCAGGATGCCGGTGAGTACGAAGCCTACATCTATGAGATATGGGACAAGTCCACCGGGAAAGCGTACTGGCTGGCAAAGTCCATGCCGGAACTGCTGGACGAGCGCGACGACCCGCTGGAGCTGGAAGGCTTTTTCCCGTGCCCGCCGCCGCTGTACGCCACCTTGAGCACGGACAGCTTGGTGCCGGTGCCTGACTTTGCGCTGTACCAAGACCAAGCCTACACCCTTGACCTGATTTGCGACCGCATCGACGGCTTGGTTGATGCCTTGCGAGTGCGTGGCTGCTATGACGCCGCTGTGCCAGAGCTTGCCCGACTGTTTACCGAAGGCGGCAACAACTCACTGATTGCCGTCAAGAACTGGCAGAGCTTTGCAGAAAAGCGCGGGCTGGACGGCTCCATCAATCTGGTGGACTTGAAGCCGATTTTTGAAGCACTGAACGCGCTGTATTCAGCGATGGAGCAGCAAAAGGCGCAGGTGTACGAAATCACCGGCCTGTCGGACATTGTGCGCGGCCAAGGCGACGCAAGCGAGACGGCCACGGCCCAGCGGCTGAAAGGCCAGTACGCCAGCCTGCGCTTGAAGTCCATGCAGGACAGCGTAAGCCAGTTTGCCGCTGGCTTGATGCGGCTGAAAGCTCAGATCATCTGCAAGTTCTTCCAGCCAGAGACGATTGCCAAGATTGCCGCCGTCGAGCAATTCAGCGATGCCGACAAGCCGTTCATTGTGCCCGCGATTGAATTGCTCAAGTCTGGCGAGATGGGCGACTTCCGCATTGATGTATCGGTCGATTCGCTGGTGCAGATTGACGAAGACGCGGAAAAGCAGGCTGCAACCGAGTTCGTCGGCGCTGTGGGTGAGTTCATCAAACAAGCCGCAGAAGCCCCGCCCGAGACTGTGCCGCTGATGGCTAGCCTGCTGAAGTGGGCGGCCACCAGGTTCAAGGTAGGCAAAACCATCGAGGGCGACATTGACGCCTTTGCAGACGCTGCCAAGCAAAATGCACAGCAGCCGCAGCCAGACCCGGAGGCGCAGAAGCTGCAAGCGCAGCAGCAGCAGGAACAGATGCGGATGCAGGTCGAACAAGCCGCAGAACAAGCCCGTATGCAGGCCGATATGGCGATTGAAGCCCAGCGGATGCAGATGGAAGAACGATTTGAACAGCAGCGCATTGCAATGGAGCAACAGGCCAACCAGCAAAAGCTGATGCTTGAGGGCCAGATGCAGGCGATGCAGATGCAGTACGACCGCTGGAAGGCCGAACTGGACGCCGCCACCAAGATTGAAGCAGCCAACATCTCAGCCAAGGCCAAGGTGGACAACGCGGCCACGCAAGCGGCGACTGGCGAGATTGCAGCAGAGGTGAGGCAATGAGAACCAGCTACGTCCAAGACCCGGTGACACACGAACTCGTCCCCAAGGACGAGTACTACCGCCGCTATGACGTAAACGCGCCGATGGTCATGCCTGACATCCAGCCCTATCAATCCATGATTGACGGCTCACTGATTCAGTCGCGCTCACAGCACCGTTCGCACCTTCGGGAACACCGCTGCATCGAAATCGGCAACGAAACCAAGGCCCTGTTTGCGCAGGGAAAGCCCAAAGGCCCCCCGCCCGGCCTGAAGGACGAAATCATCAGGGCGTTTCACAAAAGAGGTCTTTAAATGGCATTCGTAACCGAACAAATGCGCGGCGGCACGTCTGCCGGACAAGCCAAGGCAATGAACGGCTCGGGCGGCAGTTTCGCCGCTGCGGGCTCGTCTGCATCCGACGCAACACTGATTACCGCAAGCGTGGCAATCATCACCGCTGCTGACGGCACCAAGGGCGTGATTCTGCCCGCTGTCAGCCCCGGCGAGTCCTGCACGCTGTTCAACAACTCGGGCTCTACCTGCAAGGTGTGGCCCCCGACTGGCGCGGCCATCACGGTCGTGGGCACCGGTTTGGGCACAGCCAACGCAGCGCATTCGCTGCTGACCTACAAGACGGCCACCTACCTGTGCCAATCGTCAACGCAGTGGTTTGTGACTGTCTCGGCCTAAGCGTTTCCATCTTCACCAACAGCCACCTTCGGGTGGCTTTTTTTATGGGGTTTCCATGTCTGAGCAAACTACTTTGCAGAATGACACCGAAGTACAACAGCCTGAACCGACCGACCGCCGCGAAGTTCTGGCCGCTGCCTTTGACAACGCGGAGGCAGTAACCGCCGAACAGCGTGCCCGCGACGAGGCTGGCCGCTTTGCACCAAAGCAGGAAAAGCAGGAGCCCGCCAAGCCGGAACCTGTCGCCCCGGCCCCTGAGCCGGTGAAGCCCCGGCTGACCACATGGAAGAAGGAATATCTGCCGCTGGCTGACAAGCTGGCGCAGGGCATTCCACTGACGCCCGAGGAAGCCAGGAAGCTGGACGCTTACAACATCCAGCGCGAGCAGGAATACGCCACCGGCGTGAGCGTGCACAAGGAACGCGCCCAACGTCTGGAAAGCGTGGAAAAGGCCATCGAGCCATTCATGCCAGAGCTTCAGAAGCGAGGCATTCCGCCCGACCAGTGGATTGCCAACCTCGGCAAAGCACACCACACGCTGGCGATGGGAACGCCGCAGCAGAAGCTGCAAATGTTCCAGAAGCTGGCGAACGACTACGGCGTGCCATTGGGTGCCGTACAGCAGACGCAGAACGGCCAGGAAATGGATCCGGCTGTCCTGCATCTGATGGAGCAAATTCAGCAGCTATCCGGCCAGGTGCAAGCCGTGACCGGGTGGCGCGAACAACAGCAACAGCAGCAAGTCACTAGCTTGCTGAAGGAGCTGGAAAACGATGCGGAGAACTATCCGCATTTCAGCAATGAAAAGGTACGCGGTGCGATGGCTCAACTACTTGAGTCAGGTTCTGCCCAAGACCTTAAAGAGGCTTACCGGGAAGCGGAATGGATGGTGCCTGAAGTGCGGGCAATGAAGCTGGAGGCCCTATCTCAAGGGAATCAAGCGACAGCGACGCAACAAGCCGCCAAACAGGTCGTGAACCAAGCCAAAGCCAAGAACGTCCAGGTACGCAGTTCTGCACCTAGCGGAACCGTCGTGGCGTCAGTGGCAAAGGATCGCCGGACTTTGATTGCCGAGCAGTTCGACGCAATCACCGGCAGGGTTTAACTTGACTTAAAGGAAACATCATGGCATTCGCCAATTCGACTATTTCCGACATCATGGCCACCACGATTCAACATCGTAACGGCGTGCTGGCGGACAACTTGACCGACAACAACCCGCTTCTGGCGGCTCTGAAAAAGCGCGGCAACGTGCGACCCATCTCGGGCGGCAACGTGATTTACGAAGAAATCATGTACAACGACCCCAACACGAACAACGCCAACAGCTACAGCGGCTACGAGCTGATCAACATCAGCCCGGACTCGCCCATCAGCTCGGCGGAGTTCGACCTGAAGCAGTACGCCGACAGCGTGACGATGAGTGGCCGTGAGATGCTGCAAAACAGCTCCAAGGAACAGATCATCGACCTGCTGGACGGTCGTATGCAGGTGTCCGAGGTCCGGCTTCTGAACCGCATTGACGGCGACCTGTACCTTGACGGCACCGGCAACGGCGGCAAGAACATCACCGGTCTGGCTGCGGCCATCGCTGCGTCTCCCACGAACACCTACGGCGGCATTGACCGCAATACGTGGGCGTTCTGGAAGAACCAGGTGTACTCGGGCGTGACCGATGGCGGCGCTGCCGTGTCTTCGGCCAACATCCAGCAGTACATGACCACGCTGGCCCTGCGCATGGTTCTCGGCACCGACAAGCCCGAACTCATCATCGCGGACAACAACTACTACGGGTTCTACGTCAACTCGCTGCAAGCCATCCAGCGCATCCAGTCGGAAGGCGGCGGCGCTGCGGGCTCTGGTTTCGCAACCCTGAAGTTCTACGGCGGCGGCACTTCCGCTGACGTGATTCTCGGCGGCGGTATCGGCGGCCACGCGACGGCGAATACGATGTGGTTCCTGAACACGAAGTACATCTACTTCCGCCCGCACTCTGACCGCAACTTCGTGCCGATTGGCGGCGAGCGTCAGGCAGTGAACCAGGATGCCATCGTCAAGCTGTACGGCTGGGCGGGCAACCTGACCAGCTCTGGCCCGCAGTTCAGCGGCATTCTCAAGGCCTAAAGGAGCACACAACATGGCTTACACCATTCAAAACGCACAGGCTGGCATGCAGCCCATCGCCGTGACCGACACGACGCAAAACCACCCGCTGGGCTACCAGTGCACGGCGGTTGATCCGACCTATGGCGCGGGGACGTTCATCTACCTGAAGGGCATTGGCAGCACCGCCATCGGCTCGCTGGTGGATTACGACCAGACGCTTGGCACGACCGCACTGGCCCCGGCCACGGGCGGCATCGGCCCGGTTGCGGTTGCCATGTCGGCCAACGTCGCCAACCAGTACGGCTGGTATCAGGTGGTGGGCGCTGCCGCTGTGAAGTGCCCGAACGCTGCTGTGGTGGGCGCGGAAGTCTTCATGCTGGCGGCAACTGCTGGCAGTGTGGACGACGCGCAGGTCAACGGCGAGCAGATCGTGAACGCCAAGTTCTCGACAACCACCGGCACGCCCTCGACCGGCTTGGCAATCATCCAGATTGCATGGCCGTTCCATCAGGGCCAAATCGTCTAACCGACGACAACCCTTTAAGCCCCTTCGGGGGCTTTTTTATTGGCTCGTCCTGAGTCAATAACAAAGCTCAACTACTTGAGGAACTTCAATGATTGCATCCGACGACAACAACCCGAATTTTGTAGGGGCGTTCAACCCCGACTCAAAGCTGCACGTAACCTTCTACAAGAAGCAGCTCATCAACAACTTTGAGACGGAGCGCCAAGGCCATCCAATTTTCTACGAATGCGACTTCGTGAAAATCCACTTGCCCGGCGACAAGTTGAACAACATTGACGATTTCGTCAACGAGTCGCACAAGCAGCGATTCCCGCAACAGTGGGCGCGTTACGTCAACAGCAACAAGGAAGGCGAACAACTGATCGGCACGCCGCTGGCTGAGTGGCCGCTCATCAGCCGCACGGTGGCCGAGGAACTGAAATACCTTGGCTTCCGCACGGTTGAATCCATCGCAGAAGCATCGGATTCGCAGCTTGAGTCCATCGGCATGAAGGCCGGGATGCAGCCGCATACCTTCCGCGAGCGTGCAAAGCGCTACTTGGCGCAAGCCTCGCAAGACGCCGCCGTCAACGCTGACGCCGCCCGCGTTGCCGACGCCGAGAAACGCGCCGCCGAAGCAGAAGCCGCCATCCAGGAACTGCGCGAGCAGATGGCGCAACTGCGGCAGCAAGCGCCAGCCAAGGCAAAGCCCGGACGCAAGCCGAAAGTCACTGAGGAAGCCTGATGTCTTCTACCTGCCTGCAACTTATTCAGCAAGCCTCTGGCGAGATGGGCCTTAGCGTGCCCACTTTCGTTGTGGGCAACACGGCGCAAGAGACGGTGCAACAGCTTGCGCTACTCAACGCCGTGGGCAATGAGTTGCAGCGGCAGTTCATCTGGCAACACTCGACGGTGCAGTACCGGTTCAACGCCGAGTTTCTGAACACCACCGGCGACACGACGCTGGGCTCTCCGGTCATCACCAACATCCCGAGCACAGCGGGCTTGAGCACGCTTTGGCAGGCCACAGGGACGGGCATCAATTACAACGTCAACATCCTGTCAGTGGATTCGCCTACGCAGGTGACGATGGATCAGCCCTGCACAGCGACAGGCACGGGCGTTGCCATCAACTTCGGCAAGGTG
>OFQY01000844.1_pt1 | contig 10572 bp, 20 predicted proteins | sample 1542991 | NCBI WGS metagenome assembly OFQY01 (sample SAMN07774224, study PRJEB24372) | wastewater metagenome | isolation source: Exp Tend VB 10WW | collected 2016-02
ATTCATATTATCAAACACAGAATTGGTGTGTCAGTAAATGGCGAGTCTGCACGTTACAAGGAACTCAGAGACGACAAGTTTTATGTTCCACAAGATTGGCCGGAAGATGAAGTTTTACTTTATGTTCAACACATGGAACAGTCCTTGAGACTTTATCACGCAGCGGTCGAGCGTCTCATTGCTAAGGGATTCGAAAGAAATCGCGCAAAGGAATCTGCTAGGTTTTATCTGCCATACGGCAATCAACTCCAAGCAGACGTTATGTTCAACTGGCGTTCCTTCTATCACTTCCTGACTCTCCGATACTCGACCCATGCTCAGGCAGAGATCAGAAATCTCGCAAGAACAATGCTTGAGCTTGTGGACCAAACAGGAAAGTTTGAACTTACTTTACAGGCATTTGGCCTGAAAGACGAAAATGGGCTTTGTGCTCCATTTAAGTGAGGAAAAATGAAACTGACAAAAGAAGAAGCAATCGAGATCGCAAAGACCTATTTTGATCCCTTTGAGGAAGAGTTCATGGCCGTGGAATACGGAGATGGTCATGAAGGTTATGGTTGGTATTGTTGGGATACCGAATATATTGAAGAAGGTTCTGCGTTCCTTGGAGAATAACTCACGTTAATGCGGAAAATACAGGACACATCGATTCACGTAGCTATTCATAGTGTTCTCCAAGGTGACCATGCCTTGACAGAGAAAGTGAAGCTGTTGAATCCGTCACTTATCGACAATCCAAACTTTCAAGACGTTCTGGAAAACGAACTGAGATACTCCGTGTTTGCTTCCAAAAGAAAGTGGATTGCCGACACATTGTCAATAAATACAGGTATGACAGTTCAACTTGTTTCCTTCAAGGAAGCCATGGAGTTGTCTTCTCCTTTTGACAAAGTCTCTATGAAGGAGTTGGTAAAAGCCTACATGACCACAAAGAAGGGTTTTAAATTAAAGGGCATCAAGAAGACCAAGAAGGATGTGGAATATGTCCACAAGCTTATGAGGCACTTGGTGGACAATCCTACTTCGTCCTTGTTTCATAAAACCCTTGTTAAAGACAAGCGTGTGATGGACGGAACTCACAGACTTATTGCTTATCTTTGGGCAAAGAAAGCTAAGAAACAGGTTCCTGAGGCACTTCAGATGTTCCATTGGTTATGACCAATGGATTGTGTTTAACGTGCCAGAACTCCCTCTCAAGTGGAGGTGTTTCGCCTTTGTGGAAGAACATAAGCTTTCTTCCGGCTGTACTTGAATAAACGCCAATAATTGTAATCTCTCCAGCGTGAACAAGGTCATGACAACAGTGACACAACACCGCGAGATTGTTGTTGTCGTTCGTGCAGCGTCCGTCAGCCTGAGGAATGATGTGGTGATAGTTGATTGCCTTCTTCTTGGCAAATCCACAAATCTCACACTTTGTCTTGGCAAGCTTTTCTTGTCCTGATTTTCTACGTGTCATATAAACCTGTGAATGGCTCTGCCCTTCTTTGGATAAATCATACCTCTACATCCCTTGATTCCAAATGTGCCGCGCTTTAGGTCGCCACGTCGAGCAAGGATGACTGGATGATACCCTTCCGGGAGCAAATTTAAGTCATCATCCGGAGCCAGGATTATTGGAGCCTTCATTTGAAATGAGAACGTGTCAAGTTGAACGAACTCACATCTTCCTTGAATCAGGAAGTCAACTTGTTCGTCACCTTCTCCAAAGATTGCCATTTTCTTTAGGGTGTCATCTGTGATTGCCCTGGCATAAGAAAGAGTCTTTGGAAATACCTTTGCGGCAAGTGTGTCGGTAAGGTCTTTTTCGATAGCCAGCTTGAGGTCTTCTCCGAACTGTTTTACCTCGGGATGATCGTGGAAGTTTTTAAGTCCAGACCACTGTCTAAAGTGTCTCGGACGTTTGCCGAACTTGTGACTTGCATTGAAAATAAGATTTCCTTCGGCATCTACGAATTCGAAGTCTGCCTTAGAGAAAATTCCCTTGTTGGCTTTATTGGCGTTACGAACAGTTACGACATTATCGAACCTAAAGGTCTTTCCTCCAAGAGAAACCAATGTCAAAGAGATAGGTCTGAGTCCGAACACTGTCATGGTTTTGAGATTTTTCTGGATATTCTTCTGTTCTCTGGATTCCTTCTCATAGACCATGGCACTTGTACGACTACCAAACTCCCAAGTCTTCTGAAGAGCCCCTGAAGTCAGGATGTGTCCAGCTTCAGACTCCAACAGCAAACATCTGTTCTTTATAACATTTTCAATATTGTCATCTAGCTGAATTTCGGGGTTTTCGACTAGTTTTTCGAGAAGTGCTGAAAGTTCAGGGGTAGACTTTATAACAACAGTCTCCACGCCTAGTTGCTCTTGTTTTTCCTTGATGAGTTCAAGAGGTTGACGGGTGGAGATTTTCTTCAGGAAGATTTCGAAGTTGTTACGTTTTCGAAGCTCTGATATTGTCAGTGAAGCCATTTATCTTCTAAGCGTTTGTCGTAGAAAACAAAGTGTCTATGGATTACAATGCAGACTATGGATGATAGTAAGCAATGTTCGATATGTGACAAGGAACAACTTCTCACGAATTTTTATCGAACGAAGCGAATTGCTAGTGGGCACATATCCGAATGTAAGTCTTGCAAAAAAGAACGAATGCAGAAATTTCTTGAGTCTCCAGAAAAACTAAAAGAACATAATGAAAGAATTCAAAAATGGCGACTTGCAAATCCTAAGAAGGTATTATGGATAGCCGCTAAAGCTCGGGCGAAGAAGCAAAATTTGCCGTTTGATATTACAATAGACGATTTTGAAATTCCACAATTTTGTCCCGTGCTTGGAATTGAAATCAAACAAAATGTCGGCAAGATTTCCTTTCATTCGCCAACTTTGGATAAAATTAACCCAAGCAAAGGTTATGTTAAGGGAAATGTTACGGTCATCTCAAGCAGAGCAAACACAATCAAACACAATGCCTCTTATGAAGAAATTGCATTGGTAGCAGAATGGTTACGGAAAGTAAACTCATGAAAACATATAATGAAGTGGCAAAAGAAATTGGTGAACTGGTAACGGAAAAAAATAAAGCTTATGGAGATTCCTTTTCTCAGGCTCAAGATTTTCTAAAACTATTGTATCCGAAGGGAATTCCAGTTGAAAGTTATGGGGATATGCTCTGTATTGTCAGAATGTTCGACAAGCTAAAGAGGATTGCCACCAAGAAGGATGCCTTTGGCGAGAGTCCCTACAGAGACATTGCAGGTTATGCCCTGTTGGGCGTGTTGAAAGACGAGACTCCTGAGGAAAAGTGACAAAGCACCGGCGCGTTCAAAGAACCATGTCAACGCTTTGGAAAAACACTTCACCTGACTTCCAAGAAGTTGTTGAATTGATTAGTCCAGAGTACGAATTTGTTATGGAACATGAAAGTTACGACTTGGTGTTTTTCCAAGGAAAATTCCGAGCTTCACCGGAATTTTTCATTGACATGTATCAGATGTACGGTATAGAGCCAAATGATATTTTAGACAGAGTTTCAAATCACGCTCATCAAGTTCCGGACGACGACTTTTATCATCAACTTGACGTTCATTGCAAATTTGACGATAATGATTTTCTGGACAAGAAACGTTGTATTGTCACGCATCGTTTTGAAATTGTAACAAGCAGACCTGGACATTATTTTGCGAGCAGAAGAGATGAAAAGATTCTTGGGACGTATTACTTAGTTGCCCCATGTGATGAATCCGATTGACATAGAGAATAAAACCTGCTAGGATACCGAGATGACCGACATTAAAGACAAGCTTTCGTTCGACAAGATGTACTCCGGCAACGTGAAGTGGCTGAAGGACAGGACGATCTTTGCTTGTCTTCACGGGTCGCACGCCTACGGTCTGAACACCGAGACTTCTGACATTGACGTTAAGGGTGTCTGTGTGGCTCCACGAAGCGTCTATCTCGGATATGCTGGTACTTTCGAGCAAGCCGAAGGAAAGGATCCGTATGACTTGGTCGTTTACGAGGTTCGCAAGTTTTTCCGTTTGGCTTCTGCTTGCAACCCTAACATTATTGAAGTTTTGCATACTGATCCGTCTGTTCACATCCATGTGACACCGGCTGGACAGTTGCTGCTTGACAACAAGGACATGTTTTTGTCCTTGAAGGCAAAGCACACATTTTCGGGATACGCTCATGCTCAGCTAAAGCGTATCGAGACGCACTTTAGGTGGATTTCGAATCCTCCAAAGGCACCGCCCTCTCGTGCGGACTTCGACCTTCCTGAGTTTACGGCAATTTCCCGTGACCAGATTGGTGTCGTTGAGGCAGAAATCCGCAAGAAGATCGAAACATTCGACTTTGACTGGTCGGTATTGGATGAAAGTCAGCGCATTAACTTGCAGGCTTGCATCACGGACTTCTTTGCCGAAATGGAACTTACGGCTGATGATGTGTGGTTCCGCACAGGACGTTCTCTTGGGTTCGAAGATAACCTTTTGGCTCATCTTGCCAAGGAACGTGCTTACAAGTCAAAGCAGGTTGAGTGGGATCAGTACCAAAATTGGCTTAAGACCCGTAACCCAAAGCGTGCCGAACTTGAACGTAAGTTTGGGTATGACACGAAGCACGGAAGTCACCTTGTTCGTCTGATGAAGATGTGTAAGGAAATTCTGACGGAAGGCAAGGTTAAGGTTCAACGCACGGATGACCGTGAGGAACTGCTTGCCATCAAAAATCATGGCATTTGGCCCTATGAGAAGCTTATCGAGTGGTCCAACGACCAGGAAAAGGTTCTCAACGAGCTTTACAAGGTTTCTAAGGTACTCCCAAAGGAACCGGATCACGTGGCACTCAACAAGCTCTGCGAAAAAATCGTCGTAGAGTCGTTGGACAAGGACGTTCTTTGAATTCCATACTTGGCCTTTAGAGGTCAGGTATGGATACAAAGACAAGAAATATTATCATGATTGTGGTCGCTGCGGTTTTGGCTGTTGGCGCGATCGTTGGTGTGATTTACGGCGTTACGACGCACACCGAACCGGGACTGTTGACGGTTTGTTGGAATCTAGACGGCACGGCTGATTACACGCCAGGCTGTTCTGGTTCTTCGGAACTTAGATGGGACCGTGATAGGATTCCACTTGTTGTAGATGCTCCACCAGACAGTGATGAAGTTACTGAGGCGGTGTCCATCGTAAATGACCAGATTGGTTGTGAGGTTCTTAGGCTTCACCCAGGCGCTGGACTTACAGCAGACGTAAATGTTGCCCTTGACCAGCCTCTTGAAGTAGGCGCCACACAAGAGCCAGGCGGTTCTGCAAGACATCTCAGAGGTGCTTCTGGTAGAATGTTTGCTGTTGTAGAGACGACCAACGTAACGAACCCAACTTTAAAGACAAGAGTTTTGGTTCATGAGTTTGGTCACGTACTTGGCTTAGCCCACGATCCATTTCAGTCGAGTATTATGTATCCAACTCAGCCAGACTCAGAGGAGCCAGATTTTGTTAGATTTACTGACTCTGACCAAGCTTTACTTAACTCCATGTATTGCAGATGAGCGAAACTTTACAGAGAACGACCTTTCATTGCGAGTGTTTTACGGCCGAACACCATTTTTTTGTCATGCACGACAAAGAGGATGACATGTTTTGTCTTGAAATCAAATTGAATCAAGGTTTCCCTTGGTGGAAAAGGGCTTGGAAAGCCTTCCAATATTTTCTTGGTAGGGATAACACCAACCGTACAGATTACGAAGAAGTGCTTTTGAGTCGTACAGATCGCGAAAAACTTGCTAAAATGCTATTAGATTCTCTTAAGGAAAATGAAAATGTCAGAAACCGATAACAAAACTCCATTTCAAATGTCCGATGATCTCATTTCGATGATCCGCGAACTTATTCAGTTGTCCCTGTTGACTGGTACAAATCTTGTAGACCACCTTCGTGCTATTCAGATGGAGCCAACAACAGACCGTCCAGATCGTCTTACGATTACACCAGCTTATGTCATGGCTTACAATGAAATGATCATGAAGCTAAATGCAGAGGTTGAAACTCAGCGTAAGGCAATGCAAGAAGCTCCTGCAATCGAAGATTGACATCGGCTCACAATGTGCTACAGAAGTGGACAGTTTCGGCTGTCCATTTTTATTTGAGGTGCTGTGAAAATAGGAGATTTAGTTCGAATTCAAGGCTCTTGGAAGGAATTCCGGTGTATTGTCTACAATGTACACTACAAGAGTTTTGCGGCCACGATAAAACTCATAAAGCCAGAAAATCTATTAACTGTGGTTGGGTTTGAAAACGTTTCAGAAAATGATTGGGTCATTGTTCTTTTCGAGAACGAACGCTTGATTGTTCCTCAGACCGTGCTAGAACTAGTGGATGAAGCGAACCATCACCATTGAAATCGACTGCAACGAGGAAACCTGGGATAACGGGTTGGAAGATGTTTGGTGGGAGTTTAAGGATCAACTCGACGGTATTGCAGGCAACGTCGAAGGGGTTGACATTCGCTACAACGTCAAGGAAGAGGAATAATCATGGCAACGTTTCTGAATGAAGGCGACAAGACGGAAATCCAGGGCTCGGGCAAGAAGCCCTATATCGTTCGAAAGATTGGCGGGGTTGTGGACTGTTCGTGTCCAGCCTGGCGTAATCTTGGTGGTCCTATCGACGTGCGTGTGTGCAAGCACATCAAGGCCAATATCGACCCGGCATGTCTTCTTCCGCAGGCTCAGGCAGTTTTCAACGGTGGTGTAGTTGTGCCAAAGACTGGCACGACGGCTGCTGCACCTGCGACTGCCGTTGCTGTTGCACCGCCTGTGCGCCTGACGAAGACCGGAAAGGTTTCTACGGCTGTTGCTGGTGTGGTTGTTAAGGATACTGCACCTCCGTGTCTGCTTGCCCACAAGTGGGAAAATGAAGATCCCACTGGTATGTGGATGAGCGAAAAGCTCGATGGCGTCCGTGCGTGGTGGGATGGACAGAAGTTCATTTCGCGTCTCGGCAACGAATATCACGCACCTGAGTGGTTCAAGGCCGAGCTTCCTGATATCGTTCTGGATGGTGAGCTTTTCATCGGTCGTAAGCGTTTCCAGAAAACTGTCAGCGCTGTCCGCAAGCTCGTTCCTACCGACAGTGAGTGGGAAAATGTCAAGTACATGATTTTCGACGCCCCGGAAGCTGGTGGCACGTTCGAATCCCGCATGGCATATCTTGCCAAGGAAATGAAGGACAACTTTGAGGCAGATGGATCGTTTATCTGCCTTGTGGAACAGGTGAAGTGTACCGGCGCTGATCACCTGGAAAAGCATCTTCGCAAGCTTGAAGGACTTGGAGCCGAGGGCGTGATGCTCCGTGAGGCTGGGTCGCTTTACGAATCTGGTCGTTCGCACACGTGCCTCAAGGTCAAGACCTTCTTCGATGACGAAGCAGAGGTTATTGGTCACACGGCTGGTCGTGGAAAGCACAAGGGTCGCACGGGAGCGATTATGTGCAAGTGGAACGGTGTCGAGTTTGAAGTTGGCACTGGACTCACGGACAAGCAGCGTGAAAATCCTCCCAGCGTTGGCTCCAAGATTACTTTCCGTTATCAGGAATTGAGTGTTGAGGGGATTCCTCGCTTTCCGTCTTTTGTGGCTGCGCGCGATTATGAATAAAAATCCCATCCAAGAACGGAAAGATCGTTGGAAGAATGCCGTGAATACTTTTATGGCATTGAAAAATCCTACTCTTGAAGAGTGGATGACGTTTGTTGTTCAAGCTTCTTTGTGTTTTCGACAAGGTGCTGGACTAACCCAGGAACAAATTGAAACGCCACTACGAGAAGCAATTGAGAAGAAGAATCAAAAATGAAACCTAACTGGTATTACCAGACGTTTGTAAAATGGGGTGACCGAAAGTTCATGGACAATCGGTTGCTTCATCACCTTTGGTGGTGTACTATTGGTCTACCGACCTATATCCAGCTTTGGTGGATCTGGTACGGCCCGGAGATCAAAATGGCACTTAAAGAAATCAAGCGTATGATTAAGCGCGGCATCATCAAATCCACTTGGTGGGTTTTTCCACCGCTTGGAACGACCTTGAATGGTTTGTTTGGCGGTAGTGACGAGACTGGACTTGAGGGCGGTTATGAACAGCCTTCACCAGATGAAGTCCCCGAAGGAAAAGATTGGACCCCAAATGGTCTAATCGACAAGAAATGAGGAACTGTGGGCGTTAATAGACCAATTTCTAGAGGAAGAAGCGGACCTTCTAGTTCCAGTTTAGGTATTGGTGTACGACGTACATCTTTTCCTTCTGGTCCTTGGGTTGACGCTCATGGAAATCCAGCTAGGAGTCCGAACGCAGATTACTCTTCTTCGCCTACGACTTCCACAGCTAAGACTTCCACAGGAGGAAATCCTGATCCGAACAACTGGAAGATTGTCAAGGCAAAGGAAGTTGGCAAATATCTCATTCTCATGATGCAGTATCCTGACTGCACCAACTACGAGGGCAAGAAAATCATGGTATTCGAGAACATTACCTTGGTTGACCTTGTGAATCAGAAACAGATTGACCCTCATTTCTTCCCTGCTAATAAGAAGGTCAAGAGTCCTATCGCCAGATTCGAGCCAACTGATCGTGGTTGGGTAATGGCAGAGGCTTTTGCAAACTACATGAAGAGTGTCAGATGATTTGTTGGATCATAGGATTGTCTTTGGTCGTGGTTCCCACGGTTGTCTACTTTACTGTCAGACATCTCGAATACAAACGTCGTAAGGAAATGTGGAATCGCATTTACGACGCTCACACCAAGAGCCCTCCGTACGACGACTGAAAGAGTAAATCACATGTTCAATCTCAAAGTTTCCGCTCGGGTCTTTAACAGCAAGAATCACTACTCGTTGTCCATCCCGATGTTCTTTCAGGTTCTCCGTAAGGATATCCGTGAGGACTTGATTGAGCACTTCAAGGACCACAATGGCAAGTGGAACCCTGTGACAAAAATGTGGGATTTTGAACCTCACACCAAGCTGGTCATTTTCAAGATCCTTCAAGGATTTAATATCCAGATGACCATGCCAGGGATGGCAGAGGCAGAAGCTCAGGAGAAGTCACGGGAACCCATTATTGCTGCCCCGACAAGGACGCTGGTACAGGTTCCGGTTCAACTCATTGGTCCGAGTGACCCCCAAGTTATCCAAGTCCTACAGCGCCAGTATGAGCGTCTTACGGCAGAGTTCCGTAAGCTTCATGAGGAAACTGGTGTGTGCAAGACGAAAATGCGGGAACTTCTGCAAAATGCGGTCCCGGCAATGGCTCCTATCGTTTTTAAGCCCACAAAGTTGGCTTCGGGGGCTTGACACCTCACCAGCAATAGGTTAAACTGTCCACATGCGTGACATTCTGACCAAGGTTGCTAAAAAGGGCGATGTTCTCAAGTTTTACATCGACGGTAAGGAACTTGAGGGAACGGTTCTAGAAACGACTTGTGTTCACTTTGAGCGGGAATACCGTATCAAGTTTCAGGATGGTAGTGAACGCTGGTTCGTTGGGAACATTTTCCAAAAGACTGCCACTAACTGAGGGCTTGTGTCAAATAAACCACACAACTTCAAGGAACCAGAAATCGTGGTAGAAGTCGGAGGACTTTATCGAACGACGGATGCCTTTTTCGCTTATGACGAAGACGAGAACATGGCAGATGCGTTCACAAATCTCGGACGTATCATTCCGCCAGGGCAGCTTTTGCTTTGCACAGGAACTGGACTGCCAAGGTGTTTTTTGCTTGTTAGCGAAAACGTGAAGGTGTTTTCCTTCCGCGTGGCAAATGTAAAACTACTCAGTCTTCCTCAAGTGCCGACTTCATAAGACTTTTCATGGCGTCCTTGACCTTTTGGTCTTCTGTGGACGTTTGAACTTTCATCTCTTTTAGGACACTTGGAACTTTTGGATTGACCACACCTTTACGACGCTTGTTGATAAGCTCTTCAAGTTGAGTCTTTGTAAGGGTGATTTGCTTTTTCTTGTCAGTTTTAACTACTCCCGCAGGGATGGTTGTTTCGACCTCTGACAAGATTTCCAGAACGTCCATGTCAGAAGCTTCTCTGACGACTTCAGCTTCAACCACCTGAGCGGCTTCAATTTTGATAGGATTCTCAAAGTTTACATCCAAGGTCATTGGTACAAAGATGCGGGTTCCAAGAATGACTTCAATCTTGCCCATGTAATCTTTCTTTGGATCGATGATGTGCTCAAGTTTTGGAATCAAAAAAGTTACAAGGTCATTCTCTGACATCATCACAGGAAAATAAAAACCCATAGCCGCATGGTTATCTTTTTCAGAAATGACAAGACGAACACTTGGCTTGGTTGCCTGTGGCTCCGTTGTCGTTCCTTGAACATTAATCTTGAATTTCAAGTGATTTGACTCATTTAGCTGTAATGTGATCTTACTTGTCATTGTTTTCCTTAATTATGTCAGCGTTCACTGCTGGTTCTTGTTCTTTTTTAGTTTCTTCCTTGACAAAGGCAGCAGAAACACGAATATCCTCAAAATCCTCTACAATTCTGAGTTCGATGTTGTCTTGGG
>OFQY01000846.1_pt1 | contig 10570 bp, 12 predicted proteins | sample 1542991 | NCBI WGS metagenome assembly OFQY01 (sample SAMN07774224, study PRJEB24372) | wastewater metagenome | isolation source: Exp Tend VB 10WW | collected 2016-02
GCGGCCGAAGCCAAGCGCCGGAATGGCGGGCGCAAGCTAGCCCTTGACGTTAGCTCCAAGCTGGAAATGTCGCCCACCTTGATCAAGGCGCTGGACGCCATGCCCGCCGCGCTCGCGGCCAAGGTAAGGGCCAAATGGGGCGTGTCAGATGAGATCGCGGCAAACCCCGCGCGCAATGTGAACCGGGGATAATTCCACTATGGGCGTCAAATCTAATCTCGCATCCTTCACGCGGCCGTCAAACACGACGGCTTACGCAGCGGGTGATCTTGTCGCCAACGACACCACGGCGAACCTCGTGGCGGCGATGTCGCTGAACTGGGGCGGAAGCCTCAACGGCAATCTGCGCCGGATTATGCTGCGCACGTCGAACGCGACCATCGCGCTTGGCAATTTCCATGTGTGGCTGTTCCGAGTAGACCCAAGCGCGCTGGTTACGAACGGCGACAACGGCGCGCTGGCCGGGCTTTCCTTCACCACCTACGGCCTGATCCACGTCGCCCCGGTCAATCTCTACGCTTCAATGTCTGGCGTAGGAGGGTGGGGCGAGAGCACTTACGATCCGGGCCTCGTCGAACTGCCGCAGACCGTTTATGCGCTACTAGAGGCACGCGCCGCCTATGTGCCGGCGAGTGCAGAAGTGATATCGCTCCAGATCGAGATCACGCCGTGACCCATAACGGAACGGTTCACAACGGCCTCACCGCCGAAGAGATGTTGGCGCGGCTTCTGGGCGTGGACGGTGCGGGCTCGCTTCTTGACGCCGACACGCTCGACGCGCTCTCCAGCGCATCCTTTGCACGATCCGGCGCCAACACGGACATTACGTCGCTTGCGGGCACGGCCACGAACGACAGCGCAGCGGCCGGCAAAGTCGGGGAGATCATCACTAGTTCAGTGGCTCCCGGCGCGCCAGTATCGCTTTCGACCGGAACCGCCAAGACAGTAACGTCAATCTCGCTCACAGCGGGAGACTGGGATGTAGATGGGCTTGTCGGCTTTGTCTCAAACGCCGCAACATCCATCACGCTAATCGCAGGCGCAGTTCATACGACAACGGACGCATTCCCGACATCGCCGGGCACGGGGGCATACTTCTCAATCAACCTGGCAATTGGCGGTGGCGCAACGATGGCTATCCCGACAGGAACAATGCGAATCAGTCTGGCGGCGCCAGCCAGCGCCTTCTTGGTAGCGTCCTCGAATTTCATGACAAACTCGAACGCTGGCTATGGGTTTATCCGTGGTCGCCGCGTGCGCTAGCACCCCCAAACCCCGCCCCGTTTGAATCCCCCGTATTTTTGATTTCATGACCAAGGCAAAGCCTAAATCAAAGAGGGGAGGCGCACGTCCCGGCGCAGGGAGAAAGCCTAAGCCCAAACCTATAGAGGCTGTGACCGAGACACCCGCCGAACCAGAAGCGCCGATCGAGCCAGAGCCTAAGCCAAACAAGCGAGACGGCCTCAACCCAAAGCAAGAGCGCTTCGTTCAAGAATACCTGATCGACATGAACGCAACCCAGGCCGCCATCCGCGCGGGCTACAGCGAGAAGACCGCATATTCGCAGGGCCAGCGTTTGTTGAAGCATGGCGAACTAGCCGCACGTCTAGCCCAAAAGCAGGACGCACTGAGCACCAAGCTTGATGTCACAGCCGAGCGCGTGATCGACGAACTCGCCATGCTGGCGTTCTACGATCCCGCCGATCTGGCGTTTCTCCTCGATGAAGAGGGCAACGCCGTGGAGATCACCCGGCCGCGCGACATCGCCAAGCTGCCGCTCCGCATCCGCAAGGCGATCGTGGGCTGGGGCTGGGACAAGGCCGGCAACTTCACGCTCAAATTCGCACCCAAGCAGGCCACGCTCCAATTGCTCGGGCAACATCTTCAACTGTTCCGCCAACCCGTGGACGACAGTCTGCTGGACGGTTTCGCCGAACTGATTCAGGCTGCCCGCCGACGTGCAAAGACAGAAAACACCGAAGCCCGCGCTGTCCACTGAGCAGGCGGCGATCCTAGCCGAAGACTTGGCGAGCTTTGCGCATGATCCTCTTGGCTTCGTGAAGTACGCCTTTGCGTGGGGCGCCGAAGGCACGACCCTAGAAGACTGGCACGGGCCCGATCAATGGCAGAGCCAAGTGCTCCGCGAGATCGGGGAGGGGATGCGCGTCAAGGGCAAGGTCCGCACCGCGACATCTTCGGGCAAGGGCATAGGCAAAAGCTGCGTGGTGTCGTGGCTGATCCTTTGGGGCATCGCCACACACGAACACACCCGCGGCGTGGTGACGGCGAACACCGAGACCCAGCTTCGCACCAAGACATGGCCGGAGCTTTCCAAGTGGTATCACTTGATGATCCCGCCGCTGCGGGCGCTGTTCAAGCTTGAGGCGACATCGATCCACTCGACGCAGATAGGGGCCGATAAGACGTGGCGCATCGATGCGATCCCGTGGAGCGCCAACAACGTGGAAGCGTTCGCCGGCCTTCACAATCAGGGCAAGCGCATCGTTGTGATCTTCGATGAAGCCTCCGCGATCGCTGATGCAATCTGGGATACGACGGACGGCATCATGACCGACCGCGACACCGAAGTGCTGTGGGGCGCGTTTGGCAACCCGACGCAGGCGACGGGGCGGTTTCGCGAGTGCTGGGGCAAGTTCCGCGAGTTCTGGCAGACGAGGAAGATCGATAGCCGCACCGCCGCCGTCACCGACAAGGAAGAGCTAGAGGGCTTGGTCAGAGCCTATGGCATCGACCACGATTATGTCCGCGTCTATGTGCGCGGCGAGTTCCCCAAAGCGTCGAGCATGCAGTTCTTCCCCAGCGATGCGATCGAAGAAGCGATGGCGCGCGAGCCGCAATGCTTCATGTGGGAGCCCATGATTATGGGCGTGGACGTTGCCCGCTTCGGCGACGATCAAAGCGTGATCGCGTTTCGGCGGGGCAGGGACGCGTGCTCGGTGAAGTGGGAGACGTATCGCGGCGTGGACACCATGACGCTCGCCAGCGAAGTGGCGCGGCTCATGGACCGCGAGCATGCCGATGCAGTGTTCGTCGATGGCGTGGGCATCGGTGCTGGCGTGGTTGATCGGCTGCGCCAGATGAAGCGCAAGGTGTTCGACGTTCAAGCAGGCGCAAAGCCAAGCGGCATCCTCTTCGACGAGCCCATCAAGGTGAAGAACAAGCGCGGCGAGATGTATGCGGCGCTGCGCCTTTGGATGAAGGGCGGGGCCATGCCCGACGATCCCGAACTGGAAGAGGAAATGAACGGCGTGCTCTACGGATATGACGCCGATGGCGCGACCGTGATCGAGCGCAAGGAAGACGCCAAGAAGCGTGGACTCGCCAGCCCTGATCGAACGGACGCTCTGGCCTTAACCTTCGCTGAGATCGTGGCCCCCAAGACCAACGAAACTGCGCTCATCCGCCACGCCAAGAACGAGCAAGAGCAAGACTGGAACCCCTACGCGAACGAGGCCGAATGACCACGCCCACTCTGCACCGCTTCACCCGCAACACTGACGGCCGGGGCTGGTTTTCCTGCACTTGGCGCGACGCTGAGCATGGCGTGACGTTTGTGGAGGACAATCACAGCTTCAGCGCCAAGGCTGGCACGATCCGCGGCCTGCACTGGCAGGAACCACAACAAGCCAAGCTGGTGCGCGTGATCCGAGGGGCGATCCTCGATGTCGTGGTGAACCTCGCCACTGGAAACGTGCTGCGCTTTGAGTTGTCCGCGGCCGAAGCCGCTTCGCTCTACGTGCCGGCTGGTTACGCTCATGGCTTCTGCACGCTGGAAGACGACACCGAAGTGCTCTACAAAGTCTCGGAGCGCTATGCGCCCGGCGCGCAATACGGGATCAATCCGTTCGACCCTGCGCTGGCGATCGATTGGCCCTATAGCGCATCCTCCGCGACCCTAAGCGAGAAGGATCGCGCAGCGCCGATGTTCGCGCAACGCCACGCCGCTTAGGCTTGCGTCATCTTCCAGAGGATGCACATCCTCATCACCGGCGCCGGCGGCTATATTGGCACAACGCTCATCCCAATGCTTTTGGAAAAGGGCCATCAAGTCCGCGCGGTCGATCGATGGTGGTTTGGGCGTCAAGTGCTGACGAATAGTCAGCGGTTGGAGATCGTGGACTGCGACGCGCGCGACCTGAGCGCCGAGCATTTCAACGGCATCGACGCCGTGATCGATCTGGTGGCGATCTCCAACGACCCTGCGGGGGAAATGTTCAGGGCCGAGACGTGGGAGATCAACCGCCGCGCCCGCGCCAGATGCGCTGCACTCGCCAAGCGGGCAGGGGCCAGCCGCTACATTCTGCCCAGCTCATGCGCGATCTATGGCTATCGCACCGACGCGGCCGATGAATGGAGCACGCCTAACCCGCTCACGACCTATTCCAAAGCCAACCTCGCGGCTGAGCGTGATGTGCTGCGCCTTGCCGACGATCGGTTCTGCGTCACCGTACTGCGCCAGGCCACGGCCTATGGCGTCTCGCCCCGGATGCGCTTTGATCTCTCGCTCAACATCATGACCTATGACGCGGTAATGCGCGGCGTTGTTCATGTTGGCCGGGGCGGCGATCAATGGCGCCCGTTCGCGCATGTGCGGGACTTGGCCTCTGCCCAAGCCTTCATGCTGGACGCGCCGGCCGAAGCGGTAAATGGTCAAGTGTTCAATGTCGGCGGCGAGAACGTGCAGATGCTGGGGCTGGCTGAAATGATCGCGCACCAAACCGGGGCGAAGATCACATGGGTTGGCCAGCCGGACCAGCGTTCTTACCGGGTCGCGTTCGGCAAGATCGAAGCATTGGGCTGGGCGCGCTCTACGAGCCTAAGCAACGGCATCCGCGAAGTCACGGTGGCCGTTCGTGAAGGGCTGGACCGCACGCCGGACACCATCACGCTGGACTGGTACAACAGGGTTGGCGCGTTTGAAGCGCCGGCGCGGGCTGCGCTGGCGGGATGACAGCCGAAGACTTGCAACAGCTAAGCGACGATGAACTGCATGCTGCCTTTGATCGCCTGCATGCGGTAGCCTACGGCGCGGGCGCTTACGGCTTTCCGAAGACGCTGACGGACAAGGGCAATGCGCGCGAGGCCCTACACGGAGTTGAGTCTGAAATGACGCGACGGGAGCGCGAGAAGCGCTCATGACACGCCCCATTCTCGTGCTCGGCGCGGGCGGCCAAGTCGGCCAAGCGCTGGAACATTTGCCCGGCCTGCCGATCTTCCCGCGCTTTCACCGTGGCTTTGTGTTCGCGGACCACGCAACCTGCGACATCACCGATCCCAAGGCGGTGAGCCAAATGCTCCATCGCATTCAGCCTTCCGCCGTCATCAACTGCGCCGTGTCGCGTAATGTGGACGCCGAAGTGGTGGACGAAGAACTCAACAGCGTCGCCGCCTTGGCTATGGTCGCAGGCGAGGGCGGCTTCCCACTGGTGCATCTCTCCACCGATTACGTGTTCGCCGGCGACAAACGCAAACCCTACACGCCAGAAGACGGGATCGATCCCAAAAGCCTATGGGCCGTGACCAAAGCCAGAGGCGAAGAGAATGTGCGCGACGCCTGCCAGAGCCACATCATCCTGCGCACGTCATGGCTCTACGGCCCGCACGGCCGCAACTTCCTCAAGACCATGCTCGCAAAGGCTGAAGCGGGGGAGAGCCTGCGCGTGGTGGATGATCAGGTTGGAGCACCGACGCACACAGAAGACTTGGCCTTCGCCATCTTGACCGCAACAGAGCGGCTGATCGAAGACCCGTCTGTCTCGGGAACCTACCATTTCGCTGGCGCTGATCCTGTCTCGTGGCGAGGCTTTGCCCAAGAGATCATGGACGCGGCTAAGATGGATGTGCGCGTCGCCCCGATCACCACGGCTGAGAGCGGGGCCAAGGCCGAACGGCCCGCTTACAGCGCGCTTGATTCGTCCAAGTTCGAGAAGACATTCGATGTCGCTGCCGAACCCCGAGAGCGCCGCATCCCGGAGACGCTCGCAGCCCTCGCGGGCTAACCCCTCGCTAAGCCTTCCGCGCCTATCATGGCCCGCAAGATGTGCATGTCCAAACCCAAAGCGCCCGCATATGCTCCGCCACCTGCGCCGGAGCCGATCATTGAGCGCCAAGCGTACAAAGACCCGACGCCGCGTTCTGCGTTGGCGACGGATGACACCGAGCGCCGCCGCCGCATGATCATGGGCGTGATGACCTCGCCCCGCGGGGTAGGCATTCCAGCCAGCACAACGAAGCCTAAGCAAGCCGCTGCGGTCGGCGGCTACTGATGGCCGCTTACGCAGGCGCGCCCCAGCTCTCGCTTCGCGATTGCCTCGACCGGCGCTGGACCGCAATGAAGACGGAGCGCACGTCATGGGACACCCATGTCCGCGACGTGTTCGATCACACCCGGCCGCGCCGCACCCGGTTTCAGCAGACCCAAACCAACAAGGGCGACCGGCGCAACCAAGGCATCATCGACAACACGGGCGTCATTGCGTCCAACGTGCTGATGTCCGGCATGGTCAACGGCATGTCGAGCCCGGCCCAGCCGTGGTTCCGCTACGAGCCGGAAGACTTGGCGCTGATGGAATATGGCCCGGCCAAGGAATGGATTGGCCAGCTTGAACGTTTGGTGCGCCGTATCTTCCACGCTTCCAACACCTACGAAGCTCTGCCCTCGATCTACGAAGAACTGATCCTCGCAGGGACCGGGGCAGGGGTTGTCGAAGACGACTTTGAAGACGTGATCCGCACCGCGACATTTACGTGGGGCGAGTATGCGCTGGCGCTCAATGGACGGCGCGTCGTCGATACGCTCTACCGCGAAATGCGGATGACCGTGATCCAGTGCGTCCAGCAATTTGGGCTAAAGAACGTCTCAACCACGGTGCGCTCGCTCTACGATACCGGCCAATACGACCAATGGGTCGATGTGATGCACGCCATCGAGCCCAACATGGAGCGCGATCACGCCAAGGCCGACGCGCCCAACATGCCGTATCGGTCGATCTATTGGGAGCCCCATTGCAAGGGCGACGATCTCCACAAGTTCCTGCGCAAATCAGGCTACCGTCAGTGCCCGATCATCGCCCCGCGGTGGAGCGTGATCGGCAACGATGTCTACGGCCACTCGCCTGGAATGGATGCGCTGGGCGATATGCGCCAGCTCCAAGTGCAGCAAAAGCGCAAGGGCCAGGCGATCGAGAAACAAGTCAACCCGCCGACGCAAGGCCCGGCGAGCTTGGCCGATTCCTTCATCAAACATCTGCCGGGCCAGCACAACACCGTCACCGATCCGACCGGCAAGGGCATCCGTTCGCTCTATGACGTTCGGCCCGATCTGCAATGGATGGTGGCCGACATCGAAGACACCCGCCGGCGTGTGGAGGAGGCGTTCTTCGTTCCCTACATTCTGGCGATCTCGCGCATGGAAGGCGTCCAGCCGAAGAACCAGATGGAGCTTCAAGAGCGCAAAGGCGAGGGCCTTCTTGTGCTTGGCCCTGTGGTGCAGCGCCTGCAGAACGAGCTTCACGCTCCGCTCCATGAGCGCGTGATCAACCGCATCGTGGAAGTGTGCCTGCCGCTCTGGCGTGCTGGCGAGCCTGCTATGCTGCCCCCGCCGCCGCCCGAACTGGAAGGCGTGCCGCTTCAGGTGCAATACATTTCGTCGCTGGCCCAAGTGCAAAAGGCGGTTGGCGTCTCCAACATCGAGCGCGTGCTTATGCTCGCGACCAACCCCGCCATGATGCAAGCGTTCCCCGACATGCTCGACAAGATCGATGGGGAACAGGTCATCGACGAACTGGCCGATCAGCTTGGCCTGCCGAACAAAATGATCCGTTCGGACGATAAGGTTGAAGCGATCAAGCAGCAGCGCGCCGAGCAACAGCAGATGCAACAAGCCGCCGCCGCCGCTCCCGCAATGAAGGATATGGCCGGGGCAGCCAAGGCGCTCTCGGAGACCAATGTTGGTGGCGGCAAAGGCGCGCTTCAAGCCATGCTGGAAGGCGCTATGCCCGCGGGAGAAGAGGGCGCGCCGGTTTAACGGGCCGTTTACCGAAGCGCAGCGCCTATGGCTCCATGCTCGATCTGACCAAACCACGCCCTAAAGTGCTCATTGCGTCGCCCCATGCGGGGCACGGGCACATGGCCTATTTCAAGTCGATCCACGCGATCTTCGCGGCGACCAGCCCTGAAACATGCATCATGCGATGGGAAGGCTGCGCCGGATCAAACATCGCGGAAAACCAGAACACGCTTGTCGATCTCGCTCAAGAGAAAGACGTGGACTATATCCTGTTCGTGGAAACCGACATGGCGTTTCCGGGCGAAGCGCTGACGTTGCTGCTCTCGCACAAAAAGGACATCGTTGGCTGCGTCTATCCGTTCAAGGATCACGATCTGCTCGCGCGAAATCTCGCGGACCAGAAGGCCAATCTGCGCTATATGGGCCACGAAGAAGACGGCAGCGACATTACGTTTCTGAGTCTCGTCGAAGGCGAGGCGGTGCGCAAGGTTGAGTTTGTGCCGATGGGGCTGACGCTGATCTCGATGAACGCGATCAATGCGGTGCAGGCGTATCGGACAGCGCAATCGACGCCGCCTTTGCCGGAGGGAATGAAAGCGGCCGTGTTCGTGCATGGCGAAGCGGCGATCACGGGCCATAAGCGCACGCTTGTCACCACGACGGATTCCACGTTCTGCCACACAGCGCGCAAAGCGGGCTTCGATATCTGGATGGACGCGCGGCTTTCGCTGTTGGTGGAGCATGTAGGCCAATCCAACTTCGGCATGTTGCCTGAGACGTGGATGGCGCCGGAAGACCTCGTAACGGAGAACGCAGCGTGAGCGCCGCTGATCGCGCCGCTAGGGCGCATGAGAACGAGGAGCGCCGTCTGGTCGCCGCGGTGGAAGAGGGCATGCGCCAGACGCTGCAAAGCGCTGACGGGCGTGCGTTTCTGTGGTGGTTTTATGCGCGGACGGCGGGTGTGGAAGACGCGGACGCTGACCCAGGCCGGCGCTTCGTCGGGATCGAACTCGCCAAGGCCGCCAAGCAAGCCGATTGGGAAGGCTGGCAGCTCATGCGCGAGGAGAACGAAAAGCCCAAGCGCAGGAAAGCACAGGCGCAAGAGGCCCAGGAAGACGACGACGGCGAGGAATGAGCAAGCCCATCTACATTTTCGCGCTGCATGGCGTTCGCACGGGCGGACCCGAGGCGACGCATCAGCTTTCCGACGCCCTGCTCTCGCAGGGCTTTGACGCTCGCATGGTCTATTTCGACCGGCCCCAGATCGGGGCTTTGCTGCGCTCTCCCATAGGGGAGGGCTATCGCTTTGGCGCTCGATCCAACACGATCGAAGACTATGCCTGCTACCGCACAGAGCCAGCCGCCGAAGCGCCGAACGCGCCGGGCAATGTGATTGTGCTGCCCGAAACGCTCCTCCATCTGACACCGTATTTCGACAAGGCCACGGTGCTGATCTGGTGGCTCTCAGTGGACAATGCGTTCGCGGCGCTGAGCCAGATCAACCTCAACCATCTGCGCAAGCCGAACGTGTTTCACGCCGCTCAAAGCCAGTACGCCAACCGCTTCATCGTGAGCTTGGGCCTGACGCCAGCGGCCGGCGCGTTTCTCACGGACTACACCGTTGACCTTCGCGCTTACGCTACGCCCTTACCAATGGCGGAGCGGCCTAAACTTGTCGCGTTCAACGCCACGCCGCACAAGGTCATTGCCGATCTGGACGCCATCATAGCGCAGGTGCGCGCGATCGACAGCGAGATTGAATGCGTGCGCGTGCAGGGGATGGATCGGTGCGACCTCGCCACATTGTTTGCGACGGCGCGGGTCTATGTCGATCTGGGGAACTTCCCCGGCAAGGATCGCATGCCGCGTGAGGCGCTGTCGATGGGATGCAGTCCGCTGACCGCTCGCGTCGGCGCCGGCCGGGAGTTTATGAGCACATGCGTCAATCCGCTTGATGAGCGCGACGTGGTGCTCAAGGTATGTGCGAGAATATCAGCGATCTCGCGCATGGCAAACGAACCAGAGCCGCCGCCCGCCCCCAACTTTGAGCGCAGCCAATTTCACCGCGAAGCGAAAGCAGTCTTCAGTGACCTATGACGTTCTCGTCGTCGGCGCCGGTTTCGCAGGCTCTGTCATGGCGCGCCAGTATGCAGATGCAGGCCAGCGTGTTCTCGTCATCGACAAGCGCGACCATATCGGCGGCAACGCCTATGACTATGTGAACGAACAAGGCGTGCGGGTCCACAAATACGGGCCGCACATCTTCCACACCAATTCCGACAAGGTGTTCGACTATCTCAGCCGCTTTACAGAGTGGCGAGCCTACGAACATCGCGTGCTGGCAAGCGTTGACGGCAAGCTCCTGCCGATGCCGATCAATCTCGATACGGTCAACGGGCTGTTCGGGCTCCGTCTCGACGAGGCGGGGATGCGCGCCTTCATCGCAGCGGAAGTCGCAGCGTCGTGGGAAGCGGGCAGGGAGGTTCGCACCGCAGAGGATCAGTGTCTATCGACGATCGGCCGGCGGCTCTACGAAGCGTT
>OFQY01000848.1_pt1 | contig 10564 bp, 8 predicted proteins | sample 1542991 | NCBI WGS metagenome assembly OFQY01 (sample SAMN07774224, study PRJEB24372) | wastewater metagenome | isolation source: Exp Tend VB 10WW | collected 2016-02
CCCTACCAAAAAATCGGCATGATGCCGATTTTTTCTTTGCTTCCAAAAAAGCGACGACCCGACGCAGGAGGCAAGCGATCGTCACCGGCCCAACACCGCCAGGCACCGGAGAAAGAAATCCCGCCTCTGCTGAGACGCTTTCGGCGTCCACATCACCAACGACCTGACCATCCTCTTTGGCGATACCGCCATCGATGATGATGCTCCCTGGAGCGATGCATGAGCCATCAATACTCTTCGGAATACCGGTAGCGGTCAGGATGACCTGTGCCGTACGCAGAATTGCCTTATCCTCATCTGATACCGGCGTCAGGAGGATTTCCACCTCCATGCCTATATCCCGGCAAGCACGCGCCAATACGGAACCGAAATATTCGGAATGCGCCACAACGACCGAACGGCGACCAAGGAGCGGCTCTCCGGAAGACTTGAGTAGTTCGAGCAGCGCTTCGGGAAAGACCGGGATTTTTGCTCTTTCCCCTCCGAGAAAAGCAGCCACATTATCACGGTGGAATCCATCAGCGTCCTTCTCTGGATCGAGCGCAGCGATGACCCGATCAGTGTCGAATCCTCGGGGCAGCGGCAGCTGCACGATGATGCCGTGTATCGCTTCGTTTCGATTGAGCGCGGCGATACGATCGATCACAGCCGCTTCCGTATCGGTTTCCGCGAAGATGTGCTTCTCAAAATGCATCCCATCAGCCGTCGCTGCCCGCTCTTTCAGGCCGACATAGAGATGCGACGCCGGATCATTGCCGACGAGCACGACCGCGAGTCCTGGACACAGCGATAGCTGTCCGATGCGTTCCCTGATTTCCGCATGGATCTGGTCCGCTACTGGTTTTCCGGAAAGAAGCTGCATAGGCTAGAGGATAAACAAGAAGAAAGCGAATGCCGCGACAATCCGATAGATACCGAAAGCGACGAACGTATGCGTACCCACATACCGGAGGAAGAAGCGGATGGCGAGAAGCGCCACGATGAAAGACGTGAGCGTACCAACCAAGAGCGCGGTCATATCGTCGGCTGAGAACGTCGCCCCGTGCTTCACGATATCAAGCGTCGTCGCCGCTACCATCGTCGGCACCGCGAGCAGAAAAGAAAACTCAACAATAGCGGTCCTTGAGAGCCCGAGCCAGAGCCCGCCCATAATCGTCGCCCCAGCCCGCGACACCCCCGGAATCACCGAGAGCGCCTGGCACAAACCGATCAAAAAGGCGGTCTTATACGGCAGAGCACGCAGGTCCTGTTCCGCCCCTCCGGCTGGCTCTTTCCGGAATCGTTCGATCAGGATGATAGCGATACCGCCGAGGAAAAGCGCCCAGAGGACGACCGTTTCTGAACCGAGCATCTGCCGGATAGTCTGGTAGAACAGATACCCGACACCGAGCGCCGGCAGGAGCGCTACGATGATACGCTGCATGATTTCCCGATCGAGCAGCAGCTTGCGCCAATAAACAGCCACCACCGCGAGAATCGCTCCGACCTGGATGACGACCTCAAAAGTCTTGAGGAACTCCGTCTCGGGCAGTTTTAACAGCTCTCCGGCGAGAATCAGATGGCCCGTCGATGAAACCGGAAGAAATTCTGTCAGTCCTTCGACGATACCCAGGATGATGGCGTGGATCAGATCCATATATATTTAAAACACAATATTCAGAACACAAAAACCAAATGAATCTCTTTGATTTTGTGTTTTAAAATTTGAAAGCTGTGCTTTGTTTGGTTTTTTGTGATCTTATCTTTTGTGCTTTAAAAAAGAGTTCCTGTTGGTTGGCTCGAGATGAGCGGAGCATGTTCGGTCTTGGCCGACTCGAGGAGCTTCTTGTTGCCGTGCAATTCCGCAATGTATTCCCAATTCCGAAATTCCGGATATTTCTCAAGCTGCTTCTCGAGGATCTCAACAGTTACCCGAACATCGCCAGCTCCCGTATGCGCGCTCGTATGCTCCCGTCCACAATAAAGCTTGCAGGCCGCCGAAAGCGTCCGCGGCTTCATCATATCCCGCGCTTCTGTCTTGTGATAGAGGATCTTGGCATCGAGCACTCGCTTGCTCGCATAGTCGAAATTCTTCCCGACCGTCGCGAACTCTCCCTTGAGGAACGGCAGATCGAAACCAGTGATATTGAACCCTCCGACATCCGCCCCCTCGAAAGCGTTCCAGAGCTCGAAGCAGAGCGAGGCGAAGCTCGGCATATCCGCTACGTCCTCATCCCGAATACCGTTCACCCGCGTCGCGTCTTCCGGAATCGGCCGGCCAGGATTGATACGCTGGCAGTAAGCGATGATATCGCCGTTCGGCATGATCTTCTCATAGGCCATCTCGATGATATGATCCTCCCCGGCTGACAGCCCAGTCGTCTCCAAATCGAAGACGATAAGCGGACGGGCGAGCGGGAGAAATTGCGGGATGGTCGATTTCAGCATACGGGTATCAGTTAACGCGATAATATCTCTCATTCTACCCGAAACCGGACTTTCATTCCACGCAGCCCGATCAGACCACTAAATTCAAGATGCGGCCAGGGACATAGATGACCTTCCGCAATTCTTTGCCTTCAATAAAACTCAGCACATGCTCATCGGCAAGCGCCCGAGTCCGAGCCTCTTCCTCGCTCTCATCCGGCGAGAGATCGATGATGGCGCGCACTTTCCCATTCACCTGCACCGCCACGCTCACCGTTTCAGCCACGATCTTCTGCGGGTCCCATGCTGGCCACTTCGAGAGGAAAACAGACCGTTTCTCGCCCAGTCCCTGCCACAGTTCCTCCGCCATATGCGGGGCGAACGGCGAGAGCAAGAGCACCAGTGAACGATAGGTCTCTTCCGACAGCACTGGCTCCTTTTCTAGGGTGTTCACGAATATCATCAATGCACTGATCGCCGTATTGTATTTCAGCTCCTCAATATCCTCCGTAACTTTTTTAATAGTCTTATGGACCAATGTCTCCAGTCTCTTATCCACAATATTTGCTCCATCGTGCACGACACGATCCTGGAGTTTCCATACTTTCTCCAAAAACCGGCGCAGTCCGATAACGCTTCCGGTATTCCAAGCTTTCATATCCTCGAGCGGCCCCATGAACATCTCATAGAGACGGAGCGTATCCGCACCGAGTTCACCAACTACTTCATCCGGATTGACGACGTTACCCCATGATTTCGACATCTTGCGACCGTCTTCCGCGAGTACCATTCCCTGATGGCGCAGCTTTATGAAAGGCTCATCAAATCCAAGATACCCATGTTTTGCCAGGGCTTTCGTGAAAAAGCGAGCATAGAGCAGATGCAGCACTGAATGCTCTGCACCACCCATGTAGAAATCCACCGGGAGATATTTCTCGAGTTTCTTCGGGTCAGCGAATTTCTTCGTATTCTTCGGATCAGAAAAACGTAAGTAATACCAGCTGGAACAGACGAAAGTGTCCATCGTATCCGCTTCGCGCCGAGCCTTCGCACCGCACTGCGGGCATTTCACCCGCTGGAAAGACTTCGAACGGACAAGCGGGGACTCTCCGGTCGGACGGAAATCAACATCGGTTGGAAGCTTCACTGGCAGATCTTTAACTGGTACCGGTACTGTGCCACAGTCATCGCAGTAGATAATCGGAATCGGCGCCCCCCAATAGCGCTGCCGAGAAATCAGCCAGTCACGCAGACGATATTGAACACGCTTACTACCGAGCTGTTCCTTCTTGAGCCATCCCGACATCTTCTTCCTCGCTTCGGCCGAGGACAAACCGGTAAACTCACCGGAATCAAATACGATGCCATCATCACAAAAGGCTTTCTCTCCGCCACGGAACATCTTCCACATGTATTCGTGATGATCAGCGAACCGCGGCAGATCACTCATCATTTCTTTTTCCACCAAAAATACTTCATGCGTCTGATGCTCTTCTTCTGTCATCGCTTCTCTCTTTTCCGATTTCAGACGGATTTCAAAAACGGTATCCGGATCGAAACAATTCACGTCCTTATGCGCTTTATACCCATGCCCATACAAACGCGGAGCAACCACTCGGACAATCTCAAAATCCGTATAGCCAGTCTCCTCTCGGACCTCTCGCATCATGGCTGCCGCTGGCGATTCTCCCTCCTCAACTCCGCCGCCAGGAAACACATGCATACCATCCTTCTTCCTCCGCAATACGAGCACTTTATCCCCATTCTTGCTCAAAATGATACCCGTCACGCATTCACGCTTTTTCGGCGAAAAATCACCCGTAAGCTCGATATATGGGGCTACAACCGACTTGATCGGTAGATCATGCTTCTTCGCAAACTCGAAATCGCGCTCATCATGCGCCGGTACCGCCATGACTGCGCCCGTACCATACGTCCCGAGCACATAGTCAGCCACATAGACCGGAACCTTTTCACTCGTGAACGGATTGATAGCTTCGATGCCCTCGAGCAACACGCCGGTCTTTTCCTTGTTGAGTTCTGTCCGTTCCAGATCCGTCTTCTTCGCCGTCTTCTCGAGATACTTTTTCACCTCCGTCTTGTTCCGTATCGCCTGATGCCTCGCCAGCGGATGTTCCGGCGCTACCACGACATAGGTACAGCCAAAAATAGTATCCACACGCGTCGTAAACACTTTCAGTTCTTCCTCAGTATTTGCAATAGGAAATATCACTTCGGTCCCTTCGGAACGTCCAATCCAATGCCGCTGTGCCGCTTTGGTCGATGATGGCCAATCAACCTTCTCCAGACCAGAAAGCAATCCGGAAGCCGTCTTTCCCGCTTCAGTCTGGAAATCTTCAACGAAATCCGTAATCTTAAAAAACCACTGCTCGAGATCTTTCTGGATTACTTCAGTCCCACAGCGATCGCACTTCCCATCAGCCACCTGCTCATTCGCGAGCACCGTCGCATCCTTGGGACACCAGTTCACATGCGCCTGCTTCTTATAGGCCAATCCGTTCTCATAGAGAAAAAGAAACATCCACTGCGTCCACCGGTAGTACTCCGAACTCGACGTATCGATCTCACGATCCCAGTCATACGACATTCCGAGCGATTTGATCTGCCGGGTAAAATTCTTGATATTCTGATGTGTCTTCTTATCCGGATGGATACCAGTCTTGATAGCAAAATTCTCCGCCGGCAGCCCGAACGCATCCCAACCGATTGGATGCATCACATCGTACCCATTCATGCGCTTGAATCGGGAGAGAATATCCGTCGCCGTATAGTTTTCCACATGCCCCACATGTAATCCATCGCCCGATGGATACGGAAACATATCGAGAATATAGTATTTCCCTTTTTCGCCTTTCGATTTCGGATGACCATCGTGTTCCCAAACTTTCTGCCATTTCTTCTCGATCGCTTGAGCCCGGTAATTTTTCTGCATAGCCTCTGATATGTTAGATAGGGCCACTCTATCGCATTTCAGTCTTTTTTACAAGAAAAAAGAGGCTTACCCAAGCCTCTTATAATATTTCTGAAAGACCCCTTCCTATGACCGGTGCAGCACCTCACGGACAATATCCACCGCTTTCTGCGGCGTCGTCAGCGCTTTGATGAGATAGAATTTCGTCGCGTTGAGCTCCCCGATGCGCTTGAACCATGACTGATCATCCTGATTGCTCAGGATAATGACCGGTATCCGGGATATCTCTGGATCCGCCTTCATGATCTCCAACACCTCGACACCGTTTTTCACCGGCATCTGGATATCCAAGAAAATAATATCCGGGCGTTTCGCTCTAACCAGAGCCACTCCTTCTTCGCCATTCACGGCCGATATGACCGCGAAACCTTCTTGGACGAACTTCATCCGGTATATCTCCTGGATGCTCGGATCATCATCGATGATACAAACCACTATCTTCGCCAGTTCTCCCATAGATATATCTTACTATTCCACGGTCGATTCCCCCGAAAACACGCCTGCCACGATATCGATCACTTTCTGCGGCGTCGTCAGCGCTTTGACGATATAGTAGCGCACCGTCCCGAGATCACTGATCTTCTCAAACATCTGATCGGTGTTGTTATTGCTCAGCACGATCACCGGGATCACTTTGAGTTTCGGATCCTGATTGAGAACATCTAGGACGCCCATGCCGTCGACTTTCGGCATCTGGAGATCCAAGAGCACGATATCTGGGTCGGATGAACGGATCAATGCAAGACCAGCTTCTCCGTCCATCGCCGTCACCACTTCGTACCCCTCCTGCTCGAAACGCATCTTATACATCCCGAGTATATCCTGGTCATCATCCACGATACAGACTTTTCTCTTGATCAACTCTTGTGCGTCTTCCATAGACAGAGTATTAGCTTGAACTTAGGCCTGATTCCTATTTGAACAGCAGTTTGTAATTCTTCGACCAGTAAACAATGCCATTATAATACCCGGCGCTGTAGCCGCCGAGATAGCTGATCGAAGCGCTCTTGATCACCGATGGACTGCTCGAAGAAGCCCCAGCCTTCTTCAACTTGAGCGCCATCGCCATCACGCCATCCGTCAGATTCCACGGATCCGGCGTCTTGTGTCCGGTCTTCGAAGCGATCTGCGAAGAGTAGCCTATCCAGACATCCGACATGAACTGCGGAATACCCATGGCGCCGCCCTGTCCGATATAACTTCTCGGATTGCACGATACCTTCTTGCTCTTGCTATAGCCGAGGTCATCCACCAGTCCGTAGAAGAGCTTCTGGCGCTTGTAGAGCAGATCGATCGACGCCTGCCATTTCTTGTTCTTCTTGAGGAGCGACTTATACTGCGCGACCGCACCCTTCTCGACTTCGCTATACGTACACTGGCCGGTATTCGCTCCGAGATTCGTCTCCATTTTCAAGAATCCATACAGCACGCCTTCAGGCACTCCAGTCTTGCCGCTCGCGAACTCCACCGCATCGCGAATATCTTTCGCATCGTATGACTTACCCGTCAACTGAGAGAGGTCTCCCTGCAGTTCCGACAGCTCTTTCGAAAGACGGCTGATGATCTGCTGCTGACTCTCGATATCAGACTGTGTCTCATTCTTAGCTGCTATGAGAGACTTCTCCTGCGCGCTCTTCAGCTGGAGCAGACGCTCATGTTCGGTCTTAGCATCTTCCAGAGCCATTTTCTCTCCGGCAGCGTTGCCGCGCGCCGTCCGAAGTTCATCCGCAATCATATTGATCTTGTCCTGCAGCGTGAGCAGTCCATCGCCCTCTGCCAACGCCAATCGCATATCCTCATGGTCCAAAATCAATTCAGTAAGCGGCGTGTTACCATTCTCATACAGGCTCCGCATCAATTCCTGAAGCAGATCTTTCTGCGAGAGAATCTCAATCTCAATCGCTTCGATCTCCGCTTCCTTCTGACTGATAGTCGATTCGGTCTCAGACAAGAGACTCGCAGTCTTCGCGATCACCTGCTTGGTCACCGAAAGCGATCCGGTAATCTTGTTGAGGTCCTGCTTGAGCGCCGCCTCTTTCTTCTGAGCTTCCTCCAGCTTCTTTTCTGTCTTTTTGATATCATCCTTGATGTCACCCTCATCGACTGCCAGTGCCTCAGGCATCGGAAATAGCAAAGTCCCGGAAGATGCAACGAGCATCCCGAGAACACCAAAAAACGCGACGATTTTTCTTCGATTAAGCATACCAATATAGTATACCATTGTTTTTTGCCTCTTCGACCCCATGCCTGTTGACAGACCTCCGAAATGGGATAATACTGGACCGGTTGGTACTGTTACCTGATTTCCTTTGGAGAGCTCCTCTCCAGGGTAGATTCCGTGGCAGTATCAGTATCTGAGTCCTTTTTCCAACATCACCAACAACAAGGAGAAACTCGTGAAAACGATCCTACAAGCCCTCGGCATCCATGATGATGCTCCGACCTGTATCATCGCCTGTCATGACACGCGTCAGACCGAACTGAACACCCTGGAACAAGCACTGTACCAGAACCAGGCGCCTCACAAGATTCTGCGCCCCTACGGTGGAGCCATCGGCATTTCCGACGAAGCCGAATTCACCTACTGGGAACGCCAGTTCCGAACCTCGTTCCTCAAAGCCCATTATTTCCATTACGTACTCATCGGACATACCGGCACCTGCCGTCACTGCGAAGTGCACGACCTGTTTCCGGATGACCCCGCGTATTGCGAGCACAAGTTCTGGAATGAACGGCTTCTCGCGGCAGAACTCGCTATCCATGCGATTGCTGCTGGATTCTTCCCCGGACAGGATGCGCCACACGTATCCGTCCGGTCATTCATGTATCACATCGATACTCATGAGATCAATGCGATTGGGAAAGAATCGCCGTCTCTCAATGTCACGCCGTCACGAATCATCCTTCCGAATCACCGTCAACAACTTGACGCAGATTCTTTCGCCCTGCATCCGTGATGTATGCGGACGAAACAAAAGCGGCCTCACCGAGGACCGCTTTTTTCTTGGCTTTTTCTACTCAATGCGATGACGAGAGATTATTCATCTTCCGCTGCCATCCCGGCATCCGGAACGATTTCCTTGGACTTCTTAAGCGTCTCTTTCTCGATCTCGCTGATGAGCTTCGGTTCGGCCTTGAGCGCGTTCTTGGCATTCTCGCGTCCGACACCGAGCTTCACTTCGCCATAGCTGTAGGAATTGCCGGCTTTCTTGATGACCCCGCAGAGGACGGCCGTATCCAGAAGATCACCCGCGAGTGAAATCCCTTCGTTGTACATGATATCGAATTCCGCAATCCGGAACGGCGGTGCCACCTTGTTCTTCACGACTTTTGCCTTGACCCGATTACCGACCACGACTTCGCCGCGCTTGATCTGAGCGGCACGCCGCACGTCGACCCGCACCGAAGCATAGAACTTGAGCGCCTGACCGCCGGTCGTCGTCTCCGGGTTGCCGAACATCACGCCGATCTTCATGCGGAGCTGATTGATGAAGATGACGATAGTATTGGAGCGAGCGATGATCGGGGTCAGCTTGCGCAGCGCCTGAGACATGAGCCGCGCCTGCCGGCCGACATGTTGATCGCCCATTTCGCCTTCGATTTCCGCCCGTGGCACGAGCGCTGCCACCGAGTCGATCACGATCACGTCAACCGCATTGGACCGCACAAGGGTCTCAACGATATCGAGGGCCTGCTCGCCGCTATCCGGCTGGGAAATAAGCAGATCATTGATATTCACACCGATACGCTTCGCGTATTCTGGATCGAGCGCGTGCTCAGCATCGATGAAAGCCGCTACACCGCCCATCTTCTGCGCATTGGCGATCACATGGAGCGAGAGCGTCGTCTTACCGGAAGACTCCGGTCCGTAGATTTCGACTACCCGGCCGCGCGGCATGCCGCCGATACCAAGCGCGATATCGAGGGAGATGGATCCGGTCGGCACGACCTCGACATCCACCTTCTTGATCTCACCGAGCTTCATGATCATGCCTTCGCCGAACTTCTGCTTGATCTCATCGACCACACTATCGATGCCCTGCCTCTTTTCGCTGGTTTTCGCTTTGGCCATACTGTTTTTTCATATCATCGGATTACCCCCTCCGTCCCCTCATTATAAAGCCTATCCCCCCTGGAGCCAACTCCCATCCCCTTGCCTTTCCCGACCGATAGAATCCTGTTTATTCCGGAGAAAAAAGCGCGTCCTGCACCGGCTGTTCTTCGGAAGACAGCGCTCTCGGGGCCTCTGATCCGACTTCGACATAGGTTTCTTTGCCGTTATCCGAAGACACTTTGATTTCCCGATCAGCGGAAATCTCTTTCTTTTCTCCCGGCTCGAGCCGTCCGCTCAATACCTTCATGCCGTCAGCCGATACCACGACATTCACCGCCTTAGCTGGCGCGCTGATGATGAGGCGGACTGGCCGCCCATCCTGAGGCACGAGCGCGGACTCATCAATCGGCGCCTGTTCCGGCGTGAAGACCGCTTCGATACGGAGCGTTTCTACCCGCTCCTTGCCGAAGCGGTTCGCTGCCGCGACGACAATCGTATTGAGTCCCGGCTGGAGAAGCAACTTCTCGATAAAATCGCCTTCAGCGCTCACGAAGGCCGGCTGTCCATTGATAAGGATACGCGCGCCTCGATCCGTCTCTCCGCGAACCACCAGATCAGACTGAGAAACGACGCTCTGATCGACCGGCTCCGTCACCACGAGCCGCGGCGCCGAAACGAACGCCTGGTACTCGCGTATCAGATAGAGGAAAGCGCCCCCGATGATCAGGACAATACAGGCGATCCAGAGCGTCCGGGTTGTGATGATAAAAGCCGGCCATTCGATACCTGCCGGGGTAGCCGATACCGCAGCCCCCTTTCCGAGGCTCTCCTGGATATTCCGTTCCCGTTCATAGAGACGAAGTATCGCTTCTTCATCACAGCCGAGATGCCGCGCATAGCCACGCAAAAATCCCCGGACATACACATCCGCCGGCAGCTGTCCGTATTCACCATTTTCAAGCGCCTCCAGATATTTCACCTGGATCTTCGTCGCGCGCGACACTTCGACCAGACTCATCCGATGATCTGTCCGGAACTTCCGCAATTTCTCGCCCAGTGTCAGCGATCCAACTTTTTTTCTGGTAAATCCGCTCCCGGCCATAAACAGTATC
>OFQY01000849.1_pt1 | contig 10553 bp, 24 predicted proteins | sample 1542991 | NCBI WGS metagenome assembly OFQY01 (sample SAMN07774224, study PRJEB24372) | wastewater metagenome | isolation source: Exp Tend VB 10WW | collected 2016-02
TCCGGATATGTGATCGTCGACCCGCGCGGGTCGACGTGGCCGACAGCATTGGTCTCAATCCGCTGATTTCTCCTCGGCGGAAATGAACCGGGAACGAGTTGGGAGATTGCCTCCATTCTCTCTCATTCTCTCTACGGATAACCGCAGTAATTTGGCGACCGGCGGCGGGACATTTGCGCCCGGAGTTAGAACGGCCAGCAAGCTCGCGACGAGGAAGACACTCCAGCCGTAATTGCGCATCCGCTGAAGCGTGTAAACGGCGGCGTCGTCATCGCCTTCCGCACGGAGGTATCCCGCCAGCGCCGCAGCGCCGACACCCAACGCAAACGCCGTTCCAGCCAGAACGAAAAGGAACCCACGTAACATCGGGGCCACGTCGCTGAGGTACAACATCCATGACAACTTATTCATGGCCTACTCCGTGTTTGAGGGATGAGTCCTCTAACGAACTCCCCACAGCTTTCGATAGAGGCCTGTGTCCTCCATTTTGTGACATACACCCCTGCAGAAAAGCCGCAATTTTCGTAAATCCGCTTGATGAGTTCCGCGTCGAACTCCGAAACCTCGACGGTCGTCTTATCCGGGAGGGGTTTCGGCCTGATGACGATAGGCATTTTGGTTCCTCTCCCCGTTATGGTCCACACCGCATGTCATGATACATCGCGATCTCGCCGCAACGAGAGCACGTCACACTCATGCCTTGCCCCCCGTTGATCTCAACCTGTGGCCCATCCCACTCATGCTGGCACGGGCCGGTGGGGCAGTCGCAATAACAGCCGGAGGCGTGTGGGGTGTGGACGCGGACGTCGTCCTTGTTCCAGCCCATACCCTCGCAAATATCGCCGAGCGCCGCGTCAAGCGCCGCATCGCGATCCAGCTTGAGCTGTTCGAACTCCGCTTCAGTCAGGCGTGTCTTGATCATAGCATTCCTCCTTCGGGAAACGGTCGCTCGATCGCGGGGCCCCGCCATCACCCTTGTTCGTAGATGGAAACCTCTCAATAAACCGCATCATCTGATCTTCTGTTTTGAATCCGAACCAAGTCCATCCGTTGATGGTCGCGTAGCCGCGCTGCCATTCGCCATCTTGTCCGTGGATCGGAGATGCCTCCGGGCCGAGATTTTTCATGCACCACTCGCGCATGTCTCGATCAAGTTCATCGCCGCATTTTCCCGTAAAGACATCAATCATCCACGGTGTTCCGTCCCATACCTTTCGAACAACGTCATTTCGGCTGGCGTCACCGTGATCGAAGGCAATCACTCGCTGATAAAGTTCCGTGGCCATTACGCTTCCCCATTATGTTCTTCGCCGTCGAGGCAACGGCCGGCGCGGGCTTTGCCGACGCGGTCAAGCAAAAAACCGTTCCCGCCGTGCTCTAATGCATTACCGTGTGTGATTGTCCCGTCAGGCCACGCGACCGACGCCACGGCGCTGCCATAACATTCAGTCACGATACCGCGCACTATCGGCATCCACTCGCCCCATTGTTTGAAGAAAAACGGGACGCCGGCGTCCTTACATTGGTCGCGGAGAGATCGCGCCCAATCAGGATGTATGGGGCGGGCGGCGAGGCCGCTCTCGCCGCCGCAGATGACGAGGTCAAGCCAAGATTTAACGTCGATCGTCGGATGAACGCGGTCAAATCGGCCGATCTCTTTTGGTTTCCATGATGCCGGCGGGGACCATGTGACTGGATCACCGCGATCATCTTGCGATGGTGTGCACTTGCAGTCTCCGCAATTCGGGCAAGCAAGTGTCCACCCGCCGCCGCCAGCGTGCTTGCAGGGATTGGCTTCATGCAGCCAAAATGACGTATTGCATTTTTTGCACGTAACGTTTGCTGTTGCGAGCCAGCGCCGCAAATCAACCGGACTCAGCATCGGCTCAATGCTCACAAACCGTTTTGCGACAGGTGTCGCCAGCAAGTGCGGAATGCGTTCGGCGGCGCGTGTCTGATCTTCCGCCGTCACGCCGAGCATGACGTTCGGGAGTGGCCACCAACGCGAACCAGGTTCTCCATGTGGAGTTGGGCCAACCGGTCGATTGTCAACCCTCATGCGTTCAATAGCATCTCCAATTCGACCGCAAGCGTGACCTGTCATCCAACCTGCTTGCGTGTTCTTGGTCATGTATGCGTGCATCCGCGCCGACCGCTTCGTCAGCACCATAAACGTGTGCTGAGGCGCGAGCGCCATGACGGCGAAGACGCGATCAATCCATTCGTCCGGGACATTCGGATGGAACAAATCGCCGTGCGCGCAGACGAAAATCTTGCGCGGCTTCCGCCATCGCAACGGCTGCGTCAGCCATTGCTCATTGAACCGGACTTCGCCGGTCCAGACTGTCTTGCCGTTGACGCATTTCGTCAACCCCGCCCGCGACGGGTGCTCGCGCAGCCGCGTCCCGGCGAGCCGCATCGCGTAGCAATTTGCGCACCCTGGGCTTACGATCGAGCAGCCGGTGATGACGTTCCACGTGGCGTCGCACCATTCGATCTTCGTTCCGTCAGCCATGTGGTTCGGCGCCTCGGTCGCAAATTCTGAGAAGGATAAGATGCTCATCTGCCGCGCATGTCCCGCAGACAAACGCGTCATGCGGGCCGTTAAATGTCGTGGCGATATCCTCGTTCGGGCCGAGAGCATGAGCAATCGCGGCGTTCCCGACCATCATTTCAAGTCCGGCTTGCCTCCTGACTGCGCCGAGGTTGCGCATCTTGCGCTCGCCCGTTTCCCGATCTGTGTACCAGCCCGCGTCGACGCTGGCCTTGTGGCAATGAAACGTCGCCTCGCGCAGTCCGCGCGCCAAGATCGTCGCGGTGGTGTTGTCCATCTCGTTCATGGCACTCTCCAATCCGGGAACGGTCGCTCAATCGCGCGGTCCCACCATCGTTGCTTGAGGCCCCGAAACCCTGCGATCGGTTCGTCGATAGTGCATGCGACCGCGCGGCCTTTACGCACGATCGCGCCTCCCCAGACGCCTGTCACCAGCGCATATCCCCTCAGTCTGCCATGAGCGACGACGTAGAACCTGTCGCCCGGTCTAATCAATGACCGATAACTATGCTCGGTGAACCAGCCCCATTCGTGACCGCTCTCAGGCTCTCCGGCCGCGTCGCCTTCGGCGATCCATTCGAGCCAAAAATGCTTCGGGCATGTCCCGACGAGATCGACCATGACACTCACCACCTGTTGAGTTCGCTGGCGACCGCGTCGGCCGGGCGCTTATCGAGGCCATATCGCGCGAGCGTGACCGCCGCCCATAGCCAGGCGTCAGCAAGACCGATCCGCTCGCTTCGCCACATCGCGACGGCGAATCTGATCTTCCAGATGAGCGCCCCTATCGCCGTCATCATGTGCCGGCTTTCAGGAGCGTCAGCGCGCAGCGCGCGCGGCGCGCGATGGTGATCAGGCGTTCGTAAACGGCGCGTTCATCCGGCTCCATCGTCGCCGGATCGCGGCTCGTGCCGACGGTGCAGGCGCAAAGAACGTCGTCCGTGTTGCTGTCGATCTCCGCGATCGCGGCCTCGATCGCCTCGAAGGCCATGGCGCGTTGCTCGGGCGATAGCGTTGGACTGGCGATCGTCATCCTATTCCTCCTTCATCGCGACGGCGGCGGCAGCCGCCGCGTTGGTGAACAGCCGGAGAGCCGCGCGGCCATACCAGCGGCCGAGCCCGCTGAGCCGCGCGCGCCGATGCGGATACGACCCGGTGACATCCATCAGGCCGCGGCTCTCAAGAGCCGTGATCGTCTCCCTGGCGTAACGCTCGCCGCCAGGGCCGACGAATTCGTGCTTCATCTGCTCGAACCAGACCGTCTTGGTCTGGTCGTCCCGCCGCCGCTCCATTCCGGCCCATAGGGCGCGGAGCATCGCCACGCTAAGTCCGGTGAGCGACACGACGACATCGACGTCGTCCGGCTGCATCGCGTTAGGATCCTGATGTGAGCTCATGCGGCGGTCACGCGATGCGCCGTGGCTGAATTACAAGAGGGGCCCGGGCAGGGGGCGCAACCGGCCCGGGCCAGTGGCGTCACGGCTTCGGCCGACTTTTCGCCGGCTTCTTGCCCGCAAGAGGGCTCGGGCCCCCGTGACGTTGATGTTGATCGAATGAGCGCGGCAGCGCGCTGGCCGACCTGTTCCGCCTCGGCCAGAGCGGCGTCGACTGGAATGCCCGCGCGGCGCGCGGCGCTGAATGCAACGCATTGTGCCGCGAAAATCAGCCGCTCTGTGAGCGGGCCGGGGATCCCGGCGGAGGGAGGAAGGACGTTCATCGTCGCTCCTTTTTCGTTGTTGAATTGGCGACAAAGACGCGTCCGCGATACTCCGCCTTCAGAATGCGGCCACCGCAATTGTTGGCTTGGCCCATGATCGTGGCGACTGCCGCGCGCGCCGCCGCCGCGGTAGTAAAGGAAATGGTGAACGGCTTGGGATTTCCAGCGGCGAGGCAGATGACCGCGTAGGGTCTTTCCTTACTTGCAGGCCTGAAACCCATGTCAGGCCTCCGTCAGCGAAATGAAGCCGATCCGGCGGGCGCGCAGCGCGCGCGCATGCTTCTCGGCACCGGAAAGTCGCCCGCGCACCTGGCCGTCGATCCCTTTCGAGGTTGTTGAGCGGCAGCCGCAGGGCAGGGGGTGTCGCGGGGCGTGGGCCCCGATGAAGCGGCGGCGCACCCGCTTGGCCTTGGCGACCATCGGGGTGACGGTTTCGGCATTGTCGCGGCGGTTGCAGGCCCGGTGCGCGACGCCGGTCTGGGTGCCTCCCAGGGCGTGCGGAGCGCCCTCGTGGCTCTCGTCCCATGCCTCGCCGATCAGGATTGGCCGGCCGCAGATGTTGCATGTGGGAACCTCGGCCGCGCCGCGGCAGCGGTCGTAAAGAGCTTCCCGGGCCTTGGTGGAAAGGCTCCGCCGCTTGAATCGCAATGCCCAGAGCATCGGCTCCTCCTGATTTGACTGACAAAATCCCCGTTCAGCCACTCCGCGCGCCGGGCGCTGACAAGCGAATCGTAAGCAACATAGTCGGAAAAATCCTACCGTCAAGCCAAATGTCGGAATTATCCTACTTCGGCAATTCACAGGCGAATGGGATGTTTCCGACCAATTCTGCTTGGCGAATCGGAAAATTCCGATTAACGGTCGAATCCATGGAAGAGGAGCTCCGCAACAGTCTTCAGGTCTGCGTGGCCGCCTATGCGGCGGCAAAGCAATGTAGCGCGGCCACCGTCGGCCGTCTGGCTGCTGGCGATTGGCGCTTTTTCGATCGGCTCAATGACCCTGCAAAGACATTCACCGCGAGAAAGTTCGATGAAGTCATCGGCTGGTTTTCGCGAAATTGGCCACCTGAGACACCGTGGCCGGATGGAATCCAAAGACCCACCATCGACGACGTTCAGGACCCTGCCGCATGAGCGCGGTCGCACCAGGTCCAGCAAGCGCGTCGCCGCGCACCTTGCTGACACTCGCCGACGGCGGGGTGATCGACCTGCTGGCGCCGATGCCGGCCGATTACACTCCGCTCGCCTGGGCGGCCGAGCACCTCGCCAAGGAGGCCCGCTACAACGGCGCCACGCCCGGCGTGGTCTATTCGGTTGCTCAGCATCTGACCGAATGCGCATATGCGGCGTTTGAACAAACCGGAGACCGCGAGGTAGCCGCCTATTGCGCGCTGCACGACGTACACGAAGCGGTCTGGCGCGACGACACCACGCCGAAGAAGCTTGCTCTCGCCGCCGTCGCCGCGACGCGCTTCGGCGTGCTCGCCGCGACGGTGATGGAGGCCTTCGCCGAACTCACAGACCGGCACGATGCCGCCATTCACGCCGCCGCTGGGCTTGCCTGGCCGCCGCCGACCGCCATAGCCGCTGAGGTCAAGCGCATCGACCGAACGCTGCTGGTCACCGAATGGCGCGACCTGATGGGCGGCCTGCCGCTGCCGAATGCTGGTGCCTACGCCGACGCAACGCCGCTCCAGCGCTTGATCGTTCCTGTTTCTGACTGGCGCGTCGCGCGCGCCATGCTGTTGATGATGTGGTGTCGGATATTCGGCCGGCACGCGCCGATTTTCGGCAGGCAGGGATTGCAGACATGACGGACGCGACGGAATTTCTCGTTTTCCTCGCCGCCGCCGGTCTCGCGGCAACGATCGTCATTTATCGGCATCGCTGCGCGCTGATTTTCGGCGGCGCGCTGATTGTGGCCGCCAGTTTGTTCGCCGTCGCTCCGCTGGCGCTGGCTTTTCTCGGCGCCTGGATCGTTGCGTTCTCCGAGCGCGGCCGCGGTGACGATCCGACGCCACTTGGGCGCGGCGGCCGGCCATATCGCGGGGAAGAGCCATGAGCGATGCGTCGATGGAAAGCGCCGCCATGATCGATCGCGTGCTGCATCTCGTTAACGAGACGAGGCTCGCGGGATCGGCGGAGGTCTCCGGCATCGATCCGGATTTCATTGTGCTGGTCGATCGCGACGCGCATGGCCGCGTCATCCGGATGACCGGCTATTCGCCCGAGCGGGCGCTGCGCCAAGGGCTACTTCTCATCCGCGAGGCGATCCGGCGAGAGCCGCGCCTGCGCGATCTGGCGTGGCTGGGAATGCGGAAAGAGGATGGCCAGCCATGATGGATTCTCTGGGGCGCGACCTCGTCGCATACGCGGTGCTGATGGCGCTGATCGCGCTGGCCGGCTCGCCCGCCACCACGCCGAAACCGGCCAGCGGATCGCCCGCATCATCGCCGGCACGGAGGTATGACGGCGATGTATGACGTCATCCCCTTCGACCTCGTCGCGCTCCTGCGCGCGATGATCGTTTTTTTCGCCGCCGCGCTACTGGCGGCGGTGTTCGTCGTCGCCGGCCAGCGCGGTCGCGCGGGAAACGACGCAATGGCAGAGCCGTTCGGCGACTGGCCTCATGATGGTCGGGGTGCGTCATGACGCGACCTGATGACATTGATCCCGCGCCGCGTGCAGGCGTGCCGCCGCCAGACGGCAGCGATCATGTGATCGGCGCCGTCGACCGTGTCCTGATCATCGTCGGCACGCGCACCGTCGTCACCGACCAAGATTTCATCCGCGTGCGCGACCGCGATCTCAACGGCAAGCTGATTTCCGATATCGGCTATTCGCCGGCCAAGGCGCTGGCAATGGGGCAATTGCTCGTCCGGCTGGCGCTTGAGCGCGATCCCAGCCTTCGCGATCTCCGCGTGATGGATGGCAAAACCATAATCCCGGAGGAGCGCCGATGACATCGCTGGCGCGGATCGACCTTCGGCGTAATGCGCGTCATGGCATGACAGCCTATGGCGCCGACGAGGCGGGCAGGCGCTACGCCCATCTGATCGCCTGCGGGTTCGATGAGGCCGAGGCGGACACGGTATTCGAGGCGATCGATCTGCCGGACAGCGCGGCGATCTCGCTGCGCATTTCCGACCTGCGCGCGCTCGGCTTCGCCGATCCGGTCAAGATGATCACGACTCTCCCGCCGATCCTCGGCTACGCGCGCGAGCGCGTTGTGCTGTGCGGCCGGATCATCGCGTCTCTTTCCGATCGATCCGACGGAATGCTGGCGCGGATCATTTCAAAGCCGCGACATGCAATCGACCGCATCGTTGTCGCCGCGCCGTCGGACTGGAATGGCGTCCTCGCGGTGCTCAAGGAGGCGCCGCGATGACGGCAACCGGACACCCCATCAGGGATTGCGCGCCCTACACCATCGCCACGCTCGACCGCCTGCGCGAGATGGCGGCGCGCGGCATGACCGTCGAGTCCGCCGCGCTCGCGCTCGGCTGGAGCGCGTCGCGCGTCCGCAAGGTCGCCTTTCATCACGGCATCCTATTTGATCTGCCCGCTACGATCGATCCGCCGACCTCGCCGGTACGGCGGTCGTCGACGGGCGACGTCAGGCTTGCCGTCCGCATGATCGGGTTCGAGCCGTCGATACTGGCGGCATTGCAGCAATCCGCCGATCGGGCCGGCGTCACGCTGCAGGTCCGCGTGCGGGAGCTGCTCGCTGAAGCGCTGTTGCGGGAGGCTTTATTGCCAGGTGAAGCGCGGTCGCGCTGATCGAGAGATTGTTTGGTTGTGTCCCGCGTCATCTCAGAAAACGATCTCCAGATGGATATCCCATGACGACGTCACCAACGCCACGGCTGCGCCGCCGCCAGCGGATCGCCTCGGATGAGGCGCATGCCTGGGCGCGTCATCTGCGCTTCGGCAATGCCTACGCCAAATCGGTACTGCTCGCCCTGACTCATTACGTCAACGACGAGGGCGCCTGCACCGCCGGGCTCCCAACGCTGGCCGAGGACACCGACCTTTCGGTCGACACGGTGCGCAAGCGGATTCGATTTCTTGAGGACTGCGGCGCCATCGCCAGATTCCCGCGCTGGATCGACGAACGCGGGCGCGTCAACAATGATGGGCGCGGCAAGCAGACGACCGACGAAATCAGACTGATGCTCGACGCCGATCCAGACGCGATCGAGGCGCGAGCTCGCGGCGATCTGGGCAAACCGGAGGCCGGCCTTCATACCGGCATGTCCGCCGCCGCGCCGCCGATTAGCCCTTGCCAGCAGCAAGGGCTAAATCCAGAGACTGAATCGGTTAGGGGTGGTTTAGGGGTAGGCCAGGGGTTGCTCTGTAGCAACCCCCCAGACTCTTTTGAACCTGAACCTGAAGAATCCCCCCCTACCCCCCCTTCCGGGGGGGTGTGCGCGGACGATCAGGAAAATAGCAGGCAGGAAGCCGAGCCTGACCCGGAGCACTTCGCCGAATTCTTCGAGGCCTGCCACGGATGGCGGACGCAGGATCGCGGCCGCGTGCGGCAGGCCTTCGTCGCGCTGACGCCGGACGAGCGCGTCAGGGCACGCGCCGCCGCTCCGCTCTACGCGGCGGAATGCGACCGGACACGGAAAAAATCGCGCGACGCCTGGAAACTGATCCGCGAAAAGTTCTGGATCAATTTTCCGGATGCGAAGTTGCCGCAAAGACCGCCGCCGCTGGTCTGGATCGACGCGGCCGAGACCGACGGGCTTGCCGTCGCGCTCGACATCGCCGACGGTGGGCCGCTCAAGTTGATCACCGACACGGCGGGACGGCGCGGGCTCTGGCGGCGCGCGCCTGTTCCGCCAGATCTCGCGGCGCTCGCCGCGTTCGCTGGAGATCGAATCGAGCGCGATGGTTGGCCCGTCGTCGCCGCTGGCAGTCAAGAATTCGCGGCGTGGCGCTCGCGGCTGGAGGAATGGACGGGACTGCGCGTCGAGGGCCAGCGCGTATTCGTCGAACCGCGCGACCCGAACGTGCACGATCTGCCGCCGACACATCCAGCATTCCGCCTGCGCCGATCCGTCATCGCACTGCGCGTTCCGACGCGATGGCCTCCGCGCAGGGACGGGGCATTCGCCGATGACGATGCGGCAGCTTGAGGCGCGGTAAAATAGCAAATCTGAGGGAGCGGCATGTTCATGGGCGAGGCGAGGAAATGATGCTGATGAACGACCGTCCTTTCGGAATGGTGTATTCCGATTTCGATGTGAGGGACCTAGGCGAGGTCGAGCAGGTCAAGTGCTTCGATCCGTGGATCATCGCACGGTCGGAGCCGAACAGTGAAACAAAGGCCCGGAAAAGCCTGATGCGAGACGGCTTCGAATGCTGGTTTCCGGCCGGGCGCAAGATCACGCGGAAGGGTCAGCGCTTCATATCGTCCAAGAATCGGCACAAGAAGCGCCACGTCATGATTGAGGGGCTGTGCACCCCATATCCAGGCTATCTGTTCGTCCGCCGCCTGACATCGCACCGCTCATTGTGGAGGCTGTATGAACTGACCGGAGTGCTCGGCGTATGCGCCTTCGGCGAGGCCTTTGCCACGATCGAGGACTATCGCATCGAAATGATGCGCATCCACGAAGATGCGGGCGACTACGACCGCTGGGAGGTCACGGGCCTGTCATCCAGGGATTGGGCTTTAGCTACCTTCGAGCAGACGGAGACAGCCAAGGAACGGTGGAGCGGGAAGCAGCGGGTCATCGGACGCCTTGACACGAATCAGCGTCAGAGTCTTCATCTGGTCGAAGAGTTTGGGCGAATCACCCGCGTCATCGCCGCTAGCACATCCTTCACTCTCATGCCTGCGCTTCCCTGATGGGTGCCACGCGGAGTGCGAAGCCTGCGAACAAAGCCCCGGACGATGCTGGGGCTTTTTGCGTTTTTTAGGCGCTCTGTCCCCCTTCTATAAGATGACAGCACTGCCTTGGAAACGCTGGTACAGCACGGCCCGATGGGAACGGCTGCGCCAACGGATCTTCCTCCGAGACCTGTTTACTTGCCAACGTAGTGAGTGTGGACGCCTCGAAGGAAACACCGGCCTCTTGGTGTGCGACCACATTAAGCCGCACCGCGGTGACGAACGTCTCTTTTGGGATGAAGCGAACCTTCAGACCCTATGCAAGCGATGTCACGACACGCTGAAGCAGGCAGAGGAGCAAGCTTCGCTGCATCAGCGAGGCGTTTGGCATTGAGACCCCCTGGGGGGGGTCAAAAAGTTCTAAAAACGCTTCCCGCGCTGACA
>OFQY01000850.1_pt1 | contig 10550 bp, 16 predicted proteins | sample 1542991 | NCBI WGS metagenome assembly OFQY01 (sample SAMN07774224, study PRJEB24372) | wastewater metagenome | isolation source: Exp Tend VB 10WW | collected 2016-02
CCATTATATAAAAATATCTCTTCTCGTCAAGTATTATCTTTCATTTCCCTGTATTTATATATGTATTTAGCTTGCAAATAATAAGAAAACAGTATAATAGATTCACTTAATTAAAACTATATGCAATGAATTTCACGAAGATGTTATATTGATAAATTAACACCAACTGAATTAAAAATTAGAGAAGCATTTATTGCTGTAGAGTGATTATGAGCATCTGTAGAACTTACAAAAATATCTACAATGCTTTCAGAAGCAAATAATTTACTTGCTGATTATTTAGAAAAAAATAACTTGATTTAAAAGATTTTTCAGTATACTATGTATGTAGATTCTCGCAAAGATTTTACCCTTTTATGTCTCTTGAAGACTAATCCCTCACACTTTGATTGCCGAGTGTATGTAGGGTAATACTTAGCTGAAATGCTATTTACCGACAATAAGTATTCCTGCAGGATGCGACTGATCTCTCTTAATTGAGGGATTTTTTATTACTTAAATTTGCAAATAAAACAGAAAGTGATATAATGTTCCTAGTTTAGGCACTTGTTATTTCTCTTCCGCATATTTTCTATCCGCCTAAACTCTGATAGAAAGTAGTCGAAAGCGGAATAACTTTTTTTATTATGATAATCCAAAATAGAGACTGAAAACACGAATACGATGAAGAAAAAGATACTTGGAAAAAAATAAATATTTCAACTAAATAACTCCCTATGAAACAACAAGCAATTTCCATACTCGATGAGATGATAAAAACATTAGATACAATTTATTGTGATTCATCAGAAGGATGAGAAGTTAGATGATTATACGATGCAATGAAGTGAATACTTTGAGAAGCCAAGTCTCGTATACAAGCTATTGATGGATGAAATGAAATGATTTCTAAAAAACTTGCTTTGGATTTTGCAGATTGGTATCATAATTGATTGCTTAATTCAGAAAGAAGAGATGTAGAAGAAGAGTTTAAAAAATTCTGTATCGTAAAATTTACTCCAGTTTAAATCCTCCTAATAAATAACCTATATGATAGATAACACACTAATTGAAAATGCACTAGCTCTCACAGGTAAGACAATGGAGGATATGGAAGTAGTATCAGGTGTAATATATCAGCAAGAAGAATTAACTTATAGATTCTCAATCGAGAAGTTCTGTTACTATCTACTCAGTCCTGAGTTTATAATAGCATATAATCAAAAAATGATTGATACAAGACAGGAACTACATTGGTGAAATGATATATGATGAACTATTGCTGAATACCAATCATGAAATGAAGAATCATTAAAAGAATTACTTTCTAAAATATGAAACTAACACAATCAGAAATACACATACTAGAAACAGAACTCTATTTACTATTTGTACGTTGAGAGATCAGTCAGGACGAAATTTATCAAAGAATTAACAATATACTAGAATGAAAACAATAACAGAAAAAGATCTTGAAACATTACAGAGATATAATGAAACAATTTATCCTACTATAGGTTGATATCATATTGAGAAAGATGATAAGTGAGAATTCGTGAAATGGTATGATATAATTGAATTACTAAAATAATATGAAAATAATCCTCCTACTCATACTCATACTTGGATGAATAGGTTCTATTTTACTCGCTGAAAAACTCGCAACTCTATTATGATACTAATAAAACTATGTCTAATTACTATTGCCCACACTGTAAAGAAGCTGTTATTGATAACTGACATAATAGTATACATACTTGTAAAAAATTAGCCTATATTTTTCCAAAGGATAATTGATACGTATGTTCATGTTGAGCACATTACGAAGTCTATATGTGTAGGTGTACGAATGGGTGCTGAAAAAATAATGTGATAGACGTAAAATGAAATTTGATTAAGAACCATAATTGAATATAATACTACCACAAATGAGTATAAAATCACTACTATTCATCCTCGGATTAGTTATGTTGATAATCGTATCACTCTGGTACGAACCTGATGAATGTTTACCACCACAATGTATAATCTATTAAATATGGTATACTATTGAATCAATGTAAATCCCACTAGAGAAAACTTGGAGGTTATTGATTCCCTAATTAAAAAAAAGTAATATGAAATACAACGATAAAGTTAGAGTAACATCTTGATTCTATGAAGGAATGGAAGGAACAATACTATTTACAGTTACTCCAGAAGAATGTGAAATAGCTCAAATGAATCCAGTATGAACATATCACGCAATAACTATACCAAAATTAAAAGAACAAACATTGCCAATCCCTGGATCTAGTTTAGAATTAATCAAATAAATATGATAACACTCAAAGAACTCCATTGAAGTAGAATAGAAGTATCAATAGATGATAAAGTTTATCAAGTAGATACTCTTGGACAACGAGAACCATATGTTTATGCACTTAACAAAGTAATGAATGGAACAAAGTAAAATGAAAATATCAGACATAAAAGCAAATCCAAACAATCCACGAATCATAAAAGATGATAAATTCAAAAAACTCGTTGAGAGTGTAAAGAGTTTTCCAGAGATGCTTGAACTCCGACCAATAGTCGTGAACAAGAATATGATTATCCTTGGTGGGAATATGCGATATAAAGCCTGTAAAGAAGCAGGTATAAAAGAAATACCAGTGATAGTAGCTGACAACCTCACAGAAGAACAAGAGAGGGAGTTTTTGATTAAAGACAATGTATCAGGTGGAGAATGGGATTGGAATATTCTAGCGAATGAATGGGATAAGGATGAATTAGAAGAATGGGGACTTGATGTACAATTTGAAACAGTAGAGACAGAAGCAGAAGAAGATGACTTCGAAGTAGATGAATGACTCAAGACTGATATTGTACTATGAGACCTATTCGAGATCGGAGAGCATAGACTACTATGCTGAGACTCTACGAACATAGATGATGTTAATAAGCTGATGAATGGAGAGAAGGCTGATTGAGTATGGACAGATCCACCATATAATATTTGATTCAAGCCACAAAGATGAACACACGATAAAATAATGAATGATAATATGTCAGATGAGGAGTTTGAAACATTTTTATGAGATTATTTATCAAACCAGTTTTCGTTTACTAAAGATAATACAGTTGCTATAATTTGGATGTGATGGTCAACAATACAATCATTCCAGAAGAAAATAAAAGAATTATATACAATTAAATCAATGCCTATTTGGTATAAGAACAATTTTTGAATATGATATTGGACAAGACCACAATATGAACCTTGCTTTTTATGTCTTAAATGAGAACCAGAAAAACCAGAAACAGCACCAAGTGATATATGGGAATATTCAAAGGTTTATAAAACTATACATAGTTGTGAAAAGCCAATAGAACTAATCTGAGAAAAAATAAAAACATTTATAAAATGAAATCTTATATTAGACCTCTTCTGATGAAGTGGCTCTACAATGGTAGCTTGTCATCAACTCAACAGAAGATGTTATATGTCAGAACTTGACCCAAAGTATGTTCAGACTATAATCAATCGTATGATAAAGCTAGATTCTACACTAGAAATCAAGAGAAATTGACAACCGTATTTAATCGGTAAATAATCGGAATATGCCAAAAGAAGATACACAATTCAAAGAATGAAATCCGTGATGACCTTGAAGACCTGTATGAAGCAGATCAGTCGAGACTCTTTTTCGTGATGCTATTGCTAAGATTGCAACAGACCAATCAATAGAAGATGTAGAAAGAGATCTTGTAATTACTCTACTTGCTAAGGCTAAGAAGTGAGATATGAGAGCATTAGAGATGTACTTGGATAGATTGTATGGGAAGCCACAACAAAAGATCGCACATTCAGGATGATTAGAAATAACAAGCATTGATATAATAGATGGCAAAACTCCAATTTAATACATACTGAAACATTAAACAAAAACTAGCATTCGAGTATTTGCTAGGTTATCCTGAAATAACTGAAATAGGATATTGAGGATGAGCTTGATGAGGCAAGAGTTATACAGGTGTTTCTTGGTGTTGGATGATGTGCAATCGTTATTCTTGAGTGAGATACTTCTTTTGACGACAAGAACTCAAACGACTCAAACAAACAACACTATCAACATACTTCAAGTTCTTATGAGATTATTCTATCCCTGAGAGTCAGAAAGGAGTTTATAATGCTCAAGACTCTGTTATTAAGTTTTCAAATTGATCTGAGATCCTTCTATTAGATCTTGCATACTTACCAAGTGATCCACTCTATACACGATTCGGATCTCTTGAGCTTACAGGCGGTTATATTGATGAGTCAGCAGAAATAGCTGAACAATGTATATCTATCCTATCAACTCGTGTTGGTCGTCAAAAGAATGAAGAATATGGACTAGCTCCAAAGATACTTGAAGGATTCAATCCTGATAAGTGACAAGTATATCGTAGATACTACAAGCCCTGGAAAGAGTGAACACTACCAAGTTATCGTGTATTTATTCCAGCACTTGCAACAGACAATAAGCGACTCCCAAAGAGTTATATTGAGCAACTTAAAAAGACTAATGAAGTAACACAACAACGTCTGTTATATGGTAACTTTGATTACGATGATACTCCTTGAAGACTATTCGACTACAATTCTATTCTGAATATGTGGAGCAATCCTGCTATTAATGGTGATAAGTATCTCTCAATAGATGTAGCTCGTAAAGGTAAAGACAGTACAGTTATATTCGAATGGGATTGACTCGAAGTAACTGGAATCAAGCAAGAGAAAGTATCTCAAATGCAAGAACTCTCTGACTCGATACGAAAAGAGTATCAATGAAAAGTTCAGGCAAGAAATATGATTGCAGATGAAAATTGAGTATGATGAGGATTGATTGATAATCTTCGATGTCAATGATTCATCAATAATGCAAGACCTGTAGAGCCAAAACGAGCTAACATAAGTACCAAGAGGAACTACGATATGTTAAAGACTCAGTGTTATTTTAAACTTGCTGAGTATGTGAATACTGGAAAGATCCGTATATCAGTAGATGATCCAGCAATTAAAGAGAAACTTGTAGAAGAACTCGATATAATTGTAGAGATGTGATTGGATCAGGACTCAAAGATCAAGATAATTAAAAAGGAGGACATAATAGCAAAACTATGACGATCTCCTGACTTCTCAGATGCTATGATGATGCGAATGTATTATGAAGTTATCAAGAGAGAATGAATCCTAGATGAAGAAGACAAAGTAGATCCAACAGAAGATCCACTTGGAATATTTAAAGAAGATGAGATGGAAATTAATATTGATTTTTCTGTTTACTAAAAAAAACTTGTAATGAGACAAATTCTCATTATACTGTATATAAATCTCACTATTCTATGGAAAAACAAAACGATTCTGAAATCCTAGCTCGTATTAGAGAAAGGAAACAAATGGGAGAAGATAACATACAAGCTGAGAAAGATGCAATTGAAGCAGATATTGCACTTATTCGAGGTAAAAAGAAGAAAGGAAAAGAGAATCTCATAGGGGATTTTACTATGTCTACGAAAGTTCGTAATATGGTTGCAAGATCATACACGAATAAAAGCCCTGTTTATATTCGTTCTACTCAAAATGGTAATGAGAGAATAGCAAAGGCACAGAATAAAGTCTATCAGGAAGATCGTGATACTCCAGCAATGAAGGCAACAAGGTATTATAAGGATACAGACAAATATACAACAGGTCTTGCAATCCTTGCAAAAACAGGTTGGGATGGAAAAAAGAAATGTCCTATATGGTCTCGTATCAATCCACTCCTTGCAGTTCCAGATCCATATGGAGACTATTTTGCTTGAGATTATCGCTATATTGGTTTCTACGGAATCAAGAGTCTAGAAGAGATGGAAGAGCTTGGATGGGACACAACTGTTTCACAAGATGCAGTAGAAGGAGCAAAGGAAGCAAAAAGAGAAGAACAACAAAACAACGGATTGATTCAACAACATGACAAGAATATATTTGATGTGTTCTATTACTTTGAGGAAGATGTATCAGTAGAGATTGGAGAGATTGGAAGATGGGTAATGTATGCTATTAATGGGAATACAACTCATATACACGAAACTAAGAAACTCAAGACTTCACCGTTCTCTTTCTTCTATTGGAATCCTAATGGATCATTTTATGGAGATCGTCCAGCAAATTACTGTCGTGATACTCAAAAGTGGAATGCTGAAATGGTAAACTTGCAAGCTGATAAAGTTCGTCAAGAAGTATATGGTACTTATCTCTATAACTCTGATTATGTATCAGGAAAAGATATTGACTTCACAGTTAAGAAGAAAATACCTATCAAGACTGGATTAGATGGAGCACAAGTATCTCTCTCGAACATAGTTTCTAAAGTTCCAGTAGATACAAGTGTATCGGCAAGTACAGAGTTCATGAATAAGCTGAATAGGGATGTGGATAATGCACTCTCTACTAATGCTATCGCAGAATGAAGCACTCCAGATCGTAGAGAAACAGCAAAGACAAACTCCATGATTATGGATTCCGCTGATGTTATCTTCTCTCTTAATGAGGAAATGGATGCAATAGGAGAACAACAGTTTGCTAATATACACTTTGAGACTTATGCTGATAAGTTCACAGAAGCAGACAAGAAGATAATCTATGCAGGAAGCTCAACAGGTGAATCCGCTCGCGTAATTACTCGTAAAGACTTCATTATAGATGGTAATCTCTCTCTACAAATAGAGACAAGTTCTGCAAGAGAGAAACGACTCGCAAAAGAGACAGCCTGGAGAACACAAAACAGCCCTTTAATACTACAAGATCCAGAGATCAATCAATCAAGTAAAAGAATTATAATGAGAAAACTTCTTCTCGCTTGAGGTGCTGATATGGAAGATGTAGAAGAAGAAGTTCCTATGACAGCACAATATCTTCAACAACAGACAGAGAACGAACTACTCAAGAAATGAATCTATATAGATACAAATCCAGAGGACAATGACGATGAACACCTGATATCTATGTGAGATGTAGATCCTGAGAATATTGCAATGGTAGCCCACCAACAGAATCACATAGCAAATAAGATATCAAAATCACAACAACAAGCACAACCAGAAAAAAATCAGATGCTCAATGGAGCTATGTCACAGGCTATGTCACAGGCAGGAGCACAAACAGCAAAACTTAATTCTAACCAATAATAACTATGTCAGACGAAATACTAGATCTTGAGGAAGAAAACACTCCTAACTGGGTAAAGCAAGCCGAAGCAATGCCAAAGGAAGGAAAAAAAGTAGTAATACGAGAACTTGTTGAATATCGTGACTCTGATAACTTCAAAGAAGTTCTTGCATACTGCAAATCACAAATAGCTCTCATAAATGCTGATATCTATACAGAAGCATACAATCGTGAGAAGTGCGAAGCTACAAACTCTATACTTGATTCGTATGTAGTAACAGCAAAGGCAACAAAGGATATTGCTGATAGAGTAGACAATGAAACATTCAAGAACTATCTCATTCAGTCTCGTGTATCTGCTCTTGACTCTGCTGTTATGTTCAAGATCGGTGATCCATACGGAGTTCCATTCGACTTGCCTATTCACTCCGCTCTTGATATTCAGAAGACAAAAGCAAGTGCATACAACTCATTCGAAACATTCCTTACTAACTGTATATCTCACTTCGATGAGAAGGAAGTAGTAGCAAAGATGGATGAAGAAGTAAAAGAAAAGAAGGGAAAGAAAGTTGAAGTAGAAGAAGATAATCCTAATCAACCTTACTAATGAAATTAATTGAAACTAAACATCTTGTGATTGCTTGAAAAGATACAATACAAATAAGATATGAATTAGATTGAAAAGTGAACGATACTCCAATGTATTACATTGAAGACAACAAATTAGTACAAGTATAGATTTCTGAATTGGTGTGATCTACGGATCATATCATTTAGGTATCTACCTAAGCTCCGCTTGGAGCATATAACCCATTTTATTCTATGTCTGAACAAGAAGTAGAAGAGCTCGATAGCTCTGAGGAAACTCTAGAAAACGAAACAGGTGAAGATAACGGAACACCTGACAAAGCCTCCCACAACAAGTCTAACTTCAAGAAGCTCTCCGAAGCTAAGAAGGCACTCGAAAGAGACCTTGCAGAAGCCCGTGAAGAACTAGAATCTTGGAGATCTGAAAATCCAGAACTTGTTGAAAAAGCACTTACGAAGAAATGATCATCTTCGGACATAGAGGAAATCAAAACAGATATATTCTTGACTAAGAATCCAGAAGCTGAAGAGCATATGGATGAAATAAAGGTATTTACTGATAAAGGATTCTCTCTAAAAGATGCCTGGAAGTATGTGAAACCTACTATCATATCTGAATCAAAGTCTAGTATGGATTTCTCCATTAAAAACAATGCTAAGCCAGTAAGAGTAGACCTAAAGTCTATGACAATGGCTGAAACTGCTGACTTGACTTCGGCACAACGCTCGGAGTGGAGAAAGATTCACGGATACGCATAGCAAGGTAAAGAAGTTATGTTTCTATTAAACTAACTTTTAAACTATGGCTAATACCCTAACAGATGTAGTCAAACTACATTATGCAGAGGCTACTCAAGAAAATCTTGAAAAGTCTCTCACGGCGATGGATCTTGCAGGAATGATCGACATTCCTAATGGAACTACAAAAAATCTTCCTTATGTTCAGATGCGAGCTACTAGTAACTATACTAAGTACACAAATCAAACAATTCAGGATATTACAACTGGTAATGATACAATCGTAATCAATACTACTCCAATGGTTACATTCGCAATGGATGTTATCGATGAAGGTGATGATTATATCGATGTTAAGCCAGAAGTGATACAAGATGCTTCATACCAGATTAAGAAACGTATTGACGGAGACTTCTTCGCTCAAGTTTCTAATGCTAAATGGAAGTACGATGCAAACGGATTCGGTCGTAATACTGGTACACTTTCGCCTATTACTCTTACAACTGGTGCTTCTCAGAATATCTCTACTGTTTTTGGTAAAGCTAAAGCTGGACTAACTAACAACGGAGCTAATGGATCAAAACTTGCACTCTGTATTGATGACTTTATCTCTGCTGATCTTACAACTCTCGGAATGGAGACTAATGTAAGTGGTGTTGCTGATGTTTCATACACTCGTGGATTCCAAGGTAGATTTGGAGGAATGGATGCTTACTCAGTATCTATGCTTTCTTCAAGCGTAGTATTTGATCTTGCAACTCAGCCAACTGATGGAGATACTATCACTATTCAGGGAGTTACATTTACATTCAAAACAACTCTTGGATCTACTGCTGGTAATGTACTTATTGGTGCTTCTGCTGATTCAGCTTCAATCAATCTTGTTGCACTTCTCAATGCTCCTGGTACAACTACTGCACAAGGTGTTGCTCTCTCATCTGATGATCAAGCAATTCTCGAAGCAATCTCCGCAGTTGATGGTACAAATCTTCTTACAATTACTTCTAAGAATGGTGCATTAATGGCTTCGACTACTATGACGAATGCTTCTAATGATCTCCAAGCTCAGGTTGTAAATGCTTGTATCATGGAAAAAGGATCTATTAAAATGGCTATCCGAAATGGAGTTAAGGTTGATTCTCGTGATGAACCTCTCAAACTTGTTACTAACTACTTTATCTATGCTCGTTATGGTCTTAAAGTGACTACACGATCAAAGGAACGTATGGTAATTATACCATTAATTTCTCAGGCGGCTGAGGCATAAACCTCATAAATCAAAACAACTCCTTACGGGGTTGTTTTTTTATATTCCCATTTATATCATCAAGTATGGTTTCTTTTTCAGTTACAAACTGCACTAATATTTCAATCAGATAATCAAGTTTCTCTTGCTGCCTCTAATATTCATCCAAATTCTTTTATAATTACTCATTTCATATCAATTTGTAATATAGACCTACTTCTATTATGATCTTTTCAGAATTTTCATTTCATAGGATGGTTTGTTCTATATACTACATTTTTCATCAATCAGGTATCGTGCATATGCTGTTGATTTTCTGAACGAGTATTCCACTCCAAATTCTCTAATCTATTATCCGTTTTAATTCCATTCTTATGATTCACTTGTTCCTTATTCTCTGGATTCGGAATAAAGGCAATAGCAACGAGTCTATGCAATAATAAATCTTTCTTTCAATTAGTATTCCAAAGAACAATTCATAAGTATCAAGTATTTTTATATCCTTTCTTCAATATTTGAGAACATAAAGTATGATTATAATTTAACGAACGAATATTACCCATATCACTAACCTCATATAGACCCTCATATCCTACAACTTGTTTCCATTGTTCCATATATGTAAATAATCCCCTTTATCCTGTTGGCTGAATTACTACATAGAGACCAACAAGATAAAAGGGACAATAGTAATTCATTTAACTCTAGTAGTAGAGCAATTATATTCAATAAATATTTATTTGCAAATGAGACTAATCCTCATATCCTACAACTTGTTTCCATTGTTCCATATATGTAAATAATCCCCTTTATCCTGTTGGC
>OFQY01000852.1_pt1 | contig 10527 bp, 16 predicted proteins | sample 1542991 | NCBI WGS metagenome assembly OFQY01 (sample SAMN07774224, study PRJEB24372) | wastewater metagenome | isolation source: Exp Tend VB 10WW | collected 2016-02
AATGAGCGACACGGCAACGAAGTTCGATCCCGAGTGGTGCTGCTGGGCAGCGGACGGCTGGGGGAACGCGGGCGAGGGCAGCGTCCGCGACGCTCGCCGCTTCACCCGTGCGCAGGCGCAGTCGTTCTTTGCCCGCGAAGCTAGCGAAGGGTGGGTGGGCGTTCGCGTCTGGAAGCGATACCTGCGGCCCTGCTCGCGTCAGGAGCAATGGGAGTGGCACGTCGAAACCAACTCAGACTGGGACGACGAACCGGAGACGCCGCCTGAATCGTTCGACCCGACGTGGCATGAGGACAACCCGTCGTGGGCGTTCGTTCACCGCTCGCACCCGGAAGCCGTCCCGGTATGGATCTGCGGGTTCAAGGGCGATCGTCCACCGCACAACCCGCCAAAGGAGCCGCGTGATGCCTGACCCGCGTGTTCCTGCTTCCAGCGAACCCCGAAAGATCACGCACGGCCGTCACTGCATCTGCTCGGCGTGCGCGGCTGAGGACTGGACGAACCCGCAACTCGCGTGCTGCGGGATGCACGGCCCGTCGTGCCCGCGTGAGTACGCACCGCTTGGCGGCGCAGGGCAGCGGGTCCCTTCCAGCGAACCCCGACCGGAGAACCCGTACCGGCTTGCCCGCGAGGTCGAGAACGACGCCCTCGGCCGCATGGCATCGCCGGGGCTGCGCGAGCAGGCGTGGGATGAGGGTTTCGCCGCGGGGCTTCCCAGGCGGCGCGCGCGTGAGCTGGCGCTCGCGCTACTCGATAGCGAAGCCGCCGACGTGCACCAACGCGCGTTGTTCGTCATGTTCGAGGCCATCTTCGATGACGACGACATGCCTGCGGCGGGCGACTACTACCGCATATCCCGTGCTGCTCTAGCCGCTGTTCGCCAACTCGTCCAGGAGAACACCGATGCCTGACACGCGCCCCACTTCAACGAACGGCCTGCCGGAAGGCTGGTTCATGTGTCCCGAGTGCCGCAACGTGGACAGGTACCTGCGGGGGCTGTGCTGGCGTTGCCGGGGCACGGGAGTCGTCGTCGCGTGGCAGGACCGGGGGACACACGCATGAGCCACGACGCCCGCCCGCTGATCGACAACCCGTACCGCGCGTCGTCCACGCCCATCTATGCGGGTGACGTGAACGTGACGGACCTGATGGCTCGCGCGTGGGATCGCGGCTTCGCTGCCGGTGACGAGCGGATTCGCTTGGCGCTAGGCAAGATCCCGCAGGAGCAGTTGGGGCGTGTCCTGCGAGCGGTGGCCGATGACCTTGCGGAGATTGCCGCTGCCGACCCGATCAGGTACAGCGGGTCCGGCCCGGTTATCCCGATGGAAGGAAACGAAGATGCCTGACGCAACCTATGTCGGCGCGGGGATGCCGTGCGGCAACTGCGGGAACCCACTGACGCCGGGCCAGCCGCACAAGTGCGGACGGGTCGAGAACCCCTACGCGCCGTCGTCTGATTGGAAGCCGGGGCAGGACACGTTCACGGCGCAGGCCGCAGGCATCTGGAATGAGGGTTTCGCCGCGGGCCGTGCGGCTTTCGATGCTGTCGTAGCCGAACGCGACGAAGCGATCCGCCAGCGCGAGCAGGCCGCGACTTCTCGCAACATGATCGCCCAGCAGCGAGACGAAGCCCTCGACCGGCTCACCAAGTTGGAACGCGAGGGTGGCAAGCATTTGGCAAGACCGGCAGCAGAAAAACTCGTGAGCCTCACCCGCGAAGGTAGGGACTGGGCGACCGAGCAGGTGCTTGACGACCTTGGCCGGGTGAAGGCCGCTGAGGGGCGTCGCCTCTCACACCTTGAGGATGCGTTGAAGCATCTCCGCGAGTTCGTGCAGGACGGCGAGGTTCGCCGCATCATTGACGCAGCACTAGACGGGGAGGACTGGGATGTGTGAGAACCCGTACAAGCCGTTTCGTCGAGTTCGCGGTTCCGTTGATTCCGCGAAGCGTGTCACCGATGAGAGGTTCGGCGCGTGGGAGCTTGGCTACAACGCCCGCTGCCCCGACGGCTGGATCGTTGTGCGCCTGGACGAGCATGAGGCCCGGATGCGCGAGTGTGAGGCGCTGAGACTCGAACGGGAAGACGCTCGCGCGGAGCGTGACGCTGCGATAGCCGCACTCCGCGAGATAGCGGGCGATTATGGCTGCCACATGCGCGAACCGGCCGATCCTTCGCAGCCGCCACGCGAGACACCCGCCTGTCGTGAGCAGTACCCGGACGATCGGTCCTACTGGTGCGATCCGTGCATCGCGTCGGCGGCGGTGTCTGGAAGCAGCGAACCCCGATGAGCGACACGCGCTGCCTCAAGCATCGCCACTGGTTCTCGCCGTTCGCGATGCACTTTGGCCGGTTCGGCGATCAGGGCGTTCACTACCACCCCTGCATCGAGGGCGATGGCTGCGCCCGCGTCGTGATGGGTGAGGGTCGCCAGTGTGATCCGGCTGCGCGGCATTGGCGCGAGACGCTTACTGCCGCTTCCCCCGACAACCCGGAGACAGGAGACACGACGTGAGAGTTCAACTGCGCTGGTGCGCGACGAACACGCCCTGCGTTGACGAGGTGATGGACCTCGAAACGCTGCCACGGTTCGGAGACGCCATTGACGACTCCGCGGGCAAGACGTTCATCGTGGTCGATACCCACTGGTTCCCGTCTGACGAGTCGTGCGGAGTCATGCTGATCCTCCACTCCCTCGACCGGCACCGGTCTGTTGAAGCGAGGCAACGATGACTGGTCCTGATCCTGTTTCGGGTGTTCCCCTGAACCCGGAGGCGCTGCGCGATCGCATTCATCGCCAGCTCTGGCTTGCCGGAGTGCGCGTCGGACTGGATGTATGCACGGACGCGGCGATGGTCGCTGTCCGCGAGTATTTCGCGGTTCTGGATGCTGACAAGGAAACGGAAGATCCGACCGCTTCGGCATAGTCCGCGGGCAAGCAATCGAAGGAGGCGGTCGTGTCTGATGGTCTGGTAGCTGGCGGTGCGGTGCGGATCCGGCGCAACGCCGCGGACCTGGTGGCGCAGGTGAACACGCCGGCGGACGGTTCGCAGCTGGGAACGCGCGGGCTGCTGGCCGGCGACTACCTCGCGTCGGACGAGGCGGACAACCACTTCGGGTTTCGCGTCGAGAACGAGGGTGATCTCGCGGTGATCCCGGTGCAGGGCGCGTCGAACGCGGTGACGGTCGTCGGGCTCGGCGGCGACGTCGTGGATCGCATCGCGGAGCGCAAGCCGCCGCGCAAGCCCGCTGCGAAGAAGAAGCCCGCTGCGAAGAAGTAGCGGATGACGACGGTTGAGGCGGACGGGAAGCGGCGGCTGCGCGAGGACTTCGAGGCGTATCCGCCGCGGATGCTCAAGATCGTCGGCGCTGATGGCGTCGTCGTCCCGTTCAACCTGAAGGCGCCGCAGGTCCGGATGGCCCGCGGCCTGATGGCTCAGCGCGAGGCGGGGCAGCCGATGCGCGCGATCATCGTCAAGGCCCGGAAGGTGGGGTTCTCGACGCAGGCGCAGGGGCTCGTGATCCAGCGCGCGACGCTGACCCCGCACCACTACGCGCTCGTGGTCGCGCAGGGGACGAAGGCGGTCGGGGAGATCTTCGGGATCGGCCGGTTCATGTGGTCGAAGTTGCCGCTGGAGATCCGTCCGGAGATCAGCGCGCAGCGCAACGGCCGCGGCGAGAAGATGATGGAGTTCGGGCAGCCGGCGGGACATTTGCGGCTGGCGGGTGATTTCGGGCTCGACTCGACGGTGGAGGTTTCGACCGCGACGGAAGTGGATGCTGGCCGCGGCATGACGATCCGCACGCTTCATCTGTCGGAGGTCGCGCATTGGAAGGGCGAGCGCGGCGCGGCGACGAAGCTGGCGCTCAAGAACGCGGTGCCGGACGATCCGGATTCGATGATCCTCGAGGAGTCGACCGCGAACGGGCACAATCACTTCAAGGACGATTGGGACGCGGCGGTCGCGGGCGAGTCGGGGTATCTGGCGATCTTCACGCCGTGGTTCGAGGAGCCGTCCTACCGGCTGGCGTTCGGGTCGAAGGCGGAGATGCAGCAGTTCGAGGCGTCGCTCGGCACGGGCAAGTACGGGGACGATGAGCCGGAGCTCGCGAAGCTGATCCCGGAGAAGATCCGCGAGTGGGAGGCGGAGTGGGGCTGGCCGCGAGCGTCGGAGAAGGACGTGCGTCGCGTGACGCTGGAGTGCCTGAAGTGGCGGCGCTACGCGATCCCCGCGAAGTGCAACGGGGACGTGGATCAGTTCCATCAGGAGTACCCGTCCACGGCGGAGGAGGCGTTCCTGTCGTCCGGGCGGCGGGTGTTCCCCGCGAAGCTCGTGTCGCCGGTGCTGCGCCGGTGCGAGGAGACCGATCCGGTGATGCCGACGGCGGAGCATCCCGGTCCTGCTCGCGGCGCGTTCCGGGCGACGAAGTTCCGGACGGTTCGGTTGCCGCGCGGGGAGACGCTCGAGCTTCCGTTGGCGGTGGAGTGGGTGCCGAAGCGCAAGCTCGAGGACGACGTGCCCGCGCATTGGCTGCTGTGGCAGCGCCCGACGCCGGAGGGCGAGGACGAGAAGGGCAGGCCGACGCCGGCGGGCCGCTACGTGGCGGGCATCGACGTGATGAGCGGCGAGGAGAACGAGGGCGCGCTCGCGCGGCACGCGATCGTGATGATCGACCATCGGTCGCTGCGGATGGTGGCGCTGTACGACTCGCAGGCGGACGTGGACGTGCTGACGCACGAGGCGGTGCTCGCGGGCCTGTTCTTCAACCGCGCGATCCTGGCGCCGGAGATCACGGGCGGTTGGGGGATCCCGGTCGCGAACGGGCTCGGGCGCAAGTACCACTATCCGCGCGTGTTCCGGCGGGAGGATCCGGCGGAGCGCATGTCCGATCCGGTGGACCGGCTGGGGTTCTCGACGGACGCGCGGACGAAGCCGATGATGGAAGCCCGCGGCGTGGAGCTCTTGCGGGAGGGGACGGACGGGATCGTCTCGCGGCTCGTGGCGCAGCAGATGCTCTCCTACGTGCGGGATCGCCGCGGCCGGTCGCAGCCGGAGCCGGGGAAGCTGTCGGATGCGCTGATGGCGTGGATGATCGCGCAGGTGGTCGCGCAGTCGTCTCCGATCCCGCGGGACCCGGTGGAGCGCAAGAGGTCGTCATCGACGCGGCGTAAGGTTGGCGCATGGGACTGATCGACAAGGCGCGCCGGCGGCGGTATCGCGGTCGGCTGGTGCTGTGGGGCGGTCGGCGCTACGACGTGCAGGTGGGGTCGGAGCGTGACCGTGCCGCGGTGCGGATCCGCGCGTTCTTCATGCGCCGGCGGGTCGACGGTTGGGCGGCGTACCGATGAGCGAGCGCGACAAGAACCGCCGCAAGCTGATCCTCCCTGGCACGGGGTACGACCAACGCGAAGCCGACATGGAGGATCCGGAGCGCGAGCTCGCGATCGTCTCGGAGATCGACAAGAAGACGTTCGGGGTGAAGCCCGCGTCGGTCTGCACGGTCCCGGTCGGCAACGGCGAGCTCTGCCTGCACCCGTTCTTCGAGGGCGAGGACGAGCGCAACAAGATCGAGCACATCAGGAAGTGCGCCGCGGAGCACGAGCAGGTGATCCACGAGGAGCACGAGCGGCTGCACCCGTCGATCCTCAAGCCGTGGGACACGGAGTACGCGGAGTGGGTGGAGGCGAACAAGAAGGCGATCCTCGACGGCCGCATGAGCGCGTTCTGACCGCTCTGGCGGGCATCATCGCCCGCGGTCGTGGAAACCACCTGAGAGGCGTGAGATCGTGAGCAGCGGGGCCAGCAGGACGTTCATCATCGAGAACCAAGTGGATGGGGACGGCAACGTCTACCACTACCGCGAGCGTGCGGAGCAGCTGCTAGTCGATCTGCTCGCGACGCTCGACACGGTGGGCGGGATGCTCGCGGTGACGTCGAAGCGCGTGGAGATCCCCGGCGGTCCGCCCGGTGTGCTGCTGGGCGAGACGGTCGGCGTGATCGTGGAGTGGAAGGCGTTCGCGCCGCTGGAGCGGCTGCCGCGCGACGAGCCCCATCAGCACGAGGCGGCGCCCGCCGGCGAGCACGCGCTCGAGGCGGACGAGTGGGCGGACGACGCGGACCTTCTGCTGTCGACGGAGCCGGACGAGGCGTCGATCGTCGCGGCCGGTGAGCCCGCGTGAGCTCGAAGGACAACCTGACGCCGGAGGACCGCGACCTTGTGGAGTCGGTCTGCAAGCGGTGGCACGAGGCGAAGAAGCAGCACGATCTTCACCGCCCGCGGTTCGAGCACTTCTACCGGCTCTACCGCAGCTACACGGCGTTCAAGCGCGACCGGGTGACGGCGCGCACGCGGAACGATCAGGACGACGTGTGGCGGGGCGCGCAGCGGCAGTTCGGTGAGCTCATGTTCATCCCGTACGTGTTCGCGACGATCGAGACGACGTTGCCGCGGATGCTGTCGCAGAATCCGACGATGATCGTGAAGCCGCGCGAGCGCCGGTGGGAGGACAACGCGGATCGGCACCGAACCTTGCTGGAGGTCCAGCAGCAGAGGATCGGGTATCCGCTCATCACGCAGGACGTCGCGAAGGACGGGCTGATCTACGGGCTCGGCGCGCAGAAGACGTGGTGGGAGAAGCGGTCGCGGTCGAAGATCACGCTGGAGGAGGCGACCGCGCCGCAGATGGGCGCCGCGACGCACATCGCGGGCAAGCCGCGCGACGTCGTGGAGTTCAACGGGCCGATGGCGCAGGCGCTCGACCCGTTCGACTTCCTGTGGGATCCGCTCGCGGATTCGTCGGAGACGCTGCGGTACGCGTTTCATCGGTCCTGGCGCGACGAGAAGTACGTCCGCGACATGATCGAGCAGAAGAAGTGGACGCTGCCGGACGGCATCGACGTCCAGACGCTCGTGAGCGGCTCGGGGCCGTCGGACCGCGATGAGGTCTGGAAGGAGCGCATGGCCGCGGCGGGGCTCGGCTCCGGCGGCGACAAGGCCGACGCGATGAAGCTCCACGAGGTCTGGGAGTACCACGACGGCCGCGAGGTCATCACCGTGCTCGACGCGTGGGCGCCGGTGCAGCGCGGCGAGAACCCGTACTGGCATGGGTGCCTGCCGTTCCACGTCTACCGCCCGACGAAGGTGCCGCACGAGATGGTCGGCATCGGTGAGGCGGAGGCGATCGAGGATCTGAACGAGGAGATGAACGAGCTCCGCACGTCGCGCCGCGACAACGCGCGGCTCGCGCTCCAGCGGCCGTTCGCGTATTGGGATGGCATGGTCGACCCGAACGACTTCGAGTTCGGTCCCGCGAAGATGTGGCCGGTCGACGGTGATCCGCGCACGCTGATCTTCCCGATCCCGATTCAGGACATTCCGCAGTCGTCGTATAACGAGGCGGGCGAGCTCAAGTCGGACATGCAGTACGTGTCGGGCATTGACGACGCGACGGCCGGCGCGGGGAACGCGCAGGCGACGGCGACGGGCACGCAGCTGGTGCAGGCCGCGGCGAACGTGCGGATCACGAACAAGGTGCTGCGGCTCGAGCACGAGGTCATCGGTCCGACCGCGCAGCAATGGATCGCGCTGAATCAGCAGAAGATCACGGGGCCGATCGAGTTCCCTGGCGCTCCGAAGCCGGGGGAGACGGACCGCGGCTACTCGTGGTACACGGCGGAGCCGGGGGACCTGGAGGGCGAGTTCGAGCTCGAGGTCGTAGGCGGTTCGATGCAGCCGGACAATCCGGTGCAGGACCGCGACGACGCGATGGCGTGGATGAACATGTTCGGCCAGAACCCCGCGGTCGATCAGGCGAAGCTCGTGGCGCAGGCGCTCGGCAAGGCGGGCCTCAAGGACCCGGATTCGCTGATTCGCCCGCAGGAGCCGCAGGTGCCGCTTCACGCGCTCGAGGAGGTTCGGATGGCGCTGGAGCAGGCCGCGTCGCAGGATCCGCAGGCGCTCGCGCAGCTGCTCGACCCGCAGGTGTTCGATCAGCTTGTGCAGGGTGCCGCGATGCCTCCGCAGCCGGGGGAGGCGCCCACGGGGGGCGTTCCGACGGAGCAGGGCGGCGATCCGGCGCAGCAGCCGGCGGTGCCCGCGCCGCCGCAGGGGTGAGCGTCTAGACGGTCTGTCCGCGCGTGGGGGCATTCTGACGGCATGGCTCTCACGATGGCGGAGGCGCGCACCGCGCTTGACAACCGACTTGCCGACGTCACGCATGTGGAGTGGTCGGAGAACGGGTCGACCGTTTCGAGCAAGGTCGCGGCGACTGCCGTCACGCTCGAGTCTGCGGTCGACATGACGACGTACGCCCGGAAGGGCATCGACGTCGCGAGCCCGCCGCTCCTCAGCGCTGCGTCGTCGAGCGCGGGGACGATCACGCACTGGCGGTTCACGACCGCGAGCTCGGGCGGGACGGCGCAGACCGGCTGGAACGCGCTCACGTCCTCTGTGGTGCTCGCGAGCGGTGAGCAGATCCGCGTAAACGACGCCGGCATTGGCGAGAAGCTGACGATCTAGCCGTGGCCCTGAAGATCGTCACCGGGGGCACCACGGGCGCCGCTGACGGCACGCTCGTGTCGTCGGGCAACCCGCTCGTCATCGTCGCGCTGAACACTGCCGTCAACGCGCACATCAGGTGCGACGACGGGTACTGGTCCAGCGACCAGCACTTCGACGTGCCTGCGGAGCTCGAGGTCAGCTTCGACGGCGGCAGCACGTGGTACGACAATGCGGACGAGCCGATCACCGCCCCGGAGATTTACGCGGTGAACGTGCCGATCAAGATCCGGCAGACCGTCGCCGCGGGGAGTGCGTCGGGGTCGTTCGTCACGGACGGCACGTACACCGCGATCGCTGCCTTGTCGACGCCGACGCTGACCGCGACGGTCATCAGCGACACGCAGATCGACCTGTCGTGGACGAACGTCTCGAACGAGGACGCCAGCCCGGGATACACGATCGAACGGTCCCCGAACGGGTCGTCGTCCTGGTCGGCGCTGACGACGAAGGCGCAGAACGTCACGACGCACTCGGACACGGGCCTGACGGCGTCGACGCGCTACTACTACCGCGTCAAGGCGGAAGGGTCCGGCCGGTACTCCGACAGCGGGTGGGGCACCGACGACGACACGACCACCGCAGCGCCGACGACGGTGACGTTCAACCCGTCGAGCGACGGTGCGGTCCGCAACTACAACGCGGGCTCGGCGACGTGGGCGACGATCCGCGCCGGCGCGTCCGGTGACGGCGCGTATCCGTCGTTCGACTACTGCACCGGCGGGTACAGCGTCAACCCCGCATCCACTGGCCGTCAGATCCAGCGGACGCACATGCACTTCAACACGGCGAGCCTGCCGGACGGCGCGACGATCGTCGCGGCCCGGTTGAAGCTGTGGGGGCACGAGACGTACACGAAGGCGTCGATGAGCTCCGCGACGGCGATCGTGCTGCTGGAGTCGCTGATGACCGCCGGGATGCCAGTCGCGACGGGCGACTACCCGCTCGCGAGCTTCGGGACGACCGAGCTGACGGACACGCGCAAGACGCACTCTGCGTGGTCGGACGGCGCGTACAACGTCATCACGCTCAACGCCGCTGGTCGCGCGCTCATCAGCAAGACGGGCACGACGCGCCTCGCGATGCGTGAAGCGAGCGACGTCGACAACAGCGCGCCCGGCGACACGACCGAGCGGGGCCTGTACTTCTACACGCAGGACTACGCGACGTCCGGGAAGCGGCCCGTCCTCGAAGTCGACTACGTGTAGGCGGCGGCCATGACGAGCCTCGCCAGGTCCGTCCACGGTTCGCCTGCAACCCTGTTCGCGAGCAACGGGTCGGCGGGCACGTACGGCGCGCACTACGCCTTCCCCGATGCCGCGACGCTCCCGGATGGCACCGAGGTCGTGGTGTGCCGCAAGAGCACGTCGCACGCGAAGTACGACGGCGACTTCGTCGTGAAGACGCGAGCGTCGGGCGGGTCGTGGAGCGGCGAAGCGGTCATCTTCGCCGGCCTGGGCGGCCAGTCCGCGAGTGGCAGCGGCGTCGACTGGCGCATGATGGACCTGCGCGTCCTCGCGAACGGTGATCTCGCGGGCGTCACGTACTACCGCACCGGCTCCCTCGCGGGTGGCAGCGACGGTGATCGCTTCTACCCCGTGTTCACGAGGTGCCCCGCCGGGAGCAACCCGCGCGTCGCAGCATCCTGGTCGACGCCGGTGTCGACGTGGGCGACCGGGCCGAGCATCAGCGGGTACACCGCCACCAGCGATCTTCTCGAGCTGCCGAATGGGGATCTGCTGCTGTTCACGTACGGCGGCACGACGATCCCCCGCGACGACTACCGCTGCGACGTCTACAAGAGCACCGACGACGGCGCAACGTGGGCGTGGTTCAGCGAGCTGTTCGACCCTGTCGACACGCCAGGCCACACCTATGGGATGGCGGAGCCGCAGGTCGAACGCCTCGACGATGGCACCGTGTACGCGATCTACAGGGCGGTCGCGTCGCCGTGGGAGGTGTGGGCGAA
>OFQY01000854.1_pt1 | contig 10511 bp, 15 predicted proteins | sample 1542991 | NCBI WGS metagenome assembly OFQY01 (sample SAMN07774224, study PRJEB24372) | wastewater metagenome | isolation source: Exp Tend VB 10WW | collected 2016-02
CGACGCTCGATCGCATCGCCAAGAACACGCCGCTGCAGTTGAAGGCGATCACGGACGACGCGGTAGCGCTGCAGAGGATGCTGCGTGAAAGAGTGGACGCCGTCCGACGCTCGCGCCGCCCCAAGACGCTGGCGCCCCCCACGGCCCGGCTCGCCCTGAGCGACACCATTCTTGTCGTCGAAGACGACGACGACATGAGGGCGACCCTCATCTACCTGCTCCGTTCGACGTTCCGGGTCGCCGTGTACGGCGCATCGAACGCGACGGAAGCCCGGCAGCTCTGGTTCGATCACCGCTGCGCGGTGGTGATCTCCGACATGCACCTGGGGCCGGGCGAGGGAGGGGAGACCCTGCTCGCCGCGATGCCGGACGTGGTGGAGCGCGAGCTCATCTCGGGCACGGCCGATGGGCCCACCCTCCTGGACGGCGCCGAGTTCGCGCACGCGCGGGCGTGGTTGAAGGGCGCCAACGTCGAAGACCTGCTCTCGGATGTCGCGGCGATGCTCGTCGTGGCACGGGCCCGGATGGCGGCCTCTCTCTGACCGGCAAAGGAACGTACATGCCGCCCACCGACTCCATGGAAGACATCGGCCGCGCCTTGATCGCGGTCATGCCCGCGCACCTGCGGCCCTATTTCGTGGCGCTGGTGACGTTCCTGCTGGGCGTCCAGCGGGCCTGCACCTTCATCAACGCGCGCCTCCCCACGAGCGCCTTCCAGCTCCCCGGCTGGCGTGGCGGCCTGGCGCGGGCGATCTACCGCGTCGCCACCAGCCGCGCCCACGACGAGGCGGGCACCGTCAAATCCATGGGGTCCGCCATGCGCGCCCCGGAGGTGGAGCTGGTCGCGATCAACAAGCGGCGCAACGAGCTCCTCACCCAGATTGCCGCCAAGCAGGACGAGCCGTCCGAGCCGCCGCGTACGCCCACCTGGCCTGCGCCGGGCATGCCGCCCCCGCCCACCGAGTTCAACCCGACCGACACCGTGAGGTCTGACATGTCCGAAGAAGAACGTGCTGCGCTGCGTGGGAGGGTCACACCCGACCAGACCGGCCAGAAGGGGTCCGTGACCGTCCGCGTGCTCATCGCGGCCGTGTGCTTCACGCTCGCGGCCTTCACGGGCTGTCCGGTGGCGAGCGACCTCGCGATGAGGGCCTCGCCCGGCCTGCCGGACCCCAACGGCTGCACCCCGAACCAGGGGCGCTGCATCGACTTCCAGGATTCGGGCTACATGCTGCCGGTGCAGTGCTCCAGCACGCGCAGAGAGTGGCCGGCGCTGCCCCGAGACGGGCTCGGAAATCAGAGAACTTGCGCACTTCACGAAGGCTGCCGCGTGAACGACGCGGGCATCGCCTCCTGCACGCCGATGGATGGGGGTTTCTGAGCATGAACCTGAACATTCCCTGGGAGACCGCCAAGACCATCGCGGAGCGCAGGTGCTCCCGCGCCAACGTCGAGCTCGTGTACCCGGACGACCCGCGGCGCACCGTGGTGGCGGGCCTCGTCGCGCTCGCGCACAAGCTCCAGAAGACCGGCGTGACCGCCGAACACGTCGAGGAGCGCATCACGGTGACGCTGCCGGGCGTGCCGGGCGCGGCCATGGAGCTCCTCGCGCTGATCCCCTTCGTGGGCGTGCTCCTGAAGCACTTCGCGGGGCTCAATGGCAGGACCGCGATCTACCTCGCGCGGGCCGTGACGGAGCGGAAGGATTCAGTCGCCCTCCTGGCCACGGTCGAGCACGAGTTGGGGCACGCCGGGAACATCGCCGCGGGGGGCTTGGCGTTCTGCCTCGCCTACCTGATCGCCTCCGAGGCGCGCGGCGGCACCGAGGCTCCCTGCTACGGCGCGAGCATGGTGGTCGAGGTGGGTCTGGATGGCCGCACGGTGGAGGATGCCGAGGCCAGGGCGCTGGAGAGCATCAGCGGCTACGGCTTCGATGCGGACACCACGATCCTCGCGCGTGCGCTCATCCAGTCCGCGGCCGAGACCATCCGACAGACCGGCGACTACGGCCAGATTCTCTTTGAGCTCTACCAGGAGCTCACCGCGGAAGGCGTGGTGCTTTAGTGCTGGCGCTCGGCGCGTCCTGCTTCCTCGCAGGCGTGGCGGTGGGCGTCACCGGGGCTTACCTCTACCGCCGCTGGGACGGCTGGAGGATCGGCCTGTGATTGACCCGCCCGATCCCCGCCGAGAGGACCAGAGCGTGATGCCGGAGCCATCCTGGAGCGCATCCGTGTTGCTCGTCGGAGGCTGCCTCCTCTGGCGTGCGGCCAGGTGGCTGGAGCGCGCCCTCATCCGGTGGGGCTACCCGACGTGACCCGCCACGTCGGACCTTCCCCTGCGCTCGCGCCCTTCGACATTGCAAGCGACTACCCGCAGCCGACGCCAGACCGGCCGTGCATGCACCCTCCCCCCGAGCCGCCGCACATTCTCACACCCATGTGGTGGTGGGATTTCACGGTCGCGCTGCTGACGTACCGGAAGTAGCCACCAGCACCTGGTTGGCGCGGAAGATTCCTTCGGCAAGCCCCCGCGGCGTGAGACTCCTGCGCGTCGCCCGCGCCTTGGATTCTCCCTGGGCATGCACGCGGTGTACGTCGATCGTGCCCGTCCACGGCGACTGCAACGGCGGAAGTGCACCGTTCTCCAACCAGAGGCAGGTGGCCTTCTGGTAAGCGTCCTCTTCCCCGGAATACCCGGCAAAATGCCAGGGCTGCACCACCAGATCGGCCTTGCGCCAGAACTTCCCGAGACGGCCGTGAGGGTTCTCCAGCAGCAGCGGGACGGCACCTGCAAGCCGCCGGCAGGCTTCCACGAGCTGCACCGCCTCCAGCGCCAGCCCAGGACCCTTGGAAGCCCAATGCCGGGCCCCAGAGAGCGCGAGATGCGTGCATGGCGGCCAGGCCATCACAAAGGCAGCCCCAGGAAGCGCGTGTAGGCTCTTGAGGTCGGCCTGAAAGTGCCGCACGCCCGGCAGAGATCGCAGCGGCGGTTGAATGTCGATGGCGATGCAGTCGTAGCCGGCCCGCGCCCAGGGCTCCACCGCGCGCAGGGAGCGGTCACAGAGGCTGTACACTCGCAAGCTGGAATGTGGAATCATGGGCCACATGAGCGCAGCCGACATCGTGGACCCTGTGGAAGCCCGCATCCAGGACTGCCTTCGCAACACGCCCACGGGAAGGCCGCCGATCCCCGTTGGATCACACCTTGCTGCCGGCGTGCTCCACGCGCGTGAGGGCGTCCTCGATGCTCCAGCCGTGCTTGAGCCGGTTGTGGATGTTGCTGGCCTTGATACCGACGAGATCAGCCCACTCAGCGACGCACCGCGACTCCCCGCGGAACTCTAGAACTCGGTTCAGTCGCATGTTGCGCATCTGCTCACGCTGCGTAGCCCAGCGAGTGTTTCCTGGCTCGTATCCCTTGCTGTTGTCGATGCGGTCCAATGTCAGGCCATCAGGACGCCTGCCCACATCCTCGTAGAAGTTCTCAAAAGACCGCCACCGCTCGCACACAGTGATGCCCCGTCCGCCGTAGTTAGACCACGCAGGGTTTGCCGGGTTAGTGCACCTGTGCACCATGGAGTGCCAAATCGCGTACTCAGATGTCTTCTGCCCACGGCGGCTCTGCCCGTGGGTGATTTTCATGGCGGTGACAACCTCGCTGCGGTGACAGCCGCACGACTTAGACAGCCCTCGCGTGACGTTGAACAGGAAAACCCGCTTCACGGTTCCGCACTGACAGACCGCCATCCAGCGCTGGTCGCCGTGAGGATTCCGGTCTACAAAATGGAGCAGGGTCCAGCGATTGTATGAGGCACCAATGAGTCCCACAGCACCCACACCTATCATGCGCCCCCCACCCTGTCCAGGCGTGTACATCCAGATCTATCGCGGCGCGGTGAAGGCCGCGCATGGCGGCACCAAGCGGGACACCCTCGCGCGCTACTGCGACGCCATCAAGCTGATGGGCTACCCCGGCGTGATCTTCCACGGCTTCCCCGAGGAGCTGGAAGCTGCCTGGGATGGCCTGGCCAAGCTCGCCACCGAGCGCGGCATTGCAGCCATGGCGTCCTGGGGCCTGGATTCCAAGGGCATGAGCGCCAAGACCAAGGGAGAACACATCGCCGCGGTGCTCGCCAAGCCTTCCTGCCAGGCCGGGTTCCTGGACGCCGAAGGCCAGTGGGACTCCGACCTCGGGCCCGCGGACGACATGGACGAGGCCGGCGCGCTGGAGCTTTCGCAGGCCATCTTGAAGGGCGCCCCCGGGGCCTGGGTCGGGGACCAGCCCTGGTACGCCATCCAGGCCCACGGAAGCCTGCGACGCACGGCCAAGCCGATCGACAAGGGCGGCGTGTTCGCCGGCTTTCCGGTGGACGAGTTCGCCACCTGCTGCAACCTGGGGAGGTTCAGGCAGGCCTACATCTACAACAAGCTCGGACAGGGCTACCAGAGCACCTTCGCGCGCATGGACCGCGAGTGGGAGAGCATCCAGCCCGCGCTCTGTGCGGCCGGGCTGGAGAGGCCCCTGCGCGTCACGCTCCAGGCCTACGGCTGGAAGCTCCACGAGATGGTGCACGTCCTGCTCGACCGCGGCGTGAAGCCCAACGTGCCGGTGGTGCTGTGGTCGGACCCCTTCCCGGACGCGGTGTGCCTTCAGGCCCTGCACGCCGTCCGCTGGATGCAGCAGGAGGGGTTCGCGGCAGCCGGCGTCGAGCCCGAAAACGCAGTACGGCGAGCCCAGCTCCAGCTCAACAAGAGCGGGGCCGGACTCGCCGTGGACGGAACCTGGGGTCCGATGACCCATGAAAAGGCGCAGCTCGGGTAGCTACTGCGAGTCGGCCTTGCCGCCCTTGAGGGCTGTGAGGGATGCCTTGCCTACCCGGGCGCGCGGCTTGGTCACGCGCCCGAGGGTGGCTTCTGCCTCGGACTTCATCCGCTCATCCAGAGCGTACCTGTCGAACTCGTAGAGCTCCGCGTTCTGCTCCTCGACCAGCTTGGCGTAGTCGCTCGTTCGGTTGGCGATCCAGCGCTCCCAATGCCCCCGCGCGAGGGTGTGGTGGTAGTCGCAGTGCGTGAGCCGTGGGCCATCTCCGGGCGAGCTGAAGAGCCCTCCCCAGGGCTGCTTCGGCGTGACGGTATCAATCCTCACGCGGCTCATGGGGACCACGTTGAGATAGCGGTACAAGCCGTCGAGTAACGACCGCTGGATCACGGCGCGCGGGGCCGTGTGCATCGCGGGAATCTCGCAGTACAGACAGACGCCGCGGGTGATCCGCTCCCTCACTTCCTGGGCGCGCTGCTCGCGGTTGGCGCCGCCATTGCGCTTGGCGGCCGGCGCACCAACGGAGGTAAGCGGCGTGCTCTCCTGGATCGGAGATGATTCGCCGCCCATCTCGAAAGGGCCCGTTGCCGCGACCCCGAGCTCTTCCTGTGCCACACGCAGCGCCATCTCCGCGTGTGAGCGCTTCCAGGTGCGGATGAAGACCGTGACCACCGCGCCGATGGCAGCAAAGAGGCCGAACAACCAGACGTATCCCATCGCGTTCATGTCAGTGATTCCTGTGCATTGATAGGTTCCATGGTGAGAAGTGCTGGAGCTCCGGCCTTGCATAAGCCGGATGTTTGCTTTAAAGCAAGGCAAGCCGAAAGGCGGACTGAGAGGTGAGTCATGGCGAAGATGATCCGTTGGGAAGAGGCCGATCCGAAGGCGCTGGAGGCATGGCGAGCCTCGGACGAGATCCCCATGCGCGCCACCGGGGAGTGCGTGGTGGTCGTGGAAGACTTCACCTTCGCGTGGGACCCCACACGGATGGCGTACTTCCCCACACCGAACTGCCGCCCCGGCGTGCGCCCCGACGCCCTCTAGATCAGCGATTCCGCAGCCACTCCTTCGCGGTCGGAAAGTCCTGCATCGCGGTGAGCATGGCGGCCGGGTCGAGGCTCGCTTCAAACACCTTCATCACCAGCACGTCCGTGGCCGATGGCGCCCAGAAGCAGAGGTAGCCCTCGGCAGTGCTGACCTTGTAGCCGCGCTCGGCCAGGTGCGTGACGAGCCGAGAGAAGTAAGCCTCCCGCGTGTCCTGGGACTTCTGCCCCTGCGCAATGGCACGCCATGCGTAGCCCACGGTGGCGCCGCCTGCGCCCATGACGAATCCGATGGCCTCGTAAGCGGTCATGTCAGTTCTCCCGATTGAGCCAGGCCAGCACGGCCTGCTCGGCTTCTTCCCAGATCACTACCCGCCGCCGGTAGTGCGGCCCGTCCGGCAGCTTCCTGCGCGCTTCGGAGCCGCGGACGGCATACCGGACGTGCACCTTGGCAGCTTCGCAGGCAGCCAGAAGCACACGGCGGTGCACGCCGGCCAGCACACAGGCTTGTGCCACGGTGCAGAGGCCCTGGCTGGGGTTGCCCAGCCCGAGGTCCCTGGCCTTGCGCGAGATGCCGTACCAGCTCCGGCCCTTCAAGCGCCGAAGGATCACGCGCTCGGAAGCCAGACCCCAGAGCGACTGGAGCAGGTGGATCTCGCGCTGGCTCCATTTGGGCTGGACCAGCCCCAACCGCAGTGCTCTGGCGTAGGCGGACGGCTGGGAGCGACCGAGCTGGAGCCCGCACCAGAGCGCCTTGCGCTTGCGGTAGTGCTTCCGAAGGAAGGCGTCTTCCTTCGGAGAGAATGTGCCGCGGCGCAGCATCAGCCGGTCTCGATGTCTTCCAGGAAGGTCTGCTTCGCCCATTCCAGGGCCCCGATCAAAACGAAGGGATCGCCTCGCCGGCAGGACGCGCGAAATACATCTCGACTGCCGTGGAAGCTCCCCACGATGACCAGGGAACGAATCTGGCCTGCCCTGGCTGCGGCCAGCAGGCGCTCGGCGTGCTCCAACACCAGGGGGTCGATGTGCGGCTCGTGCAGCACGCGCAGGTTGCTGGGCCGTGGCTTCGCGCGCCTGTGCCGGGGGAAGGTACGGACGCTCATACGCCTTTGAGCTCCTTGGCCCGGGGCAGGAGATAGCCCTCCAGGATCACGCGGATGACCTCGGCCCGAGGCACCTTTCGCCGGCCAGTGTGCTGGCTCGCGGCCAGCCGGCGACCTTCGGCGTCCAGCAGGGCCAGGATCTGCGGGGACGCCTCCAGCTTCAGAATGCTGGATCGCCGCATGCCGATCAGCTCCTCGTAGGATTTCATTTCTGGGTCCGCTGGAGGTGGGTCGCGCGCTTCATACCCGAGGCCGTGGCACGGTAGCGGCCGATGGTCGTTCGCTCGATGAACTGGTGGTTGCGCAGGTGCTTGCCGTGCGCGAGCCGGATCTTGACCTTGGACCCGTCCGGCCACTGCGGGAACCCTGCCATCCCGAAGGTGACAGGATCGGCCTTGAAGCAGGCCGCGCAGAGCTCCTCCCAGGAGAAATCCTCCTGGAGCACCGTGAGCGCGGACGCTTCGATCAACATACGGTTGAACGCATTGTCGATCGACAGATCGTTCTCGGTGGCCACCTGCTCGCGGCGGGAGAGCCGCCAGCGTCGCCGTGCCTGGCTGGGGGACTCTCCCAGGCCCTGGTAGAAGCGCTCTACCTGGGCACGCTTCTCCTCGATCGTGGGAGGTTCAGCGCGCTGCTGGAGGCGCTTGGCAGCCACCAGCTCGTTGTGGCGCTCCAGGAGATCCTTCGCGGAAAGCTGTCGCTTCATGCCGAGCATCAGTCCAGCCCCTTCTTGGGCAGGAGCCGCAGGATGCGCGGGGCAGGCGGCGCCTCGGTGGCGGCTGTGGGTCCCTCCCCGAAGAGCACCGCGAGCTCGATGTAGCGCACCCGCGCGTACTCCTGGAGTGCGCGGAGCAGGAGCCGCGAGGCATCCTCGATGGATTCTCCCGCGCCGCCGATGTACTCGCCCTCCCCGATGGTGGCCAGGGCCTCGATCAAGAGGAGCCCGTCCGGCGCGGAGGTGAACTGGAACTGGATGGCCTCGGGCAGCCGGAGGATCTTGAGGATCACCGAACAGCTCCTGAGGATGCTCTCGGCCGGTTCTCCACTCATGGCTTCTCCTTCTTGGAGGGAAGGAACACGGTCGTGAGACACATGATCCAGAACGTGAAGACGAATCCCCACCACGGGTGCCGGTCCAGCAGATCCCAGAGCGTCACGGCAACACCGTGAGCGCGGAGACGCGCACGACCTGGCAGGTACGCGCGCCGATCGTCACCTGCGCGGCCCAGGTGTAGGGCCCGGCATCGAGCCGGGAGAAGTTGAGGGCGAAGGTACGGACGTACTCCCGGCTGGCCGGCTCCCAGGCGTCCGCGGGCACCACCTGCATGGACTGCCCGTAGGAATCCCAGACGTTCACCGCGGCTGTGGCGGTGCGGAGGTCTACCGGAGCACCTTCCTTGTCGAAAACCACGACCTCCACCGTGCAGGTCTCGGTGCGCGGGCAGGCCAGGCTCTGCGCGCCGTAGTGGTCGTCGTCCCCATCCCAGATGCCGACCGTGATGGCCCTCACGCCTGCGCCTCTTCCACGGCTTCTTCCTCGTCCGGCTCTTCGCCCTCGCCGGGCGCGTCCACGACCTCGGTCATCAACTGCTTCAGCGTGTCCAGGTCGTTGAGCACCGGGATCTCGGTGTGATGCGCCACGGCCAGCCCCAGCTCCTCGGCCAGGTTGTGCACCGCGGCGGGCACCACGAAGAGCGCGTTGACGCGGCCAATCGCGGTGTAGCCATCCTCGCCGCGGACCACGACGATCAGGCCGTTCATCTCGGGCTTCTTCTTGCCGGAGGGAGCCTGCAGGTCGTCCTGGCCGGGGGGCGGAAGCTCGGGAGCCTTGTCCCCGGCCGCCACGATGTTGGAGAGCTCCCGGAGGAAGTCGGGGGACACGTTCGCGGCCACGGCCACCACACTGGTCTCGAAGCTCTCCTGGAGTTCGGCCATGAACTTGTAGAGCTCGTTGGCGTCCGTCTCGGCCGACACGTTGAACTGCAGCCGCGCGAGCTGGGTGGCCTGGTCGGCCGAATCCATCACCAGGATGGGCGCGAAGTCCGCCCCCATGGCCTGCAGCTCCTCCAGCCGGTGGTGCCCGTCCAGGAGCTCGTAGCCGCCCTCAGGGTCGGGGACCACCAGGAGGAAGCTCTTGAAGCCGTGCTGCTCGATGGACTGCTTCAACGTGGCCTTCTGGGCCTCGTTCATCCGGCGGAAGTTCTTGCGCTTGATCTTGATGTCCCCGATCGGGACGTTCCCGACCGTGATGCCGCCGATCGTCTGCAGTTTGGGCAATGCCACTGGAGTTCCTGACCTTTCAGAGTGCGAGGTGCTGCACGAACCGGACGGGCAGCGTCTCGTGGGAGATGAGCAGGATCGGCCGGTCCCTGGCAAGGTCTGCCAGCACTTCGACCACGGCAGCCCGGCCGTTCACGTCCAAGGAATCCAAGGCTTCGTCGAGAAACAAAGGGCCCTGGGCGGTTCCTGCGTACTCGCGGGCCAGGTCTCCCACGGCCAGGAGCAGGGCCAGATCCACCCGCCGCTGCTCGCCCGAGCTGGCCGACTCGTACTGCCCCCGTGGGCCCCCCAGACCCTCGATCACGAGGGATGCCTCCTGCTTCACACGGCCCGAAGCCAGGTCGCGCGTGCCGGCGATCCTCACGCGGATCTTCTCCCCCGCGATGCGCTCCAGGTAGCCGTTGGCGATGCGGGTGAAGGCGCTGAAGCCTTCCTCCAGCATGTCGTAGGGAATGTCCCGGGACAGCGCCGTGTGGGCAGCTTCCTCCAGGCGTAGACGCTGCTGCTGCGCGACTTCCATGACCGCGCCGTCGACCAGCGCCTCGTTGTCGTCCTCTAACTGTCGTCGCGTGGCTGCCATGCGCAGCGCCACCTCGGCTGCACGCCGCAGGTTGTCAGCCTGTTGGGACACAGCGCGGTCGTGTGCCTGCCAGGCAGACTCGATCCGGCGAGCCTGAGCCACCAGCGCGTTCATCTCGTCGGACAGCGCGATGGATTTCTGGAGCACCTCGGAAGGCTCTGGCCGGAAGGCAGACCCCAGGAACGCGCCGCACGTCACGCAGCGAGGCGTGCCTGCATCCACGGGCGCGGATTGCACCCGCACAAGGGCCTCCTGCTGCCTCCGCAGTGCCAGGGCCCGTTCGCGGTAGGTGTCCGCGAGGGATAGGGCCTCCGCGGGCGGGGAAGGGGCCTCCTCGTCGTAGGACGCACCCACGGCGTCCGTCGCAGCCAGGGCGCTCCGGTTGGCAGCAATCCTGGAGGAGAGCACCTCGCGCTTCTGGAGCAGCACCCTGATCTTCTCGCGAATGGCTGCGACGGCAAGCTTGGCGGATTCGGCCGCCTTCTCCAGCACGCCCATGCGCAGCACCGTGGAAAGCAGGGCCATGCGCTGCGACGGCGACGCGCCAGAGAAGTTGGCGACATCGCGGCTGGAAAGCACATGGGAGAGGCGCCATTCGTCGTAGCCGCCCACCTCGGAGGCCAGGGCGGCGTACATCTGCCGGCCGGTAGCGTACTGCTGGAAGAATCCAGGATCGCTGCGACC
>OFQY01000855.1_pt1 | contig 10510 bp, 9 predicted proteins | sample 1542991 | NCBI WGS metagenome assembly OFQY01 (sample SAMN07774224, study PRJEB24372) | wastewater metagenome | isolation source: Exp Tend VB 10WW | collected 2016-02
TGCTCGGTGGCAGCATTTTTGCCTTCCTTGGGAGTCTAGTCGCCTACTACATGGCAAAACACTATGGGTTTAGGTACAACTACCTACTTATGTTCCTTCTATTCTTGGCTGGGTTTACGTTCGGTGCAATAATCGAATTGCTCGCGTGGTCAGTCTCTCGGCGACGACAATACTAAGCTAACTTCTTGCGACTTACAATCTATTGAGAGTTGAAGTTCCCGTTGCGATCAATAACAATCGTGTCCTCTGCTGGCATAGCGCCATTAGCAGGTTGAGTACGCAAATGTACAACACCATCCGTTGAAGGGGTGGCTGGAGTCTCCAGCGGCTGGATTGGCTCAAGGGCTGGAGCGGGTGCCAGCACGGGCATGCCTTGTTGTGGCGAGGAGCTAGCGAGTGGCGCAGCCGGCTGAGCGGTAATCGGGGTCAACGGCTGCGCTGCAGGAGCAAGTGATGGCTGCTGTGCAGGTATCTGGGGGGCTTGCTGATTAACAAAGCCTGAAGTTGATGCTGGGGTAGGAGCTGGGTTAGGAGCTACAGGACGAGGAGCCATGCTCGAAGCAGCACCAGACTGGGCGGGTGATGCAGCACCAGTCGCCGGCGGCCCTGTCTTTCGCTTGGCAAGCCAATCATCCAGAAACGAAGACCCACCAGGTTTAGGGCGCTGGGCGGCAGCTGGAGCACCTGGGCTAGCCTGGCTGGCAAGTCCGGCACCTGGTGCGACCGGAGCACCAAACGCCGCCTTAGGAGGCTCTATTGTCTTCATACGCTCAGAAATCTCCGCGTCCACCACGGCTCTTGGTCTACCATGCTTCGCGGCGGACAGTTGCTTGAGCGCATCAAACAGCTTAGGGTTAGCCTTGCCGAGTGACGGCAAGCCAGCCATGCTAAATGGTTGCGTCGGTACACCACCGATGAGCGTCCTGACAACCGCATTCCAGTTCGGTATACGAACCAAGTCATCACCATCAAACAATGGCTGGAAATAGCGCGTCAAAGAGTCGACGTCGTTCTGGCCAATACGAAACGCCACAATTGTACCCATGTTACCGAATACAGCATCACGAATCTCCTCACTAAGCTGGGTCGTAAACTGGTTAGCAACAATCAAGTTCAATCGGTATTTTCTTGCTTCTGACATAATTGTCGCAAACGAATCAGTCGAGAAGTTCTGAAACTCATCAACATACAGACAAAAGTCTACACGTTCATCCTCTGGTATCGTCGAACGACTCATAGCAGCGGCCTGGAACTTCATGACAAAAATCATACCAAGAAGCTTGGAGTTCAGGTCACCCGTACGACCCTTGCTGAGGTTTACAATCAGAATCTTCTTGTTATCCATGATGTCACGGAGGTCAAACGAGCTCTTGGTCTGCCCAATGATGTTACGCATCATATGGTTAGATAGGAAAGCGCCAAACTTACTCACAAACCAACTTACGACCTCCCCAAAGTCGTTCGACCTCTGTGATTGTGGCATTTCTTTTTCCCAGAATTCCAATACGTTTGGGTCGGTAACATACTTCAGCTTCTGCTTTACAAATTGTGGGTCTCGGAATAACTTCGGTATATCGATAAATGTGCCACCTTCTGGGTCTGCCATTACCGTCAACGCAGCATTGCGGAACAAGTGCTCATAGCGAGGGCCGATAATACCCTGTCGTTGTGGATCGTACAACTTATACAGCATATTGATTGCTTCTTGAATCAAAAAGTCTTTCTGGTCATCATTGCTATACTCAAATATGTTAAGCCCAAGTGGATACTCAATGTCCGCAGGACAGAAGTAGATTACATCCTCAATGCGCTCTTCAGGCACCATAGCAAGAAGCTTCTCGGCAGTGTCACCATGAGGGTCTATAAACGCAAACCCATCACCATTTATCATGTCCTGCACTGCAAGGTTCTCAAGGAAAGTCGACTTACCGGTACCAGTCTGACCAACTGCATACATATGACGTTGCCTGTCGCCTTTTGACAAGCGCACAGGCTTTTTGGAGCCCCTAAATATGTTATATCCCAACAAGAGACCGTCATCAGGCATATTGCGCGGACCATCAACTTGTTTACTGGCCTGCCTCGTCAACTGTGTTGTAGGAATATTCTTCTGGTCTGGGAAATGGAACAGAGTCGCAAGCTCAACGGCATTTAGGATATTCTGATTATTCTGCTGTGGGAAGAATCTCATTATGTACCCAGTTACAAAGCTTTCGATATCCTTTGCGGGCGTAAACGAAAAGCCATTCTTACCCTGAGCGTTAAACAGCGCAAAGGTAGCAACAACGTTGTTCAAAATAGCCTGTGATCGCTGTGATATGTTAGATGAAGCAACGACTCGAATCATAACCTCAAAGCCAGGATGACGTGTCTTGTCATCTATCGCATCAACAACGGACTGATCCAATGAAGATAAATCTTTCTTGTCAGAACCACCACCTGCTTTATCTTCTGGTGGTTGGTGAAGTGCAGTAAAGGTTTGGCGCAGCCACCAAAAGGCCAAAGCACCACCCGTTTTCTTCTTTTCCCCTTTACGCTTTTTAGACGACTCGGAGTGTGCCTGCTTACGCCAGTTGGGATTCGCTGGTCTGAACATAATCTGGATGCCCGCACCATCTTCTTTATCTAGCGTCGACAGGGCATTTAGCAGCGACTGTATGCCGTCTCTTTTGAGCTCTTGATATGTTGCAATTGGGTATGCGAACGGTTCTTTAAGTGTAAGTTCGCCGCCAACCGTGCCACTAATCTTTCCAACAGGGCTAAATATATTGTGCTCAGCAACTTCTTCGAGCCGCGCTGTTGGGTATGCACTTACGATAGCCTGGCGGACAACTTCAACCAGCACAACAGGCACTGCGGCGTAGAAACTGACAAATCCCTTGTCGCCCACAATCTCAAATGACATATGTCGCTGACCGTAAAAGTCGTTCTTGAAGCCTTTTTTGAACGTACTAGCAATGATGTCATACATCGTCTGCGCCTGGGATATGTTCTCCTCTATAATGTCGCGCGTGTCACGTCCATTGCCTTCTATATCCTCACTAAGAGGAGGCAAATGGATGAGTAATGGAACCATCTTGAGGCCACGCTCAAAGTTCTTTTGCTCCCTAAAAACCTTTCTGGTTTGCAAAAAAACAATCGGTCCCGCTATTAATGCAAGGAAAACAAGTGCACCAAAAATCGCAATAAGTACACCCATGCTTATGAGCCTTCACTTACCTTTACATCTTTGTTGTATCGCTTCTTGATGTATTCGGCTTTCATTTTATTGATTTCTTTGTTCTGTAAAAATGGGTCTATATGAGTCTGGGCCAAAATTGACTTCGCTCGAATCACCCATTCCTTTTCTATTAGGTCGGCGTCATCAGCAATCATACTCGCATCATCAGTTACAGGTGCGGGCTGTGCGCCCGCTGTGACTGGCGGGGCGGGTGCTGGCACCGCTAACGGGTCGTGCGAAGTGGTTGGCGCAGATACTGCTGGGCCCGGACTGGGCTGCCCCTCAGGCGAAGCTACATATTGGCCCCCTGCCTGCTCAGGGCTAGACACAGTACCTCCAACAGGTGCGGGTAGTTCTGCGGCGGGAGGGTTTGTCTCGTACGTAGGCTCCATAATCAACCATTATACTCTAGAAATTACTCTGTTGATATCATTTACTTAAAAAGTCGGCACGCCACAAGTAAACAAGAAATAACAGAGATAGCATAAATAAAATGAGACCGTCTTTCCATGTTAGCTGATTGAGAGACTGCAACAGGAGTAGTGTGACAACGCCAAGGCTGAAGCTAGCAGGTAAAATTCTATGCAGGACCAGTGATGGGGTAGGCCTAGCTAGGTTCGCGGCCACATAACTAAGCTCAAAAAGAACCACCCCAATAAGCCCGAATGGTATCAAAAGTAGAGCAAGCGAAACCTTCCCTGGTGTTGTTGCAGTCATATACAGGAGGCAGCCAAGCATAGAAACAACCGCTACACCTACGTGCTTTCGTAATCTATGGTTCAGTACTAATCGAAAAAATGCACTCACAAATATTATTGTAGTGCATGCTCGGACAAAAATGGAGCCGAAGACGGTAAAACCGCTCGATAAAAAATTATTGTATAGCGCTTACCGTCTTTTGGCTTTTGACTGACCGCTCTCATAATGAGAGCGATATCGGCTTCCCTGGCCGTAGAGTTTGTGTAAGTTTTTTGTTTTTGCTTACCAAGTACAATGCTACTACGAATTCATAAAAATGTCAACACTATAATATTGTCATATAAACTACATTACATCTTTGACATGTAAATATAGCGAGTGTCCATGCACAAAAAACTGTTGTTGGATTTACTTTTTTGAATTTACCCTGGATGTTTCTGACATAAAAATAGTCTAAAATTAATAGACGTTTCATCCCGGAAACGTGAACACATTAAGTCCTGTGCTCATTAATATTCCCAGTCAATCATGTACGATAGGCTTGTTGTTGCGGACACAGACCACTCCCCAAAATTATACTGACGGCCTGCAGACATACGAACTTGAATCTGATATTTAGGGTCCTACTAGACTGTAGTCTTTCAAGCCCACTCGTAATGATTAGTCGGCGTCTAATACAAAGCCAGTAACCTGCTAGCAGAAAAATGTACTCACCTGGGCAAGGTCACCGAACATAGTTTTAGACAGCTAAGCGTAACATAATTCGTGGTGACGTCTTTATTGCTCAGTCTTCACCCACAAGTATTTACATAAACAAGTCAAAAAATGCTCATAGCCCGTAAGCTCTTCCCGCCTAGCCCAAGTGCATAAATAGGGACATTACATGTAGTGAATAAACACTCAGTATTTGGGAAAATTAGTTAACAAAAACGAATCTTTTGAGCGTTTAAGGGACATCCAAAAAGGCTAAGTTATGCACAACTCAAAAAAAGCTAAAAAAAGTATCCATAAACATGTTGACAGGACGGTTTTGTAAGCTTACTATATGCCTAGCACTTTGAATAAAAAAAGTGCTCAAAAACAAAAACGCATCTGTAACAGCGGTTTCTCGCAAGCCGCTGTTCCATAAAAATCAAGTGGAGGATGCAAACCACTTATAAATAGAAAAACCAAAACTCATCCAACCAAAAGCCGCCGTCCAAGCGGCTTTTTTGTATATAAACGCCGTCAGAAAGAATCAATTCAAGTATGACAAATCACGTGACAAGCATCACCGAATCGGGTGGGAGTACTACAATCGTAACCATTGAGTGTCACATAACCCAAGGCCTGCCCAACATCATTATCGTTGGTTTCGCAAATCGTGCCGTTGACGAAGCTAAAGAACGCCTTCGCGGAGCCTTTGCAGCTGCATCAATAGACTTTCCCAAGAAACGTATAGCTATAAATCTAGCTCCCGCGGACGTCCCAAAAGAATCAAGCAGCTTTGACCTTGGCATCGCCGCCGCAATCATGCGCTCAGCCAAACTGACACCGCAAATCGACCTATCTGGTGTGATGTTCATAGGCGAACTTGGGCTAACAAGTGAAATCCGGCCTGTTCGCGGCATCATTGGTAAGCTGCTTTCAGCTCAACGCAAAGGGTTTCATACGTTCTACATACCCAAGGCAAATCTCCAACAAGCACTACTCGTGCCAGACATAACCGTCATAGCACTTGATGCGCTGTCTCAGCTGTATCAACATCTTACTAAAACAATCGAGCAACCCGTTCAACACTCGGGCAGCGGGACACAGCCCAAACTTAGCGCAAAAGATAATGATATCGACATGTCTGACGTCAGTGGCCAGGCCCGAGCAAAACGCGTCATGGAAATAGCAGCAGCAGGTGGGCATAACGTACTTCTTAGCGGGCCACCAGGTACGGGCAAGAGTATGCTTGCAAAAGCCCTTGCTGGGATACTACCCCCAATGCATCTCACGGAGATACTAGAAGTGACTCACCTACATAGTCTTGCAAGCAATGACTTCGAGCAAATTGTGTACGAACGTCCCTTCCGGTCTCCTCATCACAGTGCTAGTGACATAGCGATTATCGGGGGCGGCCAGCAGGCCAAACCTGGAGAAATAAGCTTGGCGCATCGAGGGGTTCTGTTTATGGATGAACTCCCCGAATATTTCCGAGCCACCATAGAAGCCCTCAGGCAACCGCTAGAAGATAAAGTTATCACTATCGCCCGAGCAAAACAGAGCATTCAATACCCAGCTGACTTTATGTTGATCGCAACGAGTAATCCTTGCCCTTGTGGCTATTACGGCAGTGACAAGACCTGTATATGCCCCCCGCACCACATATCTCGATACCAACGAAAGCTATCTGGGCCCATACTAGACAGAATCGATCTTTACGTTGAGGTTGATAATGTTCGACATGATACACTGCTCAAAACTTCGCACAATACAGAGACAAGCGCACAAATGAAACAAAGGGTGCAAGCTGCACGATTGGTTCAGGCAAAACGGTATAGTTCAACGAGCAAACTGAATGCTCGCCTGACCAACAGAGAAATCAAACAAACAGCCATGCTAGAGCAATCTGCACAAGATTTCCTGAACACGGCGGCAGAACGCCTCAAGATATCAGCGCGAGCGTATATGAGACTCATCAAAGTGGCCAGGACTATTGCCGACCTCGAGAATAGCGAAACAGTCACTATAGAGCACATCAGTGAAGCCATCCAGTACAGACGGCCTCAACCTAGCTAAGCGTAAAACATTTGACCTCTGTTGAATGTTTTGATACAATTGTGTGCAATCAGCTAACGTTCGTAAGGAGTAACAGATTAGCAATCAAGTCCGCTTGAATCATCAGATTCGAGCACAGCAACTGCGAGTTATTGACGAAGACGGTCAGCAGCTTGGCGTGCTAACAAAGCGAGAGGCTCTCGAGCTTGCCGCCGAAAGAGAACTTGATCTAGTCGAGATTTCTCCTAACGCTGATATACCTGTTGCCAAAATAGTTGATTGGGGTAAATACAATTACCAAAAAACCAAGCAACTACAAAAGCAAAAGCGTAACTCCAAGGTAAGCGAACTGAAGCAAATGCGCTTCGGTCTCAAAATTGGGGATCACGATTTGGACGTTAAACTGAAGAAGGTCACCGGCTTCTTAGAAGAAGGTCACAAGGTAAAAATCACGATTTTCTATCGTGGGCGAGAAATGGCTCACAAAGATATCGGGTTTAAACTGGCAGACCGGGTGATTGAGCGTTACGGGAACACTGTGGTCGTAGACCAAGCTCCTCAGCTCAACGGCAAACAACTAATATTTGTGCTCAGAAGCAGTGGAGCCAAGAAAGAATTAAAGAAAGATTCAGAGGAGAACGAAGATGCCTAAACTCAAAACCCACAGTGGTACCAAAGACCGTGTTAAGTTGACCAAAAACGGTAAAGTTATGGTTCGTCACTCCGCACGTAACCACTTCATGGAAAACAAAAGCGCCTCACGCAAGCGCACAATGGACGGCATGCAAGAGGTCCCCGGTAAAAGCGCCAAAAACATTAAACTGAACTTAGGAGCATAGACAGATGCGAGTTAAACGAGGCGTTGCTAGTCACGCCAAACACCAGAAAATCCGTAAAGCAACTAAGGGAATGACCAAATCAAACCGGTCATCAATCCGTCGAGGCAAGCAAGCTCTCACCAAAGCAATGGAGAACGCCACTCGCGACCGCAAGGACCGCAAGAGAACATTCCGCCAGCTCTGGAACACCCGTATCAATGCTGGTGCTCGTTTGCATGGCACAACCTACTCTCGTCTTATCGCTGGCCTCAAAAAAGCCAACGTTAGCGTTGACCGCAAGATTCTTGCAGAACTAGCCGTTAACGAGCCAAAGGCGTTTGAAGCAGTCGTCAAAGCAGCCAAATAAATAACTAGCCTAAAAAACTAAATAAAAAATCCGGAGTGAATCCGGATTTTTTATTTCCACTATCAGGAAAAGGAAGAAAACCCTTTTGAGGTTTGTTCTTGGGTGTCAGGTTATCTATAAGCCGGATTTTGTTGATGCTAGTCATCTATCTAGCCCTGCGATTGCTCGCAGGATCGAGCGGATTTTTACGATCTAACTGGGGCGGGCCGCCTATTCCAGCCATATCTCCTTGCGACAAACAGGGTTTACCATTTCCATACGTCACCGTACAGAACTGTGGGCTTTTACCCCACTCGTTTCACCTTTTCCCTACCGAAGTAAGGTAGTTTCGTTTCTGTGGCACTTTCCCTGGGATTACTCCCGGTTGCCGTTAGCAACTGTCCTGCCCTATGTCGTCCGGACTTTCCTCCCCCACCTTGCGGTAGCGGCGACTAGCCAATAACCTGACTACTCTATTATACCCGATTTAGAGTATGCCAGCCTCTATATCGAGGCATTTGTTGACCTCGGCGTCTGCCAATTTATTCAGCGCACGTGGCACATGCGTGAATGAAATCTCCTGAAATCGCTCACATAACTCCTTGATATCTCTATAAATAGGTAGTAAATCCTGGTTACGAACCTTGAATGACCCCTTCATCTGGTTCACAACCAGCAGACTATCCAAATACACGGCAATCTGCTGAACACCCCTGTCTAGCGCATCCTGCAAACCAAACTTTACGGCTTTATACTCCGCCTGGTTATTGGTCGTGATACCAATATATATACCCTTCTCGACCAAAACTACGTCGTCTGGGCTGAGCAAAACATACCCAGAAGCAGATGGGCCAGGGTTTCCACGTGACCCACCATCAGCAAACATCTTGATACTTGTAGGAATTTTTTTCTTCACTGGGGAAGCTTCATGTACACCCTCGTGCCGCGTAAAAGTAAAGTGAACCATCTTCACCGGTGTTTGTTCGTCCACTGCATCACCGTAATAGCCCCTGTAGGTATCGATGAGCTGCCTGGTAGACTGATAGTGCTCGTGCCCTGTAAAATCTTCCTTTTGTATGTCTCCCAGGCGTTTCTCTGATACCTGGTCTACTGTTGCCACGCCTATGTATACCCAAGTGCTCTGGTCGTCAGGGTCAACCTTATCAATCAGTTCAATCTTGTCGTCTACCGATATGTCTTTATCGTCATAAATACGCCAGGTGCTCGTCTTTTGGCCAGACAGCACCAGCTTCGCAAGTTCATGATCAAGTTTGAGGCTTTTCATCTGGTACATTGTACCCCATATCTTGGTACAATACCTGCTATATGCGTGTTTCAGATTTTGACTATACCCTCCCCAATGACAGTATTGCCATTGACCCGCCAGAGGTACGAGGCACCAGCCGGCTATTAGTGCTTGATAAGTACAGCGGTGACACGCAGTATCAGCACTATGCTGACCTGGCAAATTTTCTTGAGGCAGGTGACGTACTTGTCATGAATGACACCAAGGTTATCAAGGCACGTTTGCTGGCAACCAATAAAGACGGCAAGCCAAGAGAGCTCTTGTTGCTTGAGGATCACCACAACACCGATTTCACAACTCGCAAAGTACTTTATAGGGGCAAGATTCATCAGAATGAGGTATTAACCGTGGGTAAGACCCCCATTACGGTGGTGGGAGTACTCGATGGGGGTATCGCCATAGTGTCTGCTGGACTAAACCTCCTAGACGTTGCAGAAACAGCAGGTTCGGTGCCCCTACCCCCATATTTGCACCGTGACGCAACGCAGAAAGACATCGAACGTTACCAAACGGTCTTTGCCCGAGAGCCGGGATCAGTCGCTGCGCCCACTGCATCACTAAATTTCACGGATGAACTTGCGCAGAAGCTCAAAGCCAAAGGGGTCATACTTGCATACCTCACATTGCACGTTGGGCTCGGTACTTTTTTGCCCATTCGGAGCGATGAGATCGAGGCCCATGACATGCACAGCGAATATTACGAGATTCCGGCAGCAACCATAAAAATTATCAAAAATGCAAACACTAACAGACATAAAATCGTAGCATTAGGCACAACAGTTTCGCGCACTTTAGAATTTGCCGCCCAAAATATCCTAGATTTTGACTCAAAGTCGAATACAAAAATGATTAGTGGTGAAGCCAACATATTTATCTACCCAGGCTACCGTTTCAAATTAGTTGACGCTCTGCTAACCAACTTCCATGCTCCCAAATCTACCGTTTTGATGATGGCGGCTGCCTTTGCAACCTGGCCCCACCTTAAACATGCCTACGAAGAAGCAATCGCCCAAGACTACAAACTCCTATCATACGGCGATTCCATGTTAATTATCTAGTCAAACACCGCATCGTATTTTATAAAACCCCGGAGCGCACTCCCCTGGACTTCTAACATTCTCCTGATGCCAGCCGAGAGTGAACCTGCCTTAACGCGACTCCCTACGTTTACAACATCTGGCCATAGCTGCTTGCCAATCGACTTATTGAGTTTTCGGTCATCGCTATCACAACGTTTTCTTGTGTACGTGTTCATCGCTGCTTCGATTTCCCAGCCATGGATATCAATACCCAACTCTTGACATTCACCGAGCATTTTAGCAAATAAACTAGCATTCACTGCACGGCATCCGCTCAAAGCACCCCAGCCAAGCTTA
>OFQY01000857.1_pt1 | contig 10501 bp, 10 predicted proteins | sample 1542991 | NCBI WGS metagenome assembly OFQY01 (sample SAMN07774224, study PRJEB24372) | wastewater metagenome | isolation source: Exp Tend VB 10WW | collected 2016-02
TTTTCTATTTAACACTCTAATACACTAGTGTATTAGAGTGTTAATAAATACCCCTCCTGACCTCCCCTACGCAAGGGGAGGAATGAACTGAGACTTAATTCATACTTCATGATTCATGCTTTAAGTCTTCTACCCACACTTGCTGTAGCCACACGCCGGACAGTTCATACAACCTTCAGCCATGATCATCATGTTAGCGCATTGCGGACACACTGGGACGCTACCTAAATTTGCAATGGAAACTTTACTTGTCGTTTTATGCTGTGTATCGCTTGTAGTTGTGGTGACCTCTTGCGTTACTGTAGCTGTGACTTTTTCTGGAAGATGTAAGTCTAAAATTTTTGAAACTTCCGGATTTTCTTGAATGGTAATAGGCAACTCTAACTGTTGCTGTTGTTTTTGTGTAATATGTTTTTCTAAAATTTTTCCAATCGCGTCTGGCAAAGAGTAAACAATTTCACCGTCGGCAAAACTAACATCTGGACCACGAATACCTTTGAGCTGAGAGATAACTTCTTCAATGGCGATGTTAGAGCGGAGGGCTAAGCTTATCATGCGAGTAATCGCTTCGGTTTGGGCTGAAAAGAAGCCACCGGATTTTCCCAGCGAGGCAAACACTTCAAAGGGACCGTGAGCATCTTCGTTAACTGTCACATACAAATGGCCATAGGCTGTGTTTAACTTGTAAGTCACTCCGGACATTGCAGAAGGGCGTTCGCGCGCAATAATTTTAAACTGAATCTGACCACCGGAAATAGACATAATCTCTGGGGCTTGTTGCTGACTTGGCGCGCCATCCCCTTTATTAGCTAGTTGATCTTGAGCGGCCAACTGATCAGCAACATCTTTTCCAAGTTTTTTACTGTCTGTCGCTAAAATTTGTTCGTCGCGCGAGCCGTCACGATAAATTGTGCCGCCTTTGCAGCCAAGGTCGTACATCATCTCGTAAAGTTTTTTGGTTTGCTCAATGCTGTAGTCTTCGGGGGCGTTACAAGTTTTAGAAATGGCACTGTCTGTCCAGCGTTGCACTGCAGCTTGAACCTTTACGTGGTCTTCTGGGGCAAGTTCCATAGCTGTAACAAAATAATCTGGAAGTTCCTGTTCTGGGTTCTGCTCTAGCCAGTCTTTGGCCAGTTTAATATGTTCTTGGTGAACTCCAAGACGAGATTTTCTAAAATATGTCCAAGAGAAAAATGGTTCAATCCCTGTAGAAGTCCCCACCATGGTGCCAATCGTACCAGTTGGCGCTTGCGTCATAATAGTAACGTTGCGAAGGCCGTATTTAGCAACAAGATCGCGGATATAGCTTGGCATAGATTGCATGTAACCGCTTTGCAATAACTTCTCTGCATTAAACTGACTAAACGCTCCTTTTTCGCGAGCTAATTCCACAGACGTTTCGTAAGCAGTAACTGCAATAAACTGGTAAAGCTTGTCGATAAATTCAATGCCAGCAGGACTACCATAACGAAGCTGGAGTTTAATTAACATTTCAGCGAGTCCAATGGTACCCATACCAACTCTGCGCTCACTCATTTGTTGTTTATGGTTTTCATCAAAGAAATATGGTGTGGCGTCGATAACATTATCTTGAAAACGCACAGCATACTGAACTGTAGTTTTAAGCTTGTTCCAGTCTACGTCATTACCTGTTTCATTTAAATGCTTAGACAAGTTAACATGGCCCAAGTTACAAACACCCCAAGCAGGAAGTGGTTGCTCCCCACATGGATTTGTACATGGAAGAGGTGCGTAGTACCAAGAGTTCGAAGCTTGGTTAGCGCGGTCAATAAAGTACACGCCTGGCTCCGCGCTCGTCCATGCTGACTCAATAATGTTGTTCCAAATGTCCAAAGCACGTACTGTTTTATGTTTAACTACTGTTCCTCCCAACTCGCGCCATTTCGCCAAGTTACCGTCCCAGTGCGCTTCATAAAGAGGATCGTGTGTATCTGGAAAAACTAAATCCCATTCCTTGTCTTCTTTTACCGCTGTCATAAAGTCATCGGTGATGCCTACGGAAATGTTGGCATTGGTAATTTTACCAGCTTCTTTTTTCGAATTTATAAAGTCAATCGTATCTGGATGCCAAACATTTAAAATAAGCATGAGTGCCCCGCGCCGGCTGCCACCTTGTTCAATCAAGCCAGTTACAAAACTATACAAAGAAGCCCAAGACACAGAGCCACTACTTCGGCCATTAACACCTTTGACGTAAGCATAACGGGGACGAAGGCTTGAGACGTTGATTCCGACGCCACCGCCGCGTGACATAATTTCTGCCATCTGACCAAGCGTCTCAAAAATTCCGCCCCTGCTGTCTTTTGGACTTGGGATAACGTAGCAATTATAAAAAGTTAAGTTCTGGCCGGTCCCTGCGCCAGTAAAAATTCGGCCAGCAGGAACATACTGCCAGTCGTCCATGAGTTTTCTAAATTTTCCTTCCCACTCTGTTTTCAGTTCGTCGGTTTTTTCTACACTAGCAATATGACGAGCAATGCGCTCAAACATTTGCTCTGGAGCAGTCTCAAGGGGTTTGTCGATATGTTCAATGGCATGAGTTTCAATTATGCCGTCGCGAAGCCTGACTCGCACTTCACGCGTCTCACGGTTCAACTCTTCAACTACACCAATCTCGCGCTGACCGGTTTTAAGGTTTACACATACCACCACGGTATCCCCGACTTCCAAAGTTTCTTTTTTTGCGTCCTTAATTGCATAGCGGTCTAAAAATATTTTCTCCCCTAATTCTGAAAGAGCATTGATTTTTCTATCTTGCAAATTGACCGCTTGGTTCATGGTGGTGATTCCTTTTTGTTTAAGCCTCAAATAGAGGCAGTTATATGTTAATTAATTTTCAATTTACAGTTCTCAATTTCCATTTAGTTTTCAATGATCAATTGATCATTGGTTATTAACTGAAGATTGTAAATTGGCTATTGATCATTCACTTTTACAGCTTCTGAAGCTCCATTTTAAACTCTTCGACGTCTTCGAAAGCTCGATAGACACAAGCGAACCGGATGTAAGCAACTTTGTCGACTTTTTTTATCTGCTTCATGACAATGTCACCAATCTCCTTGCTACTGATACTTCCGTCATGTGCTTTTTTCTGAATTTCCTGTTCAACCCGAGACACAATCTGCTTAATGACATCTGGGTCGTGTACCAATTTCTCAAAAGGCTTACGGACACCTGCCTCAAGTTTGTCGCGAACATATGGCTGAGTTCGTCCATCGCTTTTAACTACTGAAAGGTCTAGGATTTCTATCTCTTCGTAGGTAGAAAAACGGAAACTGCACTTATCGCACTCGCGCCTCCGGCGAATGGCGTTCCCTTCCACGACCGGACGACTGTCGAGCACTTTGGTGTCTGCATTTTGGCAATTTGGACAGTTCATAGTTACATTTGGATTATTAAAAATCGGGTGGAGCCCAAAATTATAAACCTACTAAGACTAAACTCCTTATAATTATGCTTTTATTTCTTTTGAGATTAGATACTAGATATAGTATCAACTCGCCTACTTATAGTACCATATCTAGTGGTAAACAAAAAATTGGCGTAAAGACGCCAAGTCCAGACCTTAGCCCAAATGTTATCCACAAACTAAGTACTTGGTACTTAGTACTGAGTACTTAGAGAGCCCAAATAGCAAAAAACTCTCCTATAAGGAGAGCTAGAATCCATGCTATATATTTAGGACTGGGCAAGGGCTTCAGAGGGAAGTTTTTTAAAATATCGAACTTTAATAGTAGGGAGATTGTCCAAAAATGCTTTGGTTAATCGATGCACCCCGTTAAAAACTTCGCCATGCTCCCCTACCCAAATAGGGTAATCCAAATTCGCAGCTTTAATATTTTTAACATGCTCCTGCCACTTTGGATTTTGTTGGGCAGCAGGCCAATCATCAAGTAATACTGATGGACCAAAAGATTGTCCCTCGGTATCTTCCCAATATTTATGGCCTGAACCCACTGCTTCTGTTAATTGCTCAAGTGGAATCTCATGGACAGGCAAGGTATCAGCAAAATCAAAAAGTCCTTCGACATTATATGTTTTGCCATTATAGTTTGTTGTTTCTTGGTTATATGACTCTGGTATTAAAAATTGCTCTGGCATAGCTATTAAAATACCCTCTCATCGAGGGTATTTATAAAATTATTTCATTTTTTTTCTTATAAACGCTGGGATGTCCAGCTCGTCCTCTGCTTGAGTGTCTGGGGTCGTCACTGTGGGCATAACAGGCTCTGGCGGTCTTGGACTAAAGAGAGGCTTTCTAACCTCTAGCTGAGCTGGTTCTGGCTGAACTGGCTGGGACAGAGGAGCGACCTTCTTAGGCTCTTCCATAATTGGCATAATTGGAGCAGGGCGATGATTATTTTCATCAAAACCTGTCGCAATGACCGTAATACGAACTTCATCACCCATTTCTTCGTCGACTACCGCACCAAATTTAACCTTAGCGTCTGGATCAATATTTTTAGTAATAACTTTAGCGGCAGCATCAATTTCAAACATACCAAGGTCGGCGCCACCGGTAATGTTAAACAACACGCCTTTGGCTCCATCAATCGTCAATTCAAGCAAAGGAGAATTAACCGCAGCTTTGGCTGCTTCTTCTGCCCTGTTTTCGCCACTGGCATGACCAATACCCATAAGCGCTGTTCCTGCGTCCTGCATAATCGAGCGGACATCAGCAAAATCAGCGTTCACAATACCATGTGTCGTAATCAGGTCTGAAATTCCAGAGATGCCTTGACGCAAAACTTCGTCGACGGTTTTAAACGCGTCTACCAGTGAAGTTTTCTTGTCGATAATTTGTAAAATTCTATCGTTATGAATGGAAATAATTGCATCCACCTTGTCTTTTAAGTTGTCGTAACCAGCTTCTGCTGTTTCTTTACGCTTGCTTCCTTCAAAAGTAAACGGTTTAGTCACAACGGCGATGGTAAGGATGCCACGGTTTTTTGCAAGCTCTGCGACAATTGGCGCAGCGCCAGTACCTGTGCCACCACCAAGACCACAGGTAATAAAAACCATGTCGGCATTGGTAATAACTTCTTCAATTTCTTCTTGGCTTTCTTCAGCGGCTTGCCTGCCCAATTCTGGGTTCATGCCACTACCAAGACCTTTGGTTATTCCTTTGCCAATATGGACTTTTTTGTCAGCATTGTTGTTATGCAGTGCCTGAGCATCTGTATTTATCGCAATAAATTCTACACCCTTAATTCCTAGCTCAGTCATACGGTTGACCGCATTCGTTCCTGAGCCTCCAATTCCTAGTACTTTTATTCGGGCAAATGTTTCAATTTTAGGTTTAACTTCCATGGCTTTTTTCATAATAAATCAATATAAATCAATGGATACTGCCGAAACTTTGCAGAGAAACCAGCTGTAGCCTTAAATCAATGCCCTATTACATTAACGACATCGAGCCGTTGCGTCAAGGCAGGAATGACTTAAACATTTTTTTCAATTTTACCATGTTTTGATTTTCCAACAAGCCCCGGAAACCTTCTAGCCAATTGCTTTTGCTCCCATGTCCAGAAAACTTACTTCCCCACAAAACCAACCCAACAACTGTAGCAAAAGCAGGATCTTCTACTTGATCAATTATTGTTTGAACGTTTTGAATTTCACCAATTTGTACAGGAAGCCTTAACTGGCGCTTGCTAAACTCAACCATGCCAGACATGTGCGCTCCACCACCAGTTATTACAATTCCAGCAGGCAACTTCCCGTCACGATTAATTTTTTTAAGCTCACGAGAAACTAAATCGTACAACTCTTCAAGGCGGGCTTCAATAATTTCTACAACATGATGACGACTCACCCGTTCATGTTCTTCTGGGTCGATGCTCGAGAGTTCAATCTCTTCGTGCTTGTCTATCATGTTTGAAATAGCATGACCAAATTGTAGTTTAACTTTTTCTGCAGTGTCCACGGTACAACGAAGCCCAATGGCAATGTCGTTGGTCACATGCATGCCGCCAATTGGTAAGATTGCCGTGTGAATTAAATTATTTTCCTCGTAAACTGAAAGGCCCGTTGTCCCAGCACCTAAGTCCAGCACGGCTACACCCAACTCTTTTTGTCTTTTGCCCAAAACTGCTTGGCTGGCCGCTAAAGGAGAAAGCACCAACTGGTCAATTTCAACCCCAGCTTGCGCCACAGCTTTAGTTAAATTCTTTAGGAATGGTAAACCACCATGAATTATCACGCTTTCCACTTCCAAGCGAATTCCTGTCATGCCCAAAGGATCCTTAATGCCCTCTTGTCCGTCGAGCGTAAAAGTTTTAGGAATAACATGCACTACTTCACGGTTTGGCGGAATGGAGATGGCTTGCGAAGCGTCGATAACTCGAACAATATCGCTTTCCCCTATCTCACCATCTGCTTTGGAAACTGCAATCACTCCTTTAGAGTCAATGCAAGCAATGTGGGTGCCCCCAACAGAAATATTTGCACGCGTTACTGGAACACCAGTCATGCGCTCAGCTTTTTCAAGGGCATTGGAAATACTTGAGACTGCTTCTTCAATGTCAACAATAACGCCTTTACGCATTCCGTTAGCAAGAACACTTGCTAAGCCAACCACAGAAAGCGACGCAGTGGCGTCGTCCCATTTGGCTTGCACCACACGAATATTTTGCGTGCCAATATCTAAACCAGTAATGTATTGTTCTTTAGGCATGGATCATGGAGCATAAACCACGCATCGTGCAGACCACAAATGTTATGGTCCACGATATGTGTTGTGTGCTCTATTTTAGTTTTTCTTTGAGAATTTGGGCTAATATAGCGCCATCCGCGCTCGAACCAAATGTAGCTTTTAAGGCCTGCATTACTAACCCAAAATCTTTTTGAGTGTAGCCATTGTCTTTCACCAATTTTTCAATCTGGATAGTAATTTCGTCTGTAGAAACCTGTGGTGGCAAATATTCTGCGAGGATTGCAGCTTCACTTAACTCTTTTTCCGCAAGTTCGGGCCGGCTAGCCTCTGTGTACATTGTGGCGGCTTCCCTGCGACGCTTTACTTCCGAGCTAACTAACTTTTCTGTATCTTCTGGCAATAGTTCTGAGCCTTTAGCAATACGTTCGTTTTGTAAACGCGTTTTAAGGCCACGCAGAGTTTCTACGACCATTTGATTATGAGCCTTCATGGCTTCTACTAAGTCAGCGTCAATAGTAGTAATAGATTTCATAAGCGATACTTGAGATTAGAGCTTTTGCGTAGCCTTGTCCTGTTGTCATCCCGGACTTGATCCGGGATCCAGAACCATGGATTCCAGATAGCCCTCGATGACCTGCCTACCGCAGGCAGGCTCGTCGCTTCCACCACAGGCGGACAGGTCTGGAATGACACAAAGTTATTTATCTTTTAAATTTGCCGAACTTTTTAATTGGTTTGCCAAGTTTTTTGAGTTCTTCGCGAACAATACGCAACTCGCCTCTGCGCTGGGCGGCTGTGCGAAGTAAGTTACGACTTTTTCCTGGCTCAAAAAAACGAGTTTTTCTGGCACGAATTAAAACACCGCTTTGTTGAACTTTACGGTTAAAACGGCGCAATAAGTTGTCGAAGGATTCATTGTCTTTCTTTTTCACTTCTACCATGAACTATCACCTCTTTCTCAAAAATTTCTCGCGATTTAGTGTAACACTTTGCGAGATGTTACTCGTACTATACTATGTTTAGCCGTTTTAGTCAAAAGATTAAATTTCTTTAAAGAAATCTCTAAATAGCATAGGCATCATTACTGACTACACTTTTAGACGGCCGTCTAAAAGTGTAGTCAGTAAAATAAAAAATACCCACTCAAGGGTATTTATAAACCTGAATAACTATTCTATAACTTAATTGATATGCAAGTGCTCTTTAATTCTTTGCACATCACCTTCAATCCGCCTAATCCACTCTGAGGTAAACACACGTTCTTGATCCAGACGTTGCAAAATAACCATGGCTTTATCCATAGTATCAGTGAGCTCATGAAATTCGAGCTTAGTGACCATATTCTTCTCAATACGATCTAGTCGCTCATCATGTTCTATTAACTTTTCAATTACTTTAGAGTCTTCCATCTCTTTTGCTATATTATTAACCTATAAATTTATTCTGGAAGTTGTTTACCACCGAGCATATGGAAATGAAAATGTTTTACAATCTGATTAGCGTCTTTGCCAACATTGAAAATAAGTTTATATCCAGTTTCGCTAATTCCTTGTTTGAGCGCCAAAGTTTTTGCCACTAAAATCATATGACCAATCATCGGAGCCTGAGCTTCGGTTAAGTCTATAATAGAAGGGACGTGCTCTTTTAAAATTACCAACAAGTGCACTGGTGCTTTTGGCAAAATGTCTTTAACCACAATGACAGAGTCATCTTCAAAGACTATTTCACTAGCCATAGAGTGGTTAATGATACCGCAAAATACACAATCTGGGTCTGCTTTAAATTCAGTCATAGTTTTAGTTTCTAGTTACTAGTTACTAGTTCCTAGAAACTAGCGACTAATTGATTACTTACCTAATCGTTTTTTAACTTCTGCCACTATCTTATCATAAGAAAAAATTTCTTGCATCCCACTTTTAACATCGCGGAGGATAACCATCTCTTCAAGGGCTTCCTTTTGCCCCATAATCAAAGCAATTGGCGACTTTGAAGTTTCCGCGGCCTTTAGTTGGCTTTTCACGCCAACTGTCCCAAAGTGGTCGTAAACTGTGACCTGCGAAGCTGTTAAGTCACGAAACAAGCGTAAGCTCTTTTTGGCAGCAAGCTCTCCGAGGGGCACTAAGAAGACTTCGCTAGAGTTTCCTGGAACAACTTCCACTGCAGAAAGTTCCAAAGCACTGTAGACACTAGATAAATTTCCCACAAATCCAAAACTGCATAAATTCTTGCCACCAATATTTTTAAGTAACTCTGTGTGATAACTTCCTTCACCAATAGTTATAACTTTATCTTCGTGTTTATATTTGATAACCACGCTAGTACTGCTCGTTCCCTCAATCCCTGCATAAAAAGGATTAAGTTGATATGGGATTTGGAGTTCGTCTAATGCTTCAAGGATATTTGTAAAATGTTTGTGTGAAGCTGGATCAAGAAAGTCTAAAATACTTGGCGCTTCACTAACAATAGCCTGACAACCAAGGTTATCACAACGAAAGACGTTAAGGGTGCGACCAGAAAGATGCTCATTACAATTGTCACACAAAGAAAACTTGCGATCTTTTAAAAAATCTTTCAAGACACCTTGATAGCCACTTTGACAATCTGCTTGGCCGATAGTATTTATTTCTAAAACCAACTCGGAAAGCTCAAGAGAGCTTAAAAAATCCCAAACCGCGCCAATGGTTTGCGCTTCGGTAAGATGATTAAACGCCCCAAAAATTTCAAAACCAAACTGATATTCTGAAACCGCTCCCCCGTGCTCGTCTGCACTGATAACATTACCAGCGTAAGCCCATTTACTAATTGGAACAGTTTCATAAACTTTATAATCAAGATAATTTCGGAGCACCGACGGCAAAATACTGCTTCTAATAACCGAGGGCTTGCCTCCGAGTGTAAGTGGAGCCATATTTTGAGCTGGATTAACAGTATTTTTATAATACTGTTCGTACAAACCTGTGTCCTCTACTATTGGTGTTTCAATTCGCGCAAAACCATAGGTACGACTGGATTTTTGCAGACGTTTTAAAATAACACTCCACAAAGGATTAATTTCTGTAACCAAATCGCGCAGACCCAAAAGGCCCGCTGTTTTTCCTGTGCTCGCCGCTGTTTTCTTTGGTCGCCCCATATTTGTCGTTCCTAAAAACCGATCCAAGCCCTCTGCTTAGTGGTCAAGCTAGAATTAAAAATTGTAAGGATAACCTTTGGTAATTGAAAAATTTGAAAGCGGAAATACTCGAACTGAAACCTTGCCCACAAAGTCGAACTTTGGCAATACACCCCAAAATCTTGAATCGCTAGAAGCCTGTCTATTGTCACCCATTACATAGTACTCTTCACTGCCAAGTGTTACAGGATCTTCAGAGCCACTGGTCACTCGTTGGTCAGGCAAGTATTGTTCGTCGAGCTTCTGTCCTTGTGGATTGTCTTTATTGTAAATAGTCACACCGCCGTCTCTAAGCAGAACTGTATCCCCTGGTAAACCGATAATGCGCTTAATAAAATATTGTTTTGGATCTTTTGGATATTTAAAAATAATTATATCTCCTCGCGCTGGCTCACTAAACCTGTAAGTTACCTTGTCTACTATTAAATATTCGCGATTATGAAAGTTGGGGACCATAGACGAGCCTGAAACTATGAATGGCTCAGCAATAAAGACCCGCAAGGGCACAATAATTAATAGTGCATACAAAAAAACTTTGGCCAACTCCCAAACAAAGGAGCCTACAGCTTTTAAGCTTCCTTGCTCTGGGTCAATTTCGTCAAAGTCTTTTTCCTCATCGTCTTGGTTTTTGGTTTCTTGTTCCACGGGTTTGTCTC
>OFQY01000859.1_pt1 | contig 10475 bp, 12 predicted proteins | sample 1542991 | NCBI WGS metagenome assembly OFQY01 (sample SAMN07774224, study PRJEB24372) | wastewater metagenome | isolation source: Exp Tend VB 10WW | collected 2016-02
GAAAGTGATGAAATGGGGGCTGAAGAGACCGATGATAAAAAGGAATCAAAAACAAAAGCAACATACGAACCTTTATTTAATTCTGTCGACCCGATATTGGCAAAAAAGCTCACGGTTGCTATTTCTGTTTTAAATTCAAGCATTACGAATGCAACACTCGACGATGTTATTGATTTTGCTCGCACCGAAAATATGGCAGAAGCTGAAAAAATTATTCTTGATGAAATAGAAAAGAGGGGACTTACGAAGGTTTTAACTGACATCGAATGGCCGCTCATTCCAATTCTTGAAAAAATGCATGATGACGGCATAAAAATAGACAGAGATCTTCTAAAAAAACTGTCACGAGAATATCATAAGAAACTTTCCGATATAGAAAAAGACATTTGGAAGCAAAGCGGCACTCAATTTAATATTAATTCACCTAAGCAACTATCGGAAGTTCTGTTTGTGCAGATGGGCCTCGGCGGCAAGAACGGTAAAAGAACCGCTTCGGGTGTGCGCTCAACAAAAGAAAGCGAGCTTGAAAAGATGAAAGATTCTCATCCTATTGTTAATCAAATTCTCGAATACAGAGAATTGGCGAAATTGCTCTCTAATTATGTAGATGTCTTGCCTGGGCTTGCTGATGCCAAAGACCGAGTGCATACAAAATTTATACAAATGGGAGCAATGACGGGCCGCATGGCGTCACAAGACCCGAATATGCAGAATATTCCGATTCGCACCGAGCAAGGAAGAGAAATTCGCCGCTCGTTCATAAGTGAAGACGGTTGGACTCTTGTGGCCTTAGATTATTCGCAGATTCAGCTTCGCATTGCCGCATTTATGTCTGGCGATGAAAAACTAATTGAGATTTTTAAAAAAGGAACGGATGTTCACTCGGGTGTGGCATCAAATGTTTTTGGAGTTCCTGAAAAAGAAGTTACTAAAGAAATGCGCAGGCAGGCTAAAATTATTAATTTTGGCATATTGTATGGCATGGGTGTTAATGCTTTGCGTTCAAACCTTGGCAGCACGCGAGAAGAGGCTCAAAAGTTTTATAACGACTACTTCAGCACTTTTAAGGGCCTAGCGAGCTATCTTGAAAATGTAAAGAAAGAAACGGCGCAGCGAGGTTTTACAGAAACCGCCTTTGGCCGCAGAAGGTATTTTGAGGGCATAAATTCAAAGCTGCCGTTCATTCGAGCTTCTGCCGAACGAATGGCTATTAATGCGCCAATTCAGGGCACTGAAGCCGATATTATAAAGATAAGTATGGCAAAAATTCATGCGCGGCTCGAAAAAGAGGGTTTACTAAAAGATGCGCGGCTTTTGCTTCAAGTTCACGACGAATTAGTTTTTGAGGTGCGCACACCTGAAGTTAAAAAAGTGGCAAAAATTGCTAAGCAAGAAATGGAGAGCGTGGTTATTCCGAAAGAAACTTACGGAGTTCCAATTGTTACATCCGCTGAAGCAGGCAAAAATTGGGAAGACATGGAGGAGATTAATTTTTAGATAGCCAAAGAATATATATGTTATACATCATATACGGCACAGATACTAATAAAGTAAGGGCAAAACTTACAAGCCTCACGGATGTGCTGCAGGCAAAGCGCCCTGATGCGCCAGTAGTTCGCATTAAGCCTGAAAACTGGAACGATTCATTTTTGAATGAGACGCTTTCAAGTAATGCTTTGTTTGCTCCTAAAAGCATAATTATTTTAGACGCACTCATATCGAACGCTGCATCGGCCGACGCAATAATTTCTTCGCTAGATGAAATTGCCGCTTCTGAACATATTTGCATAATAGTAGACGAAAAAATAAAAGCTGCTGAACTTAAGAAACTAGAAAAGAAGGCCGAAAAGGTGCAAGAATTTAATATTGAAAAAGATGATTCAGGAAAAAAGCAGGCGCCGCAGACATTTGCTTTTGCTGACGCTATTGCTTCGAAAGATAAAAAATTGGCTTGGCGTACGTTTCAGAGGCTCGTAAACGAAGGTGTCGCAGCTGAAGAAATTCACGGTGTCTTGTGGTGGCAATTTAAATCAATGGCACTAGCGGCGCAATATAAAAATGCAAAAGACGCTGGGTTAAACCCATATGTGCATTCAAAATGCGCAGTCTTTAACAAGAAGTGGGAAGAAGGGCTAGATACAAAACTCGAAAGCCTCGTGAAGATGTATCACGAGGCTCATCGAGGCGAAATAGATTTTATGTCAGAGATAGAAAGCTTGTGTTTGTAACTCTATCTTCCGTTGCAAGGAGAAATTCTTGCCATTGCTGCTCTTGTGAGAGGCCCAACAAGGCCTGAAGCAGGGGACACATTATTAGATGCTTGGAATGACTGAACCGCAGCTTTTGTGACATTACCGAAATACCCAGTTATTGTTGGATATGAATAGTAACCCTTTGCTTTAAGATAGCTTTGCAGAGCCGAAACCATGCCGTTTGTTGATGAATCGCGGCTTCCTACTTTAAGGTTAACAGTGAGTGAACAGATTTTTGCCGCTGTTGCCGCTGGAAGAACGCTTGTTTGGCTGGTTGCCCCAGTTGTACCTGTCGTGCCGGTTGTTCCTGTGCCTGTTTGGCTAAAACCAGAAACAGTGCTTGAAGCTGCTCCGGCCGTTACCACAAGCGTTGTAGCAAGTTTTTCATTAGGGTTAGCGCTGTTTGAGATAACTACCGAGTAGCTTCCTGGAGGAATTGTTGAAGATGTTTTGAAGGTCTGCTGTATTGGCGTTGGCCTTAGGTTTGATGTAATTCCCACATTGCTTGCAAGAGCACCTAACTTAAGGCTCGATTGGTAGGCATCAATGTTATATGAGGTAACACTTGCTGACTTAATAGAGGCATTAACTGTAAATGAACCGCCTTGGCCGATAGTTGCGGGGCTTAGTGCCATATCGAAGGAAGCTGAAGTGCTTGTTGAAACGAGCGGGTTATTAGATGAAGCCGTTGTTTGTGCTGTTGAAGACGAAACAATTGTAAGCGGAGCCTTTTCCATTTCTGAAGTGTTGTAGTCGTTGAAGATTTTTACTGTGTATGTTCCAGGGCCGATAGTGTTTGAAAGCTGAAAGTTGTATTGAACCGTAAGCTGAGTTGAGGCTGTTTGTACGGCCACCTTGTTTGTAAGGTACCCGATGAAGTTATCGGCGGCATCATACACGGCAATACTGAAGCTCTTGAGCGCATTTGTAGCTACTGTAGATATACTAATTGTACTTACAACAGCCACCGTGTCGCCAACAGCTACCGTGCTTGGGTTTAAGCCGAGGGTAAATACATTGGCGTAAGGGCTGGCTGTTGAAGATGCTGTGCTACCGCTAAGAAGTGACAATGCTGTAGTTTGAAGCTGGCATGTAGCCTGATTGGTTGAGTCGACAAGAGCCTGCATGTTGTTGCACTGGTTTTGAAGGTCGGTACAAGAGCCATCGTTTGTCGTTCCACAAGTACTTGTTGATGTACCGGCGTAGCAGGCATTGTTTATAGAATCGTAATTATTTGATGTAGTTGTGCCATAAGTAGAAGCTTCACTGAGGTTTGCTTGTGCCTGAGCAAGAGAGGCTTGCGCAGCGGCATACTTTGCAGACAGGTCGTTATAGGTTGTTTGAACCGTGGAGCAATCGGTAGTGGTTGCTGTGTTGCTGGTGCTACTTCCTGTTGTGCCAGTTGACCCTGTAGTACCAGAAGTTGAGCCAACCCCAGCATCTTCAGAACCTGAATCACCAAGGAAGCCTCCTACTGCGCCGCCGGCCACAGCACCGACAAGCAAAGCGGTACCTCCTGTTGCAACTATAAGAGCAACACCTACGACTGCACCGATGATGGCCCCCGTACTTGAGAACCCAGCCTGTCTATTTTTGTACATGTTCATAATAATTTTTCTATAAAGAATCTTAACGACACTGTTAATATGCCTTACATGATACAACCAAAAATAGGCGTTGGCGAGAGGTTTGTCCTTGTTGGTTTAGAAAGGATTATTTGAGGTCGTAAAATTCAAAGCAGTTTGAATTTTTTCTCTCTTGTGCGCCCTGTTAGATGATGTTAGAACCTGTTTTGACATGATATAATTAAAGTATGAATCGAGAGTCATCTCCTATAGAGGAACACAACCCAAAAGAAGTATATTTTCATACCATTAAAAGCCGGGTGGACAGTCTTTTGTCAGAAGGAAGGCTGACAGACGTTTATGCTGCCGGTGTCATTGAGAGAGCTGGATATGTAGAAGGGCCGTTTGAAGATGCCTCTGCTGCCGAGGAATCCGCCCAAGGTTTTTTAACTGCTATAGAAACAATGGCTGCTTTTATTGATAAATTAAATTTAACCGAGATACAGCTTGTAGCTTTATCTGGAGATGTTGAACTAAGGAAAGAAGAAATTGCTCAGAGAGAAGATTTTTCAGAAGACAAAAAACGCCATGTACTTGAGGATCTTCAAGGTTTTACAACAGAAATTGATAGTTTTGTAAAAAAAGTACAAGCAGCAAGAAGTAATATAGATTAGGTTTGATTCTACTAGTCGCAGGCTTGGTTCTTTTTTCCACTAAACCTGCAAAAATCTGTGTTGAAAAACAAAGGCTATTTCAGTTGTGCGGCAGACGTAACGATATTATAACCATTCTATCCAATAGGGAGTATATGGATGGGTTGTATAATAAGCTATTGTTTATTAAAGCGTTACAGAGGGAGGAAACAGGAACCACTTAAGACACTATTAATTTCTATTCTGTGCTCGTAGTGCAATACAATTTTCCTTTAGCCCTTCTATAGAGTTTCCAATCTTTTCGCAAAATCCATAAAATCCAGCTTTATAATTTGCCGAATCAGCTATTGAAGCCAGACACATATCCTTCAATTTTGGATCTGCTGAGGATTCACAGATGTCTAAGTTTTCCTTAATTAAATAGTCTGGAATAGGTTCTGGTGGGTTACCATAAATGTACTTATTACTTATTCCTCCATAATAAGAAAAGATGTGAGAGAGACAGTGTTGACGTACACTTTCTTTGGTGCCAGTTGGGTACTTAATAAAAGGCATCAAAGTGTCTATTTCAGTGGTGGTCTTATCAAAACTGTTTAGATTAAGTTCCATACAGAAAGAAGTGTTTTTATAAGGATCCTGCATGACAGTTTTTATTTTACACGCAGCTTGGGTATACAAATTTTTAAATACCCCACAATTATTTTCACCTGATACGAGATCATAAAGTCTAACTTCAGATTTTGCTATAAGGTACGCATCTGATTTTGCAGCAACGCAAACTTCTTCTTGTTCAGCATCAACCGCAGCAGAACAATCCATATCCTTATATTTTTCAACAGCTTGCGTGTATTCATTGCGGGTGTATTTTACATTACCAGTCACCCAGTACAATATTTGAGCGCGATTCAAATATATTAGCGCTATAAAAAGCAGGATGACAGCTGACCACTCTATTGCATTTTTTTCATTACTTATTTTTGATTTTTTATATATACGAAGAAGTAAAATAAAACTACACAGGCTTAATACAAGCATTATTAAGATTTGCAAGAACATTTTTGAGGCAAAGTTTTCACCTCCTAGTCCGCATACAGCGAAGCAATAAAATCCATTTAATATTGAAAATAAGAGAACAAGTGATGAGGGAACAAGTAATAGGATGGCGATTGTTGATTGTAGAGATAATCTTGAATTTGTTTGTGGTACTTGTGGGGGCATTTTGATTTTTTGGTTATTGTTTAAATTATAACATAATTCAATTTTGTGGTATTTGGTGAATGATCAAGAAAACAACATTGGTTCTATTACTGTCTGGTCCTTTGAACTCAAAAAACGCTTTAAAATATAACTAAAACAGTTCTAGAAAAAATCTCTTGGTGCGCTCGGTTGGAATCGAACCAACGACCCTCTGCTTAAAAGGCAGGTGCTCTACCGACTGAGCTACGAGCGCATACAGGCAAGGGCGGCCGAAATGTTTGCCCTTGAAAGATTACCGAAATATACCAGAAAAACGTTAAAAGTAAAATTACAGAGGCCAGTCGAACGCGAGGTTTCCGGCACCTAAGAGTAGTAAGGCGAGAGAAATTGCTAAAACAAAAAGATATTCGGACGGAGCGCGAAGGGAAATGTCTCGATGTTTTATCGAAACAACGAGAGACACGAGTGAGATAGTGGCAAGGATAGCCGCACCAATTTGAGTAAGGAATCCTAAAATAAGCAAAAGCCCCGCAGCAATTTCGCCAATGGCGATGGCACCTATGTAATATTGTGCCGGACGAAAGCCGAGAGTATCAAAAAAAGCCGAAAGTTCAGGCGCCGCTTTAGGAAGCTTTGATGAGCCGAGCCACACCGTATATATACCGACGACAAGCCGAAGTAGTGTGGGGCCGTAGAATTGGTAATCTAACAGAATAGGGAATGGATTAAGCATACTCACTAGTATACAATATGGCGGCCATGGAAACACCTTTCGAGTCATCTGTTTTCCTTCCCGATATCCGCAGTGCCTATAATATAGGTTCTATTTTTAGAACATGCGATGCCGCAGCTGTTGCAAGGGTGTATTTGGCCGGCCATTCGCCGTGCCCAACCGACCGTTTTGGCAGAGCTCGTAAAGACATTGCCAAGACAGCGCTTGGTGCAGAAAAAACTGTCTTATGGGAATACAAGAAAAACCCAAAGTTATTACTTGCACGGCTCAAAAAAGAAGGCTGGCATATTGTCGCGGTTGAGCAGGCTCCAGGCAAAGTTGATTACAGAAAATTTAAAATAAATAAGAAAAAAATAGTTTTTATGTTCGGAAACGAAGTCGGGGGTGTATCAAAAAGTCTGTTGTCGCTTGCTGATTCAGTAATTGATATACCGATGGCGGGGGAGAAGGAGTCGTTAAATGTTTCGGTGGCGGCGGGGGTAATTCTATTCCATTTTAAGCAACGTTAATTTGATATAATTTTTATTATGGAGAAAAGAAAAGATTTAAAGGATATTGAGTCTGAGTTTACTAGCTCAATTAGTATTCCTAATCACAAACCTAAGAAGCAGTTCTTTTTGTGCCCTGTAGGTTTGGTAGGTGCGGGCAAAACAACAGTTACTCGGCCAATATCAGAGCGGTTCGACTCGGTGCAAATTTCTAGCGATGAATTAAGAAAACTACTTAACAAAAGCGGTTACGATTATAGTGCTGTAAAAGAGGTTATTTTTAATGTGATACGAGAGTTTTCTGCCAAAGGCTACAGTATTACATTTGATATGGATTGCAGTAACCCACAAGTGAAGAATTTTATTGATGAGCTTACATCTGCGTCAGCGGTAGAAGCATTATTTTTGCATATAACTGCTCCCGAAGAATTTATCTTTGAAAAATTTAGGAAGCATCCACCTACGTGGCTGGCGGACAATCCTCAAACTATGATTGATAATTATTTGGCACAAAAAGAAGCAAGAGCCAAAGAAAACACAAAGTTTGATTTCATTTTTACGTTCGACACATCAAAAGAAGATTTACCAGATCAAATTGAATATTGTTGTAAGAGAATAGAGGCGCATTTAAACACTTAGCTATTTAAACAGTTTCTGATGCGTATCGCAAAAATGAGCGCTTCTTCCGCCAACAACTTTTCTTTGTATAACACCTTTGCAGCCGCGTTTTTTGCAGGGCTTTCCTTTTAGTTGATAGACACTGTGATGCATCTGAAATTTTCCGGGTTCTCCGTAAATATTGCGGTAGTCTGACATCGAGTCGCCGCTGAAATCTATACCTTTTTTCAAAGTTTCAATAAGTGCCTTATGTAGTATGGCTAAGTTTTTGTTAGGAATGGCCGCAACTTTAGTTTCTGGGTGAATTCCTGCATGCCACAAACCTTCGTCAGAATAAATGTTTCCTATACCTGCGATGAGCGTTTGATCCATTAATACATTTTTAATTCTGCCCGTAGGCCGCTTTTCTATAATTTTCTTGAAGTGTTCAAAGGTGAACGACGGGTCAAATGGCTCCATCCCTATATGCGCAACATGTAAACTTTTTTCTAAATGGCCTTTTGGAATAAGGGTAACTTTGGCGAATTTTCGCATGTCGGAAAGGGCGAGGTGCTTTGCGGGCAGTTTGCCTTTTGAAAGAGTAAATACTAAGCGAATATGCCTGTTGAAAGGGTCGGCCAGAGGGCCAGTTTTTACTTTAGGCACCCAGACATTTTTTCCTCCTGTTTTTTCTTGCTCAAAAGCCCCGTACATTAAGTGCCCCGTCATTTTCATATGCACTAAAATTGTCGAGCCGTCGGAAAGATTAATTAAAATATTTTTTGCCCGGCGCGCAGCAGAAACAATTTTCCTTCCGGTAACACTTTTTTTGAAAGATTTAAAATACGCCGGATCTTTAATATTGTCTTTTCCGGAGTGATACGCACTGTTGTAACTTGTCCAAACGTCAGTAATAGTTGAACCGCGAACGGTGGCATTAAGACCGTTTACTGTTGTTTGTACTTCAGGGAGTTCGGGCATAATTTTTGTCGATATATGGGTTAGGTTTGAGGGCTTGTATTGTTTGTCGTCGATGCAAAATTATTTACCCAAAATACGAAGCGCCGCACGAACCTTTTCGCCGGTATCTTTAATGTCTTTCGTTTTGGTGTTTTCAGAAAGTTCTTCGAGGGCATCACGGGCTTCTTTGTGGGTGTAGCCGAGCGATTTAAGGGCTTCAACAGCATCGACATCGCCGTGTTTTGAAGGGGTGCTACCGTCTGATTCACCGACTTTACCTTTGAGCTCAAGAACAATTTTATCGGCGACCTTTTTGCCTATTCCTGCAATTTTTGTTAAGTAGGCTGTTTCGCCGCTAATGACAGCTTCTTTTATTGATGACACAGAGGCTGCACTTAAAATGCCCAAGGCCGACTTGGGCCCTATACCAGAGATGGTGATGAGAAGTTCAAAAAAATCTAAAGTTTCTTTTTCTAGAAAACCGTATAAATCAAAGGCGTCTTCACGAACTACGCTGTGTATCCACACTGAAACAGATGAACCTTCGTGAATTTTGGAAAGGCTGTCGAGGTTGGTAAATACCTTGTACCCAACACCGTCGGCCGTAGAAATAACTGCATAACGCAGGTCTTTATATGTAACTTTGCCAGAAAGGTGGGCTATCATGGGGTTATTCTAGCACATGGCCGCCGTCGGCCGATATTTGCCAAAATACCATTAATTTGGTACATTCTTGCTACATATGCCAATCATTAAATCAGCAAAAAAGGCCCTCAGAGGTTCAGCGCGAAAGCGTGTATTTAACATTCGTCGCCAGAAGAATGTCGAAGTAACAGTAAAAGACGTTAAAAAGCTTATTGCCGGAAAGAAAGGTGCAGAAGCAAAGAAGGCACTATCACTTGCATACAAAGCTCTCGATAAGGCCGCTAAAGCAGGAACTATCAAGAAGGGCGCTGCAGACAGAAAGAAGTCTCGTCTCTCTGCGTTTGTTAAAAAGAATTCATAAATAAAAAACATTTTGTTTATCTCCCACGCGTTCTTGCCTGCTGGCCAGTCGCTCTGCTCGGAACCCACTAAATAGGTTCCTGCGCAAGGGTCGATAAACAGAATGTTTTTTATTTATGAATTAAGCCTACAAAGATGTAAAGTTTCCTTTGTGCGTTAACTTGTATTCATCTACCACCGCAACCACAGCGTCTTTTACTGCTAATGGGTTCGGTATGTCTTCAAATGTAAAATGGTGCGCACCGCCCGCTGTTTGCACTTCAATATCGCCGAAGTTCATCATGGTAGGAATAGCGCCGTTTATTTTAATAGAAACATCTTGAATGTTGCTGATGCTGAGTTCTGATACATCTCTCTGAAAAAAACCGCGCTGCTCGCTATTTATTATTCGCATGTTTGTTACGAGCCACGTGTCGAGGGTATAGATCATTACAGAATAAAAGAACATCAGCCAGCAGGCCATGATAAGAGCAGACCAAAGCAAGGCAAATAATGCAATAAGGCCGTTGCCGGCAATATATTGGCCAAACACCACGAATATGACGGCCGGGACAAGGGTGCATACTATAAGAAAAATAAATTTGCTCATGAGGGTGAACCAGTGGCGATGAAGAAAAAGCTTAACGGTTTCGTTTTCCTTCTTTCCTTCAAATGAATATGATGTCTGCTGTAAAAAATCGAAGAGTGCCATGGTGTTATATAATTGCTTGATATAAGAAGAGCGTCGTAATAATAGATAGTACTAAAGACCCGGCCAAGAACAGCAGGGCTATTTTTTTAGGCTGATTGCCGACACCGAAACGAATAAGGTGATAGAGAATGAAAAATGCACCTGTCCAATATATGAGCATACCGAAGATGAAAGCGCCACCGAGAAAGGTTTGAAAAGATGATGACGATGTGATATCGCCTGCTGACTGTATGGCATTCATTGTCGGGTTTTCGAGCATGTAAAAATTATATCACATGGGAAAAACAAAATAACCGCATGTGTTAGGGGTATGTAAACCCTACCACATGCGGTT
>OFQY01000863.1_pt1 | contig 10460 bp, 16 predicted proteins | sample 1542991 | NCBI WGS metagenome assembly OFQY01 (sample SAMN07774224, study PRJEB24372) | wastewater metagenome | isolation source: Exp Tend VB 10WW | collected 2016-02
CTTCCAACGTTTCCACGTCGTCGATTGTGAATTTCCGGTTGACGGGTACGGCTATCAACCTGTCATAGATTGCGCCGCTCGTGTCATTGAAGGACGGCAGGCCGTTGGCGGTAAAGAGCACCGGCCCTTTGAACACGAAGTTGTTTAGGTTGGTTTGCCCCTTGATTGCGACTTGGAACGGCTCATTCGTGATAAGCTTTTTGAGAACGTTGGATTTGACGCTGACCCCTTCGTTGAACCCTTCGTCCGTTATGATGGCTTGCGCTTTCAACAATGGCTCAAGGCCAAAGTCTTTGCTCAAGTCATTCATGGTCGCGGCGCTAACCCGCTCGTCGGCAAGATTGCCGAACATCATGCGCAACACTTGGGCAATCGTCGTCTTGCCCGTGCCTTGCGGGCCGTACACAAAGAGGCCGCGCTTAAGTGACCGACTATCCAGCACCTTGTTGCTGCGTATTAGTGCTGTGCCGAACCATTCTTGAAGGAACTTAATCATGGCTTGGCGCTCAACCGGGTCGGCGATGTCCCCCCAGATACGTTCTAACGTTGCTTCCCATTTCGGGCACTCAGCATGCTCGTCGTATTCGACTTTGAGCCGGCGCGTTACCCAATAACGGTGATCGTGCGGGCACGTTAAGCCAAGCTCCAAATTCACAAGGCAGTTGTCACACGACACAATCGGGCCTTCGCTGTCTAGATTAGCTAGGCGCGTGCGCGGCGTCGTCTTGGCGTCAATCGTATGCCACAACGTATGCGCCTTTTCGGCCGCGACAATGCCGCGAGCGTGCGCAATGTTCGTCATGAACGGCTGCATGTCGGACTGATCTTGATTGGTAAACAACCTCCAATGGTGGTCATCCCATATAAAGCGGCGGGCCTCGACAATGCCTAAGTGTTGTTCCTGTTCCGCGAACTTCATGTGCACGGCCATTGCCACGTTCTCAATTGCGTCGATTTCCTTTTCACTTGCCATTTGTCGCGGCCTTCTTCTCTGCTTTCTTGCGCATCTTTTCTTCCGCCTTGTGAGCTTCCCATTTCGGCACCCAACGCGACGCCTTGTCTAAAGCCTTGTCGTATTCCGTGTTGTAGTCGTACCTATTGCTCAATCCGTAACGCGCGTACACTTCGCCAACGCGCATTGCTGCGTCTTGGGCTATTTTGGCCAGCCCCTTGTCCGTCACTTTCTTTTCGGTGCAAACTGCCCAACTCGTGTAAAGCATCATTGCATCGTCCAAGCCAATATAGCCAGCGCCGCCGCCCGGGCGGGCATAGTCAAAGGCTTTGGAGCTTCTGCTATTCGTTGTCTTGCGCCGATCTTCCCATGCTTGTTCCATTGCACGGCTAGCCGTCATTGGCGGGGCGATTGCTGCAAATTCTTTTTCGGCGTCAACCTTGTGTTTCAGTGTGCCATCCGGTGCGAGGCGCATCTCTGTGCCGGAATACGCAACGTGTAATTCGGAAACAAAAAAGCGCCTCCAATGATGGCAGTAGACTAATGACGACAGCTTGTTGCGCTTGGGATTACGTGTGCCGGGTATACGCATAATGCGGTCAACGTTGAACACGCCAGTATCGGCCGAAAATACTTCCGCCAATAATGCGTTGATATCCTCAACGCCCTGCATGTTTGTGGCGGGTTTCTTGAGAAACCAATAGGCGTGTACGCCGCCGCCGCTCCGAACCAACGCAGACGGCCGGATTTCATACGGCAAATTGGCCAACGTGTTAACCGTGGCGTCCTCATTGATGCCGGAATTAGCGCAGTCAATGTCAACCCATAAGGCGGGCACTTCCTTGATAGAACCCTTCGTGCCGTCGCCTTTGTGCGAACGTTTGGCGACGCCGAAATAGCAGCTATACCGCGTGCCAGATCCGCCGATATCGCCAATAAAACTTTGAATTTCCGGCCACGTCTCGGGGAATAGGCTATGCGTTTGCATGCCTGAATTGCGAGGCGGGATGCCGCGCAATTCAATATAGCCTTGGTTGACTTCTGACGTTGCATAGAGTGCTTGGAACAGACGCAAAGCAGGATGATCTTTGATAGCAGCCATGGTGTCGTTCCTATATCTGCGGACGGAAAAGGCCCGCGCGTGCCCTCAACTACGCGCGAGCCCTTCGTCACCACACACCCGCTAAGGTGTCTGTATGTTAGATGTCCTGGGCGTCTGTCTTGCGCAGATTGGCCGGCTTGGCGAACGTTGGGCGCTGTGACGGGACACCAGCCTTTGGCGTAACGTCGCGCATCTGCGCATCGTCAATGCCGTCGTCGCCGTCGTCGTCACCGAGAGGAAGATCCTCAACCGCAGGCTGACCGGCTCCCGGGTTGTCTGCCTCGATAGCCTTCACCCAATCAACGATTGTGAATACCGGGACTTCAAACGTTGTGCCGCTGTCCTTCTGCTTCACTTCCTTGATGGTGCCCTTGACGACGGGCAGATAACCGTCTTTGCCCTCGCTCTGCTCAAACCACGAGATAAAGAGGCCGCGCAGTGCGTTGTGCGCCGTGGTCGACGATGCCAGGAAGTGGTCAATGTCGACGCCGTTGGACTTGCGAATGGGCAAGCCCGTCAAGGCCGAGAACGGGTCCATACGCTTCACTAGGCCCGTCTTGGTGTCGATCTGCGGCTTGCCCGTCTTGGGATCGAGGGGGGCTTTCCATGTGTTCTCGTCGTCGAGCTCTGGCAGTCCGAGTGATGCACCAAGGCCCTCGCGATCACGCCGACGTTGAGCTAACGCTGCATATGCCACCGGCAGATACTCGGGACGGGACTTGCCGTTGCCGGTGGGGACGAAGTAGCGCCACGTCTCGACAAGGTTGGGAACGTTGAAAACGTAGCCCTCAAGCGTCAAAGACTTCTCAGCCGTGGGGCCGTAGCCGATGACGTACTTGCCCTTTTTGAACTCGTGAGACTTGCCGGGGAACGTGCGCGTGAACTGCGTTGCCCTCTTATATGCATCAAATGCAGCTTGGGCGGACGCCCTATCGAACTGCATCGGGTTGATGCCGACGATGCTATTGCCCGTAGGCACCATAAGAGACGTACCTGTCATATAGATTTCCTTTGCTCAGTGTGGGGTGTTGACGAACTCCAACGGGGACAGACGCGAATTTATGAACAAGCTTGTAGGGCTGCGGCGGTGCCGGGTACTCGATCCACGGAATGAACTCGTCATCATTCGTCTGCGTCGTAGGGTCCGTTGCCGGGGTGAGTGACGCCGTGACCGTGAGAGTTGCCGCTGCCATCCCTACTAGTGCCAGTGATCTAAGCATTTCGCTTATCCTTGTGTGACAGTGATGTAAGCGATTTGCTTATAACCTACAAGGCTCTAGTGGTAAGTTATTTTCAAGCTTTCGGTGGGCTTGGATTTCTTGCGGAACGCCTCAGGGTCGCCGCCGCGTAGCTTCAGATCCTCGCGGATTGCCTTCACATCATAGATGTTAGAGCCGCCGCGGATTTCTAGCTTCACGTCAAGCTTGTCCGTGCCAACGTTGCTTGATCCGGTGTCGAGAATAATGCTGGCAAGCTCGGCCTTGCGCGCCTTGATAAATTCTTTGTCCTGCTCAAGTGCATCCTCAGCCGCCGTGATCGTTTCCGCCAAGTCCTCAATGCGTATAGCCGTAGGCATTGGCACGGTTGCAGGAGGCAAGCGGTTCCAACGTTTGGCGTTCTCGCTCGCGATGTCCACTTTCATCAACCCGCCGCAACGTTTGGCAAAGGGGCAATAGACGCACTCGTCGCCGCCTTTGATATACCCCTCGGGCTTAAGTGTTGCGCACACGTGGGCAATGGGGTTGCCGAACGTAGTTGCGTCCTCAACAGTGTCCATAATGCGCGTGGCCCGCAACTCTTGGGCCTTGAACAACCCGTCGTCGTACGTCACCGGGTGAATTTTGATATTGCGATAGTTGCTCGCGTCGAAGTACAGGATTACGCCGTGGGCTAGCTCTTTGTAGAAGGGGCCGGCGACGCGCCTAACGATACCGATTTGCGAGTTGACTTGCTTGACGTGAACGTTCTTAGGGAACTTCTCGGAATTGGAACGGGGGTCGAAGCTCTTGAACTCGGTCAAGAAGCACGGCCACACACCGAGCAAGTTGGGAATGCCGTAGTCGGCAAGCATATCGTATTCTGCATTGCCCCCCATGCCGGTTTTGACTAGGCCGTCCGGGGTGCAGGACATTGGGCCGTGAATGAACGTTTGCTGTCGGTCGCCCGTCCAATCAAGTGTGACGTTGTGGCCCTTAATTGCCTCTTGGACAACCGGGACAGCAATAGCCGCTTCCATGGTTTGACCGCGGAACGTTATGCCAAGGTTGGGATCATAGCCCTTATCCCAACCATCGCGCCCTAGCAGCTTTTCGAGGCCCACGCGGCGCTCACACATGCCAATCTCGGAAGCACCTACCGTCTGCATTCGGTTGTGCTTGAACTTGGTTTCTTTGCCGCGTAGGAACGCGTCCGTTGCGGCTGTGAAGTTTAGGGCGGTCATGCGTTCCTCCACATGCGGCGAGCCTTCTCGCGCCGTACCACTTCCCAATTCTGCCCTTTGCTTTTGCCCTTGTCGGCGAGGTATTGCGCCATAGAGGAGCTATCGAAACGATAAGCCTTCTCAGGAACAAACGTTATGTTGCCTCCGGTATGGTCCGCGACATACACGTCACCGGATGGGCGGCGTAGCTTGACGACGTACGTTGGAAACGATGGGTACAGGGGCGCGCCGGTCGTGCACATGGTTTCTCTCCTAGCAGGGAAGCTTGTTAGCGTTGCAAAGCAGCGTGAATGCAATGAGATCTGCAACTAAAGGTGACACTTGATAGAACTGGTGAACGTAGTTGCCGCTATGCCAAACGTCTTGGCCAGCTTGCGGGGCGAATTGATGCTTGAGCATGTGGGTTACTTTGGCGCACCGCACTGCCCATTGCAGGTTTGAACCCTCTTGAATTATGCGCGTGCCAGGGTTGGCCATAACGTCGCGGATTAGCTCACGGGGAACGTACGGCGGATCTTCAGGCGGGGGCGGGAATTGCGTGTTCATATGATTACGGGCTCCCCTTTGCCGATGGGCTTTGCCTCTAGCCAATTGTTACCCACGCCGCCCTCAGCGATAATGGGCACTTCCCAAGTCATGAACTCGTCTGCGGCGGTTTCCATTGCGTGTTGCAAGATGCCGAAAGCTGGCGCGGCCAACGTTGCGGGACATTCGCCGACGAGCTCGTCATGCACGCTCATGAGTAGCTTGATATCGGGGTGGAATTTGCGTAGCTCATGAGCCGCCTTTATCATGCCGAGGCGCATCAGATCGGCGGACGTTCCTTGAATGACGCCATTCACCGCTTGGCGCTCGCCGCGGAAGCGTTCGTATTGGTCGCCTGACTGTGCCAACGGCGTGTAGATGCGCCGGCCGAACAACGTTTCAGAATAGCCGTGCTGGCGTGCGAACTTCTTTGTTTCCTCGATCCAGCCGGGGACGCCGGGGATATTGGCAAAGTAGTCAGCAATGAACTTCTCAGCTTGGCGCACGGGGATGCGCGCTTGCGCTGCCAGCTTCTTAGGTCCGCCGCCATAGATGATAAGGAAGTTGGACGTTTTGGCGTGCTGGCGTTCCTCCGGGGTAACGTCTGCGAACGCTTTGCCGAGAACCTTTGCCGCGGTAGCCTGATGAATATCCAAGCCGCTGTGGAACGCCTCAAGCAACGTCGGGTCGCCGGTGATGTGCGCCAGAACACGCAATTCAATCTGCGAATAGTCACCGGCGAACATGAGATTGCCAGGGCCAGGAACGAACGCACGCCGCACGACCTTGCCGCGCTCGCTTCTCTTGGGCGCTTGTTGCAAGTTGGGATTGCTGCAAGAGAGCCGGCCGGTATTCGTGAACGTGGCGTTGAAGCTCGCGTGTATGCGGCCGGTTGCCTTGTTCTGCGCCTCTAAGAGTGTATCCGTGAACGAGCTTTGAAGCTTGGCAACCTCTTTCCACTCTTGAATGAGGGGTATTATGGGGTGCTCATTTTCAATTTTCTCTAAAGCTTCCTTGCCGGTGCTTTGCGCGCCAGTCTTGGTTTTGACGTGCGACGGTAGGTGCAATTCCGCGAATAGGAGCTTGCCTAGATCCTGCGTCGACCCTAGCACAACCTCACGGCCGGCCATGTCGATAATCTCGCGCTCTAGCTCAACGATTTCCGTTTGCAGGCTGGATTTGATGCCCTCAATGGACGAACGGTCAAAGCCCACGCCATAGAATTTCATGTCCGCGAGCACCGGCATAAGGGGCGCGTCAACGGTTAGGTACGTGTCTATTAGGCCGTGAGCCTTCAATTCACTGCGAAGGTGAGCAAAGAGTGCCGCGGTAACGTAGCTATCTTCCGCCGCATAGTAAGTCGCATCGAGAATTGGAACGTCGGCGAACGTCTCGTGGCCAAGCTCGGTTACGCGCACTTCATCAAACTTCACAGTGTTGTACTGGAAATGCCGCATGGCCAATTCGTCCATGCCGTGACCATGCTTGCCGCCGCCTAGGACGTACGACATGAACATTGTGTCGTGTGTGCGGAGGCCGAACGTTAGGCCGTACTTGCTCAATAGCGACAGATCATAGCCGCCGTTGTGCAGGGCTTTGATTTGGTCGCCCTCAATGATCGGCCGGAGCGTGTAGAGAACGTCACCAAGCGGGATTTGCGGAAGGCTCTTGTCCTTGTGAGCAATGGGAATGTATGCGGCGTCAAAGTCCGTTGCTTCTGCGTTTACGGGGTAGGCTAATGACACACCAACAAGCTCAGCCGTTGCCGTGTCTAAGCCCGTCGTTTCCGTGTCGATTGTGAACCACGGCGCACCGGCCAATGCGTTGACATAGATGCACAAATCAACGGGATCGGTGATGCACCGGAATTTCTCGGGCGGGAGATAGGGAATAATTTGCATGTGCGTCTCAGCCGTCCAGCATGCACGCGGGGAGTAATCCCAAACGTGCGGCTTCGATTTCTCCCCGGGCAGTGACGCGGAACGTTCCAGGGCTTGCGTCTACTTCCTCAAGCAAGCCGATAGCGACTAAGCAGCGCGCGGCCTCGTAAGCGTTGAGGGAATTGGGGTCTACCGCGCGGTCATTAAACGTTGCGGCTACTTGAAGGACGCGGCGCTCGTTTCGATTGAGACGCATTTGGACTGCTCCCATAGTTAGAGCGCCGCGTTTTCCCTTCCCTATTAGATGCGATACGCCTTGACCGACATGCCCGGGATTGCCGAAAGCTCGGCAATGAGCTTGTCGATATCAGAGTTGCCCGTTTTGCCATCAATCTTGGTGGCACCGGCCGGGACGTTTGCCGTAGCTTCCTGGTTCTGCGACGACATGGACGCCTTGAGTGCAGCGTCGCGCTCCGCACGGCGTGCAGAACAGCCGCATACGTCGGCCTCCTCGTCATCATCAACGCTATCGAACTCGTCTGCGTCATCGGCCTCCTCACTCTCAGCCGCCATCATGGCCGACACGAGATCCACGGCCGGGGCGTGCTTCTTGGCCGAATTCAGGACGGTTTCGGCGAGAGAAACGAGCGCCTTAGACCCGAGATTGGGCTCCATCGAGCACACCGCGGCGTAGTTGGTGATTACGGCGTTGCAGAGAGACGCCGCCACGAGAGAGCCGGCGAGCGCCGTAGCCTTGACCTCATCCTTGGGATTGCTGAGATCGAGGCCCAGCTTGGCCGCGAACGCAGCGGCCTCGGACTTAATCATGCCGACGACGAAGCTTTCAGCCATCTTGAGTGCGCCGTCATACTCATTGAGAGCATCGCGCAGGCCGTAGCTGCTATTCATATCCTTCATGTCTTTGTTTCCTTAGTGAGTTGCTTAGGCTCTTGGCCCATTTGTGGTGTGTGGTGTGTACTGTGACGCATCTTACATAAGTGCGTCGCTTAGGGTTTGCAACCAAAAAACTTAGGCCAAGCCCAAACTTAAGCGACAATCTGCAAGTGTTGTGTAAGGTGGGCAATTGCCCCATTCGTCCGTGTCCATGGGAATAGGGTCGTCGAAGGGTATGCCGTCGCCTAGATCGTCTTTTACGCAGCGTTCTGTGACGCTAATTAAAGTATAATTGACTTCGCTTAGGATCAATTCACGTATGTTGGGGGCCAACGTTGCGAACGTTGAGACTGTCGCTCCAAGGTCAACGTCTATTACCCCTTTATAACTTCCTATAACTGCCCGTTTTGACTCTACTTCCAACGTTCGCCATAGCTTAGCCAGGTCGGGGTGCTCTTTCGTGTACTTTGCCTTCCTGTACTCTCGCTCATCCGCATAACGCTTGGCTTGGATCTTCTGAGCCTTGAGAGCTTCTAGGAGTGCAGGCGCTACGTTGGCATTGGGATTGAACTTGGCCGCGGCCTTTGGGGGCCTTGCTTTATAGCCGCCCTCAGCCAGCATTGAGGCGATGCGTTGGCGGTCTATTTGCATGAGTAAGTCCCTGTTATTTCCTCATTTCGTCCGTTTCGCCCAACCGCAACGGTTGGCGTGTTTGGACATTGCCGCGTTTCTCTTACGGTTGAGCATGATCGTCTTGGCCCACGAGCCGCCGTTATCGTCGGCACGTTGGTCTAGCTCGAATGCGCGTTGGAGTAGTTTGGTTGTCATGTCACGCCCCTTCCTTCTCAAGCGTCAGCACTTCTACGGCTTCCTCTATCCATTGGAGCTTGCGGACAACGCGCGCAACCTCTTTAGATAGTGTGGCGATATCCTCTTTCGCCGCCATAAGCTCGCCGCGGGTAACGGGGGCGGTGGTTGAAATGCCTGTGATTGATTGCTTGATTGCGCTTTGGGTAAACCGCCGCTCTAGTTCCTCTAGGCGCGTAGCTATGCCGGCTAGCTCATAGTCGTCGTGTGTGTCTCGATGTCGTGCCATGTTGTTAATCATCCATTTTTGCGACAATGAAGCCAATCCAGTAGCCGGCTAGAACCATCTGGATAACGTCACCCGCGCCGACAGCGGGCATATGGCCGACGTAGAAACGTTGCCAGAGCATCCAGACAAACAGCACACTACCGAACAACAGAGGCAGCGTTACGCCCAGCACGAACACCACGAACGATAGTACGTCTTTCATTGCTTTAGGGCCTCCCGCCCGTCTTTGGTTATAACGTACTCGATGCAACCGGGCTTAAGCACTTGTTGAACCATGCCGCAGCCCTTAAGAAAGCCGAGCGTTACTGACATTTTGTGCCCCCACGTAAAGCCAGGGATCACGTCGCCATTAAGATGCCGCAGGATGTCGCGTTCGTAACGGTTGAGGCGCATTACCGCGGCCCCTTCGTATAGCCGATCTTAGCCAGCAATTCTGGACACCAGCCGTCCCCGACAAGCTGACAGTCGGAAAAGTTAACGTGATTGAATATGACAGAGCCTTTTGCGTCCAGGCGCACAATGCAACCGTCAAAGTGGCAACGCCTTACTGCCGTGTCCGTGATGTCGACGTGATCATCGACGAATAGGCGGTTGGCGACTGAGTATTTAGGGCGTCGAGTGCGCATTTGCGGGGGCTTTCTCTGTCGGTTTGTGGGGGCGGAACTCCGGACGTTTGTCGAATTGGGTACGCGTTTCGTCGATTACCATTTGGATGCCGCGAAGCTCGTGTCCTCGCTTGAGGACACCGCGTTTTGCGGCTTTGAGGATAGCATGCACCGCGCGCTTGTCGCGGGGGACTACGTGGTCCTCAATGTAATAGTGTGTAGGATTGGCAATAAGCCGGCGCTGCTTGCCGTGTTCATCAACAGCGGTATACCAGGGCAACAGGTCGCGGGTAGGCTTGTCCCGGGGGATATCAACGCCCATAACGTGCAAAGCTTGCAAGGCATACAGGCCGGCTTTGCGTAGCTCCTCAACGTCGTATTTAAACGCCTCCAAATGCTTGCGTTGGTTGTGTACGAAGTTGGGGGCTTTGCGGATAGCAAAGTACAGGATATCGACGAAAGGAATATGTGCCGCGGTTAGCTTGAAAGGCTGCCCATGGCGCTCATCCCATAGGGGAACGTCTTTCAGGGCGTACGAGCGAAGCTTAAGTAGCTCGTCCGTTGCCGCACGGATTTTGCGCGTCATAACCTGTGCCCTTTCGAGCGCAAGCTTGGCCGTCATTGGATCTCTGCCTCGGCGTTGCATATCCTATCCCGTTTGCTAACTGTGTTACCGCAGGTGTAAGTGATTTGCTTAGGGCCGACAAGGGGTTGCCGCAGGAAAATTGTGCCGGAACCGTGAAAGGTACTCCGCAGGCACTTTCAACGAAAAGAGGGGTAATCGACCGTTTTTGAAATGATTTTAAATACCCCCCCCTTACCTTAGTATGGATCTATCACTTTTAAAAGTAGTAGATCCATAATAGACCTTAGGGGGGTCTTTATAAATCACTCCTAGAAAGGTCGATTACGTTTTCACGGTTACGCCTTGAAAATGGTAAGCGGATCGCTTATGTGTTGCTTATC
>OFQY01000864.1_pt1 | contig 10422 bp, 7 predicted proteins | sample 1542991 | NCBI WGS metagenome assembly OFQY01 (sample SAMN07774224, study PRJEB24372) | wastewater metagenome | isolation source: Exp Tend VB 10WW | collected 2016-02
GCAAATCCTCTAGAAGAAAAGAGCTTTATTAAAAAAATACAGTTCCCTAAAATAGCAAAGGCTATTATTCTTTCTTCGGTTGCTACAGTGCTCGTCGTTCTTATTCTTTTGGGAGGACTGCTGTGGATCAACAGAGCGAGCCTAGTTACCTTCTTGGCGACTGAATATGTGAAAAGTACAAGCATGATTGGGGAGAGTCCGATCAATTCAAAAACAGGTCTGCCTGTTGAAGGAGGAAATCTTTTTACTCAAGAGTCCTATGTTGTCGATGCCGTCAAAAAGGCAAATCCGGCTGTTGTTTCGATCATCATTACAAAAGATGTTCCCAAATACGAAACGTACTACGACAATCAAAACCCTTTCAGTGATATTTTTGGAGATATTTTTAACATTCCGCAGCAGCGCCAAAACGGTACGGAGAAAAAGGAAGTCGGCGGCGGGTCAGGTTTTCTTGTCACAAGCAACGGTCTTATCGTCACCAACAGGCATGTTGTCGATGACAAGACAGCCGAGTACACTGTTTTTACCAATGACGGCAAGAAGCATGATGCAAAAGTTGTGGCCCGCGATTCAGTGCTCGATATTGCCATTATAAAAATAGACGGATCAGACTATACCTCTCTCGAGTTTGGAGATTCAGATCGTCTGCAAGTCGGTCAGTCCGTCATTGCCATCGGCAATGCGCTTGGGGAATTTAAAAATACCGTTTCAGTGGGAGTGGTGTCCGGCTTGTCGCGCTCCGTTACGGCGGGCGATGGCACGGGTCAGAGTGAATTTCTCGACAAAGTGATACAAACTGATGCTGCGATCAACCCAGGGAACTCCGGCGGACCACTTCTCAATCTTTCTGGCAAAGTGATCGGCGTAAACGTAGCGGTTGCCCAAGGTTCTCAAAGTATTGGATTTGCTCTTCCTATTAACTCTATAAAAAGCGTTGTCGAATCGGTAAAAACGACAGGCAAGATTGTCAGGCCGTATATTGGAATTCGCTATGTGGCTATTACGCCTGAACTTAAGGAAAAAAATAATCTTTCAGTTGACTACGGGATTCTTGTATCAAAAGGTGCAACAAGTTCTGATCTTGCCGTCATTCCCGGCTCGCCTGCAAACAAGGCCGGTATTGTTGAAAATGACATAGTGCTTGAACTTGATGGCAAAAAGCTCGATGAAGATCAGGATTTTGCCCAGCTTATCAGGCAAAAGCAGGTAGGAGATACGGTCACGCTTAAAATTCTCAGCAAGGGAAATGAAAAGACTGTTCAAGTGAAGCTCGAAACCGCTCCTGAAACAAACTAAACCATAAAATTCACAAGTACTATATCATTTCTGACCATTCGAAAACTCGTGAGTACACTCAAACAGTTCTCATGATTCAAAATCATTAAGTGTTTCTTGGATGTGGCTACTCAAGCCCGAGTGATGATAGAAAAGCCTTGAGTTCCTTGCCTTCGATTTTGCGGTAGGTTGCTTCAGGAAGCGTTCCCAAGTTGATGTTCATGATTCGTATTCGCTTCAAGTCACGCACCGTGTGGCGGAAGAGTGCTACCATTCTGCGAATCTGGCGCTTCTTGCCCTCGGTCAAAATAATAGAAAAGGTATTTTTTGTCAGGCGCTTCGTTTTGGCAGGCTTTGTCGTATAGTCATCAAACCTGATTCCGCCCGAGAGCTTGGGGAGGAAGGCGTCATTGTAAGGAGTGTCAGTCTTTACGACATACTCTTTTTCGTGAGGGAAGTCCGGTCGAAGAAGGCGGTCAGTAATACGTCCGTCATTTGTCATGATGATGAGTCCATGAGAGTCTTTGTCCAGTCTTCCGACAGGGAAGACTTTTTCCGGAAAGCGCGTTGTTCGCAAGATGTCCTGTTCGCCTTTTTGTGCGCCTGTGGTGACGATTCCGATCGGCTTGTTGTAGGCAAAATAAAAATAGCTTTTCTGCGCCTTGTTCTTGAGCTCGACTTTGTCGTCCTCGTTTACCTTGTCTCCGAGTTTGGCCTTTTTGCCGTTGATGAACACATAGCCTTTTGAAATAAATTCATCGGCTTCTTTGCGAGTGGCGATTCCGCACTTTGCAAGATATGAGTTGATGCGGATGGGGTAAGCAATGTCCATAGATTAATTCGTATCGCGAAGCCGCATCGCATAGAGAGCGCCCACGAACATCGTTGCGCCAAGAGTAATAAAGAGGGAAACAAAAGGAAGTCCGAGAAGCGTCAGGAAGATCGTTGCGACAATAGGGGCAAAGACATAGGCGAGAGGCATTCCGTTTCGGAAGAGACTGATAAGATCGGAATCATCAGGAGCAACTTTTTTGAAGAAGTAGGTTTCAGACATGACCTCGATCATGGCCGCACCGACGCGAGTCAAGAAAAGAATGATTCCCCAGAAAATGACGCTTGTGCTGTTTAGGTGCGCAACAACAAGCGTGGATGCGCCGGCAATAATAAATCCCAGCACTAGCATTTCTTTTTCTCCAAGCTTTTTGTCAGCGATGCGTCCAAGGGGATACTCAAGCAGTACGAACGGCAAGAGCATGATCGTAAACATGATTCCGATATTTGCCCATGAAAAATGAAGCATGCTGTGCAGGTAGATAGGCATGTAGATGACCATCCAGGCGTAGAAAAACTGAAGAAGAAAATTGAGCACCCAGATTCTTCGAATATCTTGGAGTTTGGTCAGGCGGTGGAAGCCTCGGACGATCGACGTGTGCTTGTAAACGGGATCCTTGAAGTTGCCGATAAGGAGTGCGAAGAGAAGCGCTGTCGGGATAAGCGAGAAAAGGGCAAAGACGTAGACTCCGCGGAATCCAGATGCGCTTATGATGAGTCCTGAGAGGAAAGGAGAAAAGACCCAGGCCAAGTTGGTAATGGAGAGGTACAATCCTCGGATGCTTCCCGTTTTTCTGCTGAGCGTATATCTTTCCAAAAAAATATCAAGAAAGAAGATCGTGAGAATGTTGGTGATGAGATAGAGGACAAAGGAGGCGATAATGACTGCGCCGTTCGTACCCATGATCATTCCAAAGAGCGAGATGAAATGAATAATGAGCGTGATGAAGGCAAGTCGCGCGTTTCCAAAACGCTTCAAGCATTCAGGCATGCAAAGAAGACCGAATATTCCAAGAATAGAAGAAATGGTGTAGAGAATTCCAACAGAGTTTGTAGGAATAAATGTTCCGGCAAATGTCGAGTTGATATAGGCCGTTGTTGCCTGATGAATGGAGAAGAAAAAACTTGCGATGTAGAGAACATACATCATGCGATCACGTTTCTGTGTCATAGTTTTATTATACACTAAGTATTACCGGAATGACGAGTGGACGCTTGGCTGTTTTCTGGAAAAGAAACTTTGCCACGTTGTCAGCAAGATTTGATTTCACATAGTCGAAGTTCACCGGATTCATTCCTGACGTATCTTCTTCGATCGTCTTCTTGATGATGATGCGTGTCTGGCGAAGAAGCTCCTGGTTTTCTTTGAGATAGACGAATCCTCGGGAAATAAGATCGGGAGATTTCTTGAGCTTGCCCGTCTTCAGGTCAACGGTTGCAATAATGACGAACATGCCGTCTTTTGCTAATAGTTGTCTGTCACGAATAACTACATCTTGAACATCTCCAATAGCCAATCCGTCTACCATTACCAAATCCGAAGGAGCCTTTTCCTTTCTAACACGGATTTTTTTACCACCGTCATATATTTCAATGATTGATCCGTTGTCCGGAACGACGATATTCTCTTTTGAATGGCCTTCTGCCTGGGAAAGTTCTGAGTGTTGACAAAGCATGTAGTGGTTGCCGTGTACTGGCATAAAGAAACGATATTTGATTTGTTGGTGAATCCAACGTAGTTCTTCTTTGTTTCCATGGCCAGATGCATGCACGTCAGAATCTGTATAAGTAATTATTTTTGCCCCGGAACGATACAAATTATCTTTGAGTTTATCGATATCTCCTTCGTTTCCCGGAATTGCCGAAGACGAAAGAAGAATAGTATCAGTGGGCATGAGAGTAATTTGCCTGTGACTTTTGTTTGCCATTCGTGCTAATGCGGCAAACTCTTCGCCTTGACTACCAGTCGCCAGCATTAAAATTTTATTCGGCGGGTAGTTGTCCATGTCTTCGACTGGAATAATACTTTTGGAATCCAGGATACCAAGCTGTTTGGAAATTTCCATATTTGTCTTCATGCTTCGGCCATCTATGACAATCTTTTTGCCAAAAGACTCTGCTGCTTGAATAATAGAGACAATACGTTCAACTTGTGAGGCAAATGAGCCAATAATGATTCTGCCTGGAACCTTGCTAATAATTTCTGTAATATTTTTTGCCACTACTTGTTCAGACAATGACCATCCAGCTTTCCAAATACTAGTAGAGTCCATGGTAAGGAGAAGCATTTCTCGTCCTTTAAATCTCTGATACTGTTCCACTTCTTCTTCTGTGGGTATGCCTTTTATATTGTCCACACGCACGTCTTCAATGAAGGCGATTTCACCAAGCGGAGTTTTAATGATAAGCCCCATAGAGTCTGGAATTGTGTGGGAGATGGCAAAGGAATTGATGACAAAATGCTCGCCAACACGGATCGTTTCTTCCGGGCCAACGATATTCATATTGATTTTTGGTAAATGTGGAAATTCTTCGTGACGCTTGAGGATCATTGCTGCTCCGAATTCTCGTGAGTAAATGGGAGGATTGCCGATCTTTTCGATAATGAAGGGGATTGCGCCGATGTGATCAAGGTGTCCATGTGTTATAAAAATGCCCCGAATTTTATCTTTTCTGTCTTCTAAATATTTTGTATTTGGAATAATGTAGTCAATTCCAGGATGATCCACTTCGGCAAATTGCAAGCCCGCGTCCACGATAATGATGTCGTTGCCGTATTCAAGAGCTGTCATATTTTGCCCGATTTGTTCTACACCACCTATAGGAATGATGCGTAGTACACCAGTTTCTACTGGCGGTATGCCGAGGGTTGATTCGCGTCGGCGCGTATGAGTAAATGCCGTTCGCTTTGGGCGTTCCTGCATTCGCGGACGATGGTTGTTGCTTCGTCTGTTCTGATGTTTCTTACCATCGGTTCTTTTTGGTGATGGATGAGCTCCGGGCTTCGATGAAGCGGCGACTGTTTTTGACTGATCTGTTTTAATGGCAGATGAAGTCTCTTTTTCTGGCGTTTTGATAGCGCTCCAGATCGCCTTGTTTTTTTCGTTCTTGTGCATGAGTTAGGACAGATCGTGTATGTTATTTAACGCTGTCAAAGTTAGTTGTTAATTATTAATTTTGATTATGAATAAAGAAAGGCCACACTCGATCAACTGCCGTGTACCATTTGCCGGCATCCAAGAGCCGGTCGCTTGGCACAGTGATATGAGAAAGGGTGAATCCTTGGAGGTCGGGCCGTACGATATAAATGAACTCCGGTGAATAAAGGAAAATTGCCGGCATGTCCTTCTTGACCTCAGTTTCAAACTGCACATACTGTTCTTCTCGTGCCGCTCGATCAAGCGTCGTAGAAGCTTCTTCGAGCAGTTGATCAACTTTTGAATTGGCGTACAGCGCTACGTTGAGGCCCGGATCATTGCGCTGGGAAGAATGCCAGAATGCAAAAAAGTCTGATTCGCGGTTGATGATTTCTCCAAAGAGAAGCATGTCATACTTGCGCGGACGGATGACGTTTTGGTTGAGCGTTCCTGTTTCAAATATTTTTACTTCTACTCGAACGCCGATTGACTCCAAGTCTTCTTTGATGAGATTTGCCGCTTGAGAAAGCTCCGGAGCATCTCCTGTCGAAATAGAGAATTCAAGTGCAGTTGTCGACTCTTTTGTTTTTGCCGGAGTTTTCTTGTCCTTGCTTGCAGGCGTAATGATGGTGGAAGATTTTTTCACCAGCGTTCCGGTCTCATCGATCTGCCATCCGCTTTTTTTCAAGAGAGCAAGCGCACCTTCTTTGTCTTGGCCTTGGACAGTTCCTTCTACGCCTTCGATCATAGTCGGAGGGATAGGGCTGTTGATCGCTTTTCCATAGCCGTGCAAGACAGTGTCAACAATCCGCTGTTTGTTGATTGCCATATCAAATGCTTGGACGACGTTCTTGTCAGTGAAGACGGGAGCTTCGGTTTGGTTGATGAACAATCCAAAAATGCGGGGAAGCGGTGCGCTCAAGACTGTTGCACCTTCGTCTTTGAGCTTCTCTGCTTCATCGGGTGAAATAGAATTGATCTGTTCGATCGTTCCGTTGTCGTATGCTTTGATCAATTCTTTCTCGTTCGGATAGAAATAAAACGTGTAGCGAGAAATGTACGGCTCTCCGTCAACGTACTCATCAAATGCCTTGAGTTCAAATGAAGAAGGAATGCCGGAAGAATTTTTGTTCACTTTCTTGACCATGAACGGCCCTGATCCGATGGCGTTGGTATTGAGATCGCTAAAGTTAAATTCTTCATCAGAAATGTTGCTGAAAAGATGCGAAGGAAGAATTCCAACGGTGGTGTTCTCGAGGAATGAAGCAAACGGTTGCTTGAGGGTGAAGGTAACGGTTCGCTCGTCGGCATTTGATACGCCCACTCCTTCCCAGTTTGCCTTTTTTGGACTTTTGATTGTCGCATTCTTGATCTTATTGATCGTATAGACGACGTCTTCTGCCGTAAGCGGCGCGCCGTCATGAAAAGTGAGACCAGACTTTAATACAAATGTATATGTCAGGCCATCTTTTGATATCTCATAACTTTCGGCGAGGTTGGGAACGATATCTCCTTCAGAAGTTTTTTTCATCAAGCCGGAAAATACGAGCGAGGTAAGATCGCGTTCCGCATCAGACTGAGCAAGCACGGGATTGACGAAGCGTGGTGTTCCGATAACGCCGGCACTGATCGATCCTCCATGAGCGGGGATCGATTTCAAGAAGAAAGAATTAACTTTGCCGAGAAGAAGAAGCGTCGTGAGTGCAAGTCCGAGAAAAAGCAGGACAAACACAGTCCACTGCTTTGGAGTGAATGAGTCGAGAGCTTTGCGGTATGATTCTTTTTTTGGAATAAAAAAACGTGACGAAGATGAATGAGTATTCATATAAAAAATTTTAGTGAGAGATTCCAACCCTGCGGAGTATGATGGTCCGCTTGAACAATATCGAATATATGGAAGTGCAGTTTTAGAGCACTACAGCAACGAGCGCTGAGAGAGCAAATAAAACAGCGATCACGATAGTGAAGTAAAATGCAAACTTTTCAAATCCGCGTTTTGTGTGATAGATGCCGCCGTCAGTTCCTCCAAATGCACCACCCAGACCTGCGTCTGACTGCTGAAGGAGGATTCCAAGTATGAGGAGTGCAGATAAGACTATCTGTATCCAAGGCAACACCCGAGTAATAGCTTCCATGCAAAGAGTATAGCAGAATATGCAAATTCTGGCAATTCACAACATTGCGCTTTGTAAGACTTGTTATCCACATAAAAGATGAAAGAAAAACTACTATACTGTAGCTATATGTCAAAAAAGACTCAGCTCTTGGCCTCGATTGGTGTGATGGTTGTGGTTGTTTTTGCAACGGGGGTTATTGTAAATACTCGTCCCTCAGAGCAATCTGCGGCATCTTTAAACGCTAATGTTCAGACACAAACTAATGCTCAGCCAGCTCAAACAATGAATTCTGTTTCTGAAAAAGTTTTTTTAATGGGAGGGTTTACTGGGTCTGGACAAGCTAATGATGTTTGGAGTAGTAACAATGCAAGCAGCTGGACACCTGTAGTTGCAAATGCTGGATGGAGCCCTCGAGTTTACTTTGTTGCTGCTTACCTAAATAATAAATTATGGGTTATAGGTGGTAACAATAGCACCCCGACTTCTCAATCTTATCTAAATGATGTATGGTCTTCAGTCAATGGTTCTACTTGGGTTCAATCTACCAATGCTCCTTGGTTAGGGCGAGAAATATTTGCTTATACAGTTTTCAATAATAAAATATGGATTTTTGGTGGGCACTATAGTTATTCTTTACCTAATTATCCTTATATGAGTAATGAAGTATGGTCTTTTGATGGTACTACATGGGTCCATATTGATACAGATAGTATTGCGACCGGAATTCAAGATGCTCCTTGGCCTACTACAGAAGTCATGACTAGCGCAGCTACCTACAATGGCAAAATGTATGTAATGACGTCTGCAGAAAATCCTTACCATAATGATATCTGGTCTTCTCCTAATGGGATTAACTGGACTCATGTTGATACGGATTTAACCTTGCCTGGAATTCAAGATGCTCAATGGTCACCTAGAGCCTTTTCGGCGATTACTTCGTTTAATAACAGTTTGTATTTAACTGGAGGACTAACATACCCTGTTACGCCTAATAATGAGACTTGGATTTCAAATGGCACTAGTTGGACTCAATCTTCTTCAAATGGTCCGTGGGCTTCACGTACTTGGCATAAGATCTTTTCTATTAATAATAAACTTTATTTAGCTGGAGGATCAAATCTTAGTCAGTCATATAACGATGTATGGGTATTTCAACCGGCAAGCAATGCTTGGACCCAAGTTATACCTTCTGCTTCTTGGAGCCAAAGATATGGTCATCAGGTTGTTGTTACTCCAGCTACTTTTGGTCAGTGTGAGCTAACCTTCTTACCGCTTACTCTTCCAACAAACCAGCTTCAACTTGGTATTTTTCAAACAATTTCAAAAATACAAATAAGAGGTTGTGCTTACGATACAAAAATTACTCAAGAAATTTATCGTGCGATACTTTCAACAACTCCTCGAATTAGAATTGCTTCATTATATGTAGACGGCGTTCAAGTATCTTCACAAGTTCCTTCTTCAAACACCATAACGTTTGCGAACTCTATAACTATTCCAGCAAATAGCACGAAGATATTCGAAGTCAAAGCTCTGATGGCAGGTGTCGGACCAAATAATGGAGCACTCGTTCCGGGTGATTATATTAGGACTCAGCTTTTCAACTTAACAGCAACTGTTCCGTCGCTTGGAAACCAGCCTCCAACGTTTAATCCCACTCTTCCTCTTCCAACTCAATCACTTATGTACTAATATGTAGATAGCATGAAATCCAAAAACCCTATCACTCTCATAATAATCGTCGTACTCCTTGCCGCTGTTTCTCTGATGATTAAAAATAACAATCGACAGCCTGCTTCCAGTCTTGATTCGGGTGTCGACATCGGACTCAAGCAAAACAAGATTTTTCTTATGGGCGGAGGGGAGCGTCCCAATCCTTCTACTATTGTCGCTTCAAGCGATGGCTATACTTGGCAGACGCTTTCAAGCTCGACACTTTTTCCTGCACGAATTTCACAGAGCGTTCTTTCTTTCAACAACAATCTCTATGTCTTCGGCGGTTATGGATACAACAACGGAAGCTACAACTTCAACGATGTCTGGCAAAGTGCAAATGGCAAAGACTGGATGCAGATACTTATTCACGCGCCGTGGGGCAAAAGATCAGGCAACGGTGCGGTGGTATTTCAAAATAAATTGTGGATGATCGGAGGCGAGACGTACAATGTGGCGGGCAGCACTTTCTACAACGATATGTGGAGTTCTGAAAATGGAAAAGTGTGGAAGAAAGAAAAAAATAACGCTCCGTGGAACGCGCGATCAGTCGGAGCAATGACAGTTTTCAATAACAAGATTTGGTTGATCGGTGGAGGTTCATATGTCTTGAACAGCGAAGGCCAATATGATTTTACGTTCTATCATGATGTCTGGTCATTTGACGGATCGACTTGGACGCAGGAAGTTATCCAAACTCCCTGGTCGGCATCGGGGCCATCGGGACTGTTTGTTCTTGGTGATACAATGTACGTCATTGTTGACGACGGATTTCACTCCAACATGAGCGTCTGGTCTTCGCCAAACGGCAAGGATTGGAGCATCATCAAAGACAATCCTGAGTTCCCAAACTACAACTTCACCTCATTCGTTTTTGACAACAAAATGTGGATAGCCGGAGGGTCTTCAAATGAGACTCCCTACGGAGGGGTCTGGTCCTCGTCCGACGGAGCTACCTGGACCCAGGAAAGCCCTGAAATAAAGGACTTTTCGGGAGAAAGCCATCCAGCCGTCATTTCGCCCCGATAGGACAAATAGCCTCCTTTGAGGCACTTGACTTTACTTTCCCTTCGTATATAATAGAACCACGCCTAATAAAGTTTGAGGTGAGTACAAATGATTGGATGAAATGTCCTTTCTTTTTTTGCTCAAAAATCAAGATTGTCAGTGCGGAGGGGAAGCCCCGAAATGGAGCCCAACCTTTCTTTGAAATAAAAATACGAGTACAAGAATTATATATAATCATGTGCAAGAACCCAGCCCCGACGCTAAGTCGGGGTCCCGACACATTTTTGTCGTCGGGATAATATAAAAGAGCAGTAACACATCATATGTGTGGAACAAAAGTA
>OFQY01000865.1_pt1 | contig 10385 bp, 23 predicted proteins | sample 1542991 | NCBI WGS metagenome assembly OFQY01 (sample SAMN07774224, study PRJEB24372) | wastewater metagenome | isolation source: Exp Tend VB 10WW | collected 2016-02
AGACCACACGACCGGTTGCCACGCGAGCGTGAGCGAACGAAGCAGCCGGCGCTTTGCCTTGGACATGTTCAAGCCTCCACCTTGCGCGAACCGCGCACTTGATACAGGTTGCCGACCCAGGGCCGCACAATCGCCTGCCACCCTTCCGCCTGCCACGCACCAGCAAGCGCCGCAGCCGCGGCGCGCCCGACCACGTCCTGCTCGCGGATCTCGATGTTGAACTCAAACCCGGTGACTCTGGTGTGTTGCTGCATGATGTTGGTTATGCGCCCCTTCCGAAGCGCCGTCAAGTTTTATTCGCACGACACTTTTGTCGAGCTAGAACCGGATACGAATCCGCGCCTGCGCACCGGCTTCGGCCGGCACGTTCCGCGCGTAGACCTCAGCGCGCTCGGGGCTCCACAGCTCGAGCTCGATCGTCACGCCCGCGACCTGCCCAAACGCTTGCTGTAGCAATTGCTGTAGCAGGGTGTGCGCGAAATCTGCGTGTTCGCGAGTCATCACGAAAGCGAGCATGCTGTTACCTCCGCGGGCGCCAAGCACGCGCACGCCATTGGCGGTGAGGGTTTCGGTGATGCGGGCAGCGAGTTCGTTGGCGGGGGTCATGGCTAGGAGGTTGTATCGCGGGTCCGTGCGCAGGTCAAGGATTATCTGCAGGTATTTTTAACGCCCGAATTTGTCACCGCCTCCCGCGTTTTTCAGCGCGCGCTCGACCATCCGCGCAAGCCGCGCCTCGTCCCTAGAATCGGTTTGCGTCGCCGCGGGATCTACGTTTGCCAGCGCGGCTTTGATCGCCGCGATGCGCGCACTACGCGCCTCGGTAAACGCGGTCACGATCGTGGGCTGAGCGGTTTCGAGCCGGACAAGTTCTGCGCGCAGGTTGGTCGGTGCGCCGCCGGGAAATGTGTAGCTCGCCACGTGCTCAAGCACGCGCTTGCTCGCTTTGGTGAGGGTTGCGATCTTGCTCTCGTTGTCCGTGGTGGTGTCGGTCACGGATTGAGTGTCGCACTGCGCCCTGCGGGCGTCAAGCTTTTCTTTGTTACGTTTGTGTGACACTACTGCGCATCGTGGGCGAATGTCGTGCGCGCAGGATCTCCGTGCGCCGGGTTGACGGACCTGCCCGCGAGCGGGCCTATGTCTCGCGGTGGTTAGCGCGCGTTGCGCTCGGCCTCGATCTGGACCCAGCCTTTGCGAGCAGCGCCGCGATTCCACGGGCAGCCCTGGGCGATCCAGGCGGCGTGCTCCGCGCTCATCGGATACTGGGGAACGATGGCGGCGAGGTAGGACTGGCGGGCGGCTGCGGTGCGGGCGGACTTCATGGGTCTCACTCTACACGGGCTCGGACTGCGGGTCAAGAACTATTCGCACGACAAGATTGTCGGGTATTGACTAGACCTCAACCATGCGCCGGTCGCGCAGCGTTTGCGCGAGGACCGTGCGACCAAGCTCAGTGAGATGGTCTTCACTGAACGAGTAAGCACGATCCGTAAGTCCGGCTTCGTACATCGCCTCGTAGCGACCCGTCTCGGGCGCACGCGGCCCGAAGTACCCGCCGGTCGCAAGCTGCAGCAGGATGCGCCCATGGCGCTTGGTGAGGCGGGCGAGGTCAGTGGCAGGCTGGGCGGTGTTCGTGAGCACCAGGACACTCTACGCGAATCCCTACGAAGGTCAAGCATTATCTCGATTTATTCGTACGACATTTATGTCCGGTGTCCGAGCAACAGTTTGCCCACGAAAGGCGATTCATTGCGCAGGCTGGGACGACCAATGTGCACGAGGTTCGCCGTAGTTACGTGCCTCCACGCAAGCCCAGGACACGCCGCCAACTCTTCCGCAGTGAACCACGCACCCGCGATAGGCTCGTCCACCGCAACGTGACTGCGAGCCGCACACAACTCGCACACGCACGCCTGCACCGTCCACGTCTTCTGTCCCTCGCCGCCCTTGCGCTGGCCAGTGTTCACCAGGTACCGACCGGACAGCTTCACGTGGTCGCCTGCGGCGAACTCGCCATCGCGCTTCTTGGCTGCGAGCGGCTCAGGTGCCACGCGTCGTCCGCGTGCGAGCTTGCGCAGTGGTGCGTGCGGGTGCATCACAACCGCTCCGTGCGCTTGTTACACAGCAACGCGAGATCTGCGTCACTGATGAGCGGATTGATACCCGACACAAGTATCACGAAATCCGTGTCTTCGTCGAATGTCCAGGGCCAGATCCCGAGCAGGCGCTTGTACTCGTCGCGATGAATGTCCCAGCCTACTTCATCCCACACAAACTTACCTTGCGATTCGTCATCACGGTACGCCAGATATAACCGGCAGCCAGCTCGGCGCATAGCGACGACGGACCGCGCAGGCACCGCAAGCCACGCGCGCTCAGCCTCGGTCATGTCCCCTCGCACAACGCTCGAAGGTCGGCGTCAGTAATGGTTGCAGTCGTCACGGGTTCCTTTGTACGAGAGCAGCCTCACGGCCGGCGGGCGTCAAGCGCCACGCAAGACTGATACCCTGGCGTGAGCGGCCACCGTGCGCGAGGTACGCCGCGCGAGTTTTCGTAACGCGCTGTAATCCGCACGGGTCACCGTGGTGTCCGTCCGAATCCAGCGCATGAAGCAGGGTTTTGATTTGCGCGGGCGTCATGATTTAACCGTTCGGGTTGTGACCGCGGTAATCGCGCAATACGGTGGCGCCCGTTGCGCGGATCGCGTCGTCCATGTTGGTGGAGTGTTCGGGCGCGTACGACACCGCACACTCGGGCTGTCCGCCAAGCACCTGGTGGTGGCCGTCGAGGATAACCCACGCGTGCGAATCCGTGAGCACCGTCCCACGCACCGCGCGCTTGCCTTGCTCGATGTAGCGGACCTCGAGCGCCTGCGCATATTGCGCGTACGGGCGCACGGTCACGCTGACCTGCTTGACCTTTATGGACACGTGTCCGATGCTGGTCTCGAAAACGAGCGTCGCGGGCGCGGTGTGGGTAAGGGCGGCGGTCAGGTCGGTGGCGGGATTCGTCATGGCCAAGTCACTCTACTCAAGTTCAAGGCCCAGGTCAACAACTATTTCGTAGGCTATCGATGTCGGGTATTGCAGGTGTAGGAGTCGAACCTACGTTGTGATAGCCACTGCCTCATTACGTGAGGCACGCCGCCCCCGCGGCACCCTGCATTAGTTCGCGGGTCATGCTGTCTCGAATCCCCACCGCGTCAACAAGCTCGTGCGCGGCGGACACGTGTTGTGTGCGATGCGCACGTAAAGGTCGATCCCTTGCGCAAGCGACAAGTCTTCACGGACCACGCCTGTGTCGTCCGCACCCCACACGCTCACGCGCGACACAAGCGTGGCACGGTGCACTGCGAGTGTGATGTGCACGCGGTTGCCACGATGATTCGGATACCAATCGTCGCCGTGGTGCACGCGCACGTAGCGACTCAGACGGATGTATTGATCGCGGTACACAAGCTCACCAGTGCTTTGATCTGGTCGTTGCTCAAACGTGGGTCGACATCGCGAACAACGACCACGAGGTCGTAACTGCGCTCTCCCCATTCCCACGCACCTTGCAAAACACCGTCGCGATCTCGGTTGAACAACCACGGTCCGCCGGATTTGAGGAATGTCCCACGCCCTTTGTCGTCCTTGTATATAAGGGCGTTGCGATATAACGTGGACACCACGATCGAGCATGCAGGCACGTCACGCCACGCGGTTTCGCATTCGGTCAGGGCCACGGCTGCGCTGCCGCCCGCAGCCACGCAACAATGGGTGCGTGTATCTCCGCGACGCTGCCAGGCGCGGGGTTCTCAGGTTGCACGAGCACGCCCTCAACCACCAGCGCCGCCATGCGCAGCGTCATCTCGTGCTCGTCGATTTGCGCAGGCGTGATGCCGTCGACCTCGTCTTGCTCGCGCACGGCAGCGACAAGCATGTCGATAGTGCACGCTTCGTTGACACCATGCTCAGCGAACACATAATGACGTTGTGTGGCTGCGCGTCGTGCGTTGGTCAGTGCAATCGCTAAGGTGTCGGCGTATGACATAGTTACCCCGCAGCAACGAGCCCGTGCATCGGCCACAGCAAAAGCAGTGCGGTGCACGTCGTGAGCGCGTACCAAGTGAAGTCGCCCGGCGTCATCGCTTGCGCTCCGCGGCGATGATCCCGTCGATGACTTCGCCGACGCTTTCGCCGCCCCATCCGCATAAGCGCTTCCCGCCTTCGATGCCCAGATACGTCGCGACGAGACCAAGCAGGTACTCCGGCCACGAGCGTGAGCCGCCAAGCTTCGACACGTCCGCACCTGCGAAGCCCCACGCGAGCACAGCATGCGCCAGGATGACGAGCATCACCGCAAGCAGGATGAGGCAGAACAGCATGAACACGCCTTCGCCGATCTCACGTCCGATCTTCTTGTACATGCCCACGGTGTATCACATCCCTCGCGTGCCGTCAACCGCTTGGCTACGCCTGCGTGTCGAACCAGTTGCGCATCGTGTCCTCGCTGCGCTCCGCGCTAGCAGGCACGTTGAGCGCAACGATCGTCACTATGTCGTCTGGCTTGCGCCAAACGTTCTCGTTCCAATCGCGGATATTTGACAGCAGCGCGCACCATTGCTCGTTTGGCCTGCGCCACCATTTGCCTTTGTCGCCACGTCGCAGCGCGACGTATCGTTCCTCGTCTTTGACAAGTGCACCATCGGGCGTGTTTCGCCATGTCACCATCTCACCAACGCACGGACCTTCGACGCGCAGTTTGATTGCATCGATGTCGAGCGGCGCGTCGAACATAACGATCTCAGCTTGGTCGCCGCGACCTTCCTTCAAGTGCATCCACTCCGGTCGCAGGTTTAGCTCTGTACCCCATTCACCTTTAGGAGAACGCAGCCACACACCTTCGCTACCACGCCGCACGCAAAGCCACCCATCGCCAGGTCGGGTCGCACGGACCACAGTCCCGTCCGGCACCCTGCACCAATCCACGATATCACCGACCGCGACAGCACGCTGCGGCCCACCCGCTGCGAGCCGCTTCAACTCGTCGTCGCTTATGCACGGGTCTACGTCACGCGCAATGATCACGAAATCCTGGCTTCGGAAATCACGTTCCCATGGCCACACCGTGGCGATACGTCCGTCGTCGCGTCGGACTATCGACCATTTCTCATCGGATGAAATGCGCAGGTACTTGCCCAGGTTGTCATCATCCTTATATACCGTGTTGAGACCGTCGCTGTCCATGAGCTGGATCAAGGATCGCCGCGGGACAGCATTCCAAAGCTCTTGTGGTGTCATGGTCACGCGACACCTGCCACGAGTTTCAGCGTTGCTACGCTAGCCTCTGCGTCGGGCGGCACGTCAAGCGCCACGATCTCCGCGTCGTTATCGTCTCGTCGGGCTCCGCCTTTATCAGTCCAATCGAATGCAATGTACGAACTCGTGGACCACCCGGTCGGATATTTGTTTTTGTACCACTGACCTCGCGCACCGCGGCGCAACGCGATACACCCGCCGTCTGCTTTGACCATCGCGTTGTCTGGCACCTTGTCCCACGCCACCTTGTCGCCGACCTTAGGCGCAGCACGTTGCGCTTCGTGGGCTGCGACAAGCCTGTCAGCTTCGCCGCTCGTGGTGCCGTATTCAGTCAGTGCGACCACGGTGCACGTGGTGTGCAGGCCCTGCCACTTCTGAATGTCTTTATGCTTGGGTCTCCAGTATGTGCCATCCGCGTGCGCCGACCGCCCGCGATCGTCAAACCGAATCGCATACTGGTCGTCCTCGATATGCACAAGGGCCCAATGCGGCGCGTCGTCCCACGCGATCCGATCTCCGACCACGATATCCTTTTTGGCCACAGGTGCAGGCTCACGCAGCGTCGCTGCATTCAACGCACACGTCTCGAGCTGCTTGTTGCTTGTGCAATCGAGGGGCACGTCAAGCGCAACGACCACGACGTCGTCTGTTCTGCGACACACCTCGCCCCTGCTGGCGTCCCACGCAAAGCTGATATACTCGCCCCACGTATCCAAGTCGTTGCGCTTGACAGACCGCCATTGACCGCAACTGCCACGACGCAATGCGATACCTCCATCCGAATCGCGCACCATTGCGTTGTCTGGCGTCGTGTACCAATCGATTGTGTCGCCGACTTTGACTACTTGCGTCGGCTTCGTATACACGATCACCTGTAGCGGTAACGCTTTATATGCAGCCACGAGCGGAGGGACTTGGTTCGCGTTGAACCCGCGTTTCAAATCCAACGACACGACCGTCACGGGCGTCGTGATTTCACGCGCTCCGGTAAAGTATTTCCATGTTGCGGAGCCTGTGTATCCTTCATTGACCACGCACGACCATCCGTCGCTCCCGAGTGTCTCTGCGATCCGCACCGCATAGCGGTCGCCTTCGGCATGCACAAGCGCGTACATAGGCACCTGGTCCCACGTAACCGAATCGCCGACCTTGACCGCTGCCACGTCGCTCACGCATTCGCACAGCGCTTTGATCTGGTCGTTGCTCAGCGCTTCAAGCGAGGGATAGACCCCGATGACCACAAAGTCCCGTTCGCCGCCTGGCATATCACCTGCACCCCAGGGCCAACCGTATCGCCACGGTCTGTCGCGCCAGCGCCACCCGTCGCCGCCCTTCAACCAAACACCATTGCCAGACGGTAGCCGATATCCAACGACCCGATCGCCCCAGCTATTGACACCTTGCCACAGCGACCCCGGCGCAATCGTCTTGAACGTCTCTTCGCTTTCCTTAGACCGCTTCGTCATGGCCGCCACAGATCCTTTTGAACTCGTCGTCGCTCGCAGTGTCCGCCACGCCCGTTGCAATCACCACGAAATCCATTGCAAACGGCATCCTGCGCCAGTTCCAGCCGCGCAAGATACGACCCTCGTCATCGCGTTCAATGTGCCATCCGCCAATCCCATATATCCATTTGCCACCACGAGGGCCGTGGTATGCAACTAGTATCTCTTCGTGGTCGCGCACCATTACAACAGACCCGCCTCCACACGGTCCCACGCCTCTTCGGTTTCTGCTGTACGTTGCACGCTAACCCACCCTAGCACCTTGTCTGCGTAGTGTCAACCCCGCTAAGGGAATCCCTTAGCGCATACCGCGCACTCGTGTCAATTGAATTTGGCACCTATGCGGATCGCCCCGTAAACCCCCGCCACGCCGCAACGCGCACACAACCCACCCACCAACCAACGCCCGTATACGCAACCCGCTGACCGATACTAGACTGGTCGGTCCGGAAGGTGCAGCAGCCTTACAGGTGTCCACATACGCAGACCTCGCATCATCGATTGACTCCGTCGTGCGCACGACTGCGCCGGTTGCGGGGATCGGCGTACGTCTCGAGATTAGCAACCCTATCCTCGAGCGTTTCGATGCGCGCAGCCTGTGCTGTGACGATCTCTTCGAGCCGCTTAATTGCGGCTTTGTAGATGTCTGGCTTCTGACCACGGTCGACTTGCTCTGCGACACGTTCGAGCACACCAGAGGGTTTCGACTTCAACGACATGACGCAGACCTCACAACCTGATCCATGGCTTCACCTCGGGTCTTGTGCCACGCGCTCTTCGTTGGTTGCCCTGCACCCTTGCACGTGCACGATGTCCACGGCTTGCCTGGCGGGCCCTCGCCTGGACACCGCAGCACGAACCCGGCCAAGGCTGTACCGAAGTACACAAAGCCGTCTCGCGCGACTTTGACTTTCACGGTTACTGTTTGCATGCGTCCTCCACGACCGCGTCGATCGCTTGCAGTTGTTTACTTCGCGCGTCCTCGAGTTGTGCAACGCGTTGCACGATCGGCACAAGCATCTCCGTGACAGCGCGAAGCAACCGGTTTGCTGCGTGCCCTGGGCTTGCAGCTTCGTCACGCGTCAACCCGCCGCACGGATCTACCGCAGGCAGCGACGCCAGCCCGGGCGCCATGATGCTAGCGATCTCAACTTCGTGATCGCGAAGGTTGTCGTCGTCTATGTCCATCACGCATCGCCCTCACCTGCTGCAGATGCGATGTCCTCGAATCCAGACCCGCTCACGCCGAGCCACCGCAGCACCGCCGTCTCGAGGTCATTCTCCAGCTGCGCCGGCAGCACGTCACGCAGCGCCAGGTACGTGGACGCGTTCAACCACGCCCGGTCTGCAAGCGACGCGTTGAACTTGACCGTCTCACCACCGTGCATGAGGTCACTGATCTGCGTGCTCAGATTGTGCAACTTGTCACAAGCGATGACGACCGCTGCATTCACGGACAATCCCTTGTGGCCCGACCCTTTGCAGGTCGGGCAAATCGGATCGGGCCAAGTACGATCGTGCTCCGTGTCGCACGGGCAAGGTGCACTCGTCGTCAGCTTCGCAAGGTGCCGCTCCTTGCGCACGCGCCACGGCTCTTTGTCCACCCCGCTCGCTTCGCTCGCGGTGTCCGTGCACGCCGCAACGATGTCCGCGACCTCGTCTCCAAACGCGTCACGCACAATAGACAAGGTCGCTGTGGTATCCTCGACAACGTCATGCAGCACGGCGGCCACCGCAGACGCGTACGACCCGCCATACTCCAGCACGAGCCCCGCGACCTGCAGCAAGTGCGACACGTACGGAACACCGCCGCCCTTGCGAACCTGCGCCACGTGGTACCGACACGCGAACTCCACGGCCACCGCAAGCGCTGCGTGGCCCGCCCGAATCTCGTCTGTCACTGCGATCGTTTGCATGCCCCACCCTTACCACACCGCGCGCGTCGTGTCAAACGATGCCACACCGCGCTTTGATCTCGTCGTCCGTCATGTCGCGCCGTATGTCTTGCGCAATGACCACAAAGTCCTGCGCGTCGTTGTCGCCTTCCCACTGCCACGATCCGGTGCATAACAGCCCGTCCTCGCGCGCGAAGCTACAATCCCACGCGCCATTGCTGCGGCCCGCCATGACGCGGCCCGTAGTGTGGTACCTGTAATACAACCACGCGAAGCCGCTGCGAGTAGACAGCATCACGATCGAGTTGTCAGGGACAGCGTCCCACGCAGCTCTTGATTCAGGCAACACGATTCACCTCACTTGCGACAAGACCCGCCGGCCACCCCACGCGACGTTGTATCTCCGCGTCGTCAAGGTCCGGCGTAACGTCACGTGCGACAATCACGAAGTCCTGCACCTCGCGGTTGTCTGTTTTCCATAACCACCACGACGGTGTCAACTTGCCTTGCGCATCGCGAGCTGTTCGCCAGTCCTCACCAGAGTCCGCGAATACTTTGCCGTGACCATCGCACCGCCACCACAGAATGCGTCGGTAGTTTGTGTTCGTGTGCATGACCTGGACGACCGCATAATTAGGCACCGCTTCCCACGCGCGTTGCAACTCTCTTGTGTCAGTCACGCTTGCCATATCCGCACAACTTTTTCACGAGGTCCACGTCCGCCACGCTGACGCCAGTCCGTCGCCATGAAGTTCGCCCACGGCCACCACCTGCGCTCGTACGAAAGCCACACCTTGTCGTCCTCAAACGGCCACACTCCGCTGCTGTATCGAATCCACGTGCCGCGGTTCTCACTGCCCCGATATACGAAGTTGCCCGCCCTGCAACCCACGATCACAACCTGCACCAACGAGTGCTGCAGTATCTCCATCCACCCTGGCAGGTGTCGCTGCATATCAAACCTGCGCAGGTGGCCACAGCCCTAGCTTGACTGCGCGCTCGAGCACGACATGCGAATACGTACCGATCGCCATGCACGGCGTGATCACAGGATGCCCCCGCCTTGCAGGACCACCGCACGCCAGCGACGCTTCAACAAGTTGCCACGCAGCCTTGGTCGCAGTCTCCCGCGCGCGCGGGCTAACTGAGCCTCGCACGCAGCTTGGTCGCGCGTTGCCCAGGCCAGCGCTTCGTTGGCTGCCATCACGGCTTCACGTCGCGCCCACGCCTCTGCACCGATTGCACGAGCACACTCAATCCATCGCCGGGCGTCTGCGCCGAGCGCTTCATACGTCTCGGGTGCGACTGCATCGTCGCGCAACCCACCACCCATTATGCGCGGGTGCTTATCGACCTCGTCCGGCGTAGCGAACGCCAGCTCACCCGCCATGCGCCGCAGCCCAATGTGTCGCTCGACACCAGCAAGGTCAGGCGGATACACATACCCTTGCATGCAGATCCCGAGCCAGCGGTCGGACCAATCGAGGATGTCGTCAGGTGGTCGGCGTGCCATGCCTCTGTCTTAGCACACCGCCCACGTCACGTCAAGGCGACCGCGCCACCGATTGCCACCGCGAGCACCGACGCAGCAAACAACACGAGCGCCACGCCTTTGGCGCGCGTCCACCACGCTTCGGCTTTCACCTCATCTCGCAACCACTCCGCGCGAGCCAGCGACTCCAAGC
>OFQY01000866.1_pt1 | contig 10367 bp, 8 predicted proteins | sample 1542991 | NCBI WGS metagenome assembly OFQY01 (sample SAMN07774224, study PRJEB24372) | wastewater metagenome | isolation source: Exp Tend VB 10WW | collected 2016-02
TAAGACCGCACTCAGAGAGGCGGTCTTTTTCTTTGTTCCGATGCTTATGCAATGGTAGCCTTGATGCGGCGGATACCAGCCGAACATGCCTCTTCCTTCTGAATCTTGAAACGCCCAAAGGCGGCGATTTCAGCTGTGGTCTTCACATGCGGACCGCCGCAGAGCTCGCGCGAATAGGTCGTTCCATCCGCTCCCTCGACCTGATAGACGGTCACCTTATCCGGATATTTCTCCCAGAAACTCCCTTCGACTCCGGCGGCATGAGCTGCTTCTTTATCCATGATCACCGTCGTGACAGAAGCCGGCGCATCGATCGCGGCATTGACATACATCTCCACCCGGTCCAATACCTCCCGCGAGACCTTTTCCGGATACGTGAAATCGAAACGGGTACGTTCATCAGTGATATTGGATCCGGCCTGATGGACGTCACCACCGAGTTCCTGACGAAGTCCGGCAAGCATGAGGTGCGTCACGGTATGGAAAGCCGTCACTTTGTCACTATGATCAGCGAGTCCACCCTTGAATTTCCCCGCGCTCGCCGTACGGGAAAGATCCTGGTGCTTCAGAAGCTCCTGCCGGAACCCATCCAGGTCGACGTTCTTCCCCTGCTCATGCGCCAATTCCTCAGTGAGCTCAATCGGAAATCCGTATGAAGAAAACAGCATAAAAGCCTCTCCGCCCGACACGGACTCACCGGAGAGCTTCTGAAATTCCTTCAATCCCGTCTCGAGCGTTTTCCGGAATTTCACCTCTTCTTTCGAAAGCTCATCAAGGATAAAGGATTGCTGCTCCTCGAGCGATGGGTAGGCATCCGCATACGTCGAAATAAAAGCCTGTCCGACCGGGGCGATGAAATCCTTTTTGATGCCGAGCTGGCCGGCGAAACGGACGGCGCGACGGATAAGCCGGCGGACGAAATACCCCTGGTCCTTGTTGGACGGGACAATGCCATCCCCGATCAAGAAAACAGCGGCGCGGATATGGTCAAGGATAACCCGATAGGCATAGGTATCATCAGGATTCTCCCCGTATACCTTGCCAGAAGCCTCCTGCACCGCCTGGCGGGCCCGATCGAAGAGATCGATACAGAAGATGTCCGGATTATCCGAAGCGGCCGCAGCGATGCGCTCAAGGCCTCCGCCGAAATCGACGTTCTGCTGTGCCAGCCGGACAAAGCCGGCATCGGTCTTCTGATACTCCATGAAAACATTGTTGCCGATTTCCATGAAACGTCCGCAATCGCAGTTCACGTGGCACGGCTCATCTTTCCAGAGGGACTGCTCATGCAGAGAAAACTGGTTCTCCGGATCGAAATCCCAAAACATCTCCGTATCCGGTCCTCCCGGCTCTCCGACCGGCATATGGTTCGGGATACCGGCCCGGCTCCACCAGTTTTTCTTCTCATCGTAATAAAAAATGCGCCCTCCCTGCATGCCATCGCGCTCCGGAAAATCCGCTATGGATGCCGGAATGTCTTTGCCTTGGAAAAGTGTCTGCCAAAGTTCTGCACTCTCAGCATCTCTCGGGATACCGAGCGCATCATTGCCGCGGAAGCAGGTGACATAGAGACGCTTCGGATCGAGACCGACTTCTTCAGTCAGGAAGGCAAACATGAAGCGGATCTGCTCCTGCTTGAAATAATCTCCGAGCGACCAATTGCCGAGCATCTCAAAAAATGTCGTATGACGGTTATCGCCCACTTCTTCAATATCTTGGGAACGGAAGCATTTCTGTGAATCAGCAATGCGCCGGCCGAGTGGATGCGGCTCTCCGAGCAGGTATGGCAGCATCGGCTGCATACCGGAACCCGTGAAAAGCGTCGTTGGATCGTTTTCGGGCCGGAGCGGCGCGGAGGGAACGATAGCGTGCTCTTTGGAGCGGAAAAATTCGAGGTAGCGCTGACGGAGAGGTACGGACATACGGAAAGAGGATATGAGGAATGGATTACCAACCAAGCTTCTTCTCAATCTCACTGTACTCCCAGTCCTTGATGCGCCAAGAAAAAATTTCCCTAGTCAGGGCGAGCGCATCTTCGATAGAGCCGGAATAACCGAGATCCTTGAGCTTGTCGAGATTGTATTCTGAAAGATCGAGCTTATCGCTCTCTTCACGTTCGACATTGAGCGCCTGCAAGAGCGCGATGAGTTTGTCAGAAGTACCTGGCATAGAAAGGAAGGTTAGCGGATGGCATTAAGCTTCTTTTTTCGATAAACGATATCCGCATCGATGCGTCGGAGCTCAGTCTCCTCCTTGCGAAGATCAGCGGCGACCCGGAGAAGATCAAGAGCGACTTGCTTCTCGGTCATCTTGAGTTTGCGATGCTCAGCCTGAAGCGTCGCGAACAGGCGGGCATGTTTGCTGCGATCCGAAGCCAGCATAACGAGATCGATTTCGACGCGCCGTTTGGCGGCTCGCAGCTCGCTCTTCTCTGCCGGATTGGTTCGCATAAGTCTATCAGAACTCTGTCAGGCTTTCAAGAGCCTGATCAGATGTCTTTTTCAAGGATAACACTGACCCGACTCGTGCTGTTCGGGATACTCCGGAACAGGAACTCTGGGGTAAAATTGACTTCAATCTTCTTGATTTCCGGGTGCTTCTCGAGAATCATCTTGATACCCTTCTCATCCTGGCCGAGCAATTCTTCGCGTAGAGCGTCTTTCATAATGACAGACTCGAGCGAGAGCGCCGATTGGACGCTGAATTCAACAGTATTCTCATCATAATGTGGAACGACATTCTCGAACGACAAGGTAGCCCCGATCACAGCGAAAGTGACATTCTTGAGCTCAGGTTGATTCTTCTCAGCGAGCTTATCTTTGAGAGCCTGTTCAGAAACGACGAAGATCTTACCATCAAAACGCTGCTCGACGTCAAAACTCTCACCGATTGATCCGATGAGTGGCAAAGCCGGGGTCCCATCCTCTCGTATTTCCGCAGAATCTTCGATGATACGCTCTTCCGGCAACAGGTCCTGCTTGACCGCGGAGAGGAATTCTTCTTTCGAGAGCTCCTTGAGCTTCTGGATAGACTTATCGATATCTTCTTTCGTAATATTAGCTATCCCATCACCACCGGCACCGCCACCAGTGAAAGCCTTGGTGGATTGGGCGCGGAACTTATCGTATTTCGCGCTTCCCTTGAATCCGGGGACCGTGAAGGAGGTTGGATTGATGTTATAAGCATCACCCGCTTCATCTGCTACCACCACTGCCTCGACCACTCCGGCTTCGCGCTTGCCATTCTGTATCGTCATTCCAGGTACCGTAACGGATTCTGCGAGACGGAAAATCTTCCCGTCGCCTGCCTCAAACCGAGTCGTCGAGATCAGCGGCTGAGAATCGCTGGAATACTCATTGGAGATGATGATAGTGCCGCGCGCTTTCTGATTTCCGGCCGATGATTTTCCGGTCGCCTCACCGGAAACCTTGGTCGTGTAGGATTTCTCGATCTTGCGAACCGGGACGACATTTTCGCTCTTATCTCCGATCGGGGCAATGGTACGACCCTCGTACTTAGCGGTGATATCGCGGGTGATATCGTGCGGAGTTACCACTACCGTCGCTTTCGGAACGAGGAAATAGACCGCGGCACCGGCTCCGGAAAGAAACAGGAGCGTCAGCACGATGGAAGAGACGGTTTTCCAGGAGGATACCGACGAGGAACGTTCCGGAGAAATCGACGGCTTGGAAATCATCTCAGGCCGAGCACCGGGAGCATTGCGAAGCGATACGGTCGGCCGGCTCTGGGGCGCGGCTTCACGGTTGAAAAACTTCTGCAGCTTCTGGTTCCGCTCGGAAAAATCTGGCGTCGGATGGGCAGCAGCCAGATGCTCACTCGGAGCAGAGCGGTATGACTGATGGTGTTCCGGTGCTAGCACGCGGCTCTGGACCGGCTCCACGACGTGCCGCCTTGTCATCGTCTCCGGCTCTCTCTGTGGACGGATATCGCTTTTTGAGTTGAGCGCGGTCTGATAGCGCGGAGAAGTATCACGGATTTTCAGCCGTTTCGTAGATGGATTTTCCGGTCGAGATTCTGGTGCAGACGCCTGGACGAGATGATGTGTCGGAGAGGTCGGCGTTCCGCTCGTTGCAGCAAACGAGTCCGATCCGATACGATTGGCAGTCGGCATGAGCGGGTCAAAAGAATGCTCCGGGGCGAGATCGCGACGTGATGGCATACCGACCGCTGTCGGCTGCCGGTGTTCAGGCGCGATGCGATCCGCCATCGGCTGAGGCTCCTGACGCAACGATCCGATTTCGGCCGCGTAATCCTTGGTAGGAATCCCAACGCGCTCCGCGAGCTGACGGCCGGTCTCATCCTGGGAGACGATGATGATCTTCTTTCCCTGCTTCTCAGCTTCCCGCTGAAAAAGACGAAGATTGACGGCACTCTGCAGCACGAGAGAGCGCTTCGGAAACACGAAATAATTCTCCGGGTCGGAGGATTTTCGCAGCTGTCCGATGACGGAGATAATCTCCTCATCCGAATCGATGAAAAAAGTTTGCGCCATAGGATCGAATTATTGATTGTCCTCGATAGTCCGCATACTGCGCTGGAGTATCTGTGTCAGCGTCTTTTCCTGATCGAGAATTTCGATGAGTCCGAGATGTGCCAGACCGATCGGTGTGATGTCCTGAGGATTATTAAGCTCCCCGGTCGTATCGACGATGCGAGCGACATCCTTCGGCTGGAGATAGCTGACATGCGGCGGCCGAGCGAACGGCAACGTCTTTGCCCATTCTGGAGACGAGAGCGCTTCCTTGATACCTGGCAAAGCTGAGCCTCCTCCGCAGAGAAAGATGCGGGATGGCAAGAGATCTGTTTCCGCGAATTCACTCAGAGAAATCTCAACACCGCCAAGCCAGATACGGCAATCATCAGAGTACAGAGCGGACAGTTTGGCAGCGTCTTCCGGGTGAAGCCGCCCTCCAGCATAATCGATCTTCATCTGCTCGGCGACATCAAAGGTCAGGCCGAACTCCTGAGCAAGCCGCTTGGTAAACGCACGACCGCCGAGAGCGAACATCTTCGTCCCTTCGAGACCTCCGTTGCGTACGACCGCGATATCTGTCGTCCCGCCGCCGATATCGATGAAGATGGCGCTGAAATCACTCATATCCTGCACCTCGACCGAGCGGGCGACCGCGTATGGCTCAGCCGCGACTGAGAGCAGATCGAGATGGAGGGATTTGGCGATGGTTTCAAGTGCCCCAAGATGGATCAGCGGAGCGTAGGCGTTAAAAATACTCATTGAAACATCACTCCCCTGGAAATTGGTTGGATTCTGGACATGATACCCATCGATGCTGACATCAACCATGGCGGCGTTGATGAGCTTGACTTCGATATTCTCTTGGCCAGTTTCCCAGGCGAGCTGCTTCTTGATACGCTCGAAAGCCTTCTCCTGGACTTTTTGCACAATCATCTTGAGTTCCGACTGACCGATCTCAAGACTGGCGTTGACGCGATTATAATGCACGGTTGTCGTCGTGCCTTTGACGAGCTCCCCGGCGATACCGATGATGCTCTTGCCGATTTTCTTGACTTTGGCATTGGCCGTCGCGATACTGATCGCCTGACGGGAGGACTCGATAACGCCATTGATATCCGCGACCGCCCCGCTCTGCATATTGCCAGGCTTCTGGTGCACCTTGCCGACACCAATAACGACACCGCGATTTTCCGCTGCGTCGACACGAAACACCAAAGCCTTCACGACTTCGGTGCCTATATCAAGAGCAAGAATAATTTCCGGGCTATTTCCCCAGGAAAGGAGTCCCATAGCTGATTTTTTGTTTTGAACCAGTACGCTTTCAGTATACCACGATACACCCCGCTCTTAAAACGCCTCTGTCCGAATATCTTTCACCCGCTGTTCCCGATCCACCAGGGTCTGAAGCCCTTCGATAGCGCCATAATGAGCGACGACTCCGCCGCTATTGAGTATTCCGGTCGAAAGCGAGAGGGCGAGCGGTTCGGCGTGCATGCGGCTCGCAAGAAAACCTGAGGCAAACGCATCACCAGCACCGGTGCTATCGACGACCGGACCGAGCGAATGGATCGGCGCATACAGAAATTCGACTCCGTCAGTCGCCCAGGCCCCGCGGACTCCGTCGGTCAGGCTTATCGCCCGAGCCCCTTTCCCGAGCAGTGTCTCGAGGAGGTAGCGCTCATTATCAAGCCGATCCTGATCGATACCAGCCTCGTGCATAAGAAGTTCTATGGCCTCATCTTTGTTGAGCATGAGCACGTCGGCACGAGCGACGAGCGAGAGTATCAGCGACGGATCTTCTTTCAGGTTGTGCTGTCCCGGATTGAGGGCGAACTTGGCTCCGGAAGCATCGAGATATTCGGTGATGGAGGCGACATTCTTCTGCCATGCGCCATTGAGGGAGCTCATGAATATCCATTCAGCACCAGCCAGGCGCTTCGCATCGACCACGAGGCGCTCGTTAGCATCGCGGTTGTGGAAAATAATCCGATCACCGGATTTCATAAGTACGACAATGGCCGACAGATCGGTCTTGATACCAACCTCGCGATCAACATATTCCGTCGAGACTGATTCCGACGCGAGCGTATCCATCGCCCAGTCACCAATCGCATCCTGTCCGATATGCGTATAGCAACCGGAGCGAATACCGAGCCGTGCGAGACCGATGGATACATTGGCAGCGACACCGCCGATAGCTTCATAGCGATCAGGGACACGAAATTTCCCGCCGATTTCGAAAGCAGCCTTACTCTTCGAAGTGATATCTTCGGGCGTCTCGAAGACCGTGTATTCATCGCTCGGAAAAAAGATATCTTGAGAACAGGATCCGACGCAGATGACGGTAGGAACAGCAGGTTTCGTGAACCACATAGGCGGCAGTATGAGGATTTAGAGCTCGCTCCAGATCTTGAGGAGACGATTGTATTTCGCGAGACGCTCCCCTCTCGAGAGCGAACCGGTCTTGATGAAGCGGGCGCCAGCACCCACCGCGAGATCAGCGATAAAGTCGTCGCTCGTTTCGCCAGAACGGTGGGAGATAACCGTATTGTGTCCGTTGGCATGGGCGAGCGCCATACAGGCGAGCGTCTCTGAGAGCGTACCGATCTGATTCGGCTTGATGAGGACGCTATTGCAGGATCCGGCAGCCAGCGATTTTTCGAGTCGATGGATATTGGTGACCAAGAGGTCATCACCGATGAGCAGGAGCGGCTTGCCCCAGCTGGCCGGCTCCGGTTCGAGACGGTCTTTCATGATTTTCCATCCATCCCAATCTTCCTCATGCAGACCATCTTCGATAGAAACGATATTGTATTTCTGCATCCATTCCTGATAGAGATCGATCAGCGCATCACGCGTCAGGCGAGTATTCTCCGGCTGCAGCTGGTAGATATCCTGATCGCTCTCGTAGAAGGAGTTGGCAGCGACATCCAGTCCGAGGAAGACCTGCTCACCAGCCGTGTACTCGGCATCGACAATCGACTGATTGATCTTCTCAAGCGCCTGGGCATGCCCTCCGAGATGCGGCGCGAAACCGCCCTCATCGCCGACACCCGTCGAGAAACCATCCTTTTCGAGCAGCTTCTTGAGCGCGTGAAAAATCTCGCTCCCCGCCCGAAGCTGTTCCGGATACGTACTGATACCGCTCGGCACGAGTTTGAATTCCTGCACTGATAATCCAGAATCGCTGTGCTTGCCGCCATTCAGGATATTGAACATCGGAATCGGGAAACGTTCGAGAGCAATTTCGGTTTTCGTCAGATCGGCGATATGCCGATACAGCGGCACTCCGCGACTAATCGCTGATGCCCGGGCAGCTGCGAGCGAGATACCAAGAATAGCGTTGGCACCGACCCGAGACTTGTTTTCGGTCCCATCACAGGCGATCAGAGCGGCGTCTACAGCTGACTGGTCGGTCGATTCGATACCGATGACCACAGCTTTGAGCTCCGTATTCACAAAATTCACCGCTCCCAGGACGCCGAGGCCTCCGTAGCGATGTGGATTGCCATCGCGCAGCTCATGCGCCTCAAAGGTTCCCGTTGAAGCGCCGGAAGGTACAGCGGCGATTGCCGTAGTGCCATCCTCGAGCTCGAGCATGACTTCGACGGTCGGATTGCCACGAGAATCGAGAATCTCACGAGCCTGTACGTCTTTTATGATAGCCATAGGATTTTTGTATTTATTGACGGACGGATATATCGCTTACTGGACTCGGGAATTTTCGAGCGCTGCGATACCCGGCAATTCTGCACCGCTCATATACTCGAGCATCGCACCACCTCCGCTTGAGACAAATCCGATCTTATCCATCACGCCAGATGCTTCGACAGCGGCGAGCGACTCCCCGCCTCCGATGACGACTGAGGCTTCGGTTTCAAGAATAGCGTGCAGGATGGCATCGGTGCCGATATTGTTCGGCTTCTCTTCAAACTTCCCCATTGGACCGTTCCAGACGATAGTCTTTCCCGTCTTAATGATCTTAGAAAAATACGCAATCGTCTGAGCGCCGATATCGAGCCGATCCGGACCATTGAAATCGATCGGGAGCAGCACCTTATCGGAAAACTCAATCTTCTGATCCATGGCTTCATTGGCTATCTTGCCGCCGACCAGGATGCAGTCATAATTCGGTTCAAGTGCCTTGATGAGAGGAAGTTTGGTCTCGATCTTCGCTCCACCGATGATAGCGATAGCTGGGTGTTCCGGAGAAAGCTTCGTCTTATCGAGCCGGTCAATCTCTTCAAGGAGTCGATCTCCAGCGAAGGCCGGCAGAAACTTCGGGATGATAGCAACCGACGCATGATTGCGATGGCAAACGCTGAAGGCCTCATTCACGAATACGTCAAACGGCCGGGCCAGATCTTTGGCTAGCTCGATATCGCCTTCCTCTTCACCTTTCTTAAAACGGACATTCTCGAGCAAGAGGAGCTCACCCGGCTGCTGATCAGCTAGGGCCTGCATGACCATGTCTCCAGTGCAGTCCGGTACGAAGATGATCTTTTTCTTGGTAGCGTTGGCGACGCTCGCAACCAGACGCTCCGTCGAATATGCCGCATCAAAGACACCGGCTTCCGGTCGGCCGAAATGCGTCAAGAGCGCGACTTTGGTCCCTTCCTGCTGACTGAGAAAATTGAGCGTATTCCGAACGACTGTGAAGCGGAAATGTTCCTGGATGTTCCTGACATCATCGAGCTCGACATTGTAATCGACGCGGACCAGCACTTTCTTTCCCTTGAAGTCCCCGAGGCGCATATTCTTCAGCATACCGATATATTCACAATGGATTATGGCTATTGTTTATGAGAGAACAATGAGGAGTATTTATGTACCCATACCGAGTATCGCTATCATGACACCAGTAAGTGCGGTTACGGCAGTAAAGATCCAGGCGCGCATGACGACCTTCGGTTCCGGCCAGCCTTTAGCTTCGAAATGATGATGGAGCGGAGCAGCGAGAAAGACTTTCTTGCCGAAGTAGCGCTTGCTGGTCAGCTGGATTGCCACTGAGAGCGACTCGAATCCGTAGAGCGCAACGATGATGAAGAGCGGGATGACGGAATTTGTAAGAAGCGCAACGACACCGAGCGTCGTGCCGAGCGATATCGCGCCCGTGTCACCCATGAAGAAGCGCGCCGGATAAATGTTGAACCAGAGGAAGGCGAGCAAAGCGCCGGATATCGCAGCGCAGAATGCCGCAAGATCAGCTTTGTTATGGGTGTAAGCGATGAAGGCAAAGGCGACAAAAGCGATGAGAAGAATACCGCCGTTCAGACCGTCGAGTCCATCGGTCTCATTGGAAGAAATAGCGGTATAGAGGATGACGAAGATGAAAAGTGGGATATACCAGAGACCAATCGAGAAATCTCCGACCGCCGGAATATGAATGGAATCCCAGCCGAGTTTTGCGTAGAACCACCAGGATCCGGCGCCAGCAATCAGGAAGAGCCACCAGAAGCGGAACGCAAAGCGCATACCGCCCCCCTTGTTCGAACCGATCTTGCGGACACTGCAATAGTCATCGATCAGACCGAGAATACCGGCGGTAACCAGCACGAACAGTGGAAGCCAGGTCTCGCGGCGACGAAGGAAATCAAGATTGGCGATAAAGCCGATATCGGTCCAATCAGCGATATACGGAAAGACGTATTGAGAAGCAAAAATAAGAATAAGGACGCTCATCCAAACGATGACACCGCCCATAGTCGGCGTGCCGGACTTAGCGGCATGCAGCTTGCTGACGAAGGTCAGCTTGTCCCCCTGCACTCCGGTCTCCTTGATCTTGATGCCGAGCTTGTACCGATAGAGAATATGCGTCCAGAGCGGCGTCAGGATGAAGGCGAGCATGAACGACAGGATACCGGTCGCGAGG
>OFQY01000867.1_pt1 | contig 10356 bp, 12 predicted proteins | sample 1542991 | NCBI WGS metagenome assembly OFQY01 (sample SAMN07774224, study PRJEB24372) | wastewater metagenome | isolation source: Exp Tend VB 10WW | collected 2016-02
GTGTTCTGTGCGGCCATGTGGTGCTCCGGGTGAGTTAGGGATTTCGGAAAAGCGTGGATGCGGCGCGGGGAGCGCGACCCTGTGCAGATGCGCGCGTGGGCTCTCGAGTTCGCGAAGGGGATCGCTGGCTACGGTGGCGCGGGGCGCGAGATCGGCTACGCATCGACGCGGCAGTTCAAGGCGATGCAAGCGCTGTTGCGCGAGCTGCCGAAGATCATCGCGCTCGCTCCGAAGAGCAAGCGACGCAAGATGGTGCGCGTGCTTGAATCGGGCGATGGTTGCAGTGTTCAGCAAGTTCTCCCGATCTTTCGTGCGCAGGCTGACGTGGGGAACGCGGTCGTCACGGTGACGGTGGAGCAAAAGAAACCGGAGGCTGCGTGATGCCGCTGTCGCCGGACGATCCGATTCTGCGCGCCCGTCGCGAGCTGCAGAACATTCAGGACATGCACCAGGAAGCGATGGCGCTCGTGCTGGAAATCCTCAGCGCCGTGTCGCCTGCGTACGCACTCGAAGAGAGCACGAAGACACGCAGAGCGAGGGCCCGTGCGCGGCTGCTGGAGCTCGCGGACTTGCTGCCGACGATGCATCGCATGTTGAGCGGGACACTCACGATTCTGTACGCCGCCGAGCGCAAGCACGAAGGCTCTCCCGCCCGCATCCCGCCGAAGCTCTAGCTACTCCTCGAACCCCGTCACGTAGAGCGTGAGGTCCGTGGCGGTGTTCTTGCGGTACTCGATCGTGAGCGCCGAATCCGTCTCAATCTCGAAGTCGAAGTGCGCCATCCCTGGCGTCGCGAGAAGCGCGGGAATCTCCTGCGCGTCGAGAGTGTCACCGTTCGTGCGGACTTGCGCGAAGGTCCCGATCGCGCCGTTCACCATCGCGCGGAGCTGCGCGATTCGCGCGTGCGGAGGGATGACGGAAACGGCGCTCGCGTTGCGCAGGATCACGTCTGTGTAGCTCGCGTCGGTGCCCGCAGAGAGGCACTGCAGATCCGTGCGTGTGCCTGCGAGCTTGCTCCAGCGGTAGAGATACTTCCCACTGCGCGTCGTGCGAAACGGGATGACGTTCGACGATCCGTCTGTGCGAAAGCACCCGATGTACGTACGCAGATTGTCGGTGCTTTTCTGCGTCAGATCCGCGCTCGGTGTCGTTGTGTTGTATTCGTACGCGACCGTGACGCTCGGATACGACGCGCTGTTGTACGCATAGACGTAGTACCAAGTGTTCGCTGCGAGCCCCGCGAGCACGACAGTGGACCCCGCACTCGGACCGCCGGTGATCGCAGTAGCAGGCACCGAGCCCATCACCACGCCGCCGTGGTAACCGATGACAAGGTTCGTCGTCCCCGTCGAAGAAAGCACGGGGCGGTAGCCGAAGAACGCGCCCGTGGCTTGCGAGGCTCCTACCACGCGATCTTGAAATGCGTTGAGGTCCGCAGAGAGCACCTGCGAGGCGGGGACGTACGTGTAAATCCGAATCACTTGTTAGCCTCCGAGAAGCGTTCGATCAGTGAGTGAGAGCGAGTCGTCGGTGAGGAAAACCCCGCCGGTTCCGAGGGTGCCGACGCTGCACTTCGTGTGCGATGGCTTCAACTGGTCGATGATCGCTTGGAGCGGTGATTGCCAGAGATTGAACGCACTCGTGCTCACCGCAACAGCCCACTCGAACGCCTTGCGCTCGTCCGATGCTGCCGCCGCCACCGTCGCCGCTGTGGTCGCGATGCTTGCGGCGCTGTCGAACACTTGCGCCGCAGCGAGTACGCGACCGCGTGTGTTTCCGCCCGTCGCGCGTCGCTTCGCGGTGAGCGCGTTCTGCCGGTCTGCGTCGCTGCTGCCCGGTGAGATCGGTGTTCCCGTACGCGATTCCCACTCCGCGAGGAGCTGCGTTGCGAGCGTGACGAAGTTCTCTCGCCCCGCGTCGTCGAGCGCTTCCCACGCGTCGCCGAGTGCCTGTCCGAGCACGCGTGCATCCTCCGCGAGCAGGGAGCCATCGGCTGCGGTAAATCCCAGCAGCGAGAGCAGTTCGCGCGCGAAGAGATTGAACGTCTCTTCACCCGTGGGTAATTGCTGGGCGAAAATCATGGCGAGAGTGTCAGTGTGTCGAGGGTGACGATCTGCTCAGCCGCGGGCGTGCGGTATTCGGGATCCGGTGAGCCCGTGAGCGTGACGACGACGCTCGCAATGCCTGCGATGCCTGCCATCGCGCTCGAGCCCGGCACGCCCATCACCACCGCGGTGACCGAGCTCTTGTAGAGCGTGCTCGGGTAGCTCGTACCGCCATCCGCAGGCCAGCGCTCAGACGGTGCTGTCCCTGCGCCAGGTCCGAGCGCATCGATGAGCGCGAGCACTGCATCGCGGATCGTGTGTGCGTTCGTCGTGGAATTTAGGCCGCTCCCGTACTGCGGAAGCGGACGAATCGTTGCGCCGGACGAGGGCTCTGCGCCTGTGTCGAGCGCCGCATTCAGGGTCAAGTCGGGCCAGGAGCCCGAGACCCACTGACGATACGCGAAGCCGCCGCGGACAGCGGTGCTAGGAATCGCGAGCCAATCGCCTACCGCAAGCGTTCCGGGCTGCACTCCTGTTGCCTTGAGCGTCGTGCCGGTCGACCCCGAGGTGAGCGTGAAGGTGCCGGTGAAACTCCACGCGTAGCCGAGGCTCGTGTTGAGCGTCAACGCGAGCGCGAGCGCCTGCGGGAGCGCTGTGGCTGTGACGATGTTGATGTCGGCCGGATCCATCGACGCGCTCGCCTTGCCGCCCTCGGTCGCGTGCGTGCCGGTGCCCTTGATGTACGCAGCAAGGTCCGCGAGCGTGCCTTCGGTGCCGTCTGCGCCCGTCGCAATAAACCTGTACGCAGAGCTCGCGGGCTCACCCGCTGCGGTCTCCGTCGTCGGTGGTGCACCGAGCACGCAGAGCGTGACCGCGCCGAGGATTCCGTCACCGAGCGTGTCGTGTCGCAGCGGGTACACAAACGCGCTCTCGATGCCGTCTTGCGACGTCGCCCAGTCCACCCAATCCGCACGATTGCCGCCGCCGGGACGCTCTCTCCACCACGCGAGCACACGCACCGCGAGCGCTGCGTCGGTCTCATCGTCGACAGCGATCACAACCTGTGTGAGCACTGTGCCTGTCGAATTGATCCCGCTCGGTGCCGAGCTCCAGGTGAGCACGGTACCCGTCGCCTTGTTCGTGCTTGTACCGGTGCTCTGCGCTTGCACCGTCGCTGTGCCGACGCCGGCCGAGATCGTACCGCCCGCAGTGGGCAGGTAGACCGTCCCGTCCGCCGCTGTGAGCTTGTCGCTCGTGGTCCACGTCGAGCCGTTCGTGCCCGTGAGCGATACCGTGAGCGTCGCTGCGGTCGCGCTCTTGCGCGAGAGGCCGATCACGTCGGCGTGGCGCTCCAAGAACGTGGTCGAGCAAGTATCGGGGAAGAGCTCTTTCGTGAGCTGTAGCGCTTTCGCTTCGAGCCCTTCGGTCACGAACGCCACCGCGTCGGCCCACGCCCACGCGTCGGAGTCCTCTGCGGTGTCGAGGTCGTAGCCGAGCGCGAGGTAGCGCGAGCGCCAGTCTGCGAGGATTGCAGCGCGAATCGTCTGGTGAGTGCGTACTGCGAACGTCACGCGCGTGGTCTCCCGGTGAGCTTGTAGACCGTGCCTTTGGGGTCACGGAACGAGACCTTGAACAAGAATGCTTGCGCTCCCGCCGAGGGAATCGCGTCCGTCTCGACGACGAGGTCAACGAGCACGCCGCGGTCGACGAAGCGCTTGAGCGCACCTGTGATCGCTTGCCGCGCTGCGATGGGAGCGTTCGTTCGAGCGTTGTCGACAGGGCTCCAGTCGACGCCGTAGCCCGGGTCACGAGCCGCTTGCCCACGCTGCACGCGCAGACAGCGCAGCACGCGCTCTGCGAGCGGAGCACCGAGCGCCCAGGAGCGCCGTGCGGCGTCGAAGACCGCATCGCCCGTCAGCGGGTCCATCTGCCGCGAGAACGCGTAGGGCGTGCGCCCGTCAGCGCCCGTGCCGTACGCGTCGAGGGACGCGCCTGGAGAGCCTGCAGAGGAGCCCGTAGCGCCCGAGGCGACGAGCCAGGTGTAAGTCGTGGGCATCAGGCCGCCTCGTCGCCGCTTGTGTCGATTGCGTAGGGAGTGAGCGTGATCTGCGAGCCTCGTGGCCAGCCGCCGTCACGCACGATGTCGTAGTGGTATCCGTTCGTGATCGAGGACCGAGCGCTGCTGGTCGCGTACGGGTAGAGAAACGCGGTGCCGTTGTGCACGACCTCCGTCACGCCGCTCGAGAGGGTGAGCGCGAGAATGATGCGGCGAAACGTACCCGAGCCGTCCGCGTCGGTGATGTCACAGCCCACCGCTTGCGTCGCGCTGATCGTGCTGTTCGCGGTCGGTGTGACGTTCGAGACCGCGGGCGCGTTGTTCGCTACGGCGATCGAGGGCGCGCCGCGCAGCAGGATTTCGCTTGCGAGTTCTTCGTTCGAGATGAGCACCGTTGGCATTTAGGTCGGCACCGTGTTGTCCCAGAACTTCAGGATCATCGAGCCGACCTGGATGCGGTCGCCCGTCGTCGCTTTGCTGTAGACGTTGCGGTTACCGTTGTCGGCGCTCGGCCATTCGAGCCAGGAATTCTCCCCGTAATCCCCGCTCCCGGCGTTTGCGTGCACGATGGGGCGACCACGCGTCTTCGTGGGATCCTCGGTCTCACCGCCCGCGCCGAAGGGATAGATGATGCTCGTCCCATTTTGGATCATGCACATCGGGGCGTCGTCCCACCCGGCTCCGCTCAACCCGTATCGCTCGTAATGCCACCAAACAGCGTTTGACCCTTCGGTCGCGAGCTCTGTGTGCGCGTACGAAAGACCCGCGCCGTACACGTAGGGATCGCCAGGAGGGGTGTCCGAGTCGGTGAGCGGGACCATGCCGACGAAGCCGGAGTGCACGTGCGTTCCGTTGTCGTAGGCGAAGGCGAAGAATCCAAACGGCGTGGCAGTTTCCACGACCATCTGCATGGTTGCGTTGGCACCGGTGACAAGGTTTCCGTCGAAGATGACCTTCTCCGTCGTCGCTGTCGGGCGAATGTTCGCTGCCGGTGATCCGCCCGTAAAGGCGCTGCCCACAGAGACGACGATGCGCCCCGACACGTCGGAGCCCGAGCCGCGCTGGAAGACAATCTCGTGCAAAACGCCGTTGATTGTCTTCGTCAGCCGCACCCACGCATCGTCATTGCCGAGCCCGCCCGCGCCGGTCGCACCGCTCGCGACAGGGCCCGCAGCCGCGTTGGAGAACGTGCTGTTGTCGCCGCTTCCGCTCTGCGTCCACGCTTGCAGCGAGATCAGGCGCGAGATGATTTCCCACGCGTATTCCGCGTAGCTGATCGTCGGGAGCGAGATGTTTGTCTGGTAGCTCTTGCTCACGCTTTCACCTTCGCCGCGCCTGTAGAGGCTTCTGCTGTGATCGCTGTGCCGGTAGCCGCGAGCGTGGGCGGCGCGCCGATGTTCGGGATCGCGACCCAGCCGCCGAAGCCTGCGCCGGGAGGGAGCCAGTAGAGATCGCGGTCAGCGCCGACGGTGACCAGACGCCCACACGCCACGTCGTCACCGACGCGAACAACCGGCTGGTCTGCGTAGTCCGCCGCGTCAGGAGCGAGACGGACCTCGCCCGAGACGTTTACGCGCAGTTCGATGTTCACCGGCCCGAGACGCAGACAGACCTTCGGAGCACCGACCGCGTACACGCGCGTTTCGCCGCTATCGACCGCTGGATCTTGCGCGATCTGCTTGTTCCACAGCGCGAGCACATGTACGTCGTCGCCGTCGCGCCACCCGATCGCGCGGAGCGATCGAGCGACGACAGCGCGTGCGAAGAGCCCCAGCGGCTGCACATGCACGGCGTCGTCGACAGGCTCGGAGCCCTCGTTGTCGCCGTCCATGCCCACGCCGCGGAGCTGCAGGTGTGCGCGGTCGGCCGCGCTGGAGATGGCTGCTCCAACGACGCGAAAGAAGCCGAGGGTGCTCATGTGCTTTCGGGGAACACTTCAATCGCGCCCACAGGCACGAGCCGTAGTTGCGTGAGCTGGTCGCGCGTTCGCGACTGGTGAAAATGCACGCGCGTGATGAGGTAGTTCGCGTCGACGGGAGGGTCCTCGACCTCGTCACGCACGCGGGCGATCGAGTTCACCGCGTAGGTTTTCCCGCCCTGCCCGAAGCCCTGCACCGTGAGCTCGAAGGCTTCCAGGTTGCCGTTCGCTTCCGCGATGACCTTCTGGCACTCCTTCTCGACCTCGTCGCCGCTGCGTGCTCGCTCGCCCTGGATGTAGCGCGGTTTCGGCAGCAATCCGAGCGGGCGCGTGGGCTTCACTTTCGGATGGCTGCGCAGGAATTGGTTGACCACCGCGCGCCGGTCCGAGTTGTCGCCGTCGCTGTTGAGGCGCGTGCGAGAGAACCCGGTCACGATCGTGGGCACGTTCGCGCTGGAGAGGTCGTAGTCGCTCTCTAGGATATTTCCTCGCCAGGTGCCGTCGTCGTTGAGCAAGCGCGCGAAGGTGTAGTGCGGTCCTGCCTCGGGAACGCTCTCGTTCGGCACGTCGACCACAGGCCCCACGCTGTCGCGTCCTGCGCCCGCGTTTGCGAACGAAGGTGCACACCAGAGCAGGTAGCCCTGACGACGGCACAGCTTCTCCGCGACTTGCCAGATGCGCTCGCCGGGCTGGATTTTCAGCGACGTGGGCGTGCTGCGCGTCGCGCGGCGATTGCTCGAACGACCGCGACGAGGGCTCGACTGGATCTCTCGCGCGCCTTCACCCGAGAGAATCTCAGGACGAAGGCCCACGTCGTCGAAGAGCCGCTCGAGCGCGGCCTGCAAACTCATCCCGCGAAGCTGAATCGTCGGGTCTGCGTCCCAGTCGATCGCTCGCGCAGCGACGTCTCTGCCGCCGATGGTGAGCGATACGCCATCGCGGGACACACGCGTCTTGCGCGTCTCGATGCGCCCCCGAAGCTGGCAAGCCCCGTCAATATCCAGGCGGATCGATTCCTCAAGCAAGCACTTGCGCTGGACTTGCTTCCATGCACTGTTCGGGTTCGCGCGCCCGTCGCTGTAGGGGATCGTCAGCGTCCAGGGGCTGCCGGGCGAGAGCATGTCCACCGTCACATCGACCTCGGGCCAGCCGACGAGCGGCGTGCCGTCGTTGAGCGTGAGAACGATTTGATGCGTGCTCACGATGCCTCGGGGAGCACGAGCACCGTGCCTGCGGGCACGAACATCTCGTCGGGCACGCGGTTCGCCTTGCGCAGTTCGACCGTGCGCGCTGCGGAGCCGTACACAGTCGCGGCGATGCGCTGCAAGCTCATCGTGACGGGCACCGTGTAGACGCGAGGCGTGGCGCGAGGCGTGAGGTACGCGCTCGCGTACTCCCACGAGCGCGCGAGCACATTGCGCAGAGCAGCGCGTGCGTCGTGCGCTTCGATCGCAGAGAGCGCTTCGCTGTCGAGCGCTGTTTGCGCTGCGTTCTGGATCACACCGAGCGCTGCGTAGGCTTCGTCCGCGCTGCGGTCTTCGTCTTCGAGGTACGCGAGCTGCGTCTCTACGGTGTCCGAGAGCGAGTCGATGCCCGTCTCGTCGTCGAAGGCTTCGATCGCATCATCTGCGGCTGTCGCTGCGTCGGAAAGCGCGGTGCCGGGCTCGGGCTCGAAGTTCGCAAACGACCGATACGCGCTCGCGTTCGTTTCGACGAATTCGACATCGAGCACGATGCCCTGCTGCACCGCTGGATCAAACGAGCGCTTCCACGTTGCGACCTGCACGCGCACTTCGCCGTAGTACGGGTGCGTGAGCGCGCCTTGCGGCGTGCTTCGGAACAGTTCGTCGAGCTCGTCATGCAGCCTGGGGAACAGGTCGTCAGGCCAGCCCTGAATGCTCGTGAGCAGAGCGATCTTGCACGAGATCTTCAGCGGCTCGCGCCCGGTGTGCTGCACGTCCGCGCCATTCACCCGCCACGCTTTGTGCTCGACGAAAGCATGGGCGTTCGTGTCCTGGAATTCGAGGCACGGAAACTCCCGCCCCTCGTACGCGGCGCGGACGATCTGTGATCGGAGGGTGCTCATCGATTCGCGCGAGACTCAGGAGCAGGGCTATTTGCACCCGTCGCAGCGACGGCGGCAGCGTGCACTTGCTGCTGCGGATTCAGGCTCGCGCTGCGCAGTGCGGTACCGAGGTTCGCGGGCAGACCTCGAAGCTCTTGGAGCAGGTCGCTCCACGTCGAGCCTTGAAAGATCGAGCGCTGTTGATCTTGCTCAGAGCCGTTGGAGTTGCGTCCGATGTTGCCGCCTTCGACATACTGGTTGAGTACGTCGCCAGCGGCAGCGCCCGCAGCGCCAGCGGCAAGAACAGCCGCAACGCTCGCGGCTGCGGCAGCGCCGCCAGCGGCCCCTACGCCTGCGAGTCCGCCCGCTGCGGACGATGCTGCAGCGCCAGCGCCGAGGGCGCTTCCCGCGGCCGGGAGAAGCCCCGCAGCGCCAGCGCCGAGTGCGGTCGAGAGCATCGGGTTCGATGCCTGGAACCCTGCGAGAGCGTTCGAGAGCCGGACGAGCGCGCTCGTGTTGTCGGCAAGCGCTGCGGTTCGAGCGGTCTCCTCGCGGTTGAGTTGCGATTGCGCGTCGTTCGCGAAGATCGCGCCGCCCTCGCGCACGCGTTGCTCCGAGAGCGCCACGTCGGGCGAGAGCAGGCTCATCACTCGGTCCGCGCCGCTCTGCCCGTTTGCGTTCGTCGCTGCGAGCGCGCCGAGCAGGCCGCGCTGATTGAGCAGCAGCGACATCGGGTTACCAGCGCCCGAGCCTGCGAGCATGTTTGTGATCGCAGTCGCATTGCCGCCCGTCGCGCGGCTCATCGCAGCGACGAACGACAGCGGATTTTGCATGTCCGCACGCAAGCGCTGGTGGTTGCCTCGCCGCGTGGGGTCGCGTTCGTAGAGCGTCGACTCGAGCTGTGCGAGCCGTGCGCGCTGCGCCGGGTCCGCGCTGCCATCGCGCGTCGTGCGGATATTGTCGAGGATCTTGTCTTGTCTGCTCGAAGAGCGAAGCGACTCCTGCAGGTTCGACAGCGCGACGCCGGAGTTGCGGACCGAGAAGCCGGTGCCGCGGAACACTTGCAGCTCGGCGACCTGTTCGCGGTACGCCTGCAGTGCCGCAGCGCTTCGCTGCTCGTTCGTCGCTCGTGGCCCGAGCGCGCTGGACGCATCGCTCATGCGCCGCATGATCGGGCCCATCGCTTCGCGCGTGAGAGATCCCGCCTCGACCGCGCCTCGCTGCGAAGCGCCCGCGGTGTAGAGCATCGCTTGCCGCTGCGTGCGCTCGTCGAAGCCCGCTTGCGCGAGCATGCCCTGCAGTCGTGCGAATTGCGCCGGATCGTTGCCCGTGTCGCGCCCGAGGCGCGCCGTCTCGAGCACGCGTCCGAACGCGGAGGCACGGTCTGCCTCCGTGTTGCCTTGGAGCGAGGAGAATTCCGTTTGCGCGGCGTTTGCCGTCTCGAGAAGCTCTGTCACCGACATGCCGCTGCCCGCTGCGAACGCAGTGGCTTGTCGCATGCGAGCTTGGATCTCTGCTGGCGTTCGCGCTCCTGCTTGGAAGAAAGCGAGCCCTGCGGTTCGCTCAGCCGCGGCCCTTCGCGTGCGCGCGTCTTGAATCTGCCCGTGGAGCGTTGAGCCCACGCCCATCGCTCCAGACACAGCGTTGCTGCCGCGCTGGCTCCACGCGTTCGAGCGCCGCCTCTGCTCTTGCTGCTGCACGCGCGTGACTTGTTGTTCGGCTGCTCGCGCTGCGGAGACGTACTCCGAGAGTGAGCGAATGCGTGCGCGCTGCGAGGCTGTGCCCGCGGCGGTGCGCTTGCGATCCTCAGAGAGCACGGCAGCGGTGATCTGTTGCTCTGCGGTGCGTGCTGCTTGAGCCTCGCGCTGCCTCGCTTGTGTGCGCTTCGCGTTCTCCGCGAGCACCGCACGCGTCGCTGCTTGCTCTGCCGACGCCGAGCGCTGCGCCGCTTGCTGACTCTGCCCTTGCACCGCGCGCTGCCCCTCGCGCGTCGCGTTCAACGTGCGCTGGATTTCACGCTGCACAGACGCAGCGTTCGCCGTGCGAAAGTTGAAGGTGACGTTGGGCATGGGTGGTGGTTAGCGGCGACGCGTTGCGAGCGTGAGCAAGGTCTCGGTGAGCTTGTCGATGCCGTCTTCGTTGCCGAAGACTTCGCGCTCGGCTAGCTCTGCGGCGAGGTATCCGAAGAGTCGCGCATCGTCGGCGGCGGCAATGCTTCGACCAGTGAGAGCACGGTGTTTCTCAGCGTATCGGAATCGGAGCACATCACCCA
>OFQY01000868.1_pt1 | contig 10355 bp, 10 predicted proteins | sample 1542991 | NCBI WGS metagenome assembly OFQY01 (sample SAMN07774224, study PRJEB24372) | wastewater metagenome | isolation source: Exp Tend VB 10WW | collected 2016-02
CTAGAGCATAGCGGGGGTCACGAGTCATAGCCATCTTACACCAAGGGCATTTGGTGGGCTGTGGCTCAGGGTGTTTACAGGGTGGGAGTCTCATAGCTTAGAATGCAGTCTCTGACAATGTGATAGTTATATTACCAAACATACCACCTATGTTTACACAGTTAGGTACTATCAGGTCTTCTGGTATTAAATCAGTCTTAGAGCATAGCAGTGGTGGACCACAATCTACTTCTCCACCACTAAACCCTGTGAGTAAGTTTATACAATCTCCACCTATATTTACTGTCCAAATACCTGCACTACAATATACCTCTATGGTATCAAAGTCTTTACCAGAACACCCTAGAAGATCCGCCCCAGATGCTCTCCAGGCTGGAGTTGGTAGGGCTGAGTATGTCAGTTCTCTCCATGTACTACTTAGACACTCTAGACCATTAGTACCATCAGTGAATTTCAACCATAGTATTGAGCTAGTATCTTCTGGGCAGCAAGCAGTAGCTATTCTAATACAATCAGCTTCACACTCAGCTTCACTCTCATAGGGACCACCAGTAGCTCCTTCAGGGGCAGTTAGACTCTGCACACAAGTATCAGCTACACACCACCACCATAGGAAGTCTTCACAGTCTACTGGAGTCTCAGTGACTGTAGATGTGATATTCTCCTCACAACAATCAGCTAACTTTATTGCCCCAGTTATATTAAATGATAGCTCTACAGGGTCACAACTAAGAGTACTACCTGAGCGGCGTATACTGTGGGTTACATCATCACATACTATGACTATAAACCACACTCCACCCTGGCAGTAAACATTGAATGACAGAGTGTGATCCCCACATATTATATCATCTGATACCCAGTTACTTGGTAGTACAAAGTTGAGAGGGATGCTAGGAAGAGTAGTACAGCACCCAGTAATACACATATAGAGACGGCATGGCAGTAGGTTAGTACAGCAGCTAACCAGGATACTACCCACATCACAATCATCTGCTGTACCTGTCCCTGTTCCAGTAGGAAGACTGCTAGTGCCTGTAGCTGTACAAGGTGCTACTGCTTCACAATCAGGTTTAGTATCGAACGGTCCTATAGCACCAGGTGGTACAGTTATGAATTGTCTGCAAGTATCGTTATAGCAATACCAAGGAACCCAGGTACAAGTACATAGGTCAAACCACCCACAGTAATACCCATCAATACAGATGTACTCATATCGGTTTACAACATGCGTAGTAGTGTTGAAGTAGTTATATACTGTATTCTCTATAGCATTGGTGATGTTAGTGATGTCAATATCTACAATATTGATATTGATTACACTAGCCTTCTGGTAAGTAAATTCATAGTACCATGTACCACTGACTAGGTATACCCATACCTGAACTCTAGTATCTGGGTCTATATCAATAACCCCATTAAACTCGTAGGCAGTCACAACCCTGGGGTTGTCAGAGGCTTCCTCAGCTACTATATAGTCAGGACCACTACCACTGACTATGTAGCCTGTAAAGTGGTCTAGTTCAAAGTCACATAGCCAATCATCCCCATTGGCCCATATCTCTACATAAGCACCTATAGGGATATTGGCATATTGATTACGCTCATAGAGGTTGAAAATACCACTGAGGCCCCCACTCTTGACCTTGAAGCTAGCCCCAGGTACAGTAGGAAACACGCCACCAGTAGTAGTGATTTGTTCTGCTTCAACCCATGAATGGGCATAGTTTTGTCTATCAGTAACCTTGGCCCATATCTTATCTGATACATTAGGTTCTGTACCAGTGCCAGTCCCTGTACCAGTCCCTGTATCACAACCAGTAGTAGTCTCAAAGTAGTTACCAGAAGCCCACCACCTTCCAGCCTTATCTCTAATTACAAGTATCCAGGAACATCCTGGGACTGGATTGTGTGATAGATTGAATACTACCTTGGTAGTCTCATAAGGTACTAGTCTCTCATCACTACTCAAATCAGTGAGATAGTAGATATCACAGGTAGCCTTACCTGGGTAAGTAGCTAGTAGTCCAGGGATACCACTGTCAGGAACTAGAGCTACATACACATCTGGAGAGAACCTGATCTGCTGACCCTGCTGATAACGAGACTGAGAGTTGACAGTCCTTCTCCGGCTGTCATCTAACAGCTTCTGTAGTAGGCCAAGTTCTGCTTCTGTCAGTGTATAGGAAGTAGGCATGGTGGTTACTTAGGTAGGACAGTGACAGAATATCGAATGGACTTTACAGGAGATTTAACCCAGATAGAAGTACCAGAACTCGGACACCCCTCGAATACGTCTCTGGGAGAAAGTAGTAGGTGTGGCCTATCCACTAGTGGTTTACCATCCCTCACCACAAGACTAATCTCTATCACATCCTTATCATCCAGGTTCCTGATAATTACCATAGATGGGTCACTAACCCACCCATAGTCAACTCTAACCCATTCACTACCTAGAGTAGTTTCCCTATGATAAGGCTGCTCGTTAGATACTGTAGGTCTAGATTCCCTGACCATAGTAGCTGCAAAGGGGGTAGATTGGTCAGGAGTTTCATAGTATGTACTGACTGCTCGGGTAATCCTTCCCATAAGACTCTTTAGTTAGAGTGTGGTTGGTAGAGACAGGAGTAAGAAGTTGGTAGCAGGGAACTTGTAAATCTTAATAGTCCCTATACCTGTGGTAGTACCATTCACAGTAGCTTTGGCTGGTAGACCATTACCATTGAGAATACCATGGGTCAGGTTATCCTTACGGTCAGGGAACACTGTGAAGTGAGTGGGCTTAGTGGGGTCAGGGTCTACCCCATCAATTTGGTCCAATACCCATACGTTGGAGTTGACGTTCTCCCAGTGTCCATTGAGGACCATAGAGGCTTTATCTAGTAGGGTTCTCTCAAACCCATTGTAGTCTATATCAAACTCTAGAGTCCTAGTGTAGTATACTTGGCATCCAGTATAGTCAGGACAGTTATCAGTTCCAGTGCCAGTCCCTGTAGAGCCTGTGTTATCTGCGTTTCCATAGTACCTTTTAGTCCAGCTAACGTCAGTCAACATAATGGTTCTATTAGGGAATCCCCATAGAGTGGCATCGTTGACTGTATCAATCATTTGAGCTAGTAGGTCTAGCTCTAGGTTAATTACATTCTGCTCTACAATTACCTTCTGCCTATTCTTGGGGAACTCTACTGTAGGACCACTGATTGGCTCATAGGCAGAGTTTCGTATCTGAATGTCTCCACCTGTAAAAGCATCACCTATAGTTCCATCCTCATAGAACTCCAGGGAGTCACAGGTAGTAGCTTCTTCATTGTACTTGACAAACCTACCACTGACCTTATCAGCTATACACAGTGGGTTAGTAGTTTCCTCCCCTTCACATCTACCAGACTTAGGGGGTTTGTTAGAGTAGATACACTCTACAGCATACCACTCTGCCCCATCCCCTTCCTTCTCCTCATGGATAGATACCTGGGTCTGTGAACGTCTGGTAGCCCACTGGTCAGTAGCATCATTACTGAAATTCCAGGAGCTACCAATAGGGTAGACAGCAGCTACAGCCCTTAGTGCTGATAATGGCCCCTCTGAGGATCTATCCCCCTGTACTAGAAACTTGACTACATACTCTCGGTAGTTCTCTTCATCTACCGAGAGTTGCATTGTCCTGGGACCGCCACGTAGTGTAGCTGCCATTACAATTCTCCTGGGCTAGTGGCACCTTAGCTCAGCCCACCACCTATCTTGAGCTTGTTATTCTTATTGGACAGTTTCAGTTCCCGTAGTATCTCTTCCAGAAGCCCTGGAACCCTCTCATCCCTGGTAACTAGCTTGTTTCCTATCTCTTTAACATCAGGGGTGTTAGGTATACCCTGACTGTTAGGAGTAGTAGTTACCTGTACTGGTATAGGTCTAATAGGTCTATCAGGGGACTTAGATAGACTATCCTTCAAAAACTCCTCTATACCCTTGAGAGGGTTACCTATGCTGGGCATTGTGGGGGAGAATTTAGCTAGCCCAGGCTTTACCTCTACTTCTGGTACATGGGGAATATCTAGTGGAGGGAACTGGATGTCATGAGGCATGAACGGTGTATGGTCTATCCTTGGTGGCCTGGGGGTAATAGGAGGATTGGGGTTGAACGGTCTGAAGTCTGGTTCGCTACCTGGGCCAAACCCAGGAGGAGGAAGTAGAGGACGTATAGGTTTATCCTTGGGTAGCTTATCATCCATAGGTAGGAATCTACCACCAAAGATTTTCTTCCTGTACTCCTGTAGCTCTATCATCCCCTTGACTGAGTCTGCTAGAACCCCCTCCCATCGGTCAGGAACCTGGAACTTGTCCATCTCCTTACCAATACCCATCCCTAGAGCCTTACCGATCTTCTTACCCAGATCCTCTATAGCATCCTCATCTATGTTAGGTAGTAGATCTTCCCCAGGTGGTAGGTCAATGGGGTGTTTGAGAGCTAGAGGCTTGTTGAACCTCTTTAGCTTCTCTTCTAGGAACTTGTCAAAGTCAGTATCTAGACCCTTAAGTTGTTCCTGGATCATCTTGAGCATTTCAGCTTCAAGTGGTGTTTCCCCTCTCTTGGGTAGATCTAGCTTGGGCAGCTGTATGTCTAACTTCTTGGGCACTATAGACCCAAATGCCATCTCTAAGGCTTGGCGTAGTTCCTTACCTGAGAATCCCTTGGCTATTAACTCTGGTACTAGGTTAGGGATGTTGGCCAGTAAGTTGATAGAGTTGATGGTGAATTGCTTGATGTAGTCGAATACTGCATTGAAGGTAGCTATGGCGTATTCTTTGAAGTAGTTAATTAGGTGAGGTATGGTAGTGCCAAATAAGTGTTTGAAGTTCTCCCCTAGGCGTACTGCCCCCAGACCTACTACCATGAACACTAGGTCAGCCACCTTACCAAAGTTCACTATGGCAAACTCTACCTTTGCTATAGCTGTGATAACTACCGTCTGTATATTAGCCCAGGATGCTCCTGTCAGACGTTCAATACTCCTCATCACACTACTGACAGCACTGTAGAGAGTTCTGAATAACCATATACTATCCCTGATGAATTTAATGGTATTCTTAAGAGTTATCAGTAATGCCCCACCTACTACCTTGATGAGTACTGCTGCTAGATCAAACAGTGCTGCTCTTAGAGGAGTAGTCCATTCCCAGATGTCTTTTACATCCTGACCTATCTCTTTCCACAGCTTCTCTAGCTCTACCTGAATGTCAGCTATGATAGGGTACAGTTCTTTCCATATAGCTGCTGATACATCCATTATGGCATCTATAACAGGTTGGATTTCGCCCGCTAGTTGTCTGGTTACCTTAACTAACCCTGCCCATACCTTAGCACCAACAGTCTGTAGGTACTGCCATGCCTTGGATACTAGCCCGGTTTCCTTCTCTAGGTACATTAACCCAGATGCTAGTAGTGCTATGACTGCCATAGGTATCAGGACTGAAGCCCCTATAGTACTGAACATGAACACTACTGTAGCTATGACAGTAGCTAGTATCAGCATCCCAGCAGTGATAGCTGCTGTGTAGACGATGAGTCGTTGAGTGGATGGGGATAGGGACTTGAATTGCTGGGTTAGCTGCTTGATACCTTGTGCCAGGTACATAACTGCTGGGGCCAGGATCTCCCCGACCCTTATAGCCATCACTATCACATTGTTAGCTGCTATCTTGATCTGACTAGAGAAAGACTGTAGTTGCTTGTTTGCTACGTTGTCAGTTTCCTTACCAGCAGCTTTAACATCATTTCGTAGCTTCTTCATCACCTCGGCCATACCTAGTAGTGGTAGTATGGCTCCCTGGCTTCTAGCCTTGATACCCAGGAACCCTAGGGCTACTGTTCTACTCTCAGTGCTGAGTGGTCCTAGTACCTCACTAAGATTTTGTACTATGTCTACAGTATCTCTCATTACCCCATTCTGATCAAATATCTCTACCCCCAGCTGTTTGAACTCCTTACTATGGTCAACAGCAGCCTGAGTAATGAGTCGTAGCATTCTAGCGAACATAGAACCAGCATGTTCCCCTAGAACGTTCTGCTTGGCATATGCTCCTAGTACTGCTAGACCATCTTCTAGAGAAATACCATACTGCCTCATGGCAGCAGCAGCCTCATTGGTTAAGGCTTTAGAGAAGTCCTTGGTAGTACCTATTGCTTCGTTGTTGAGTTTGACCAGTGCATCCCCTACCCTAACCATACTCCTTAGATTCTTGACTGGGTCTTCAGAGTCTAGCCCTAGGGCGTTCACTGCACCAGATAGGAACTTGACAGACTCTCCAGTCTCCATTAAAGATGCTGTAGCAAACTTAGCTACTGCTGGCATCTGCTTGATAGCCTGATTTATATCTACGCCTGTAGAGAGTAGGTCATAGAATGCCTTGGCCAGTTCTATCGGACCCTGTACAGACTTGGTAGATAGCTCCAGGGCTGTATCCCTCATCTTTGCTACCTGTTCTTCAGTAGCATTGGTGATAGCAGCAGCCTTGGTTATGGCATCATCGAAGTTAGCAAACTGCTTAACAGCGGTAGCCCCTATAGCTACTAAAGGGGCTGCCACCATCAAGCTAAGTCGCTGTAGACTCTGAGTTACAGCCTGTGAGAATGTTAAGGTAGCTCTCTGAGCCTGATTCAACATCCTCATATAAGATGTACTGTCACCCACCATCCTAACAATCAGAGTCTCTAGTTCAGTAGTGGTCATAACAGCTACCTATTAGATGATGGTGAGCTAGTACCTAGTGGGTGTTGTACAGCAGACTTAGGTGGTACATCTCCAGTTTTGATTACTGGACGTTTAACCCCTTCGATGGGCTTACCATCTGGACCTAGACGTAGTATCCCAAACCATATACCCTTACTCCTACGGGTAGCCTCTTCAGGATCAATGGGTCCTTTAACCTTGTCCCCAAACTTGAGGATACAGTTCTGGAGCTTTATCTGGTTAGGATTCTTGGCTAATAGACGACGTACCTCACAGGTTAGTTGCATGGTATAGAAATCAGAACGGGAAGGACGTTCCCATTGATCTCTATCCCACTCTAACCATGTGAGGTACTGCCTGTGTGTAAGTGGTCCAGCTAGTCCCAGTATCTGGGTAAACATCTTCCCCGACTGGAATGCTAATCGGAAGTGTCCGTCAAGGATTCTGGAACGTTTCCCACTGATTCCTTGTTCCTACGAAGGGCAGTCAGTCTGTCCTGTATATCCTTCAACTGACGCATCAGTCCTTCCTCAGACTCATCATCCAGTTCAGAGATGGCCTTGATGCGGTTGAACAGTCTACTAACCACTCTACCTACTTGTTTCCGTACCCAGGTAACTGGAACCTTGGCCTTGGGGTCAGGGTCAGTACCATTGGGGAGATATGGGAAACTACCCTCAGTAGTAGCTTTGTATAGACATAGAGACACTAGGAATGGTTCAATGTCTGCTGCTCCATCTACCCCCACCACCTTACCGTCCACCATACGGGCAGCCTTGGCTCTAGCATTGTTGTACTTGACAACGTCTTCCTCTAGAGCTTCATGGAGCCAGTAGATTTCCCTTCCCATCACCACCTTCTCTTTGTGGGGGGTTAGATCAGCATCATCAAACACAATAGACTCTAGCTGCTGGGTCATACATCCATCCTTGTGGGACTAGAAACACAACGCTGGGAAAGAAGTTAGGGGGGTGGTGGTCCCAGCGTCGAATGCTGCCTTGCTATCACACGAGTGATAGGTTTAACAACACCCTACACACCACCCCCCTAGTCAAATAGCCACCACACATCTCTGAGAGAAAGTGGTGGCTATAAAACCCACTGGTATTAGCAAGTACCTGCTGCTTCAGTAAACACCGGGCAGTATTCGACACAGTTGACTGGATCCCAGTTGGTGACCACGATCTCAACTTCAGCTTCCGGGAACTTACCATCCTCTAGCTCAGATGGTGTGAAGGATTTCACATACCCATAGAAATCTAGGGTATCCTGGTTAGGGAAAGTGATAGTGATACTCTGGTTGTTACCTATGAGTAGCCCATATGTTGTATAGAATTCTGGGTCATAGGCCACTCGCATAGATGCTGGGGTCCATTCATCCCAACATCTTGGGTATTTGGTACGGCAGGTAGCGTTCCACATAGTAGTGGTGTCGATCTCGTCACCATTGTCGATACCGGGGGGTGTGACTGAGATCTCAAACAGTGGGTATTGAGGGTGGTCCTCAAATGCGATAGTGGTGATACAACCGTTTGTTAGATAACGGAAGTAAGTGTTTGGGTCTACCCGGCTGACAGTAAGTGGGGCTGCGGCAGCAGGCATAATACACCTCTCAGGTTGAGCTGGGATTAACTAATCTTGGAAACAGTCAGAGTACAGTTGATGGTCCACAGATGACGTTTAGTTATCTGTAACTCTTTCCCTAGTTCTACTAGGGATGACTTCCGGTGTACTGATTGGATACAGTAGGTACTACTACCTATAGTGATAGAGTCCCTACGAATATCCCTATCTAGTAGAGATATTATAGCAGATCCTTTAGCCCACCCATCTTCATGACTACTAGCCCTGATTCTAATCTGGACCCCATACTTCTCTATCTGATCTCCAGCTATCTGGACTCTAGCTTGTAGGTCACCTACTGTATCAAAGGTGGTTACTAGCCTATCGGGAGTATTTGGTTCTATAGAGGTAAAACATGGCCATGCTGTACCTAGACTGGGGTCAGTTAGTATCCCATAGCTGATCATAGCCCATCTTAGAATGTCAGCTGGACTGTGATCACTTAGCATACTGTACTCCTATGGTTAGACTCAGCCCTTGTAGCCAATTGCTGAGACATACATAGTAGACACACTTTGACCAGAGGCAAAGTTCAATGCCTCATTAGCTCCAAGAGCAAGTGGGGGTGATAGAGAGACCACTGCTCCACCACCAGCAGGGGCTGGGATTACCAATCTACTGGTAGTACCACTCTTGATAGTTACATAAGTAGCTGTTGTACTACTATTATAGATAATTAGAGTAGTGACATAGATATTAGTAGCAGTCCCTTGTGCAGCTATGACTGCTGTATTATCAGTATTGGTTGCACTGGCAGTACCATCTACCAGATTAGCTAACTTAACTGGGTCTGCCATTAGCCGACTCCCAAGATGATTAGATTGCCGCCGCCCGATGCCGCCGCCGTGAACGTGATGACCACTTTGCCGGGGGCACCTGCACCGGAGGTGGGGTTGCCGTTGGAAACGGCCGACTTACCCCCACCGCCGCCACCGGGCTGTACTCCCGGATCAGCAAAAGAGAGCGGATCTCCCGTATCGGCCGTGTAACTCGCTCCTCGGCCCCCATCGCCACCGCCCTCAGGAGCGATGCACCCAGCCGTGCCAACGGTAGACGATGGGCCATTAGTCCCTCCGGTCGTTCCGTCGGCTGCGATCCCGGCTGATGATCCTCCACCGCCTGCCCCGTAGTTGCCCGACGAGGCGTTGGAATTTCGCCCCTTGCCACCGCTGTACTTGATCGTGCCCACACCAGATGCGGCAGCCCCGCCATTGCCACCAGCGCCATTTGATCCGCCGCCGCTCCCTCCCTTCGCGACAACTGTTGTCGTCTCAAAGGTGCTGTCACCTCCAGCATTAGAAGATCCAGAAACAACACCTGCACCGCCTGCACCCACAACGACTGCGTACCCAACTCCCCCTGTGACGATGATCGTAGATCGCGAGTAGGCTCCGCCACCACCACCCGCTGGCCGGGAAGGCACTGACCCACTCCCGCCACCGCCCCAACACTCCACCACTGCCGTACCGTTAACATCAGGGGTGTAGGTGTAACTGCCCGCTGTGTCGTAAGTCGTGACTGTCGGCATGGTCATCCTCAGTAGGTCAATACGACTCGGCCCGCGCCGCCTGCGCCGCCCGCAGCACGCGGCCCGCCACCACCTCCGCCGCCGCCGGGTTGCTGCCCGGCTGTGCCAGGGGCGCTCTGGGTATTTCCGCCAGTCCCACCGTTGCCGCCACCAGCGGGGGCTGTGCCGCCTTGTGTGCTAGCAATCACTCCGCTGGCCCCGTCGGCAGCCTCGCCAGCCGATGAGCCGCCGCCGCCGCCAATCGTGGACCGCGAGGACATGTATGATCCACGACCACCTGAGTAACAAGTCGTGCCAACGCCGTCTGCCGCCGCACCCCCAGCACCAGGGTAAATCGCATCCTGGTTGCGGCCAGCCTTGCCACCTCGCGAGAGTACGACAGATCCAACCGAGGAGTCGCCACCATCACCCGGAAACGTGTGACCGACCCCGGCATTGCCACCTGCACCGACGATGATCTCAACCGCCTCGTCCTGGGC
>OFQY01000870.1_pt1 | contig 10352 bp, 9 predicted proteins | sample 1542991 | NCBI WGS metagenome assembly OFQY01 (sample SAMN07774224, study PRJEB24372) | wastewater metagenome | isolation source: Exp Tend VB 10WW | collected 2016-02
ATGGCTCTCCTCATGCGGCAACGGTACATTTTGCTTTTGATGAAAAGACAAATAGTTTCCTTGTGAAAACACATAAAGAATACAGAAAGGTTGAGTCATTGCTTGAAAAAGGAAAAACTCGCGCAAGTATTGTTATAGGTTTTACAGAAGAGGAAATGAAAACATTTCAAGCGGACGGAATTGCTGAATATGTAAATGATAAACTAGGGAAAAACGAGTTTGGGAATGTATACTATGCGAAGTTTCCTGAAAAAGAACGAGATGACGAAGACTCAGAAGCAGTTTATATCCGTTTTACTCCAACGTGGTGGAGGTTTACCGATTGGAAAACGCCGACAGGGAAATTAATTTTAACTTCTACTGATAAATAATTATGAAAAAAGTCTACATTGTACATGGGTGGGATGGGTATCCGGAAGAAGGATGGTTTCCGTGGCTCAAAAAAGAACTCGAGGCTCGAGGTTTCGAAGTTGTTGTTCCTCAAATGCCCGATGCTGAAGATCCACGAATAAAAAATTGGGTTCCAAAGCTTCAAGAAGTTGCAGGAACTCCCGATGAGGATACTTATTTTGTTGGTCACAGTATGGGCTGTCAGACGATTGCGAGATATCTAGGATCACTTCCTCAAAATGTGAAAATTGGCGGCGTGGTTTTTGTCGCCGGATTTTTTACAGAGCTTACAAATTTGGAACACGATGAAAATGTTCGAGATATTGCAAGGGAATGGCTCACCACTTCGCTTGATTTGCAAAAAGTTAAAAGTCACTTTGAAAAGTGTGTGGCAATTTTTTCTGATGATGACAAATTTGTTCCTTTAGCAAATACCAAAGCATTTGAAGAACTATTAGGGGCGGAAATACATATTGAACATGCAAGAGGTCATTTCAGCGGACCGTCTGACAACTGCTTTGAGTTGCCTGTTGCTCTTGAGGCCGTTTTAAAAATTGCGAAATAATATGAATCAAGAAATTCTAGAACAATTTAAATCAGAATTTCCTCATGTCTATGAATGGACAGATGAACCAGGCAAGATATATGCAAAACATACGCACAAAGGAAAAGTTTCTCTCTATGTTGCAAAAGGTGAAGTAACTTTTTTCTTTCCAAATACAAAAGAAAATAAAATTATTTCTAAAGGCGAGAGATTTGATGTTCCAATCGGAGTTGCTCATTCTGCCAAAGTGGGAAGTGAAGGATGTAGCTATATTGTCGGAGAAATGATAAAAGGAGATTCTTAATTTTATGCACCACAAATATCACACCGAAGGATTCATATTGGAAAGTCGCAATTTTGGCGAGGCCAACAAGTACCTTACTATTTTTACTCGTGAGCTTGGAGTGGTGAAGGCGGCCGCGCAGGGAGTACGACTACTGAAGAGCAAGCTTCGCTATGCGCTTCAGGATTATTCCTATGCTCGGATCGATCTCGTGCGCGGCCGCGATATTTGGCGCGTGACTTCGGCGGCACCGTTGTCTACCGATATAAAAATCAATCCCGATCTCTATGTCATCTATACGCGGCTCCTTCGGCTCGTGGATCGACTTTCTCCCGGTGAAGAGCCCAATCCAGAAGTATTCGACAGTCTCGTCAATTCCTTCACTTTTCTTGAGCGGGGAGAGATTGGCAAAGAGCATGTTCGGGACGCTGAGGCTGTCATGGTCCTCCGGCTTCTGTCAGAGCTTGGCTATGTCGGCGATACTGATGCCACGTCTTCCATCGTCCAAAGCCCGCTTTCGCTCGAGCTTCTTCTCCAAGTCTCATCCAAGCGGGCAAGTCTTATTGCTGAAATCAACAATTCGCTTCGAGAAAGCCAGCTCTAAAATCAATTAAAAATTAATAATTAGGAATTAAGAATTGTAACCCATAATTATTAACTATTAATTCTTAATTTTTTAATTGCCACATTATAATAATTGGTATGTTATAATGTGGATTATGGACGAACCGCAATTTTCCCGCCCGACTGAACCGTCGTTCGGGCAGGCCAAAAAAAACCGCCTCGAATCTCTCGATCGACAGCTCTATATGAAAGATGAATCAAAAGTGCGCAAGACTCATCCCGGAGTTCTGCACAAGCAGGAATACGATGCTCCGAAAGAATGGACGGCAAAAGACGAGACTCCGTTTATCGATCGCACTCCTCACATCAAACCTTCTATGTTCAAAAAATTCTTTATCGTTTGCCTTATCTTTTTTGTCGCAGCATCAGCTTTTGCCGCGTACAAATTTTTTGGCGGATCAAATACTGTTTCAAGCCAGAATATTGACATCTCCATTATCGGCAATTCATTTACTGCCGGCGGGGAAGAGCTGCCGCTTCAGCTTGAAATCAAGAACAACAATGCCGTCGCGCTCCAGTTTGCAAATCTTCGCCTCGAATATCCGAAGGGTTCCGATGACAGCAATCCCGACAGCGTAGAGAGAAAAAATATTTCCATCGGCACGATTGGCGCCGGCAAAACTATCACTCAAGATTTGAGCGTGACGCTTTTTGGTGAACAAGGATCAACTCGAACGATCAAGGGAACACTCGAGTATCGCATCACTGGATCGAATGCAATCTTTACCAAAGAAAAAGACTATACGGTCAATATCAGTTCTGCGCCGCTTACTCTCACCGTCAAAGGTCCGACCGAAACTGCGGCCAATCAGCCATTCACTCTCGACATCAATACTGTTCTCAATGCTCCGACCGCCGCGCCGCATACGCTCGTTCGAATCGAATATCCTCCCGGCTTCCAATACAAAGATGCCAATCCAAAACCTATTCTTTCCAACAATGTCTGGGAGCTTGGCGCTTTGAAGCAGGGCGTACCAAACATAATCAGCGTTCAAGGCTCGCTCATCGGACAAGACGGCGAACAGCGATCGTTCCGCGTATCTGCCGGAGAACAGAGCCCGAAAGATCAGGCTACTATTGCCGTGACGTATAGTTCGTACCTCCACACGCTCACTATCAAGAAGCCGTTCATTGAAGCTCGACTTTTGGTCAATGGCGAAGACAAGGATGAATATGTTTCCGGACCGACGACGATCCGCGGAGAAATTTTGTGGACGAACAATCTCCCAAACAAAGTCGACAACGTCGAAATCTATGCCAAGTTTGGCGGCTCAGCCTTCAACGAGTCTGCCATTACTCCGGCAAGCGGATTCTATGACTCAGGAAACAATCAAATCATTTGGGACAAAAATACCAATCCAGACCTCGGCTCGATCGAACCGGGCGAAACCGGCAAGGTGGCGTTCACGCTCGTGCCGTCTGTTCCTGCAAGCGGTACGACAAGTCCGCAAGTCGTCGTCGATATCAGCATCAAAGGCACTCAGCCAGCGCTCGGAAATGCCATTTCAACCGTCAACAATACCAACCATCGCGTTATCAAAATCACCTCCGACTTCCAGCTTGCCGGCCAGTCGCGCTATTACACCGGACCATTTACCAATAGCGGTCCCATCCCTCCAAAAGCCGAACAGCCGACGACGTATACCATCACCTGGTCTATTACCAACTCTGCCAACAAGATTGTGAATGCTCAAGCAACGACAGTATTGCCGTCATACGTGAGCTGGGTGGGAACAGTCTCTCCGCAGAGCCAAAATGTGACTTACGACAATGGCAGCCGACAGATCACCTGGAAGATTGGGGACGTCAATGCGGGCACGGGTCTCTCCGGCCAGTCGCGCGAAGTGTCATTCCAGGTCAAGCTCATCCCTTCGCTTACGCAAGTCGGGTCAGTACCGCTTCTTATTGACAAAACGACGCTTACCGGCCAAGATATCTTTACTGGACAGACTATTACCCTTGTCCGCCCACCGTTAAATACCAGACTCTCAAACGACTCCGGATTTATTCCCGGCAATGAAAAAGTAGTGCAGTAGGAAAAAATCTAAATACTAAATACTAAATACTAAATTCTAAAAACTAATGAAGGAAGAAAACGGAGACAACATAATGGAAAAGATTGTATCGCTCTGCAAGCGACGTGGCTTTATATTTCCTGGATCTGAAATTTACGGCGGATTAGCCGGTATTTATGATTACGGACCACTTGGTGTTGAACTCCGACACAATATTAAACAGTATTTTTGGCAAAAATTTATAAGCGACCGCGAAGATATTTATGGTATGAGCGCAGCAATTCTTATGCCTGAAAGAGTCTGGCAAGCATCCGGCCACACAGAATTATTTACCGATCCTCTTGTCGAATGTGCTATTTGCCATGAAAGAGTTCGTGCAGATCAGCCTGAAGCGATTAGCGATCACGAAGCAAAGCATTCAAAAGAAAAAGTAACTTGGTCAGAACCGAGAGTATTCAATCTTCTTGTTGAAACAAAACTAGGTTCTTCAGAAGCTTCTGCTACCAAAGCCTATCTTCGTGGTGAGATCACTCAAGGTGTCCATGTAAATTTCAAAAACATTCTTGATTCAATGCACCCAAAAATTCCTTTTGGTATTGGTCAGATTGGAAAAGCCTTTCGCAATGAAATTACTCCGCGAGACTTCCTTTTTCGCCAACGTGAATTTGAACAGATGGAAATACAATTTTATATCAAACCCGATGAGAAAGAGGGAATGGACCATTTTGAATACTGGAAAACATTTGCCTTGGATTGGTACTATGGGCTTGGATTTAAAAAGGAAAGTCTTCGTCTTCGTCCGCATGCAGAAGATGAACGCGCTCATTATGCAAAAGATGCGTGGGACATAGAATACAATATGCCAAACGTCGGATGGAAGGAAGCATGGGGCATACATCATCGTGGAGATTGGGATCTTAGAAGGCATTCAGAATATTCTGGAGTTGATTTGACTTATTTCGATGATGCTACCGGAGAAAGATTCCTGCCTTACGATATCGAATGTTCCGGTGGAGTGGATCGTGCTGTTTTGTTTACACTTCTTGAAGCTTATACAGAAGATGAAATGAATGGTGATACAAGAACTTATCTCAAACTCAAGCCTCATATTGCGCCGGTTCTCTGCGCCGTTTCTCCGCTCTTGAAGAACAAGCCTGAGCTCGTCGAAAAAGCGCGAGGAATCTATCAGGAACTCAAAAAACAATTTGGCCGAGTGGCCTGGGATGACAACGGCAATATCGGCAAGCGCTATCGCCGGCAAGATGAGATCGGTACTCCATGGTGCATCGTCGTCGACTTTGATACGCTCGAAAACGATACGGTCACTGTTCGCGACCGAGATACGGGGGAACAGGAACGCATTCCCAAAAATGATTTGATTTCTTATATTAACGAACGTCTCTCATAATCTATGTCCGACGAAACAACACAAAAGAACACCACTGATGCGCTTTCCGTTCTTTTGATTTCAAAAGAAAGCGACGTCTTTGTACAAGACAGTCTTGCCTATGATCGCATCATGTCCTACGGCAAGCTCGTGGAGAAACTTTACGTCATTGTTTTCACGACAAAGAGCCAGGGCTACAAGATCACCAAGCTCGCCGACAATATCTGGGCCTATCCGACCAATTCACTCTTGCCATTTTCTTTTCTCCATATCTTTGGAGCGCTTCGACTGTCCCTCTTCCAGCTCACATGGAAATTCAATCTCGAAGCCAATCTCATCTCTGCCGAAGATCCTTTTGCCACAGGTCTTGCAGCCCTTTGGATTGCCAAAAGAAACAAGCGCCGGCTCCATGTCTTCGTCTCGTCGGATTTTCTCGATTCGCATTTCAGCGAAGGCGGATTTTTGTCGCTCTTGTGGCGAGCTGTTGCAAAAGACGTCGTCAGCCGGGCTCAATACATCACCGCTGTTTCAGACAAAATAAAAAATTCGCTCGAGCAGAACTTCTCCTATCTCAAAAATACAATTTCCAGTCGTGCCCCTTTCATCGATATTGAGAAAATCGCTCACGCGCCAATCAAAACTGATTTGCACAAAAAATATCCCGATCTTGGATTTATTATTCTCGTCGCTTCGCGTCTCTCGCATGAAAAGCATATTGAACGAGCGCTTCCTATTTTGAAACGACTCGTTCGCGTCTATCCAAAGACGGGCATGATTATTGTTGGAGAGGGGAAGCAGCGCAGTGCGCTCAAGCTTCTCGCAAAAGCGGAAGGAGTTTCAAAGCATGTTTTCTTTGAGCCGGCGACTGACGATATTTATTCATACTACAGAACGTCCCACATTCTTCTCTCCATGTCAGAGTACGAAGATCACGGCATGCAGGTGATCGAAGCGCTCGCTTCGTCGTGTCCTGTTGTCGGATCTCGCGTGGGTGTAGCTAGTACGCTTTTTAAAAATTACAAGTACGATGAATTTATCTGTCCCGTCGATGATACGGAATGTTTCTTCAAGAAGATCAAAGATCTCATGGAAGTATCCGGCCTTCGCGATGACTACAAAATCAATGCAAAGTATGTCGTAGAAAAAGAACTCAAAGTTTCTCGTGAGGAGTATTTCCAGGGGATCATGCAAGACTGGAAGAAAGCCTTTGTTTCATAAGAGTTTTGCCTCCCACCACGCCCATGCTATGATGAGGGTATGAAAGATGTGCGCCATCATATGACGATAGATATCTCAAACGGCTCAATCATCCGAGTAATTCTCTTCGGCATTCTCATTGCCGCTCTCTACTATCTCTCCGACCTTGTCCTTGTCGTCCTTACTTCCATCGTCATTGGAACGTTCATCGAGGCCGCTGCAAATCGCATGCGCCGCTACCATATCAATCGGACAATTTCCGTAGTTCTCATCTATGTGCTGGGCATCCTCCTCCTTGCGGGACTGTTCTATCTGTTTGTTCCTATCCTCGTGGTTGAGACGTCCAATCTGCTCTCCATCCTCTCGACCTATCTTCCGTCTTCAAGCCTTATTCAAAATCTCTCGCACAACGAATTGCTCGGAAGCGCCAAGCAGCTTGTTGGCACATTGCCTCATGGAAGCTCGCTCTCCGATCTCGTGACCAACGCCCGCGCAGTTCTCGGACAGATTTCCGGCGGATTCTTCGATACGCTCGCGAGCGTCTTTGGAGGCATTCTCAACCTCATCCTTATCGTCATTATTTCCTTCTATCTCTCGATCCAGGAGCGGGGAATTGAAAAATTCTTGCGACTCGTCACTCCGCTTCGAAACGAAACCTACATCATCGATCTCTGGGCTCGCACGCAGCGCAAGATTGCTCTCTGGGTCCGAGGACAGCTCATCTTGGGGCTTATCGTAGGAGTGCTCATCTATCTCGGGCTTGCCATCCTCGGCATTCAATACGCTCTCGTCCTTGCCATTGTCTCCGCCTTTCTTGAACTCATTCCATTTGGTATCCTGCTTGCCGTCGTGCCGGCAGTGTCCTTTGCCTACATTGACGGGGGGATTACGCTCGCACTTCTTGTTGCCGGATTTTATCTCATCGTTCAGCAATTTGAGAGCTACCTCATCCAGCCGCTTGTGGTGAAAAAAGTGGTGGGGATTTCTCCTCTTGTCGTTATCCTCTCGATCCTGATCGGCGCTCAGCTTGCAGGATTCTGGGGATTGATCCTCGGCGTTCCCGTTGCCGTTGCCTTGATCGAATTTACGACCGATATCGAAAAGAAAAAACTACTCGAAACCGAAGGATAATTCCGAATTTCCCATGTCCAAGAAATCATTTTATATTACGACCACATTGCCTTATGTAAATGCAGAACCGCATGTTGGCTTTGCCATGGAAATTATTCGAGCTGATGCCATTGCTCGATACAAGAAATTAATGGGCTATGATGTTTTCTTCAACACGGGTACTGATGAACACGGCCAAAAGTTATTTGATGCCGCCCAAAAAGAGGGGAAAGATATTCAAGTATATGTCGATGGCTACGCAGAAAAGTTCCGCGGATTGAAAGATCTTCTTGGTATTTCAGATGATGTTCATTTTATCCGTACAACTGACGAGCATCATATCAAAGCTGCGCAAGTATTCTGGAAGCGCTGCAAGGACAATGGCTACATTTACAAAAAAACATATCAGTCAAAATACTGCGTTGGCTGCGAACTCAACAAGACAGATTCCGAGCTCGATGAAAACGGCCAATGTCCGATCCATCCAGGCAAGGACTTGGAATTGATTGATGAAGAAAATTATTTCTTCAAGTTTTCCGCTTTCGAAAAGCCTCTGTTGGAATTTTATGAAAAAAATCATGATTTTGTTGTACCTGATTTTCGTTTCAATGAGATCAAGTCTTTTGTTCAAGGAGGTTTGGAAGACTTCTCGATCTCAAGACTGAAGGCAAAAATGTCTTGGGGTGTTCCGGTCCCTGACGATGCTGATCATGTCATGTATGTCTGGTTTGATGCTCTTGTAAACTATATCTCCACGCTTGGCTGGCCAGACTCCCACCACCCCGTCTCCGAGTACGGAGCCACCCCTCCTCAGGCAGGAGGGGAAAACTTCTTTGAAAAATTCTGGATAGCTGGAACACCGACTCAATACTGCGGCAAAGACAATCTCCGTCAGCAGTCGGCAATGTGGCAGGCAATGCTCATGGCTGCGAATTTGCCGAACTCCAACAAAATAATAATCAATGGATTTATAACAGGGGATGGGGGCATTAAAATGTCCAAATCCATCGGCAATGTCGTCAATCCGTATGATGTTGTGAAAGAGTATGGCACTGAAGCGCTCAGATTTTTCCTCCTCTCAGAAGTTTCTTCATTTGAAGATTCTCCTTTTACGATGGAGCGATTCAAGGATTCGTACAATGCCAAGCTTGCAAACGGCCTTGGCAATCTCACGAGCCGTATCATGAAGATGGCGGAAACAAATTTGGAGCAATGTCCGGAGATTCCCGAAATATCCATATCTCAAGAGTGGATTGATGTAATGGAGAGATTTAATATTCAAGAAGCAATGGGTATTATTTTTCGACATGTCACAGAGCTCGACGAATTGATCCAGAAAAAAGAGCCATTCAAACTGATCAAGACAAATAGGGAAGAAGCGATAAAAATAATAGAAGAACTTGTCGTGAGACTCTACACAATCGGTCGAATGTTGAATCCGCTGCTTCCTGAAACATCTCAGAAAATAAAAGATACAGTGAAGGCAAATAAGATGCCCGAAACTCCACTTTTTTTGAGAAAGGAATAAAAGATTTTCTTGTATGGTATGAAAAACCTTATAAAAAAATAAAACACATGAAAAAAATCTTCAGTCTTCTTTTGATGCTTATTTGCCAATACTCATTTGGTGAATTGATTAAAAAATCTCTTATTGAAAAAACAGAAGTATCTCTAAGCAATGGTCAATTGCATTTCACCACCCCCATACAAACTGATCATGTTTACAGCGATCAAATTATAGGGAAAAGAACATGGGAACAAATACTTCATCGTCAAATGCCCTGTCCTGATATTACAATTCCTTTAAAGAACTATCTTGTTGCCTACAAAGCTTCAGGTTATGAATTGTATTACAAAACTGTTACAGATACGTTTATCTACAATAAAACATATATTGGGCTGATTGGGGAAAGAGTCCAATTATATAAAAAAATTAAATGTATTACTGAAAAAAACAACAAGATGTCGATGAAATTAATTATTGTACCAGGACATCAGGACGGAAACAGTACTCTATCTCTGGGAGTTTTATTTGTTATTCTATGGATCTTATATACTGCATATATTCTCTTCTTTAGAAGTAGTAAGGGGGATGATGATAAAAAGGTTAATTGGCTCTTTAAAATACCCCTAGTTTCATTGATTGCTGCTTGTATTCTCTATCTTTTAAAAATATTGTATTTCTACGATAGGAATATAACTAAAGATGGTCTGTTCGGGAATACAATGATCGCTTTTGGAGTATTCTTTGTTGCTATTTTTATTCTAAGCTTTCTCTGTATAGTAGATAGAGAAAAGGATGAGGAAGATATTCTAGGTGAAAAATTCTGCTTGATTCTTTTCTTGGCTGGAGAATTTATTCTATTGCGTTACTTTACTGGAAGCATCCAAATTGCTGGTAGAGCGGCTTTTTTTATGGGGATCTTCATTGTAGTCATACTTATAAAAAGATTCTTTGTGTGGATAAACGAAAAATTAATAAAAAAAGCATTTAAAAAACTCAGTGAAAATTCAGTTGTTTGAAAGCTGACTTAAACATTTGAAAAGCGTTTCGAAAGAAGCGCTTTTTTTATTTCTTAAATCTGCTACAGTAGGGTAATGAAATTCAACTATTTCGATATCCACTCCCACCTCAACCTCTCTCCGCTCTTAGAACGAGCCGATGAGATTGTTGCAGTTATGGCTGAACGTGGTGTCGGCACTATTGTTGTCGGTGTAGACCTTGCGACTTCCAAGCAGGCGATTGAGCTTGCTGAAAAATATGACAATGTCTGGGCATGTATTGGCATGCATCCGACCGAC
>OFQY01000871.1_pt1 | contig 10349 bp, 4 predicted proteins | sample 1542991 | NCBI WGS metagenome assembly OFQY01 (sample SAMN07774224, study PRJEB24372) | wastewater metagenome | isolation source: Exp Tend VB 10WW | collected 2016-02
AGCTTCGCCTGATTGATGGACAGGCTCCGGCTTCCCGACGCAATTCTCGGGCTTCAAGGTGCGAAAGACCGGCAGCACCATCGAACTCTGCCTCGTCGCCACGGCAGACGCTCCGGCGGGCATGGGAGGGCAGCTTCGTGTCAGGAAGGGCGGCACGACGTACGCGCTGTACCTCGTCGAGACAACGGACCCGAACGCCTCGCCGGTTCGCATCAAGACCACGACCGGCACGAAGTCGATCCGGCTCAAGACGTGATTCGTCGAACGTAGTAGGATGGAGTGCGCAGCTTCGAGCGACGTGGAAACGGCTTAAGGCGAGCAATCCCTACACGACGAGGTTCCCCAATGGCGACCGCCAACATGCTGCTCGACCTTCCCTCCGTCTCCGTGACGCTTGGCCCCGCGTGGGCCACGAAGATTAACACCGCGCTCGGACTTGTCGACGCGCACGATCACTCGAGCGGCAAGGGCGTCCAGGTCCCGTCCTCGGGGCTCAACATCGACGACGATCTGAGCTTCGGTGGCAACGACGCGACGCTGCTGCGCTCGGCGCGCTTCTCGTCGCAGTCGGCGGCTCTCGCCGTCGCGACGGACCTCGGCTGCGTCTACAACGTCGGCGGCGACCTCTACTGGAACAACGCCAGCGGGACGGCGGTGCAAATCACCGCTGGCGCCTCGCTCTCGGCGACGTCGCTCGGCGGCATCTCCGGCCTCCCGTCCGGGACCGCTTCCGTGGCGTTCGCGTTGTCTGCCTACACGTTCAACTCGGCGACGAACACGCGCGCGACGATGGACGTCGGGCCGCTCGTCATCCGGGCGGCGACGGCGGCTGCGCTCGGCATCACGCTTGGCAGCCCGGCCGGGCTCGCTGGCGCGTACTCGCTCACTCTCCCGTCGGCGCTTCCGGGCTCGACGATGTTCATGCGGCTCACGGCGGCGGGCGTCCTCGCGGCGGACGTGGCACCGGACGGGACGACGCTCGAGGTGTCGGGGGCGACGTTCCGGGTGAAGGACGCAGGGATCACGGCGGCGAAGATCGCGACCGGGGTGATCACGCAGGTGAAGATGGGTGCGGTTGGTCAGGTGCTCTCATCGGCGGCGACGGACTCGACGTCGAGCCTCTCTTTCGAGGCAATCACCGGGCTCGCGGCGGCTTCGCTCACGACAACCGGGCGCCCGATCATGCTGATGGTCCTCGCGACGGACGGAAGCGGGGCCAACGGCCGCTGGACGATCGTCAACGGCACGACGGCCGGCTACCACTACTCCTACCTCCGGGTCGTCGTGACGGGCACGGTGAACACGGTCATCGGCGACACGACCGCCAGCTCCTACATGCTCGCGTCGGAGCAGCGGGATCTGCCGTTCAACTTCTTCGGTCCGCTCTTCTACGCGCCTGGCGCTGGCACCTACAGCTTCACGGTGCAGGGCAAGGTTGACGAGGCGACGACGTCGATCGGCGCGACGAACCTCAAGCTCGTCGCCTTCGAGATCTGAGCCATGGCCCTCCAGAAACAGACCATCGCGCTCCGGTTCACCGGCGGACTCGACACCAAGACGGACGACAAGTCCGTGTCGGCGACGAAGCTGCTCGGCCTCGAAAACGGTCGATTCGGCTCGCCGGGGAAGATCACGAAGCGACCGGGTCACGGGCGGCTCTCGCGCAACCTGTCGACCGGCAGCGCGGCGGCGACGGGCGAGACAACGATCGCCGACGGACAGGCGCTCATGCGCTATCGGGACGGGCTCCTTGCGGTCGGGAAGCGCGACGACGCGCAGGATCTCTACAGCTACAGCGCCGGGTCGACGGATTGGACGTGGAAGGGGGCGGCCCCTTCGGTGCGGGTGACCACGGCGGACGTGTTCGCCAGCGGATCGGCGGGATCGTCGTATCCGGACAGCGCGACGCACGAGACAAGCGGGCTGAATGTCTGCGTGTTCAATAGCGGCGCGGCGTCGACGGGGGTCCACTACGCGGTCATCGACTCGTCGACGGGTGAAACGATCGTCGCCCCAACGCTGCTCGCGGCGAACGGGCTCTATCCTCGTGTCCTCGTTGTGAACAACCTCTTTCTGATTTACCACTACGACTCGGTGCTCCAGCGGATCTACTGTTCGACGCTTGCGGTCGGCGATCCGACGGCGACGATCTCGTCCGTGGCGCTCACGAGTAACGCGACAGACGCGGACAGCATTGACACGACATATCCCCGATACGACGTGTTGATCATCGACTCGGCGGCGGGCGGAAAGCAGGCGTACCTCGCGTTCAACAACCGCCTCGCGGGCTATGGCACATCGATCTGGCGGTTTGCCGTTGCAGCGCCAACGACGGTGCTGAAGAAGGTGTCGATCGTCGGTGATCGGTCGCGCGTGATCTCCGTCTTCAAGGATCGCTACCTAGATCGGATCGTGCTTGCGTACTGGAACGGGTCGGCGGTGTTGTTTCGAGTGTACGATCCGTTGCTCGTCGATGACGTGGACACGCCGCTCCTTGTCCAGTTTGGCGTCATCGAGACGATCGCCAGCGTCCTGAACATCACCGGCGTTTCGCTCTCGTCGACATCGGTGCTCGTCATGGTCTTCTACACGATCGAGGAGACGGACGCGCATACGTCGGCGGTGCAGCAACATCGCGTCCGGCAGAACGGCATCACGGCGCCGACGTGGACGGCGAGCGCCCTGGGCGTTGCGATGGGCGTCCCGTTCGGCGCCGCCGGGGTCGACGTCTCGTCGCTTGCGGGCGACTTCCTGCGGTCAGTCGGCATTGTTGCGAAGGCATTCAACAACGGCGATGCAGGATACGTCCCGCTGATCCACACGTCTCCGACGCAGGGCACATACTTCCTTGCGAACACCGGGCGATCGATCGTGGCGCGATGGATGGCAGGAACGGCGGGCAATGGCACAGATGGATTCGGGTCCGTCGTTCCTCACATCGGGGCCGCGTCTCCGGTCGACTCAAATGCCTGGCGACTCGCGATGCTCAAGCAGCACTATGTCGGGTCGATCCCGAACTCGACGTCTGCCGCTGGTGTTTCGTCAATCGTCCTCGACTTCTTTGAACCGGAGCAGTCCTATCTGCGCGCGGAGATCGCCGCGGCGCTGCATCTGAACGGCTCCTTCCTCTCGATGTACGACGGCGTCAGCATCGTCGAACACGGGTTCCACCTGTTCCCGGAGTACGTGTTCCCGGTCGATTCCGGAGTGGGCTTCACGTACAGCTACATTGCCGTCTATGAGTGGACGGATAACAACGGGCGGCTGCATCGCTCGACGCCTTCGGTTCCTGTACAGCGGCTCTCGACGCTCGCCATCGATGCAACGATTCCGGGGCGAGCCACGATCTACGTCCCGACGCTCCGGCTCACGGCGAAGCAGGATGACTTCCTGACGCCGGTGCGCACTCCGGTCACGATCGCGCTCTATCGGACCGAGAACAACGGGACTGTGTACTACCGAACCAGCACGGCCAACGGCTCGTCAGCACAGGCGAACAACGATCCGACGGTCGACTACCTCACGTTTACCGACACCATCGAAGACTCCGCCCTCATCGGCTACCCGCCCCTCTACACGACCGGCGGCATCGTCGAGAACGTCGTGACGCCCCCCGTCGGCGCGCTCTGCGTCCACCGAAACCGGCTCTTCATCGTCGATCCGGACGGGCGAACGATCTCCTACTCGAACCAGATCGGCGAGAACGAGCCCGTCGAGTTTCAGGACGGCGCCACGCTGCGACCGGACCCGGTCGGCGGCGGCGTGACGGCGCTCGCGTCGCTCGACGAAAAACTGATCGAGTTCAAGGCGTCATCGATCTTCTCGCGAAGCGGACAGGGGCCTGATCGCCTCGGGACGAACAACGACTTCTCCGACGCGCAGCTCGTCAACACCGTCTGTGGCTGCACGGCGCCGCGCTCGATCGTCACGGTGCCGATGGGGCTCATGTTCAAGTCCGCGAAGGGGTTCATGCTCCTCGGGCGCGACCTCTCGGTGAGCTACATCGGCGCGGACGTCGAGGCGTACAACGCCGAAACGGTCACGAGCGGTGTGCTGCTCGATGGGACGAATGAGGTTCGCTTCACGCTCGGGAACGGCGTCGCGCTCGTCTACGATTACCTCGCGGGGCAGTGGGCGGTCGACTCCGGGATCGACGCCGTCGACTCGGTGATCTGGCAGGGCTCGCACGCGTTCCTGCGCGATGACGCCTCGGTCATGCTCGAGGACGTCACGCGGTGGACGGACGCGGGCTCGCACGTCCCGCTGCGCGTCAAGACGGCGTGGATCCAGGTGGCGGGACAGCAGGGCGTGCAACGGATCTGGCGGCTGAACATCCTCGGGGAGTACCGGGGGCCGCACAAGCTGCGCGTCGGGATCGCCTACGACTTCAACCCGGCGATCGTGCAGCAGGTCGAGATCACGGCGACGGGGCCGGCGGCGTACGGTGTCGACTCGCCCTATGGTTCCGGATCGCCGTACGGCGGGACGTTTCCGCTGTACCAGTGGGACGTGCGGCCATCGATGCAGAAGTGCTCCGCGATCCAGCTGACGATCGAGGATGCGGTAAACGGAGCGCCCGGCGAGTCGATGTCGCTCTCAGGGATTGCGCTCGAGGTCGGGGTAGACAAGGGCGTGCGCCGGTTGTCGGCGGCGCGGACGTTGGGCTGATAGGATCGATTTTCTGGAGGTGGAGCATGGGTGCATTTGAGAACACGCTGGCTGGTGCGTCGACGGGTGCCGCGATTGGGTCGGCGGTGCCTGTCATCGGCACGGCGATCGGGGCCGGAGCCGGGGCGCTGATCGGTGGGCTCGGCACCCTGATCGCCAACTACATGGCGGAGGGCGACGACGAGGCGACCGCGACCGCGAAGGCGCAGGCGATGATCGCGCGCACTCGCAACGGGTTTCAGGCCCAGCAGGCAAACCTCGGCCCCGACTACAACTTCACGAACGCCCTCGACGCGGCCCAGCGAGACGCTGCGATGGGCGTCGAGCGCGCGTTCGGCGCCGGGGATCAGCAGCAGGCGCTCGCTGACGCGCTCCGCGCGCAGGCGGAAGGGCGCGGCGGTCCGTCGCTCGCCGAAATGCAGCTCGCGCAGGCGACCGATCGAACGGCGAAGCAGGCGGCCGGGATGATCGGGGCGCAGCGGGGGCTGTCGGCCGGGACCGCGACGCGGCTCGCGGCGAACGCAGGGGCGGCGGCGAATCAGGAGGCGGCGGGACAGGCGGCGATGATTCGGGCGCAGGAGCAGATGCAGGCGCAGGCGGCGCTCGCGCAGCAGCTTGCGGCGATGCGGGGTGGAGACATCAACCAGCAGCAGGCGTCACAGGGGCTCTTCGGACAGGCGGGCGCTCTCCGGGGCGACCAGCGGGGACAGAACCTGCAGAACCAGATGGAGGCGCAGCGGCTGAACGCTGACGTTGCGCGCGGGAACCAGCAGGCGGCGATGGACGCGGAGTCTCTCGCGCAGGGTGACGCTGATCGGGCGGCGAGGATCGAACAGGCACAGCAGGCGCGGACGGATCGTATCCTCGGGGGCGTCTCGCAGGCGGCGGGCGCGTACGGGGCGCGGGCGAACACGACGCCGACGCCCAAGCCGCTCGGTGACGGGCTGATGGATGTGCCGTTTGCCGAGGGCGGCGTCGTCCCCGGCAGGGCTCGACGCCCCGGCGACTCGCCGGAGAACGACACGGTGAGCGCGGCGCTGTCCCCCGGCGAGATCGTGCTCCCGCGCTCGATCACCCGGCACCGGAACGCCCCCGCGATGGCGCAGGCGTTCGTGCAGGCGCTCATGGCGCAGGGCGGGGGACGCTGATGCCTCGCGTCGTGCACGAGGATGACCGGTCGTACCGGCTCGACAACGGGGCCGTGATCGCTAAGGCGGCGCTCTCGGACGCGATGCACGCCCGGATCAAGGGGTATGCGGTGGGCGGGGTTGTCGACGACGGCCTGAGCGAGGCTGACCGCGCCGCGGCCGCGCAGGCGGCAGGAGAGGCTTGGGCGCTCCAGATGCGTCGGGCCTCGGGTTCCGGCGAACCAACGGACGCGCCTCCTGCCGTTGAAGTGCCGCCTCCGGCGCCTGTCGATCCCGGCAGCTTCCAGCAGATGCTCGGGAATCCGGCGAACTCCGTCGTCGACACCGGGCCTGCGGACCGGCTGGCGGCGGTGGAGGGGTTGGCGACGGTGCCCGCAAACGACATGGCCGACGCGCTGCTCGATCCGACGCGCACATCGACGACGACGACGATGACCCCGCTCGGAGTATCGGACGCGATGCTGCGAGGCGGCGGCGGAACGGTGGCGCCCGGTATGGCTCCGGCTGCGGATCTCGCGCCGCTGAACGTCGAAGGGATTATTCCGAAGGTCGACCTTCGGGCCGGGAACAACGATCGCGGGACACTCTTCGATGCCGCGCAACCGAACGGGCCCGGGCCGGGTGGGTTGCTTGCGCTCACCGCGCCCTTCGCTGGATTCGCGAACGGCCAGCATCCGCCCCCATCCGCCCCGACGCTATCCGGCGAGTCCGCCCCGATCCCGGTCGCCCCGGCATCCGTCGCCGCTTCCGCGGGCCAGCGCTCGACGTCGCCCCGTCCCTCTGTCGAACAGCCCTACCGGGAGGATCCCGCACTGGCGCAGGCTCTCCGCGCGCAGCAGGTGGCGAGCGACGGCGCCGCTGCGATCGAAAAGGCCCGGCTCGCCAATGCCGCGCAGCAGGAGCTCGACAACGCGAAGGCGCTGGAAGATCGCCGCGCCGACTACGAGAGGCAGCGCGACGAGATCCAGGGGCGCGCCGAGAATCTCGCGAACGACGTCGCCTCCGGACGCCTCGACCCGAATCGCCTCTGGAGCAAGCTCGACACGGGGCAGCGGCTCGGGAACGCGATCTCGCTGATCCTTGGCGGCATCGGGTCGGCGCTCGCTGGCGGACCGAATCAGGCGCTCCAGGTGATCGAGGGGGCGATCGACCGCGACATCGAATCTCAGAAGGATGAGCGCAGCCGGAAGGAAGGGCTGCTCCAGTTCCACATCCAGCAAGGGCGCGACCTGACGCAGGCGTACACGCTGGCGAAGGCGGACATGCTCGACATCGCGGCCGGGAAGATGCGCGGGGCGGCGAGTCGCTACGGGTCGATGGCGACGGCGGCGAACGCGCTGGCGGCGTCCGGGGCGCTCGCGCAGAAGGCGATCGAGCTTCGGACGCAGGGGCTTGAGCGGGACCTCGACGGGAAGTTCAAGCGGGCGCAGATCGCTCGCCTGCAGGCGGAGTCGGCGGAGGCGTACGCGAAGATCCGGACGATGAAGGGTGCGGCGGCGGGGGCAAGCAACGTCGCCGCACTGAAGAACGCTCTCGTCGCCGGAGCGAAGGTCGATCCGCGGCTGATCGAGGCGCTGCTTCCGGAGGCGGATCGCAATCGGGTTGTGCAGACGGCGCCGGGCGTCTACGCGCTCGCTGTCGACAAGGACGGCGCCGACAAGGTGAAGGCGGCGACCGAATCGCGGAACACATTGCACGCTCAGATCTCGCAGTTGAAGGAGATCCGCGCCCGAAACCCGCACGGGTGGATTCCTGTTGGTGGCGCGCTCGCCGACACGGCGGACCGGGGGCGTGCGGAGGCGCTCCAGTCGGCAATCAAGATCAAGCTCAAGGATCTGGCGGCCCTCGGGGCGCTCTCCGGGTCGGACGTGAACCTCCTCGAGGATCAGGTTCCGGACATCACGAGTCTGACGCCGACGTCGAACGCCGATGCTCGCATCGAGCAGCTCTCAAAGAGCACCGATGCTGTTCTGCGTGCCGTCCAGAACGCCCACCTGATGCGACAGGAACAGCCCGCGATCCAGTTCGCGACGCGGTAAGGACCTCATGGCGATCCTGCTCAACAGTGAAGGCGTCATCGGGGAGGTGCCCGACGAGCAGGCGCAGGCCGCGCTTGAACAGGGCTATGCGCCCGCGCCTCCGGAACAGGCCGCCGCGTTCCTGGACGCCCGGCAGCGTCGGGAGGCGTTCGGCACGACCGGACAGGCCGTCCTCGCTGGCGGGGAGGCAGCGGCGCGGGCCCTGACGCTCGGCGGGTCGACCTTCATCGAGCGGGCGATCGGCGTCTCGCCGGAGTCGATTCAGGCCCGCGAAGAGGTCAACCCGCTGGCGTCCGGGCTCGGCACCGTGGCGGGCATCGCTGCGCCGCTCGTGCTCTCGGGTGGATCCTCCGCGCTCGCGCAGGGCGGCAGGGGCGCGCTCGCTGGGGCGGCGGAACTGTCGGCGCCGTCGCTCGTGTCGAGGGCGGGGCGGGCCGTTGTGGGCGCGCTGGAGGGCACGGGCGCGGAACTGGGCGTCCGGACGCCGGGGCTTCTTCCGCAGGCGACGTCCTTTGGGGGCCAGCTCGCCCGGCGGGCGGTCGCGGAGGGGCTTGGGTCGGCCGTCGAGGGCGCGGCGTACGGGGCTGGGGAGGTCGTGCATGAGGCGGCTCTCGGGAATCCGGATCTGACCGCGCAGTCGGCGCTGGGCACGGTGGGGATGTCGGCTGTGATGGGGGGCGTGGCGGGGGCCGCTCTCGGTGTCGTCGGCCCGTCGATCACGGCAGCGGCGCGCAAGACTCGCGAGACCGTCGAGGGGGCGTTCCGGCGCGGTGAGGAAGGCCTGAAGGGGATCTATTCGCGTGCGGAGTCGGCGACGGGTGTCTCCGGCGACGTCGCGACGATGATGATCGAAAACAAGTTCGCCGTGGAGGAACTCGCTGCCGCGGCGCCGAAGGTCGCGGAGGATCTGTCGAACGCGACGCCGGAGATGGCGCAGTTCATCCTGCGGAACAAGGATCGCTTCCTTGAGATGGAGCGCGCGTTTCCGGGCACGACGGGGCAACTTGCGCGCGCCGACACGCAGACGGCCGAGTACCTCCTGTCGAACTGGCCGAAAATCTTCACAGACCAGAACCAGCGCAACGTCGTCGCGAAGGATCTCTTCGAAGGCGCGGCGAACGTCATCCGATCCACCGACGACCTGTTGAAGCAGGCGAACAAGGAGATCTTGCCGGCGGAGCGGGCGTCGCTCCTCAAGGGTCTCGACGCTGCGTCCGACGTGGATCGCGTCGAGGCGACAGCGTGGGATCTGGCGGGGCGAGTCAAGGCCGCCGTGCAGAAAATGCAAGAGGAGCCGGACCTCTATACGCCCGGGTATATGCGCGAGCTCGAATTGCTCCGGCAGGGGCTTGTGCGCGATCTGCTCAAAGGGGAGTCGGATGCCACGATCAAGGCGGCTGCGGCTCGCGGCGCTTCCGAGGGGCCGGGTGTCGTCCGTTCGGCGAGGGCTGGCGAGGGGCGCGTCATCACGCCGCAGAATCCGGCCGGCGAGGCGGTCCGTTACGATGTCGTCGAGGCCGATGAACTCGTTCCGTCGCATCGCCCTCTGAGCTTTGCGCCGAACAAGGACTACCCTGCCGGTGTGCAGGAGCGCGCGTACCACACGGCAGAGTCCGAACAGAAGAAGGTGATGAAGATCGGCGATCGGCTGGATCCGGCGCTCGTCATGTCCGACACTCCGACGGCCGTCGATGGCCCTCCGATCGTGACTTCCGGCGATCGTCGAATCGTGCTCGGTGGCAACGGTCGAACAATGGGGATCCAGAGGGCATTTGCGTCCCCGGCCGCGCGCGAGAACTACAAGCGCGAACTTCTCGACCGTGCCCCGGCGTTCGGGATCACGCCCGACCGCATCGGCGGCATGAAGGCTCCAGTGCTCGTCCGTGTCGCTGAGGGTGTTCCCTCGACGGCGCCGCAGGCCGACCTGATCGCTGCCGTCCGCAGGTTCAACGAGGGGCTTACGCAGGAACTGTCTCCGAGGGCGCGGGCTGTTGCCGAAGCCAAGGTCATGACGCCGCAGACGATCGAGTCGATTGGTGGCCTTTTCTCACAGGCGGGCGACAAGTCGATCCGGGAGATCATGCGGGAGCGTCCGAAGGACGTGATTGCGATCCTTCAGCGCGATGGTCTGATCAACGACACGAATCGCGCGGCGATGGTCGCCGGTGAGCAACTCACCGATGTCGCGAAGGATCGCATCGAGGGGATGTTCCTGGGCCGTGTCATCGGTACCGGGGATCGGCTGGAGTCGACCGCCCCCGGCGTGTTGAACAAGGTCGAGAAGATCACCCCGCACGTTCTGCGCGTCGAGGGCATCAACCCGGCGCTCGGCGAACTCCCGACGGTACAGGCGGCGGTCGATCTCCTGAACAGGGCAGCGCGTGGCGGCTCGACGGTGGAGCAGTTGCTCGGACAGGGAACGCTTCGCGGGCTGGCTGACAGGTCTGCGCCGGATGCCGCGACGGTGGCTCTCGCTAGACTCCTCGAGTCCGCC
>OFQY01000872.1_pt1 | contig 10348 bp, 17 predicted proteins | sample 1542991 | NCBI WGS metagenome assembly OFQY01 (sample SAMN07774224, study PRJEB24372) | wastewater metagenome | isolation source: Exp Tend VB 10WW | collected 2016-02
TCTAAGGCTTCTTCGAAAGACGGGAAGTTCTTTGTCACTGCTGTTATGGTGGATTCAAAAGTCGGACAAAGAGTCGTAGTGTATGCAGGAGAAAAAGGTAGGAAAGAAAAGACTCAAATTTTCATAGAACCAAATATTAAAAGATTAGCTTTTGACCAAAACGATCTACATCCAGCCGATGTTTTTCTTGCTTTAGACGGGACATTTGAAGATGGTACCAGTTTTTCAATTAAAAATAAAAATATTCCCGCGGAAGAGTAATTTATGAAAATTCTATTCGTATGCAGGGGAAATATCGGTAGAAGCCAAATGGCTAAGGAATTTTATAATCGTCTTGCTGAAGGGAAGGGAATTGCGTATGCTTGTGGAACACGAGTTGGTGAGTTTGAAGGGCAAAAGATAAGAGATATTAAGAATGATTCTGTTGAAGATGATATTCGTGCGATGAAGGAGATTGGATATGATATTTCAGAAAATAAGCGGAAGCAGATAACTCCCGAACTCGTTGAAGATACAGACAAAGTTATCGTCATGGCCGAGAAGGATACATGGCCGGATTACCTAATTAATAATCCAAAAGTTATAGTTTGGGATGTGGAAAATCCAAAAGGTACAACATATGAAAAAACTTGCGAAATTCGGGATATTATTAGTGGTAAGGTAACAGAATTATTGGGGCTGTGATAATATTCCAGTATGGAAAATACAGAAAATAATGCCGAGAAACTAATGCCCGAGCTGGTAGAACCTAACCTTAAATACAAGGATAGTTATATTGAAGCCCTTAGGGAGTACAAGGAAGTCGACGGCGATTCGATTGATATCGAAGATAGGGAAAATAATTTCGATAAATTTCTAGATAAACTTGAGAAGAATAAAAAGGCCCACGATGGCTTGACCCCGAATTTTCAATTTTGGTCAGTCATAGGAGATAGATATATCGGAAGAATAAATTATCGACCAGAACTCGATGATAAACTCCGAATAAAAGGCGGTAACGCCGGCTACTCAGTTCGCCCATCAGAAAGAGGTAAAGGATATGCGACATTGATGATGCAACAAATTATTGAGAAGGCCAAAGAAGATGGACTTAAAGAACTTTTAATTTCATGTAATTCAGATAATATTCAAAGTATAAAAGTAATAGAAAAATGTGGGGGGCAATACGTCGATGGTGGTTTAGACGAAAATAATGTACAAATAAATAGGTATATAATTAATTTATGAAAAACATCCTAATAACTGACTCGCTTTTTATCGGATCGGAGCATGAGGAGATGCTTAAAAATGCTGGATTTGGTATTGAACGACTTGATAAGCCGGAAGCTACGGAAGATGAGTTGATTGAGGCCATTAAAGGTAAGGATGGGTATATTCTCGGTGGGACGGAGAAGATTACGGACAAGATTATTGATGCGGCGGATTCTTTGAAGGCCATTGTTTTTACGGGCATTGGATACAAAGATTTTATTTTAAATCATGAATATGTGACAAAGAAGGGGATTGCAATTGCCAATACTCCCGATGGTCCGACGCATGCAGTTGCCGAATGGGCTATCACAATGGCTCTCGCGATGAACCGCAATATTTTTGCTCTCGGGCGTGCTGGAGATAAAAAGTTTATGACGAGTGCGGGGCTTGAAAATCAAAAGATTGGAATAATTGGACTTGGCAGAATTGGAAGGGAAATTGTGAAAATGATCCAGCCATTTCGAACTGGCAAAATTTCTTATTACAGCAAGAGTCGCCACGAAGATTCTGAAAAAGAATTGGGAGTTGAATATGCAGAACTTGAAAATGTATTGAAAGAAAGTGATGTAATTTTCCTTTGTGTTTCAAGCGATGCCGGAGAGAATTTTATGGGCGGGAAGGAATTAGCCAATATGAAAGATGGCTCTTTACTCGTGAGTTTTGCTCATAAAGGATTAATAGAAGAAAGTGCTCTGTTGGCAGAATTAAAGAAGGGAAGAATTCGTGTGGCTTCTGATTATCCAATGAGTGATCCTGATTTTAATAATCTCCCGTTAAATAATTTTTATTGTTTTAATGGTTCAAACGCATTCAATACACAAGCCTCAATAAAATCAATAAGCGACATGGCCACTGAATCAATGATAAATTTGCTGACTACCGGAGAAGATAAGAATAAGGTTAATTAATCCTACAAACAAAAACTTTAGGATAAAGATAGGCATTTACTGACGTTGGGATTTTGAGGTCTAGGGTTTTTGTTATTTTAAATTTAGAACTTTCTATAATTTTGGCGAAGAGTTCGTGCTCGTTGGTGAATACGACTAACTTTCCTTTTGGATTCAAAAATTCTTCGCAATAATTTACGAATACTCCATACAACTTTTCTAAATCTTCATTTTTGGAAATTTGCATGCCGAAGGGCAGGTCAGATGTGATGACGTCAAATTGGCCCAAGTCGGGGCGATTGGAGATGTCAGCTGTTTTGAGGTGGATGGATTTTATTAATCCAGCCTTCTTTATGTTTTGCACGGCAAGAGCATTCGTCTTGCCGTTTATATCAAAGCCCACAAGTTTTAATTTCGGGTTTATAATCCCAGCCTCGATCAAAAGTGTCGCACTACCCGAGAAGGCGTTAAGGTACGACGTGGCCAATTCTAAATTGCAAAAGGAGTTCATGGCGTAGGCGATAGTCGGGTTAAGCCCGCCTTTGGTGTTGGCTACTTTATAATCACGAAGTGACAGCGGCCTTGCGGTGAGCCGCACGCCAAGCTCCCAAATATCGCCAACTTTTCCAATGTAAATTTCAAGATCGGCATCATCGCTTTTAGTTAACTTGTAAGTGTTGGCAACAAAGCTCTCAATCTCGCGCACTTCGGGCGACTCAGATCCCGCACAGCTAAGCTTAAAGGTTTTGAATTTGTCGCCGCTACTTATGGCAAGGTCGATAAGCCCCGCCAAGATGGATTTGTGGTTTGAAATATACTTCGGGTTCAACTTCTCGTCTTGTTTGATAACATAAACATTCAAAACACTCCGAAGCCCGCGAAGGATTTTGAAGTTTGTAATAAATTCAATATAAGCTTCGTCCTCATCAACTTTAGTTAAGCGTAGTTTCTTGTTTTGAGCAATTTCACCCAGGACAACATCCTTGAGTCCCGGTACGAAAGTAAGTTTTAACTGTATAGAATCCATGAATCCTCACTCTAAGCCAAAAAGTGTGAATATTCAAGGGTTGTGATAAGATCGACTCTCGTACAAATTTTAGACTGGATTTGATATACTCTTTCCATGACGAAACAAGAAGCCTTGGAATTGTATCCAGATATTGATATTAATGAAAGCGGTGGGCCGGACACTTTTCGAGAGGGCGAGCCGATAGTAGAGCGTAGCCCTCTTGCTGTAATTATTCAGCATCCTTCGGAAGATCTCTATTTAATTGCGAAGTGGAGCAATGGGTGGTACGGATTTCTAACCGGAGGCATTGAAGCGGGGGATTCTGTAGAAGATACTGTGCGGAAAGAAATTTTAGAAGAGACAGGCTTAAAGAATGTTGCTCAAATACGAGAAACTGACTATGTGTCACACGGACTTTTTTATCATATTGTTAAACATGTAAACAGGTTGGCCCATTATCATTTAGTTATCGCAAAATTGAAAGATTTGGAACAACAAGATGTATCGGAAGAAGAGCTCGCCATAGCCAAGTTCATATGGGTAGACAAAAAAGACGTCGAGGAGACGTTAACAAGAGAAGATATGAGAAAACTCTGGAGGTTTTATGTTAAAAATAACTAATGCCCGAACTAAAAACACAAGTAAATAAGGCTAGCGTAAAGAAATTTTTGAGCACTATCAAAGATGCGGAGAAGCGCAAGGATTGTTCTTTTATCTGTGACATGATGGAGAAAGCTACAAAATCAAAGCCAGAAATGTGGGGTGCTTCGATTGTCGGCTTTGGCCGCAGGACTTATACTTATGCCAATGGCAAGACGGGGGAGTGGATGGTGATTGGCTTTGCTCCACGCAAGCAAAACATTGCTCTCTATGGCCTGATAGTTTTTAACATGTCTCATGGCGGCTTGAAAAAAGATAAAGGAGAAAATGATTTCCTCTTGAAATTGGGCAAATACAAAGAAGGCGGCGGATGTCTCTATATCAACAAGCTTGCCGATATCAATACGAAAGAGCTTGAAAAAATTATCAAGCTTGCGGTAAAACGCAAGAAATAGGAGTATAATTAAAACTATGTATTTCAAATCAAAAAAGACTCAATTACTGATTTTAGCCATAACAGCCCTCGTACTTTCTAGGGCAATGTTTGTGTTTTTCAATGATCCGGAAGGTCCGAATTTGCTCGTAGTTACAGTGTTGGCGGTGATAGTATATGTTGTATCCTTGGCATCGTATGCATCCAAATTCTCGAATTCCAAGAAGTTGTTGTTGGCGATTTTGATCCAGATAGCACTCGTCATCGTTCTCTACTTTTGCTTGAAATAAATCCAACAAAAAACACCGCTTAAATCGAGCGGTGTTTTTTGTTGGGAGCAGAAGCTAGTGAATAGCCTGCATTACGATCCAAAACGATGCTGACATGAGAACGAACCAAATGCCGAGACCGACTGGAGATCCCCATGAAAACCATGAACCCCAGCTTCGCCAGTTGCGCTGGCTTTCGCGGCAGAAATCCATTTCTTCGTCTTTTGACATGTCCTTCCAATCCTTGTGGTTGGGGTTTGCGTTGTATGACATACAATCAAAGTATATAGCTAGTTAATGTGATCGACCAGCTCTAACCAGCGACCATCACTCCAAGTGCAGGCCGAGCGGGCGTGCGGGAGGGGTATAGATGGGTTTATCGCTACCGTCAAATATACCACTAATAAATCTACCGAGCAAAATATGGTATCCTAAACATATGAAGCCCACGGGCCCCAAAACATTAGAAAGAATGTACGCGATGAAGTTTGGAAGTGTGTATCCGCTCTATGTTACTAAAGTAAAAAGAAAAGGTAAAACTCAAGCGGAGCTCGATGAAGTGATCCGCTGGCTGACAGGGTATACGCAAAAAGGAATGGAAGCTCAAATCAAAAAAGAATCTACCTTTGAAACTTTTTTCGCAAAAGCTCCACGCATGAACCCAAAGCGTGCATTGATCACGGGTACGATTTGTGGCGTAAAGCTTGAAGAAATCAAAGAATCGCTCGTTCGGGAAATGCGATACCTCGACAAAGTAGTCGATGAACTCGCAAAAGGCCGTGCGATGGAAAAGATTAAACGTTAAGCAGTATGCTAAAATAAATCTATGCGAAAAATAATAACTTCAACTTTTGTAACTTTAGACGGGGTGATGCAGGCGCCAGGTGGACCAACAGAAGACACAACAGGTGGTTTTGAATATGGTGGATGGCAAATGTCTTTCCCCACAGATACAGAGATGCAGGCACTGCTCGGACAGTTTTTTACGATTCCATTTGAACTTCTTTTAGGCAAAACGACGTACGATATTTTTGCTTCGTTTTGGCCAAAGGCAACGACAGACATGGAGGTCGCAGTGCCATTTAACCAAACAAGAAAATATGTTGTCTCGCACAATTCGTTCTACCCTGAGTGGAATAATTCGGTTTGTATTACGGGTGACGTGGTTGCACAAATTCAAAAATTGAAAGAAGAAGATGGTCCAGACTTGTGGGTGTGGGGCAGTGGAGATTTGATCCAAACACTTCTCAAAAATCATCTGATAGATAAAATGCATATGTGGATTCATCCGATCACAATAGGCAAAGGCAAAAAACTTTTTGCAGAAGGAACTCAGCCGCAAAACTTCAAACTTGTAGATTCAAAAGTCGGATCCTCCGGACTTATTTTTGCGACTTACGAACCGGCGGGGGAACTCAAGCCGCTCTCGTAGAAAATATCTCTATGCCAAAAACACTTCCAAAAATCAATAAAGATACTCTTGCTTACAACAAAGCTCTCAAAGGAGAAGACAAAGCAATCTGCGAACTTCTCGCCGAAGAAATAACTCGCAATATGCCGCAAGCAGAAAATAAGATTTGGCACAGGAATCCTGTTTGGTTCTTGGACGGCAATCCCGTCGTCGGGTATGACAAATTGAAGGATTGTGTGCGATTGCTCTTTTGGAGCGGACAATCTTTCAAGGAAAAAGATCTCAAAAAAGAGGGAAGTTTCAAAGCTGCTGAAATACGCTATACCAAGGCATTACAAGTCAAAGTCAGAGACCTCAAGCGCTGGCTCAAGAAGGCGGAGGATATACAATGGGATTATAAAAACATCGTCAAAAGGAAGGGAGTTCTCAAAAAGATTGGAAAGTAGTACTATTAGTAGTACTTATTAGTTTAACTATAAAAGATCTATGAAAACAATGACATGTGCTCAAATGGGCGGAGAGTGCGATAAGAATATTATGGGAAGTACGGCAGAAGAGATGATGGGAAACGGAATGAAGCATCTCGAAGAAGCTCATCCCAAAATGGCTGCCGATGTCAAAGCTATGCCAATGACTGATCCGGCGATGGTGGCATGGAGCGAGAAGTTCCAAAAAGACTTCGACGCTGCTCCGGAAATGTAAGAGAAAAAGCACCCTTCGGGGTGTTTTTTTGTTAAGAATATCATTTCGAAAATTCTGGTATAATCCAAATATGCCAGCTAAAACAAGAATTGCAGGAATAGTGATAGAAGATGGAAAAATTCTCATGCTTGTTCCTGCGGGGAACTACAAAGAACTTTGGACACCAGGAGGCAAGATCGAAGAAGGCGAGAGTGATTTGGAATGTTTAACCCGAGAATTTCAAGAAGAGCTTGGGGTAGAATTGGCAGAAGCAAAGTTCTTCAAAGAATATTCCTGTGCGAATTTCTATAACAATACCTATGATCTTATTGAACGAGTATATGTCGCAAAAATCAAAGGAGAATTAAAACCGGCGATGGAAATAAAGGGTGTTGTTTGGTTTAGCAAAGAAGATTTTGAAAATAAAAAGTTTCCAATGATTACTCATACGCAGGAAGAGCTGATACCGGATTTGATTGAAGCCCGGATTTGGTAAATGCTATACTAAAACTATGCTAATGTCCCAATCAAAAAACAAATCACTCCTTCTCTCTATCGCAGTCCTTCTCATCACTGCCGGAGCTTTTTATCTGGCCCTGAACATGAATCCGAAGACTGTGCCCGAAGAAACATTCGAGCCATACCAGGCGACGCTCTCAGGCACGTATCTCTGTCTTCCTCATGTCGATACCAGCGGACCGCAGACGATGGAATGTGCATTTGGACTCAAGACTGATGACGGGGTTTATTATGCGATCGATTTCAATCTCATGTCTCAGACTCCTCCCGAGCTCGGAACTAGGCAGAGGATTACGGCAAGTGGAGTTGTTACTCCAGTAGAAAGATTGAACAATGATCAGTGGCGCAAGTATCCAATCAAGGCGATTTTCTCTGTCACCAATTCAGTTATTGTTCAATAAAGTATCATAATAAAAACCCGCACATGTACTGTGCGGGTTTTTATGTAGGAAGCCCTATCTCAATTTCTGACAACCGGCTTTTGCCAAGTCCTTGCATTTTCCTTTTCCAAATATTTTTTTGTCCTTATAATCTGGTATACTAACCTTATGAAATCGACCACTAAACTTATTTTCCTCGCCGTCGCTCTTCTTCTTGTTATTGGAATAGCGCGATATTTGAAGCACTCGCCGGCAGAATTGGAAGTAGGCGATGAGAACATCCCTGTTTCAATTGAAAAAGCCGCGATTCAAGAAGAAAACTTTTCCGGATCGAAAGTTGCTATTCTCGGATCCAGTATTGTCGCGCGTTCGGGAAGAGCATATGTAGAAGAAACAATCAGCCAGTTCAAGTCACGCGCCGACAGCGAAGTGCCCGACATTCGCAAGGAGTTTGGAGAAGACGCGCCTCCGTCGCACTACACGATCGATATCAATGGAACATACATACGAAGCGCTACGACAGAATCGATCGTTCTTGATCAATATGTCTACACCGGCGGAGCAAACGGCTCAAGCAGCTACAAAGTCTTTACCGCTTCGCTTGCCGACAATGTTCTCTTACCGCTTTCTGCTCTTGTCAAAAATCAAGATGCCTTTGCGGCCTATGTCAAAAAATCTCTGATGGAGAAAGGTCCGGAAGGAAGCGGGCAACTGAGCGTTTTTGAAGATGATGTCAAAGCGCTTTCCTTTGGTTCATTTTCAAATTGGTCTCTTGATCCTGACAATCTCACGATTTACTTTGACAAATACGCTATCGGGCCGGGCGCTCTCGGAGCTGTTGCCTTTCCGCTTCCGCTTTCTGAAATCAAGCAATTTATGCAGGAGCAATAAATTTTATTTAACGTGTAACAAAAGCAAGACATAATCGTTATATCCTTATGAACAAAAAAATCACAACAATCATATTCATCATTGCCCTTATTGTGCTCGGTGCGTGGTGGTATACCAACAGGAACGCAGAAATTCCTCCTCCAACGCAAAACCAAGATTCTCTCGATACGAGCGAGACGCTCGGCTGGCAGACTTCTTCAAAAGATGGAGTAACTTTCAAGTATCCTGCGACCTTGGATACGAAATATATCAGCACGACTGACTGGCCGCCAATCATTGCCGTCAGCAATGATCCGTTTACCTGCACCGCTGCCGGCGTTGAAACAGAACGCGCTGGTGCGACAGAGAAAATTTCCATCAACGGCCATGAGTATTGCGTGACGAAAGTAACTGAAGGCGCGGCCGGAAGCATTTATACGCAGTATGCTTATGCGGCGGTAAAAAATAACAAACTTGCCATTGTCACATTTAGTTTGCGGGCGGTGCAGTGTGGCAATTATGATGCGCCGGAAATGGCGGCCTGCCAAGCAGAACGAGCGCTCTTTAGCATGGACAAGACTGTTGATCTCATATTTGGAACACTCGAGATTGGAAACGCTGCAGTATCGCTCCAAGATGGAAAGTATTGTTATGCTCGAAAACAACTTGCAACAACGACCGATCCGTATCTCGTCGAAGAACATGTGGTGCTTACTGTCAAAGGCAATGCCGTGACTGGTACAAAAAAAGGAACACAGAGCGGTCCGGATATGTCAAACGGCTATCAGGGAACATTGAGTGGAACACGAACTGGAAGCAATGCTGAGCTCGTATATGCCTATACGATTGAAGGCTCAAAGAACAAAGAGCTTGAGATCTATGACATAAGCGAAACGGTGTTGAAGAAAATGCGCTGGCCGCTCAAGGAAGAAAACAACATACTCGTTCCAACAAAAGTCGGCGAGCCAAAGATCATTTCTTATACAGCAGAAACCTGCCCCGCATAATATGAGGCGGAAAGTTTTCCAAATTCTGCAAATCAATAGAGATCCAGAAGCTTTTCCCTTTCATTTGTGGTTCGTTCTTGCGGTCTTGTTTTCCCTGGAATCTAAAAAAATAATTCTCAAGCCTTGATTTTGTAGCCGCGTCCCGGAACAGTTGAGATAAGTTTCGCTTGTGATCCAAGCTTTTTTCGCAGATTTAAAATATGAGATTCAATAGTATTTGAGAAAAGATCAAGCTCTTTGTCCCATACGTGTTCCATAAGCATTCCTCGGGATACCACCGTGCCTCTGTGCCGGGCAATATACTCAAGAAGAGAAAATTCTTTTCTAGTGAGATTGATTTCTTTTTTGCCGGATCGTACGAGCTGACTGTCGGAGTCTATTGTTATATCTCCGACAGTAATAACAGGGGATTCCATTCGATGGGGCCGGCGAAGCAAGGCTTTGACTCGAGCCATTAATTCTTCAAGAGAAAATGGTTTGGCGAGGTAATCATCCGCTCCTTCGTTCAAGAGGGTAACTTTGTCAGCCGTTTCATTGCGAACGGAGAGTATCATGATAGGTACCGTCTTTCCGGCGCTTCGTATTTCTCGGCAAATTTCGTAGCCGTTTTTCTTCGGCAGCATGTAATCGAGAATAATGAGATCGTAGTCGTTTCTCTTTCCCATCAAAGCGCCAACTTCACCGTCAGCGGTACGATCAACAGCAAAATATGCTTGCTTCAACGCAAAGAAGAGTATGTCAGAAATATCTGCATCGTCTTCAATAATGAGAATACGCATAGATACTATAAGTATACTCTTGGGCCGTCTGGCTTGCCAAGTGAATATCTTCCAAAAAACCACAGAAAATGCTACAGTAAGAAAACTTATATTATATTTATATGACTGATCCACTTATTGCAATAGAAATTAAAGACTTAACAAAATCCTACAAAAAGTTGGAAGTGCTGAAGGGCGTTACCCTTGAAATAAAGAAAGGCACCATGCTTGCGCTTCTTGGTCCTAATGGAGCGGGCAAAACTACCACCGTTC
>OFQY01000873.1_pt1 | contig 10347 bp, 4 predicted proteins | sample 1542991 | NCBI WGS metagenome assembly OFQY01 (sample SAMN07774224, study PRJEB24372) | wastewater metagenome | isolation source: Exp Tend VB 10WW | collected 2016-02
GATCCCGCATAGCACCCTACATCAAACCCACTATGTTGAGGTGCTCAACTTTTTCAAATCGCAAGATTCAACTGGTCCAGGACCACGAAGGCCGCCTCGTGGCGCAGGGCGACGTCTGCGGAGAGCAGGCCGCGCACCCAGGTCTGGTCGAACTGGAACGGGGTGTCGCCGAGGTTGGTGCTCGCGAACTCGACCGCCCCGAACATGCCGATGAGCATTTCGGACCACATGCCCGCCGCGATGTACGTCAGGGCCGAGCTGGCGCCCTTCTGACGGACCTTGCTGATGAGGGTGCTCTTGGTGACCGGGTAGCCGGCGAGCGACGGCTTGGAGAGCCCGTCCCCGACGTCCCGGATCATCGAGAACAGGAACATGCCGCTCTTGTCGCCCTGGGCCACGGCGTCGGCGCGCATCTGGTAATACTTGTACCACGTCATCGGGCGCATGACGAAGCCTTCGAACTCGGCGTTCGCCTCTTCGACCGCCACGATCATGCGGTAGGCGTCTTCGGCCACCAGGCGGTCGCCGTTGTCGCGCGGGTCGGAGCTGGTCAGCCGGTACACGTCCGGGTAGTTCAGCAGGCCGCGGGGGCGGTTGTCGCCGCCGGCGCCTTCGAAGCAGGCCTGGTCGAGGCCCAGCGCCAGGGACTTCGTCATGTCGTCCCGCATCAGGCTCTCGGCCGCGGGAGACGCGAAGCGGATCAGTTCGTTCGGGGCCTTGATCAGCACCGCCAGCTTCTTCGCCTGGAGGTTGATCTCGCCGGTCCCGATGTCCGAACTCGTGATCTGCATGTTTTCGCCGACCCAGTAGGTCAGCGACGCCGCGGTCTGGCGCGGATACTTCATGCGGCCCTGGGCCGGCAGCGGCACCACGCGGGCGCCAGCCTGGACCGCCGCCTCCTTGCTGCGCAGCAACTCGATGATCTCGCCCTGCTCGGGGGGCTGCACCAGTGCACCGCCGGTCAGTTCGTTGATCCAGGACAGGGTCTTGTGGTCGTACCCGTACGCCTTGCGGCGAATCCAGTTCATGTGATCGGGGTCGGCCCCGCCCACGCCCGCCGAAACGAGCGACTTCATTTCCTGGCGGAATTCCGCCGAGATGTTGGTCTCGGGCATGAAGCCCGTCGCGATGGGGGCCAGGAAGGCCGTCTCGCCGGGGCGTCGCCCGCCCCGGTAGGTGTAGCCGTTCTCCGGGTCGCGGGAGAACGCCTGGTGCATCTTACGGTGGATGTCGATCTCGACCTTGGCCTGGTCGACGTCCATCGCGCCCGTCAGGACGCCGAACATCTTCATGAAGGAGAAGCCGCGGCTCCCCATGATGTTCTCGCCCTGGCGCACTCGGGGCGCGTGTCCCTGGAGCACGTGCTCCGGGGCCGGCTGGTTCTGTGCCGGCGTGTTCTGCAGCTTCTTGGTCAGCGCATTGACCGCCCCGGCGATCTGCTGGATCGCCTGGGCATTCTGGTGGGTCATCTGCTCTACGGTAAGTCCCGCCGCCATTAGATCGCTCCTGAAGTTCCTGTTCCGGTTCTCTTCTCTGTCCCGGCCCCTAAACTGCTTAGGAAACCATGAGGGTCAAGTTCTTGAGCACAGCGTTCAGCTGGCCCAGTTGGTCCGCCTGGTCGGCGGCCGCGTCCAAGAGGCCCTTGCCCTCCTGCGATGCTACGAAAGCATCATACTCGTGACGGGGAATTACTTGGAAGTCCCCCGACCCGGTTTTCGGTGGTTTTCTGTACCCGGTGACCCCGCCCTGGAGTTGGGTGACGGTGTTGGTCCGGGGCCCCTGATCTACGGTCCGGGCCGCCTGGCGTTCGGTCTGCGACTGGACGCGCTGGGGCTTTCCGATCTCCCGCACCGTGTCCCTGGAGAGCTGGGTGCCCTGCCGGAGCGGCTGCTGGTTGACGTAGGGCTGTTGAGGGGGCGCCTGGACCTGGGCTTGAGGCCCGCCCCCGACGACCGTCCCCTCCTCGGCTACCTGCTGCCTCCGGGCCATGCTCTCGGGGCTTACTTCCTTGTGGCGGACGGACTTCTCAGTTCGTTGGCTGTGGGGTACGAACCCGGACTCAGCCTGCAGCCGCTCCCGCTCGGCGTTCGCGTCCTCGTAGGGGGACGGCTGGGGCTCCCTGCCCCGGCGCTGGGCCTCACGCAGCTGGGCGGCCCGGTGGGCACTGTCCTGGTAGTCGTCCACGGTCATGTTGAGGTCGCGGGCCTCCCCCAGCCGGGCTTCGACCCCGTGGTCGGTCACGTCCTGGGTCGCGTTGACGTAGACGTGCCCGTCCGCGGCGGGCTGTCCGGGCTGTCGGGCGTAGCTGGAATCGATGATCTCCTTGCGGGTGGCCTTCTCCTGCACCTCCCCCAGTTCGGGGATTCGGTCCTCATCGCCCTCGAGACTGACGCCGGGGTTGCCCGCGAATCCGTCGCCCAGTCGGACCAGTCCCGTCGATTTCACCCCGTACTCGTCCGTAACCTGCTCCTCCTCCCCGAACAGGTCCTTCCGGATCGACCGGACCTGCTCGCGGTGGGAGTTCCCGAAGTTCTTCTCGTGCACCAGCCGACCCAGTAGCTTGGCCGCTTTGAAGAGGTTGCCCTGGTGCTCGTAGGACTTCATCTCCTCTTGCTGCCACTCGGGCGTCCCGGGGTGGGCCTTCATGATGCGGGTCAGCATCTTGTGGTGGAAGTAGGCGAGGCGCTTCTGCTCCTCTTCGAGCATCGACGTGTCTTCGCCCAGGGCGTCCAGGAACTCGCGGGCGCTGTCGAGGTCGAGCTCTTCCTCCTCCGAAAGCCCCTCGTCGCCCCAGTTGAGCTCCTCGTCCTGTTTCATGTCTTTGCGGCCAACACTCTTACCCATGCACTTGCACTGGGCCATCCCGCAGGTCTTGCACATCTGGGCCTTGCGGGTGATCGCTTTCTGGGGGGCCAGATGGACGTCGTACTCGTTGTCAAAAAGGCCGTATTCCTGCCCGTCCGCCTCGTTGATCACGTCCATCGCCGGGGGCTCCCCGTACTCGGGGTCGCCGGCATCACGGGCAGTGACGGTTCCGTATGCAGTCCTTCGGTCCCGTTCCGTCTTGTCGCCCGCGATCGGAGTGACCTGGACCCTCACCCCCGGCTGGGCGTTCGGGTGAAAGGCCATCTTTCGGTTGATGGACTTCCCCATGACCCGCTTCTGCCTAGGGTCCTCTTCGACGACCTCTTCTTCCATCGCGTCGAATTCCGAGGGCTCGACCGGGCCGAGTTCCGCCATGTCCTCGTAGCCGGGGGTGCCGTCGGTGTACCGCTCATCCTCCCCGCCCGAATCGACCAGCTGGTCCTCACCCGGCTGCAGTCCGGGGACGGGTCCGCCCATCTCGACCGGGTCGCCCATCGGGGGCATCTGGCCCTGCATCTGGGGCTGACCCCCCTGGGCGGCCATCGCCTCTTCCTCTTCGATCATCGCCATCTCTTCGGGGGAGAGCTCTACGTCGACCCCCTCTTCCTCCATGACGACGTCAGGAGAGTTCCCCATCCCGTCGTTGACGGGAACGGCGTTCGGGTCTGCGTTCGGGTCGACGGGGACTTCCCGCCCGGCCAGTGGGGCCAGTTGGGGGTAGTTCTTGTCCCAGTTGGCCTCGAGGGCGTCGAGCATCCCCACGAGGTTCTGGAGTCCCTTCATCAGGAGCTTCTTCGTCTCCGGGTGCTCGAGCATCGGCGCCATCTGGTCGTACTCTTCCAGGAGCAGCATGGAGTCTTCGTGCAGCCGCCGGCAGACCTGGGCGCCGTAGGGCTCGCCCTGGTCGTACGCCTGCTCTTCCGGGGGCGCCTGGGCTGCCTGGGGCGGGTTGTCTTGCTCGTCCACGTTGGGGTCTCCTGGTTTACGACTGATGGATTTCCGGCGGATTGACTTCTCCGTCCCGGTCCGCTGGGTCTGGGGAACGTGCCCGGACTCCCTTTGCTCCCGCACCCTGGCTGCGTGGGAATCTTCGTAGGGATTGGGTCCGGGTTCCTCTCCCCAGGACCGGGTGTCGCGGATGTTGGCGGCCCTGTTCCGGGTCTGGATGTCATCGGTGCCGGTGAGCCCCAGCTCCTCAGCCTCCGTCCACGCCTGGACGTGCCCCTCGTCCGACAGGTTGGCGGGGTCCTGGGGTGACATGTGGGTTGTGTGGGTTCGGGTGTCCAGGACCCGCTTGTCAGTCACCTTGCCCCGGACCGATTTACGGCCGAGGCTCTTGGGGATGTCCCGACGCACCGAACTGATGTCCGTCGTGACCTGGGGGCCGTAGGGCCTTCCGTCTGGGCTTTTCAGTTCTTCATCATTGACCGTCATGGCCCGCATTCGCCCCAGAGGAATCACGTCAGTCTCGTACTCGTCTGTAGCGTCGTCGACGACAGCCTCGGGCCCATAGGTGACCGGTGCTTCATCGATAAGGACCCGATCCAGAGCTTGCGGTTTCCTATACCCCGTGTTCCTCGTATCCGCCATCATCGCCCCTGTAGGTTGATCGGCCTGCCGTACTTCTTCGCCAGTTTGTCGATTGTCGCGTCTTCGCCCGAAACCTTCAGGCGGACGGTCTTCTGACCGTCGTCCCGCACGATAGCCTTCAGCCCCAGTGTAACGGCTTCGCTCATTGCCGGTCCGAGGTCTTTGCGGGCCACCCACACTAGCGACGTCCCCGGTTGGGAGTTCTTGAGCGAGTAGCGCTTGCGGGAGACGGACTTTTGGGATTTGCTCAGATCCACCCCGGCCTGCTGTAATTCCTGCCGGGCCTGGGGCTTCAGGGCAATCTTGCCGGGGCCGATTACCCTCGGGATCGACTGCTGTCCGGGCTGAACATCGTGTTGGGGGCCTTGTGGTCTGATCCCGGTGTGTACGCCGTGGCCGGACAATTGATTGTCGAACGCCTGGGCATCGATCCGGGCGTTCGCGTCACCGATCAGCCGCTGGGTCCGCTGCCCGTGCTCATCTTCGGTCGTGACCATAGACCGTCCGATTTCGTTGCCGGCGACCCCACCCCGCCGGGCGTTTTCGGCGTCCTGCTGGGAGAGACGGTCCACCCTTACGGCCTGGGCCTTCTCCAGTCCCTTTTTGGGAGCGGGGTCGATGTCCTCTAAATCTGAGAACGCTGGCCTCTTTTCTTCCTTCCCGCCGGCCTCATTACGGAACTGTACGACTTGATGGACGTCCGGGTATCCAAAATTTCTGATCTGACCCACCACTCCGTACCGCGTGTCTTCGTCTCGAAGGATCTCCGCAGTCGATTCTTTTCCCTTGGGGGCCGTCTGGCCGGCTTGAAGTCGGTTCTGAGCTTGCTGCAGGGTGGGGCGGACCCGGACCCGGTCCCCCGGCTTTACATTTGGGTCTAGGGCCATCTTCACCCGCTTGGACTTCTCGCCCCGAGCCGCCCGGTCCCGTTCCTGCCACTGCTGGCGTCGTTGCTCGATCTGGGCGGCGCGCTCCAGGGCCGCGGGGTCCTGGGTGCCAGGGTTGGGCTCCTCTGGGTACTGACCGGGGGTGCTCTGGCGGGCCTGCTGGTCGGTGCTCAGATGCGTGCCCACCTGAGCCTGGGTCTGGCGGCGTTGGGCGTCGGTCGCGTCCACGGAGACCCCCGTGGCCTGGCGGTTGCGGTTCATGCCGGCCCTCCGGTCGACGGCCTTCCCCAGCCAGTCCTTCTCGTCATCGTCCGTCCGGGGGACGTCTTCGGAATTGCGAAAGGCCCCACCGCGGTTTACACGATCACTGGCCGCGTCGATGTAGATTTCATTTCCATTAAACATCCGACCGTTCGCGTCTCGCTGCTGGCTGTCCAGGTCGTTCTCCTCCTCGACGACCTGCTTGTACCCGGTATCGGTTAGGAAACCCGGAGAATACGTGCTCACGTTAGGCTTGTGCGTTCGGGTATCGACGCCCCGCTTGTCGGTCACCTTCGTCCCCATCGACTTCTTGCGGTACTTGCTGCGCAGGTCCTTCTTCGGGGTCCCCTGAATCCGGGCCGCCCTGGCCGCGTCGTCCTCGTAGGGCGATTCGGGCGGCTCCCGCCCCTCCTTCCGGGCGCTGCTGACCTGGCTGCCCCTGCTGATGCTTTCGAACTCGTCCTGGACCGGCAGGTCGAATCGGTTCACCTCGGCGAGCACCTGACCGGCCCCGGTGTTCTTGTCGGCCATCGAATCGACGATCTCCTTGCGGGTCGCCTTGCTCCCGGTTCGCTGGGAATGTGGCACGAAGCCAGACTCAGCCTGAACTCGGGACCGCTGGGCATGGGAATCTTCGACGGGAGACTGAGGTGGGTCCTCTCCGAAGTTACGGGCGTCACGCAGGTTATATGCGTGGTCGATACTCAGGGCCCTGTCCGGATGACTTAGGCCCAAGTCATCAGAGACCTCCCTAACCGTAACTGGCGCTGTGTCCCAATTCAGCTGGGCGTCCACCACCCGCTTGTCCGTGATCGGACCGTCCGCGGTCTTGTACCCCGCCAGCTGGGCCAGCGCCCCGACCAGCGCCTTCAGCTGCCCGACGGCCTGGGTGTTCAGGTAGACGCCCTTCTGGGTCCGGTCGATCAGGTGGACCCGCGGGGTGTAGCCGTGGTCCGGCCCGCTTTCGTTCTCGTGCTCGTGCTCCTGCACCGCCCTGTCGTAGGTGTCGTAGGGGCCCTCGATGAACGTCAAGCCCAGGTCATTGGGACCCTCGGCGACTCGGGTGCTGTGGAGCTCGTACCCCCCGCCCGGAGACTGGTGGAGCTCGTTGACCCATTCGGGGTTGATGTTGTTCCCCTGACCACTACTGTTCGGGTCCCCGGCCTTGCGGGCCATGCCCTTCTTCGGGGGTGGACGCAGGTCGTACTGGTCGGCTGGGTAGTTCTCTCGCCGGCGCTGGCCCGTCCCGTCCAGGACGTCAGAGCGGACGACGTGGGAGCCGTTCATCGCGTCGCCGTCGTACTCCCCCTCGCGGGTGTTCATCTGGGTGACTTCGGCGGTCGTTAGGTAGCGGGCCTGTCCGCCGACCGGGAGGTGGACATCTTCCTCGGCCATGTCTTCAGCAGTGGCGTAGTTGGGCCGCACTTGCACCCGGCTGCCGGGCTGCACGCCCCCCTGGAGCGCCTTGCCGGGCTGCACGCCCCCCTGGAGCGCCTTGCCGGGGAGTACGTCCACGTCGTCGTAGTCGTCGTAGGCGTGTAGGTCAGAATCGTTCTCCCGGCTGATGCGGACGAAGGGCACGTCTCCGTCGACCGTCCCCACCTGGCTCGCCACGCCGTGATTGGTGTGACGATTCATGTAGTCCAGGGGGTGCTGGCTGGTCCCCTCAACCATAGCCTCGGCATTCTGGCGGGTCGGGCGGGAGCGGACCCGCGACCCTACCTGGACGTTCGGGCTGATCGCCATTTTAACGCCGCGGTTCAGGGATTTCGGATGGTCCCGGCGGATCGAGCTGGGGTCGCGCGTAACCTGGGGGCCCAGTGGGGAGCCAGACTCGTCCTTGAGGATGGCTTCATTAGCGGCTGCCTCTTCACGGCCTTCGACGTCCGTCCTGTAGTCGACCCGGCCGCCGCCCAGGGTGTCCTCGAATCGGGCAGTCGCCTCTCCCCGATTGAGTGGGTTCCGGGGCCCGTCAGTTCGGCGGGCGTAGCGGTCATCCACGTGGACGCGCTCACCCACCTGGGCCTGCCGGGTTCCGGTCTCCCGCACGTCGTCGGTCTGGGACTTCACCCGGTACTTCTTGCGCAGCCCCTTCATCCGCTGGGCCTTCTCCGCCCCGGTCCGCTGGGTGTGGGGGACGAACCCCGACTCAGCTTGTTCCCTCACCCTGGCGGCGTGGGAATCCTCGTAGGGGTTGGGTCCGGGCTCCTCTCCCCAGGCCCGCGTGTCCCGGATGTTCGCCGCCCGGGACCGGGTCTGGATGTCATCGGTGCCGGTTAGCTCCAGCTCTTCGGCCTCGGTCCACGCCTGGACGTGACCCTCATCCGACAGGTTGGCGGGGTCCTGCTGTGACATATTGGCCGGGTGGGTCCGGGTATCCAACACCCGCTTGTCGGTCACCTTGCGGCGCATCCCCTTTTCGGGGATCTTGTGGATGTCCGAGACGTCACTGTCCCGCAGGTGGACGTTCCCGCCCCCCTCGTCGATGGTAACCTCGGTGATCCCCTGCTGATCTGCTCCGTATCGGTCTGGCCTGATTCGAGACACGACACCCTCACGGCGGCTACGCTGGGCGGCCTCTGCCCCGGTCATTTCCCGCACTCGGGGGTCATCATAAATACCCGGATCATCCCCCTCCGCCTCGGTTACATACCGCCCCCGAGCGGCCGCGGCCGCCTGGGGTCCGGTAACCTGGGACCTTACCCGGTCCCCGACCTGGACGTTATCCCCCAGCCCCTTCTCGGGGACCTTGTGGATGTCATCGGCTTCACTTCGTCTGTAGGCCAAGCTAGTTGATGGATGTCCGTCATCTATCGTGACCAGGCTCTCGTCCGGGTTACCGATACCATTCCACACATTCGGTTCGACTTCAGTCACCCGCCCTTCAATCCTATTACGGGCAGCAGCCTCGTACCCCGTCACAGGGCGGTTCTCCCCCCCGTCGGGGCCTCGGGTAGTCACATTCTGGGCCATTCTGGAGGCTTCGGCCCCGGTCGGTTGAGCTCTGACGTAGTCACCTGGCTTGATGCTCGGGTCAATAGCCATCTTGGACAGCTTCGTCGGGACCGCCCCGGCGTAGGCCGACAGCGACTTGATGAAGTGGCCGGGTAGGGGCTTTCCGCACACAGACCTCATGCACAGGATCTCGCGCGCCTGGTCGGCCATGCGGTCCATGTACCACTCGAGGCCCTTATGCTTGGCGATGACCGTGTCCTGGTTTGCCGGCAGGACCACCGAGCTGTATTCCAGCATCTTCGTCGAAAGGAGGTGCAAGCCCTTGGGCGTCCCCATCTGGTAGTCTGCCGGCAGCTCCCGGGCCGCGATGACCGTGTAGCCGATGCTCCCGCCGCGGACGTACCCCTTGACCATCAGGTCGTACAGCTGATGGCAGAAGTGCCCGTGCTCGTACTCTTCCCCGCGCAGGGCATGGGACATCCCGGTGCCCTGGTAGAAGAAGGCGTTGCCCTTCCCCCGCCGGCTGGTCGTATCCAGTACGACCGTGTACTGTTTCGTATCGGGGTCTTCGCTCATCGCGACCGGCAGCGAAATCTGCTTGCCGTGGTCGTACAGGACGAACGGGTTCGGCTGGTGCCGGTCGGTCCGGATGCCGCCGATCTCCAGCACGTCACCCACCCCGTCGCGGTTGTTCCCGTCCGCGAACGGAATCCAGATGGACATTCTGGATTCGTCGCAGTCGATCGCCTCGGGGACGACGATGTCCTGGCCGAACTGACCCGCGGCGATCGGGTAGGACAGTCCCGGGAAGGACTTCTGCCGGGACTGGATTACCTTGATCGCCTGGGTCAGCTCTTGATTCATTTGACTCTCGCCTGGGGTTGGGGTGCCGGCTTGTCGGCCAGCAGCGCCTTGAGGATCTGGAGCTGTGCGCCGTTGCCGGGCTGCTCGGAGGTCCCGATCGCCAGCCCGATGAGCTCGGTCAGCTCGTCCAGGTTCTGGCACAAATGCGACAGCCGGGTGAGGACGTGGTGCACGTCCTCCAGCCCGGACTTGAACGCCTGATCGCCCGTTTCCTCACGGTTGCGCATCAGTTCGACTCCTTGTTTTTACGTTAGGGGGTGTATTACATTCAACGTCGAACGGGTGAATCGGACTTGTAAAGAGCCTTCAGCGGGGTCCGCCTGACGGTCGGATTCCTTGCCGCCCGCGGCCCCATGTACTCGGGCGGCTTGACGAGGTCAGAGCCGTTGCCGGCGATCCAGGACATCGCCTTGGCCCCCGAAATCCCGAAGGTAGACTTCCGACCCTCGGGGGTGGAGAAGATCGCCTCGGAAAGTTCCAGCGGGTGTAGGCAGAACGGGCAGTCCAAGTTCTCGTACTGCTTCGCGTGCTCGGGCTTTAGGTAGGCCAGGGTGACATGGGGCTTGTAGTCCGGGTAGAACTTGTCCTCGGCCTTGAACCGTTTGGAGATCCGGTGGTAGGCCCGGTGCAGCTTCGGGGAGTCGACGTCCAGCTTCAGTACGGCGCCGTCCCCGCCGTCGGGGAACTGCGAGCACTTCAGGATGCGGGCACAAAACGGTCCGCACCCGTGCAGCGCCTCGGAGAGCTCGGCCGGGGTGACCGAGCCCACCGGGAACCCGTACTTCAGGGTGACGTGCATATCCCAGGGGGACGTCAGGCCGTCTCCGAACAGGTGCTCGGGGTTGACGGCCCTGGCGGCCCAGGATGCGAGTCGGAACGCCAGGGCCGGGGGCACCCGGAGCATGAGGCACCCGTACTTGTGCGC
>OFQY01000875.1_pt1 | contig 10339 bp, 8 predicted proteins | sample 1542991 | NCBI WGS metagenome assembly OFQY01 (sample SAMN07774224, study PRJEB24372) | wastewater metagenome | isolation source: Exp Tend VB 10WW | collected 2016-02
AGGTCGTGCCCACTGAAGAGTCGTGCAAGTTGGACGCCATGCTGGAGGTCATGCAGGACGGTGGCATGTTCACTGACGGCAGTGACGAGAAGCAGGTGGTGTTCAGTGAGTCACGTGAGATGATCGAACTGTGCGTCCGGGTGCTGCGGGGCAAGGGGCTGGAGGTGGACGTGATCAAGGGCGGTCAGACCCGCCAGGGCCAGCGCAGGGCCATCCGTGAGGCCTTCCAGCAGGGCAGCACGAGGGTCCTGTGCGTGGTCACGCAGGCCGGTGGCGTCAGCCTCACGCTGGACGCTGCGGACGTAGCGCACTTCCTGGATGAGTCCTGGGCCAGTGACGAGACAGAGCAAGCCGAGGACCGGCTGCACCGAGCCAGCCGAGTGCATCAGGTTCGCATCTACGTCTACCTCACTCGGGACACCATCGACGAGGAACGGCTGGACAGTGCGGACAACAAGCGTGACGCACATGAACGTCTTCTGAACCTCCGCAAGAAGATCCTGCAACGAGTACTCACGTGAGCGCACTCACGTATACGAACGTGTTCTCACTTGCGGGCTCACCAACCAAAGACCTTGGTAGAGATGGAATGACTGACACACAATGCACAAGAAGGTGCTCACACGTGTACGTGTGTCGTCTGTCAGACGTCTTGTCAAGGCCAGGCCGGGGAACGGCACGCTACGCACGTGAGCATCAGGTCGGGTCGAGCATCGAATAGAAACTTTGTGTTCGGGCTTGCGCCGAGGATGTGACGAGTAGTACCGTCACGTCACAGCAGTACCAACCGGAACCAACCAACAAGGAGCAGCGTCATGGCAAAGGCAGTGGAAGCGGAAGTCGAGGACGAGGGCGGTCTGCGCTCGCAGGTCTGGCGTCACGAGGCCTTCGTCGAGTGGTGCAACGAGCAGTACGACCTCAACCTCGACTCGCTCTCGGCGGCGGAGATCATCGCATGGTTCGCCGCCAAGCGCAACGAGTTCCGCAAGACCGACTTCTACACGGAGACGGTGGCGGAGCACGCAGCGCAGGTCGAGGCCGAGAAGGAGGCCAAGGCCGAGGCACGTGCGGCAGCCAAGGCGGAGAAGGGCGACAAGCCCGCCAAGAAGGCGTCGGCGAAGAAGGCCACCGCCAAGAAGGCCACCAAGGCGACCAAGACCGTGAAGAAGGCGGTCAAGAAGGCCAGCAAGGCGTCGGACGACAACCCGTTCGACTGAGCCCCTAGGCCGGACCCCGGCCAGCACCCCTCCGTTCGTGGGAGCGCACGAGACTCTTCCCCTCTTGTGCGTGCCCCTGTCTGGTGGCCCGTCGGTGCTGGTCGGTGGTCCGGTCTAGGCAAGACCCCGGAGGGTCGGAGTATTCTTCGCCAAGGGTTCGTCGCCCCTGCCGGATGCTCCGGCCCTTCGGACGATCCGGATGGGGTCGGTGCCTCGGGGTGTAGTGGGATCAAACTCACAAGCGCCTGACACTTCTACTTGGCACCGGCCCCTCCGCCCGTCTCCGCAGACCACACGTGCGAGACGGTTCACCAACCTCTCTGTTGCACCGCCAGTCGGCAGCCGGTACGGTGCCCAGCCCCACCGCAACGGCAGGCGGCGGGATGGCATTCACATGACGGGGAGAGGCAGTGGCAGATGCAACGGGGATTGAACTACTTCGCAACTCCGAGCGGGCAACCTGGCGACGGTGCCGCCAGAAGTGGGAGTGGAACTACCGACTGAGGCTGGCACCCGAGCGGGTCAAGGGTGCGCTCACGTTCGGCACGATGGTCCACAAGGCGCTGGAGGTCTACTACCCTCCGGGCCGCAAGCGTGGTCCGCATCCCGCTGGGGAGTTCAAGAAGTTGTACCTGGCCCGTCCCGGGGTCTTCGACCAATGGGACGAGGAGGGCAACAAGGTTGCGGCGATGGAACTGGGCATCGCCATGCTGGAGGGCTACGTAGACCTCTACGGTGCGGATGACACCATCGAGGTGGTCCAGCCGGAGATGTCAGTCCAAGTGGACGTGTACGACCGGCAGGGCAACTACCTCTGCACCTGGGTCGGGCAGACGGACCTCGTCTACTACGACCTCAGCAAGTCCACGAAGCAGCGCAAGGTCCTGAAGATCCTGGACCACAAGACCGCCAAGTCCATCGAGGACATGACGTCGGTCATCAGTGGCTACGGGGAGCAGGGCTTGTCCTACTACTGGGCTGCGGAACTCCACTTCCACCAGAACGGGATGCTGGCGGAGGACGAGCACATCAGTGGCGTGACCTTCAACTGGCTCCGCAAGGGGCTGCCGGATGACCGGCCCCGCAACGCTCAGGGCCATGCGCTGAACCAGCCCAAGAAGGATGTCCTGAGCGACGAGTGCGCACGGCTCGGAGCCATCCTGCCGAAGCGCCCCACGATGGATGACATGAAGGCTGCGCTTCGTGGCCTGAACGTCAACCCGGACCTCCTCGGGGAACCGGCCAAGCGCCAGCCCCGTCCGTTGTTCCACCGTGACCATGTGCCCTTCGGCCCGACGGAACTGGACTCCATCAACAAGCGCATCCGGGCTGAGGCGTGGGAGATCTCACAGGTCAAGCAGAACAAGTTGCCCATCTACAAGAACCCGACCAAGGACTGCAACTGGGACTGTCCGTTCAAGGACGCCTGTGAGATCCACGAGATGGGTGGCGACTGGGAGTCCGTCCTGGACTTGGAGTTCAATAAGTGGGATCCGTACGACGCCCACGAACTGGAAGAGGAGAAGGCACATGGCTAGACCGAAGTCCCTCCACCGAGTGCAGGATGCTGGGGACCTGTCCACGATCAACTTCCTGCTGTACGGTCATCCGGGCAGCGGCAAGACACCCCTCTGGGGTACCGGCGGCAAGTCCGTGCTCCTGCTGGACTCCGACAACGGGGATGAGTCCGCCAGGGCCACCGGGTCGGAGTGCGCCTCCATGCCGGTCACGGACTACGACGAACTCCGGGAGGCGTATGACTACTGCGAGAGTGGCGACGCCAAGAAGGACGGGTTCCGCTGGGTGGTGTGGGACTCCGGCACGCTGTTCCAGGACCGTGCGCTCATGGACGACGTCGTGGCGGATGCGCATGCGGAGAACCCCAACCAGGACCCGGACGTCCCCAGCCGCAGGGAGTACCTCCAGAACATGAACCGCATCATGAGATACGTCCGGATGTTCGTTGACATGGACATGAACTTCGGGCTGAGCGCACACGTGCTCATCGAGAAGGATCAGTTCGACAACTCCACCATCTGGATGCCAGCGTTCCAGGGAAAGAACATGCCGTCCAAGGTGTCCGGCTACATGAACGTCATCGGCTACCTGGGCATGGCAGAACTCAAGGACAAGACCAAGGTCCAGCGCCTCCTGACTCAGCAGAGCGGAAAGATCTTCGCTCGGGACAGGTTCATGGCGCTCGGCCGGTTCATGGACAAGCCCACGCTCCCCAAGATCGAGAGACTGATCAACGAGAAGCGTGAAGCAGATCGCAAGAAGCCTGTTGCCAAGAAGGCAGGGGCAACCAAGAAGGTGGCAGCCAAGAGGGCTGCCGCCACCAAGTAGAGGAGCAGCAACATGCCAGTCGTCAAGATGCGTGCAAGTGCGGATGACTTCGAGAACACCGGACAGGACCGGGGAGACTTCCTGGTCCCGCCGAAGGGCATGTACGTCCTGACCCTGAAGGAGTGCAACTCCGGCTACTCCAAGGACGACGACGGCAAGGCGGACCGCAAGCGGCCCCGGCTGGAGTGCGTCTGGGAGATCACCGGGAAGGGCCGGGAGAACGAGGAGGTCACGGAGAACTACGGCAACGTCTGGGACTACGTGTCCTTCAACGAGAAGTCCGGGTGGAAGCGTGCGGACTTCATGTACGCACTGGGCCTCGTGGACGAGAAGCCCGACGACGACATCGAGATGGACGTGGACACCGACGAGGTCGTTGGCACGCAGATCCTCGCACGGCTCAAGCACGAGAAGGGCCGCACTGCGGACGACGAGCCCCGAGCCAAGATCGCCAGCATGTTCCCGCTGAGCGATGCGGACGGGGACGACGCCTTCAGCGCAGCGAGCGACGAGGAAGGCAGCGACGCCGGCGACGACCCGTTCGGTTCGGAGGACGAGCCGGAGGAACCGGAGGCCGACGGTGTGGACGCCGATGCTCTCCGTGAAGAACTCGGTGAACTCGATCTCAAGGAACTCGGTGCCTACGCACGGGACAACCACGAGATCGACCCGACGGAGCACATCGTCAAGGGCAAGTCCGGAGCCAAGAAGGGCAAGGTGGACGTCGCCAAGACGCAGGCTGCGCTCATCGAGGCCATCGTGACTGCGGCTGCCGGTGACGAGCCGGAGGCGGACGAGGAGAACCCCTTCTAGGGGCCACCAGTCCAGCCCGAGACGTGGGGCTGGGGTGCTGCGCCAGGTTGCCGGTCTGACGGCGCTCTGGCATGCCACCAGGGCGCTGAGGCCATGCCCCAGCACCGTGAGCAGCGCACCCAGGCCCCACCCCACGCAGACAACGGGGAAGCATGGCGACGAAGACCGAGCGTTGGGCCGCTCGTCTTGAGCCGTACCTAGTCGGACGTCCGAACTCCAAGGGCGAGTGGAAGACTAGGTGTCCGCTCCACGACGACGACACACCGTCAGCATCAACGAACTTCGACAAAGGCATCTTCCACTGTGCCGCCGGGTGCGGAGGCTGCACCCTGGATCAACTGATGACCATGATGGACCGGGAGGACCGGGAGGACGACAGCGACGAGGAAGCGTTCTACAATCCGTTCGGGGATGACGCTGACGTCATTGACATCGCCAAGGCACGCACCGAGCGTGAGAACAAGAAGAAGAAGGTGCCGCTGAGCGAGGCCAAGGTGCGGGGCTTCCACGAGGCGCTCATGAGTGACGCCGAGGCGCTGGCAGCGTTCAAGAAGAAGCGTGGGCTCACGGACGCAACGATCAAGAAGTTCAAGGTGGGCTACGAGCGCCGAGCCAGCCGCTACACCATCCCGGTCTACGACGACCACGATGCGCTCGTGAACGTGCGTCGCTACAAGCCGGACGCAGAGGCGTCCCAGAAGATGTGGAACTGGGTCGGGTACGGCAGCCCTCCCCGGCTCTACCCTCAGTCCGAGATGGAGCACGACACCATCCTTCTGGTGGAGGGCGAACTGGATGCCCTCATCGCAATCCAGAACGGCTTCCACGCTGTCAGCGGGACGGGTGGCGTGATGCGCTGGGACCCGCAGTGGTCCAAAGAGTTCGATGGCAAGCACGTCTACATCTGCTACGACAACGACAAGGAAGGGCGCACCGGAGCGAAGAAGGTCAAGCAAGCGCTCAAGCGTCACGCTGCCAGCGTGGTCGTGCTCCCGGCGCTCGTTCCGGACGTGGAGAAGTCCGACATCACGGACTACTTCCTGAACGCTGGTACGGCCAAGGACCTCCGTGCGCTGATGAAGGCCACCGAGCCGGAGCCGGAGGTGGAGCCCGACGTCGTGCCGGAGGCGGACCCGGTCAGCGTCCAGGTCATCGGCAGCATGGACAGCCGTACGAACGGCAAGCCACTGACGATGGCTGTGACTGTGGTCGGCCGGAAGGACCCGACGTACTCGGTGCCCGAGCGGGTCCAGGTCACCTGCACGCTGGACGCTGGTCCCAAGTGCAAGGGCTGTCCGATGTTCACGGAGTACGAAGGTGAGCACGAGGTCCTGATCAGCAAGTACGACGTTCCCACCATCGCCAGGTTCATTGACGCCAAAGAGGATCAGGTCACGGAACTGCTCCGCAAGGAGGTCGGTGCCGTCAAGTGCTCACGCTTCGTGGCAGAGAAGCCGAAGGCCAACCTGACGGTTGAGGAACTGTTTGTGATGACGTCAGTGGACCAGCGCACGCTGGAGGGTGCGGACTACACGCAGCGGCGCATCTACAACGTGGGCAGTGACGGCAAGACCGCAACCAACATCGCAGCCAACGTCATCGGCACCACCTGGCCGAGCCCGAAGGACCGGCGCAACGAGTTCTTCTCGTGGCACATGGAGGAGGCCACCACCTCAATCGACAAGGTGGAAGTCACTCCGGCCATGATCAAGCAACTGAAGAAGTTCCAGCCGAAGGGGAAGCAGACGTCGCTGGACAAGTGCATGGAGATTGCGCTGGACCTGAGCGAGACCGTGACCAAGATTCACGGCAGGGAGCGCATGCACGTGGCGTTCGACCTCGTGTGGCACAGCGCCATGCGCTTCCCGTTCGACGGCAAGATGATGACACGAGGCTGGCTGGAGTTCATCGTGGTCGGGGAGACCCGCACCGGCAAGTCCGAGACGGCGCAACGGCTGGCGGAGCACTACGGACTCGGGCATGTGGTCGGCTGCGAGGGTGCCACCTTCGCCGGGCTGGTCGGTGGCGTGAAGCAAGTGGGCCAGTCGTGGACGGTGCAGTGGGGAGAGATCACCATCAACGATCGGAGGCTGGTAGTGCTGGACGAGGCGTCCGGGCTCAGCCAGGACATCATCTCGCAACTGAGCGACATCCGGACACGTGGCGTGGCGCAGTTGACCAAGGTGGAGACCAGGCAGACCAATGCCCGCACACGGCTGGCCTGGATCAGCAACCCACGCAAGTCCAAGTTCGTTGATGAGAAGCGTGTGGACGGAGTGGACCTGCTGGAGGACCTCATCGGTAACCCGGAGGACATTGCACGGTTCGACTTCGCCATGAGCGTTCGGGCGGACGACGTTCCGTCCAACAAGGTCAACAATCCCGAGGTGTCCCTGCGCCCTCCCCGCTACTCCGCAGAGGACTGCCATGCGCTCGTGCTGTGGGCATGGTCCCGCAAGCCAGATCAGATCATGTGGCAGAACGACGAGGCGTACCGGGAGGTCTTTCGGGCTGCTGACTGGCTCGGGAAGCGGTACGTCGGACATCCTCCGCTCATCCAGCGCACGAACGTTCGGGAGAAGGTGGCACGGCTAGCAGTGGCCTTCGCCATGCGGACGTTCAGCACGGAGGACGGGGAGACGGTCATCGTGACCCGTCAGCACGTGAAGGACGCCACGAACTTCCTGGACAAGTTGTATTCGTACGACAACTTCGGGTACCGACGGATGTCCAAGCGTGAGCACAAGAACAGAGAGATTGCTAGTGCCGCCAAGCCGGCGATCAAGAAGTACCTGATGTCCAAGCGTCGTCTCCTGGAGTTCCTGTTGGACCGCAGAGGGAGTTCCTTCCGTGGTCAGGACCTGGAGGAAATGGCGCTCATGCAGCGGGATGAGGTAAACGCTGTGCTGGGCAAGTTGAGCGACGCAAAGATGATCAGCAAAGAGAAGTCCCAGATCGTGCTGGAGCCAGAACTCCAGGAACTCTTGAGGGAGATGGACAAGTGAAGCCAATCGCAGTTCTCGGTGTCGGACCGGCTGGGCTCATGGCTGCGCACGCAGTTGCGCTCCGGGGCTTGCCAGTGGTGTTGATCAGCAAGGGCAACGACAGCGGAGCCCCGCTGCGGTCCCGACTGGGAGGCGCTCAGTTCCTCCACGCTCCGCTGCCGATGGTCAACCAGGCGGACCAGCCGGACGCAGTGATCCAGTACGTGCTGAACGGAGACACGGAGACCTATCGGCAGAAGGTGTATGGGGATGATCCCAACGTGCCCTTCGTGTCCATGGACGGGCTCGTGGACGAGCAGACGCAGGAGGCGTGGAACCTCATCGCCACCTACGACCGGCTGTGGGACCTGCTCAGTGCGGACAAGGCCACCGTCGTGGACGTGGGTCCGGCGTGGCTGGACGAGGCCATCGAGAAGCAGTGGTTCGACCGCATCATCAGCAGCATCCCCGGGATGTCCATCTGCCGTGCGCATGCTGGCATGAGTAACGAACTGCACCACTTCATCAGTCAGTCGGTGCGCATCCTTCCGGAGTGCGTGCTGGACGGCATGCCGGACAACACGATCGTCTACGAGGGCACCACGGATCGGTCGTGGTACCGGACCAGTCGCCTGTTCGGTGTGGGCGGTACCGAGTGGTCCAACCTGGCACCGGACCCCGGCAAGATGTTCGCCAGCGACCTCGTGAACGTGAAGAAGCCTCTGCGCACGAACTGCACGTGCTACCCGGACATCCTCCGGGTCGGCAGGTACGGGGAGTGGCGGAAGGGTGTGCTCACCCACGATGCGTTCACGAGGGTGATGGAGAGTTTCTGATGCTCTGTACCAAGTGCTTCGCTCCGGTCAAGCCGGTGGCAGCGGTTGACATCGACGGGACGTTGGCTCAGTACCACCGTCACTTCCTGGAGTTCGCCAGCGCCTACTACGACCAGCCGATGGACCTGCACTACGACGGGTCGGTGCCACTGAACGTGTGGATGGAGCGGACGCTTGAGGAGTATCGGTCGTGCAAGTTGGCGTACCGGCTCGGCGGCATGAAGCGTGTGATGCCCGCATACGGCAAGCCCAGCGTCCATCTGGAGATGCTGCGGAGGCTGGGAGTGGAGTTGTGGATCACCACCACCCGTCCGTATCTCAAGTTGGACAACACCGATCCGGACACACGTGAGTGGCTCCGTAGGCACGGCATCCTCTACGACGGGCTCATCTACGACGAGGACAAGTACGCAGTCCTGGCGGACATCGTGGGCACCAGCCGGGTCATCGGTGTCGTGGATGACCTTGCAGAGAACTACGACCGGGCTGCGGACCTGGGGCTGCACCCCATCCTGATGTCACGCACTCACAACCGAGGGGATCGCCGGCCAGTGGAAGTGTCAAGCGTTCAGCGTGCGGTGGGCATGCTGTACGTCCGTGCTCGTAGATGGGAAGAAGCCAATGCTGACGAGTGAACAGCGCAAGAGGGCTTACGCCTTCTTGAGTGCCATGGACATCATGCCAACGGAAGAGGCTCTCGAGCACTTGGAAGTGCTCATGGAGGTCATGGCGCTGTACGAGAGCAGGACTGAGGCGTATGGACAGATCTGGAAGCAGTACGGGGCACTGAGCAACCTCCTGAGCGCAGCACGCAAGACGGACCGTGCGATGGAAACGTGGTGGCATAACCCCGGCGCAGCCCCGCTGATGCACAAGGACTCCCTCGATGACGCACTGGACACCGTCAACTACCTGATCTTCTTCATCCGGAACGCACGTGTCATGAACCTGACCGGGACCGTGCCGGAGCGTCCGTCGGAGGAGCCGTTCTAGTGAGGACCCCAGATGAGATTCTTCGAGAGGCAGAACGGATTGCCCTGGACTTCAAGTTGGTATCGGATCATCATGCTATTCGTGTGTCCGAGATGTCTACGGAGATGGGGCGGTTGATAATCGAACTGAGGCTGGTTCAATCTCAGCAGGCTCTGGAGGTGGATCATCCGTGAGCGAGTTTGTCAGCCTCCACCATCACAGCACCTTCTCCTATCTGGACGGGTACGGCACCCCGGCGCAGCACGTAGCACGTGCGGCGGACCTGGGCATGCCCGCACTGGCGCTGACCGAGCACGGCAACGTGACCAGTCACGTGCAACTGGAGCAGGCTGCGGTGGACGCTGGCGTCAAGCCCATCTTCGGTGTCGAGTTGTATACCGGAGCCGTCGGTGAGTTCAAGACGCAACGAAAGAATCATCTGACCGTACTAGCGGAGGACCAGAATGGATATCGAAATCTCCTCAGGGTCGTCAGCCGAGGATGGGCGGAGGGCTTCTACTACGAGCCGACGGTGGACGGTGCGATGCTCCATGACCATGCGGAAGGTCTGGTCGTACTCTCTGGCTGTTCAGGCTCCCTACTCGCAACTTCGCTTGTGGGTGGAAAGAACGTGCAAGCCGAGGATGCATCTTTCGAGAGAGGTCTTGGAGTTGCGGTGCGGATGCGGGAGGCCCTCGGTGATGCTTTCTATCTGGAAGTTCAGGCTATTCCTGAGTACCAGAAGACACACACGATCAACCCGCAGGTCGCTGAACTGTCACATCAAACAGGGATCCCCCTGGTAGCGACGCTGGATGCGCACTACACGAAGCCGGACGAGATGGAGATGCAAGCCATCCTTCACAACGTCCGTGGCATGGACAAGAAGACCACGGAGGACAAGGCGCAAGCGTGGTCGGAGCGCAGCCAACTGGCACCTGTCACTGACCGCGAGGTGTTCGACCGTCTGCGTGCCACCGGCCTGAGCCGTGCGGACTGCATCCAGGCGATCATGAACAGCAAGGTGATCGCTGACCGCTGCAACGTGACGCTCCCGAAGGTGGAGAACCTCCGCTACCCGCTCCCCGCAGGCTACGCCGATCCGGTGTCCCTGTTCCGCAAGTGGCTCAACGACGGATGGTCGTACCGGGGCATCAACAAGTTCCCGGAC
>OFQY01000876.1_pt1 | contig 10323 bp, 6 predicted proteins | sample 1542991 | NCBI WGS metagenome assembly OFQY01 (sample SAMN07774224, study PRJEB24372) | wastewater metagenome | isolation source: Exp Tend VB 10WW | collected 2016-02
GGCGGTGCGCGAAGAAGGCCGTCTTTCGGGTTGGGATGGCGGCACGATCACTGCACGCTTGTCGCAGCGGCGCGGCGAAGTGCTGGGCGATGCGATCCGCGCGATGATCGACGACGATCCGATCCGCGCGCAGGAGCTATACAACCGCAACCGCGAGCGCATGGACGGCGCCTCAGTCATCGCGATCGGCAACGCGCTTGAAGCGCCTGTGCGTGCCAGGCAAGCGCAGAATGTCGTGCAGGGTGTCATCGGCGGCGGCCAGACGGCGCGCTCCGTCATCTTCCGCGCGGAGAACGCAGCGGGCGACGATCGCCGCAATCCCGGTAGCTCGGCCTCGGGGCCGGGCCAAGTCACCAACGGCATGTGGCTGCGCTATCAGGCGCGGCTCGGGCTGCGCGACGATCAGCGCAATGACCGCACAGCGCACGAGCAGATTTTCGACGCCTATATCAGCGACGTGCAGGGGCGCATGGGGCGCCAGCTTTCGGGCCAGGAGCAGTATGCCGCGTGGTTCCTTGGCGAAGGCGCCTTCGTGGCCTTCACGAACGCAGCGCCCGGCGACGATGCACGCTCTGTCTACCTGCGCGCGTCAGGCGGCAACGAGCGGCTGACGGAGCAAGCCTTCAGCACGAACGGCAACCTCATGCGTCCAGGCATGACGGTGCAGCAGGTGCTCAATGGCGTGTCGGGCCGATACAACTCGGCCGCGGCCCGCATGGGCGTGCGCGAGGATGGCACGGTCGGCCGACGCGACCGGGCCACGATGCTTCAGGAAGTGATCACGCGCACGGATCACGACCCGCGCCTTCAGGCCGCAGCCATCGCGCAGTTTAATCAGCGCATGTCCGTCATGGACGCGGCGCAGGGGCAGGAGCGTGCGAGCGTCGTGCGCGATGCGCGCGAGATGGATCAGGCGCTTCGCACTGGCGCTGATAATATCTCGCCGTCGACGCTTGAGCCGCGCGTGCGGGCGGCCTTCGCCAACGACCCCGAGCGCGCCGACGATATCATGGCCGGGTTGCGCACGTCGGAAGTGGCGGGGCAGGTGTTCCGCTCCGTCAACCTCGCCACGCCCGAGCAGATCAGGACGATGCAGACTGATCTTCAGGAAGGCACGGGCGAGTTGTCGGCGCTGCTGCGCCGTCTGCGCGGCGTGCGCGTGTCCGAAGACGGAAGCGTGCATGCCGATGACCGGGCCGGTGACCTCGTGGCGCGGCAGGACATGCGTCGCATCCTGGCCGAGCGCACGCAGGCCCGCGAGCAGCAGTTGCACGGCGATCGTGCCGATCCTGCGCAGTATGTGCAGCAGCTTGATCCGACGACGCAGGAAGCGAGCCGCCGATCCCAGGCGAACCCGAATGACCGGGCGGCGCGTGCCGACTACATCGCCGCCTCCCGCGCCGCGCAGGAGCGGCTTGGCGTCGAGCCAACCGATGTGCGCGTGCTCACCCGCGCGCAGTCGGCGGCCATGGCGCAGCGGATCATGCAGCTTGACCCTGCCGAGGCGAACATCACGCAGGCGCTCGGCGCGCTGCGCGAGCAGTGGGGCGAGGCGTGGCCGAACGTGATGCAAGATATGGTGCGCGACGCGCGCCTGCCCGCGGCGCTCATGATCGCGGCCAATGCGACGAGCCCCACGGCGCAGGCCGACGTAACCCGCATGATGCAGTGGGCCGCACAGAATGGCGGCATGGAGCAGCTTCGCGCCGGCCTGCCCACCGCGGTCAAGACCGAGCTTGAGCGCGCGACAAGCACCGAGGGTGACGCGACGCTGAACAACTTCATGCGCTCCCTGAATGTCACGGGCGCTCGGGGCGCGCAGGAGTTGGCGGTGCGCATGCGTGAGAGCGTGCAGAACCTCGCCACCTACTACGCGCGCTTCCAAGGCATGCCGGCGGGGCAGGCGGTGCAGCAGGCCGCGCAACACCTGATCGGCGATCAATACGAGTTTGAGGGCGACTTCCGCCTGCCGCGGCGCCTGTCCAACGGGCAGCAGCTTTCGATGGCGCAGATCAGGCCCGCCTTCAACAGCGTGCGCATGGGCCTGACCGCGGCCGACCTTCAGCCGCTTGAGAACCCAGGCGGCCGCTACAGTGCCGAGCAGGTGGCCGAGCGCACCCTGACCTCGGCGCAGCGCGGGACGTGGGTCACGAACCAAAACGAGAGCGGCGCGATCCTCATGCGCACCTTGGACAATGGTGTAAACGTGCCGGTGCGCCGTGCTGACGGCTCGCCTGTGCAAATCAGCTTCGACAATATTCCAACCCCGATGCCCGGCCCCGACATGAACCTCATGTTTGGCGGCGCAGGGGGCGTGAACCCGAACCAGGGCGCCACGGGCTGGACGGGCACCACGCCGCGCCCTGACCCTGGCGGGGCCACCGGGGCATACTTCGGCGGGCGGAGGGCACCAGGCGCGCCCACAGCGCAGCCGGCGCCGCCCGCAGCGGCCCGCGGTGCCGTCCAGGCCAGCCCCGAGCGGGCGCTGCCCGGCGCCGAGCCCGAGCGCACGCGCCGGCCTAGTGGCAGGTGGCTACCGGAGCCGCCCCGGTGAGCGGCTTCCTGTCCTGGCAGGGCGGCATGGGGGATGCCGCGGCCGAGGCGCAAGGCGTCGAGGCTGTACCGGCGACAACCGGCGAAGTGCTCGGGGCGAGCTTCGCGCACTCGTGGGCAGAGAACCCCGCCGTGCGCGGTTACCGCTTCCTGCAACGCAACGCGGACTATTGGGGCGGCCGCCCCGTCGATCCGACCATGCCGGCCCAAGAAGCGACAGAGCGCTTCGGTGTGCCGGGCAGACTGACGTTCACTGAGCCCGTGACGGAGCGCGTGGCTCGCGACCTACAGGAGCATCACCGCGCGCAGCAGGAGCGGGAGAACATCATCGCGCGTCGGCAGGGCGGCATCGGGACGGGAGGCGCAGCACGGCTTGCCGTGGGCTTCGGCGCCGCGATCCTCGATCCGCTCAATATCGCGTCCGTCTTCATTCCCTTCGTCGGCGAGGCGCGCATTGCTGCGGTCTTGGGCGACGCTGCGATCGGGGCGGCCGGGCGGTTCGGCGTGCGTGCTATCGAAGGAGCGGGGCAGGGCGTGATGGGCGCGCTTGCTGTCGAGCCGCTGAACGCCTTCCTGACGGTGAGGGATCGTGATGACTACACCATGGGGCATTTCGTCACGAACATTGCATTTGGTGCTGCTCTTGGCGCTGGCCTCCACGGCGCCATCGGCGCAGTGGCGGATCGCCGAGCCCTACCCGATTGGGCGCCTGAGATCGTCGGCCCGCGCGCTCACGAAGCGGCCCTTCGTCAATCTGCCGCCGCCATGGCAGAGGGGCGCCCTGTCGACGCTTACAATGCGATGCAGCTTGTCGAGGCACAGCGGGCTCGGCAGGAGTTGGGCGATTGGCTACAGGCGCGCGAGCGCGTCGCGGCAGAGGCGGACCAGCGAGCGCAGGGTGTGCGCCGCGCCGAAGGCGATGTGGCGGCGCTGCGCACGCAGCTAGAAGACCTACGCAACTCGGCCGACGAGTTTGCCATTGATCTGCGCCACGCCGAGGGCCGGCTGACGCAGATCGGGTTGTCGGCGGAGACACGGGCGCGCGTGCGGGAGATCGACGCGCGTCTTGCCGAGCCGGGCGTGCCGGTGCCCGAGCGGCTTGGGCTTGAGGTTGAACGGCAGACGATCCTCGACGACGCGGTTGACAGCGCGCACGCGGAGAACATGCCGTATCGCGTGGCCTCGGCCGAGCAGGAGCGCGAAGCCCTGGACGTGGCGCTTAACCGCCAAGTCGAGCAGATCGACGCCTTGGAAGGTCGTCTCGCTGTTGCCGAGCAGCGCGCCACACAGGCGCAGCGCGCATTCGACGCAGCCTCGGCCGCGCTCGCCGCGCGTGAGCGTCTTGCGCTGTCCCTGGCCGAGCGCACGATCCGCAAGTATGCCGGCCGCACTCTCGCTGGGCTCGCCGACGAAGAGGTTACGGCGCTCGCCTCGCGCGCGCTCCGCATGTCCACGGAGTTTGGTAAGGAGACGGGCATCGAGGCGGTGATCCGTGAGTTGCGCGAGCGGCCTCGATCGACGAATGCCGAGCTTGCGCTACGTGGCGCCGTTGGCGACGGCCCCGATCCGCGGCAGGTGGCCGTAGCCGAAGCGGCATTCGGCAGGATCAGCGCGGCCGAGCTACGCGCGAACGACGGGCTCGCCGCCGCACTGCGCGATGACCTCTCGCCCGTTGAGCGCGCCGAGGCTGGTGCGTCCCGCACGGCGACCGAGCGCGCGATGAAGCTGGACGGCGATGCGGAGAAGAATATCACCGAGATCGAGAAGCACAGCGCGGAGCTTGAGCAGACGGCGCGCGAGCAGGTGCGCATCCTGAAGGCTGACGAACGCAGCGCAGGCGAAGCAACCGCGATCGAGCGCGATCTTGACCGTGTGCGCGAGATGGCGGCCGAAGACGAAGGCATGGCGAAGGCCCACGAAGCCGCCGCCACCTGCATGATGCGGAGGCTGTAATGGCGAGCTTGGCGGGCTTCCACCACTGCGTGACTGCTGTCCAAGAGGCAGCCGGTCGCGAGATCAAGGAAGAAGAGCTAGAGGCGATCTTTGAGCGCGTGCAGGGCAGGCGGCGTCGCTACATCGGCGAGGGCATGTCTGAACAGGAAGCCATCGTGCAGGCTGGCCGCGACATTGGCCAGGAGATGCGCATGCGTGCTGCGCAGGATAAGAATAGCATGCTGCGCAACCTGCGCATTCGCAACACGCGCCTCGACGAGCTAGGCCGCGGCACCGAGGCGAAAGACCTTGAGCGCCGCGTGACGGGCGGCGAGGGCACGAAGCGCGATATTGCGAATAGCACGGATGCCAAGGTGCGCGGCCTCACCGCGCAGGTTCTCGGGCCGTTCGTCGCCGATCTCCGCAGGGCCGGGCTTCTACAGGTGGCGAAGCGATCCGATAAGACCATGGATCGCGCCATCATCCGTGAGCTTTGGAGCATCACGGAAGGCACGGCCAGCGCCGGGCATCGCATTGCGCGACAAGTCGCCGAGATCATCCACAAGCACCAAGAGATCGTGCGCCTGCTTCAGAACGGAGAGGGTGCTTTCATCGGCAAGCTTGAGCACTACGTCGCGAAGCAGTCGCACGACATGGATCGCATTCGGGCCGCGGGCTACGAAGCGTGGCGGGATTTCATCCTGCCCAAGCTCGACGCGCGCACATTCGACAACCTGCCCGACATCACGCCAGAAGCGATCGACGACTTCATGCGCAGCACCTACAAGGCGCTCGCGTCTGGCATCCACGAGAAGCCGGGCGGGCGTGATGTGCTCGGCACCGGGTTCCGCGGCCCCGGCAATCTCGCGAAGCGTGTCAGCGAAGAGCGCAAGCTGCACTTCAGGGACGCCGATGCGTGGGCCGACTACAACGAGCAGTTTGGCAAAGGCACTCTGTGGTCCGCAGTGCGCTCGGGCCTTGAGCACGGCGCGCGCAACACAGCCGTCATGCGCGATTGGGGCACGAACCCCGAGGCCATGTTTGACGCTGTGCGCGAGCGCGCGGCCTTGCGTGCGAAGGACCGGAACGACTTCAAGCAAGTCGACAAACTGAACGGTGCCTTCTCTCGACGCATCTTCGACAACGTGACCGGCGCATCGCAGATACCGGAAAACTCTTCGCTCGCCTCGATCAACTCGTGGGTGTCGTCGTGGAACACGATGACGAAGCTTGGCGGCGTGGTGCTCACGTCGTTCCCCGATCTCGCGAGCAACGCCGCGCTGCTGCGCCACAACGGCATGGGGCTCTTTGAGAGCTACAGCCACCAACTGTGGTCCCTGCTCCCGAAGGACGCCAACCGCAAGCTCGTGGCGAACGAGTTGGGCGTGATGATCGACGGCGTGCTTGGCAATATCGCAGCCCGCTTCACCGCGGCCGATGGCGCGCGTGGCGTGCCATCCAGGCTCGTCGATCTCTTTCACAAGATGAATGGCCTGGAATACTGGACGGAGAGCCTGAAGGGCGGGATCGGCACGGCGCTCTCGCACAACCTCGGCCGCAATGCCGGCAGGGAATTTGGCGCGCTGCCCGAGCGGTTGCAGACGACGCTCCGCCGCTACGGGATCGAGGCCGCCGAATGGAACGCGCTGCGCAGTGGCGCGGCCAAGGCGGCAGACGGCCGCGTGCACATCTTGCCGGGCGACGTGGCAGATGGCGCACTGCGCTCGCGCTATCAGACCTACATCTCGGATCAGGTGGCGGAAGGCATGACGGAGCCCGACGCCTACTCGCGCACGCTCGCCACCTGGGGCACGCAGGCCGGCACGCCAGGCGGCGTGGCCGCGCGTCTGCTCATGCAGTTTAAGCAGTATCCGATCACGTTCATGCGCCGCACGCTTAACCGCGAGCTAAACCGCCCCGACGGTATCGACGTGCCCGGCATGTTCCACCTGATCGTGGCGACAACTGTGCTTGGCTATGTCTCGCTTGAGGCAAAGGCGATTGCGCGTGGCCGCAACCCGCGCGCAGAAGACGCAGCACGTGAAGACAGCTATGCAGGCTATGCCCGTCTCGTGTTTGACGCGATGAAGCAGGGCGGCGGCATGGGCTTCTATGGCGACTTCCTCTTTGGGCAGCCATCGAGGCAGAGCGGTCCCGTTGTCGATTTTCTGGGGCCGACTGTCGGCACCCTCGACGATCTCGGCACCGAAATCCAAAACCTCACACGCGGAGCGATCGGTGGCGATGAAAGAGCACTCAGGGATGCAAGGTCTGGCGCGGTTCGTCTCGTCCGTGACAACGCTCCTTTCGTCAATATGTTCTACACTCGTGCGATGGCTGATTACATGCTGTGGTATTCGTTCCAAGAATGGGCTAATCCAGGCTACCTCTCCCGGTACACCGATCGTGTCCGACGAGAGCAAGGATCAACCTTCTGGTTCCTCAGACCCCAAGACGCCCCAAGGTGGTGACATGACCCTCGCAACAGAAGCCTGCACGACAACCGTCATCGCCGATGGCGTTTCGCGCACGTTCAACTATAGCTTTCGCATTCCGTCCAAGGCGGAAGCCGATCTGTATTTGCGCGACAGTAGCGGCGCCGTCACGTTGCTCGATCCGGCATCGTGGTCGATCACCGGCACAGGGCCTGATGGCACGGGGGGCACGTTCACGTATCCACTCTCGCCGGTCGCAGTGCTTGCCGCGGGGCTTGAGCTTACCCTCGCACGTGACGTGCCCTACACGCAGACGACGCAACTCACCAATCAGTCGAGCTACTCGCCTCGCACCGTCGAGCGCGGCTTCGATCGTATCGAGATGCAGATACAGCAACTCGCCAACGTGGCGGATCGCTCCGTGCGCGTCAGCATCACGGACGGCCCGATCGACGACCTGCCTTCGCTGATCGAGCGGCTCGGCAAGGTGATCGGCTTCGATCCGGTGACCGGCGCGATCGCTCTGTTCCCGGTGCCGACGCCCGCATCCGGCAGCGAGCCCGACGGCTATGCGAACGTGAAGGACTACGGCGCGGTCGGCGACGGCACGAACGACGACACGACGGCTTTCCAGACGGCCGCGGCCACGGGCCTTTCGCTGTGGGTGCCGCCCGGCTCCTACAAGCTGACGGACACGATCAACTTCACCTTCGCCGGGCAGGGCATGGTCGGCATCGACGCCGGCGCAAGCGTGCTGCTGCCCGTTGGCACGGGTTTCGATCTGCTCAACGTGTTGAGCAGCAACGCCGTGTTCCGCGACTTCGGCATCAATGGGCTCTACTACGACACGGGCTACCCGTTCGCCATCAACGGTTCGTCCAATGTCGTGGTGCAGCGCGTGTCGGGGCCGAACCTGCTGCAAGTCATGACGGCCGACAACGTGACCGCGCTTCAGGTGATCGAGTGCTACGTCTACGATGCCGGCGCGCCCAACACCACGCTTGTCGAGTTGAAGGGCACGACGGAGAGCAAGGACTGCGTGTTCCGCGACTGCGGCTTCATCTTCGTGCTGAGCACGGGTGAGGCGTATCTCAATGGCACGAGCATGCACATCAACGGCAACGTGTCGGGCACGCTGATCAGCAACCTTTCGCTCGGCAACGGGAACCAAGGGCTGCGCGTCAGCAATGACGTTGGCGCCCCGGCCGCGCCTTCTGCGCTCAGCGCACGCGATGTGATCGTGCGCCACACGCGGCAGGAAGGCATCAACATCGTCGAGGGCTCCGACCTGATCTTCCTGGGATCGCAGGTCGACGAGATCGAGACGAAGAGCGGCGTGCTGATCGGCGCGGCCACGACGGGTGTCTACGTCGGCGGCTCCGTGTCCAACTGCCGCCGCTATGGCGTCGAGACGGAGACGGGCGCAGCGAGCGCCACGGTCGATCTCTCGTCGGCCGAAGACAACGGCATGGGTCCTTACTCGATCCCGAATGGCGCCGGCTCCGATCTCAACTTCCTGGCCCGCGGCGGCGCGAATGTGGATGCGCCGATGATCGTGCCAGGCTTCGCGATCCTGGGCTGCAACGGCTTCGGCGCCGAGGTCGAGTTGACGCTGCTCGCCGGGCAGGTGACCGCGGCCACCGTGACGCGGCAGGGCTACGGCTACGCGCCGATCTTCCCGAGCACGACGTTGCCCACGCTCGTCGTCTCGGGCGACGGCGCAGGCTGCGTGCTTGTGCCGACCGTCAGCGCCGAGGGGCGCATCACGTCCGTCGCCGTCAGCGCGCCCGGCGCCGGCTACACCTGGGCGGTGTGCCGCGTGGATGCAGAGAACGTGGCGCAGCAGGTGCTCGCCTACTCTCCGCTCTTCCCTGGAACGTCGTCCACCTTCCGCGCCGATGGCGACGGCAGCGTGAAGATGGGCAACGGCCGCGGCCTCGGGCTTGAAATCTTCGTGCCGGCTAACCCCACGATGTGGCCGCAGGTGCTCGGCGGCACGGTCGGCGATATGGCCAAGGTGACGGTCGTCGCGCCGGGCGTGGCAAACGCGGACATCATCCTGTACGGAAAAGGCGCAGGCTCCGCTATTTTGGGACTGTCGGCCGGAAAGGTTGGTTTTTTCCAAGCGACCGGCGCGGTCAAGCAGACTGTCACCGGATCGCGTGGCGGCAATGCAGCCCTTGCATCTCTACTTACAGCGCTAGCGGCTTACGGTATCATCACGGACGGATCGACGCCGTAAGCTTGCAGGAGAGTGCGAGGATGGAGCAGACTTTTTTAGCCGAAGCGGCGAAGCAAAGCTTCGTCGTCTTCGTGCTGTGTGCATGCCTTGTCGTCGCATTCTTCGTGATCCGCGCGTTATGGGTTGAGCTTTCAAAAGAGCGCGAAGCACGGATCACCACGCTCGGGCAGGTGCTAGTCACGCAGAACGAAGTGAAGGTGGCGCTCGGTCTTCTCACCGAGGCCGTAAGGAGCAAGTGACATGCATCGCCCGCGTCTGCTTCGCATCTTGTTCGGCCCTGCACGTGAACGAGATCAGCAACGTGCCGAAGCCGTCGATGCTGTGCGGCGAGGCGCGAGCGAAGTTGCAGACGCGCGGCGTGAGCTAGAGAAGGCCGTGGACGACAGTCGCATCCGGCGCGTCCACGATCTCGACGACTACCGTCGCAGAGCACTCGGCTAATGCTGTCGCTCATTCCGCCCCAGGTGAAGATATGGCTGATCGGCGGCTTCGTCGCCGTGCAGATGCTCTTGATCGGCACGGTCGCGACGCAACACCTGCTGTGGAAGGCCGCACGCGAGCGAGCCCACGCAGCCGAGACAGCATTGAAGCAGCAGCGTGAAGCCTACAGGCTGCTCGACGTTGAGATGCAAGCTGCCAGGCAGCGTGCGCAGCAGGCGTCGACCGTGCGGAGAGAAATCTATGCAACCCCCTCGACGACTGCTTGCATTAGCAGCCCTGCCGTTCGTGCTGCTCTTGCCGGGTTGCGAACGCCCACCCCCGCCGGTACCGCCCGAGGCGTGGCGGTGCCTGCCGCGGCCCCAAATCCCCGTTGAGATCGAGAGCGACGGCCAGCTAGCCGTGCTGCTCGTGGATGCATTCGAGTACGGCGATGACTGCGCCGCGCGGCTCGCGCTCGTGCAGCGCATCTTGTCGGCACAGCCCCGGTAGCGCGAGGCGCCCGTCCCTGCTGCCGGGACGTGTGGGCTTGGTTGCGGTTGTCAGGGGTCGGCCGCGACATGGGCGCCTCACCCGATCATCTGCCGCAGCGTCACAACCCCATCTTCGCCAACAGCTTCGCGATAGCTCGCGATGAACTCGGCGAAGACTTGCGGGACGATCGCGTTGCCGTAGGCGCGCAGCTTGCCCACTCGATCGGGAACCCCATGAGCCAGCGGGAAT
>OFQY01000878.1_pt1 | contig 10315 bp, 21 predicted proteins | sample 1542991 | NCBI WGS metagenome assembly OFQY01 (sample SAMN07774224, study PRJEB24372) | wastewater metagenome | isolation source: Exp Tend VB 10WW | collected 2016-02
GCCATTTCACTTCTAAGTTTTACCAAGCGCGTCCATCTTGCCGTCATTAAGATAGAGTTATTTCCCGACGATAAAATTGACATAATCATTCTGTTGATTTGCGTAAGTTTTTGCTCTTTACTTTTCATTTCATTACTCCTGATGTTGTTTGTGAATTTGAGCAGGTTATTTATTGTTGCGCTCATTTTCTTGTTACAAAGTTACGGCAAATCTCTTTCACGTGCAAATCTTTTTTTACGTTTTCTGAAAAACGACGTTGTAAGTCGTTTAGAATATAGAAATTATTTTGCGTTACAGCGTATTTACGACGGTATCGGTCTTAGTGTCATTCCGGCACTCCTACATATTGCAGCCCGGCGCGGCGCAACGTTGCGGTTATTGCCGCACTTTCCTCGACCGTCAAACAACCGCGCCGCACGAATACGCGGTTGTATACAGTGTACACGTTATGTACGCGGGCGGCTTTTAGAACGCTATGAATGTTTATAATGCCGCGTAATGACCTAAATTGCTCCGATGTTATTGCCATTTCTACTCCTGTTATTGTTTTTGCTATACAAATATACGGATTTCAGCGGCAACAAGCAAATCGCAAAACTTTTTTTACATTATGCAAAATTTTTCTTGCATTGCTCAAAACTTTGCCGTATTTTTGCGGTAGAAATTAACGACGGTATTACAAACTATGCAGGGGGAATGAACATGGAAGGAAACGAGAAACTCCGCACAGCCGCGTGGCGAATTGTCGCGTGTACGGAGGTAATGCGGCAAGCGGGCGAATTGCCCGACACATTCGCAGGGCGGAAATTGGCAGAGGCGGTAGATGCCTACAATCTCGCGCATGACGATTATATGGCAGAATTACGCGAAGCAATTGCGGTGGTACGGGCGGAAAACGAACGTTTAGGTAAATTATTAGGAGTATGAACATGCTAACAGCGAAGCAATTAGCGGCGGCGGCGGGAGTATCGGAAGAGTGGTTTTACCGGAATTACCACAAAATTTTAGCCGCAATTGACAAAAATACGTGGTTTGACAAATATGTCGAACTGCCTGACGGAACGTATAAATTCAACGAAAACTGCATAGAGACTGTGCAGAAATTAGCAATCGGAGGCGCGGTATGAGGCACATTAACGACGTGGCATTTCCGAATTACAGAACGCTTCACGGCGGGCGCTGGATACCGACGGAGCAAGCCGAGATGCTAAATGACCAGGAGGGCGCGGCAGAAGCGATAGCCGAATACAACAACAACCGGACGGCGAAATTCGCCGAAACGCTTGTATGTGCGGCGGGTATTGTTGCGCTTTTTGCAATGGTTGCCTACGGGTTCGGAGGGCTGAGGTGAAAGGCGTTCAAAAACGAAACGTAGAATCGGCTCGGCGGGCGTTCAATCGCCCGCTGCCAAAAATCGGGACGGACGAGGTAACGGCGGCGTTTAATGATTTTCATGCCGCCGTCATACAACTGCGGGAAACCGCACTCGAAGTGGGCGTAATAATAAAAAAAAGCCCTTGCTCCGTTGGCGCGGAAACAGGGGCAATCAATCAATCTCAATTACAAATTTATGGAAAATCTTCCAAACGGAGTGCAAATAACCGTGCGCTTCCACAACGACAACCGGACGTGGACGGAATGCTACGGAACGAAACAGGCGGCTGACGCGGCAATTTTTCAAAATATAATTTGGCTGGAAACAGCGCAAGAAGCGCACATTGAGGAAGGATATTAACATGGCAAATAACGAAGCAGTTAAAGCGCTAATTAGGGTGCAAGCGGCATTGCACCCCGCGCCCAAAGACGCAAAAAACAACTTCGGCAAATATGCTGATTTAACGAGCGTGTGGGACGCAATACGCGCCCCGCTGACAGACAACGGGTTCTGCATAACGCAAGAATTGGAATTTTCAGAGGCGCAAGGGTTTTTTCTTCGGACGGTTTTACGTCATGAAAGCGGCGAAAGTTTTAGCACAATTTGCCCTGTTATCGGCGGTAATACAGCGCAAAGTTTCGGCTCTGCGCTGACCTATTCGCGCCGCTATTCGATTTGCGCGCTTGTCGGCGTTACTGCCGATGATGATGACGGAGCGGCGGCAACGACGGCGCAAAAAGCGCCCGCGCCGAAAAAAACGGTAGTTGCGCCGTTGAAAACTTTTCTTACTGGCGAGGACTCAGGCGAACTTGTCAATAGCGCAACCGTCCAAAAATTGGCTATTCGCTTGAAGGTTTTGAGTGCCGATAACGAAGCAGCCGAAGATGCCTTTTTGTCCGGCGTTTTCGGGGTGCATAGTAAAAAGGATTTGACACAAAAACAGGCATTAGCGGTATTGGATTGGTCAAAACCGTACAAGGATAGCGGCGATTTGTGGCAAATATTTGCGGAGGTAAAAGATGAATTTGCCCGCCTTTCGACGGAGGTGGCGCAATGAAAACAGACGCAACCAACAGCGAGCAATGGGCGGCGTACCTAAACGAACGCACAGAGAAAGCCGAACGCCGCGTAATGCGGGTGAAATGCACAGATTGCGGCGGCAAGGGCTGCGAAGATTGTTTGCCCGCGTGGAGCGGGAAATTTGAGATTGAACTGTAACAACAAACGCGGGCGGCAACAACCGCCCGCACTTTACACACAAGGAACTACAATGGAAAACGAATTAGCGGCTGAAAAGAAAGCCAACGCCGCGCCGGACAAAGCCAAACTCTTATCCCTTGCCGCAAGGATAGACGCTATCGAAATGCCCACACTTGCCGCCGATGAGGGGCAACGAATCATAGCGCAGACGCGGGAATTGCTTGCAAAAGTAACGGCATATATTCGGACAAATTCGGACAAACTGTAACAACAATAGCGGGCGGCGCTGCGTGCCGATAGCGGCGGCGGGAAGGGATTGTACTGCCGCCGCGTCCGCGAATTAAGCACGCCGAATTTAACGGCGCAGCGGCGCAATTAACGCCCTGCCGCTGGGCATAACGAGGGTTTGCTGCACCCAAAGCAAGCAACAACCTAACACGGAGGACGCTATGAGAAACTAAATTTGACAGCAACGGAAACGCCGGATTTGGAAGTCCCTGCGGGTTCATGCCCCGCTCCGGCGCAAATGCACTTTTTTAACAGGAGAAAAAATGGACAACGTACAATTTTTGGCATGGCTGCAGGAAAACGACGCTTGCGATCCCGCAGTAAAAAAGTTGGGCGGGCAATCAGCACAACAGGTTTGGGATACGTGGGATAATCCTTCCGAACTACTCTGGTGGGTTGAGGAAAGCGGCTTGGTCAACAAGCGGGAACTTACCCTGCTCATTTGCGGCATTGTCCGCAACACGCCCCTCACTGATGGGCGCACGGTTTGGGATTTACTTGCCGACGAAAGAAGCCGGAACGCCGTTGAAGTCGCCGAGCGCTGGGCGCACGGGAAAGCGACAGACAAGGAAATGGCGGCGGCGGGGGAGGCGGCGCGGCTATGGCAACTCGCCTATATCCGCAAACAACTGCCGGACTTCGTTGAACGCTTCACAGAAGCACTCAAAAATACATATGGTGTGCTATGACAGAGAAAAACTACGGCATAAAACTAATAGTAATTCTATTATTTTGCTGCATTTCTATGTAGATTATTATCGGGATTTAAGTACAAAAATCCATTAGAGCAACGAATTTTCCAAAATTTTAAGGACTAAAAAAATGACACACAAACAATTCGCCGAACTTGTTGCGGAAATGCGGGCAGCACAAAAATTTTACTCAAATAAGCCGGACACGATAGTCAAAATCGTGTTGCTCGAAAGCGAAGTGGATGCTGCGCTGGTGGTAATGGAGAAACCGTGCGAGCATCCTCATCAAAAGTGGGAGGGCAGACCGCCGAAGAAAATTTGTCAAGACTGCGGGGAGTTGGTGAAATGATGAGACCTATTGAATTTCGGGTTTTCTTCGGAGAGCCGAACGGGAAAAAAGAACTAATTACCGCCGAAGAAGCGTTCTGCGAGAATTATATTCATTTCGTTGGCAACGAATTGCGCCCAACGGACAACTGTACTGTTATACAGCAATTTACCGGAATGACCGACGGGAACGGCGTAAAAATCTTCGGGGCTGTCAGGGGGGAAGGTGGGGATTTGGTGAAAAGATACAACGCAATTTTTAGCGTAGAATATATTGGCGCAGAATGGGTATTGAAAAGTATTGTCAAGCCCGATTACTGCTTAACGCTTGCCCTTTGTGATATGTCTGATATTATCATTGTCGGCAACGCTTATGAGGGAGTGAAGAAATGACCTACGCAGCAATCCTACGCTTACGCGCTGCCCGCCGCGAGTATGCCGCCGCGCTTGCCGCTGATGACGGAGAGTACGATTTTAATGGCGACTATGACGATAAAAAAATGCGGGTGAAAAAAGCGGCTGACAAATTACGCGCCGCTGAAAATGAGTTTTTGCGCTTGCCGGAAAGTCCGGCGGCGAAATAATAAACGAAAGGGAAATGAAATGGATTATGCAGGGTTTTTAGCGAGCAAACAAAAAGCGGTAGTTAATTCCGGCTTTCACGTTGAAACAAGCGAATTAAATTACCATTTGTTTGAGTTTCAAAAGTTCATTGTACAGAGGGCGTTATTGCGCGGAAAATACGCCGTATTTGCCGATTGCGGCTTAGGAAAAACGTTAATGCAACTTGAATTTGCGCGGCTTGTAAATCAACGTACAGGCGGGCGCGTCCTAATCCTTGCACCGCTTGCCGTGTCAGGACAAACAATTCAGGAAGGCGCAAAGTTCGGTTATGACGTTGTTAAAATTGGCGAAAAAATGACTGTTTCAAAGTCAGGTATTTATATCACTAATTACGAACAAATTGACAATATAAATACAGCCGATTATATCGGGATTGTCTTGGACGAAAGTTCAATCTTAAAAAATTTCAACGGCGTAACTAAAAATAAACTAATGGAAGTATTCGCAAAAACGCAATACAAACTCGCTTGCACCGCAACGCCCGCGCCGAATGACCTTAACGAACTCGGCAATCATAGCCAGTTTCTTGATGTCATGGATTCTAACGATATGCGTATGAGGTGGTTTACTCACGATAATAATACCAATGAATATAGGTTAAAAAACCATGCAGTAAAGGACTTTTTCGGCTGGGTGTCAGGGTGGTCTTCGGTGCTTAGAATGCCGTCCGATATTGGATTTTCCGACGACGGTTACAAATTGCCGCCGCTGAAATTTAACGAGAAAACCGTAACGACCGACACAAAAGATATTGGCAAACTTTTTAATGATACGTCCGTTTCGGCAACGGAGTTTAATGCCGAATTGAGAATAACGCTTTTACAACGAATGACCGAAGTCGTCAGCATAGTAAATAATTCTACCGAAACATTCATAATTTGGATAAATCAAAATGTTGAGGAAGATTATTTATTGCCTCTGATACCGGACGCAATCGCAGTTCGGGGCAGTGAAAACTCTGACATAAAAGAAGGCAAATTGCTTGCCTTTGCCGCTGGTGAATTTCGCGTTTTAATTACTAAGAAAAAAATTGCACAGTTCGGAATGAACTTTCAAAATTGCAACAATCAAATCTTCGCAAGTTTGGATTTTTCGTTTGAGGGATTGTACCAATCAATACGGCGCTCGTATCGATTCGGGCAAACCAAACCGGTAAATATCTACCTAATCACGACCGACACAATGACAAACGTCGCGAAAACAATTAAACATAAACAAAAGGAGTTTGAGAAAATGATGACAGAAATTACAAGTTCAGTTAATTCCAAAGAATATGGACTTAAAAGCGATTACAACTTGCGTAAAAATACGTCGGAATACCACACAATCTACAATGCAGATTGCGTAGATGTTATTCGCACATTGCCCGATAACTCAATAGATTTTTCAGTATTTTCGCCGCCTTTTTCTAATCTTTACACCTACTCTGACAACATTAGGGATATGGGGAATTGCGTTTCCGATGAGGAGTTTTTCGCGCAAACTGATTTCTTATTGTCGGAGCTTTATCGTGTTATAAAAGGCGGGCGGTTAGTGGCAATTCACACGAAAGATTTGGCGCGATATAAGGCAACGTCGGGGTATTCCGGAATGTACGATTTTACAGGCGAATACCACAGAGCAATGGAAAAAGCGGGTTTTAGGTATCATTCAAAAATAACGATTTGGAAAGACCCTGTGGTTGAAATGCAACGGACAAAAACACAACGATTGCTTTACAAACAAGTAACGGCTGACAGTACATATAGCGGAATCGGTATGCCTGAGTATGTAACTATATTCCGCAAGTGGGACGGTAATGAAGACGAATGGTTACCTGTTAAAAACCTCAATAAGGGCAATTTTTCCATAGATACGTGGCAGAAGTGGGCAAGTCCGGTTTGGTTCGATATAAGCCAAACAAACGTCCTAAATAATTATCGTGGAGCAAGGGAAGAAAAAGACGAAAAACATATTTGCCCGTTACAATTAGATGTTATTGAACGTTGCATTGCCCTTTGGAGCAATGAAGGCGAAACGGTTTTTACTCCGTTTGCCGGAATAGGTTCGGAGTTATGGCAAGCAGTCAAAATGCACAGAAAAGCGATAGGCGTAGAACTGAAAGAAAGTTACTTTGATGTTGCGGTTAAAAACCTAAATAATCTCATTAAAACCTTCGCACAAGAAACATTACTTTAAGGAATAAAATGCGACAATACTCAGACGCTTCGCTTGCGGCAACTGCTCGCGGTTTTTCCGATGTACGTGATAACTCGCAGCCGTTCAATCCGCTCGGCACGAATTACGGGACGGGGGTTATACCGGAAGATGACAACTGCCTAAAATACGATTATGTGGATTTCCCGCGCGGTTTAGGCGCGGCGTTACGCGCCGAACGACAACGGCGCGGGCTGACAGGGAAACAAGTGGAAGCGCTTACAGGCGTTAAATGCGCCGTGCTTCATACAGCCGAAAGACAACCGAAAAAAATGAATGCCGAACCTCTTGAAACGATACTTGAACTTGCGGAATTGTGGGAGATAACGGTATGATTTTACGACCGTATCAGTCCTACACAAACGATAGAAAGTTGATGGCGCTTGCCGAAGTGTGGGGAATAACTCAATTTAACAATAATTAAAAAAACAACATGAAAACACTGTATTACCTGATGGGCATTTTGCCTATTTTTATTGAATGTGCTAAGGTTTTTGCTCCGAAGAAAATCGTTAAAGAAATTGAAGGTGTAAAAGCGGAGAAAGATACAGAAAAAATGCTAAAAAATGGCGGCTGTTTTTGGATTGCCGTTCAATTGTATTATATGATTTGGAGCATTGCGGGACTTGTAACGGCACAATGGCCGGTGTTTCTTTTGCTGATTGTACTGTCGTTAATCCCGAAAAAAAACATAGGGGTTTTTTGGCTCAATGCACTTTTTTCGTTGTTGGCGCTGATTTTTATTCTGTTAACGATTCCAATTACACATTGATTTACAAGGAATGATACTATGAAAACACTCCTAATCCTGCTTGCCATTGCGCTACTGCTAATCGGGTGTGAGAGACAGCCGGAAGCACCAATAACACGGTACGAGATTGAAATGACGCGGGTTGACGGCAAGATTATTAACGGAACTTATTTTTTGCCGCAAAACGCTGCGTTTTATATCAATTCTTACAGAGGTAGTTATTATCTTGTATGGCATACAAAAGAACTTGAGCAGAATATTATTAAGCATGCCATTATTGACTATCGGATTATCTCGAAAGGGAAACCATGACGCTCCGCACTTACCAACGTGAACTCGCAGAGCAAGCCGCCGAAATCCTTGCCGCTAAAAACCTAGTATATCTCGCAATGGAAATGCGAGTTGGGAAAACGTTAATCGCGCTCGAAACGGCGCGGCTATCAGGCGCAAAACGTGTGCTATTCGCAACGAAAAAAAAAGCAATTTCAAGCGTGGAAAAGGATTTTTTGGACGGCGGGTTTTCGTTTGAAATTACCATCACGAATTACGAAAATCTGCATAATACAACGGGGCGGTTTGACCTCGTTATCGCAGATGAGGCGCACTGTTTCGGGGCGTTTCCGAGACCGTCAGGACGCACGAAAATGCTGAAAGGCATTGTCGGGAACGCCCCGTTAATTCTGCTGTCAGGAACGCCTTCGCCGGAAAGTTATTCGCAGTTGTTTCACCAATTTTGGTTGTCCGACTTTTCGCCGTTCCGCGAATATCGCAACTTTTATTCTTGGGCGAAAAAATACGTAACGGTAACGGAAAAGCGTCTTGGCTCGCACACGATACGAGATTATTCCGATGCCAACAGAGCGGCGGTTATGGCGGTTTGCGGCGGGCTGTTTCTGCATTATACGCAAGCCGATGCAGGGTTTGAACAAGCCGAAGTGCGGGAAATTGTGCGGACTGTGGAGCAAGATAAACGAATAAATACGCTGATTGATACCCTGCTGAAAACGCGGTATTATCGTTTTCAGGACGGCACGGAAATAGTCTGCGATACGCCCGCTAAATTGATGAATAAAATACATCAGTTAAGTTCCGGCACGGTCAAAACGGAAACGGGCGAAACAAAGATTCTCGTTACGAATAAATGCGAGTATATTAAGGCGAATTATTCCGATTTGAAAATAGCCGTGTTCTATAAGTTTATTGCAGAAGGAAATGCGCTTCGGGCGGCTTTCCAGAACGCAACTGATGACCCTGCGGAGTTCGCACGGCGCAACGATGCTGTTTTTGTGTGCCAAATTCAGTCCGGCGCAATGGGTATAAATTTGGCAACGGCGGACGTGCTGATTATGTACAACATTGACTTTTCCGCGCAACTGTATTTTCAGGCAAGGGCGCGGCTATCCGACAAAAACAGGGCTGCACAACCGGAAGTGCATTGGCTATTTTCCGAAGGCGGGATTGAAGCGAAAATATACAAAGCGGTAAGTAAAAAAAAGGATTATACCGCGCAGTATTTCAGGAAAGATTTTTTGAGAAACAATTTAATGATGTTTTAATTATGACAAAAATACTTATTGAACACAGCGCAGCGTGTGAAAATCGGGGAAGAAAACGAATTTGGGACGCTGATTTATATCCTTGCCACAGTAACTTTATTGCTTTTCAGTATGACTTTGAGTTTTTTTTGCTCGTTACTCACGGGTGCACCGCTGAACCACTTGGCGGGTGGGAGTTAGGAGATTGGATTTTTGGCAATCTTGAAGATGCAAGGCGGGAAATTAGGGAAAGTTCGTGTTTTTACGGTGTCGCATACGGTAAAAACTCTTTAAGGAACATGATAAGAAAAAACAGGGCGGAAATGATAATACATCAACATAAATATAGCGAAATAGTATATTTTTACGGGCAATATCAAGAAAGATGCTTCTGCAAAGACCATTTTTGGATAGACATTTTGGAAAAACAAGAAAAGTATTATTCACAATACGAGGAAATACCGGAAGAACTAACAAAATTACAAGATGAGGGCTTAATTAGTCCGTTTGATAGCAAGTACTTGCAAGAGTCGTTTAATAAGTTATATTTTGCAAATATGGCGTATGTAAATGACTGGCAAGTTGTAAAAATCGGCGAAAATTTTACAAAACAATTCAACTTAATTCTAAAACGAGGAAAAAATGAAAGCAACGACAACAACATTGTTACGTCATGCGTTTGACGTAATGGATTCATTGAAAAACAAGCAAATTACTGTCGAAGATGCAAAAGCGCAGGGCAACATTATAAAGCAAGCAAATAATGTGCTACGGTATGAATTAGACCGCGCAATCGCATTGCAGAAATTTGAAGGATTAACTATCCGAGATATTGAAGACAAATGACCGAACAAAAACTGCAATCCGATGTTATACGCTATCTCGAAAGTAACGGCTGTTACGTCGTGAAGGTAGTCCGCGCAACTAAGGACGGAATAAACGACTTGCTTGTTTGTTGGGAGGGGCAATTTGTCAGTATTGAGTGTAAATTGCCCGGACGCGAAGCGACGCCGTTACAGGCGTTAAACCAACGCCGAGTGATAGAAGCGGGCGGCATTGCTTTTACCGCTTTTTCGCTGGAAGACGTTAAAAAAAGACTTTGAACCGTTGCGGGGAATTCCGTAATTGAAACAATTTAATTAAGGGTAAAAATGAAAACTTACAAAAAAGAAGAACTAAAAATTATTTTGGAGACTCATGCTAAATGGGTTTACAATCAAGGCGGCAAGAGGGCGGTTTTAACAGGCGCGGATTTAAGAGGCGCGGATTTAATAGACGCGGTTTTAAGAGGCGCGGTTTTAATAGACGCGGTTTTAATAGACGCGGT
>OFQY01000879.1_pt1 | contig 10313 bp, 15 predicted proteins | sample 1542991 | NCBI WGS metagenome assembly OFQY01 (sample SAMN07774224, study PRJEB24372) | wastewater metagenome | isolation source: Exp Tend VB 10WW | collected 2016-02
CTTGTGTGCGGCGCGATTGCGCAGGACGTTGCGGCGCTTCTTCGCCATGCGGCGCCCCTGGGCTACAGTGTGGCCGCCCTTGCTCGGATTGCTTTCCGGAGCCTTCCCGCTATCCTGGTTCGACTGAACGAAATTGCGCATTGCAGAAGCCTGCGCAGAAGCCGCCGCCGAAAGTAGCGCTGCGAACAGAAGTGACTTGTTGATGCTTCCCATGATTTTGTTGCTCCTTCTGGTGGTTGAAAAATGGAGGGGCGGTTCCGGGTTTGGGTCCAGATTAAGGGAAGGTTTCGCTTGACCGATGCATCGGTACTCCCCAACTAATGCGCCCCATTGACCTTATCCGGCCGAGTTGAAGGCAGAATTGGTTGGCGTTGCCGGCGGCGCGGTATCCGGCTTGCAAAGCCCTTCCTCCCGCGCAATCTTGGCCCATGTCGCGTCTTGCGTGCAGGCGTACTCGTCCACCACGCGCATGACCCTGCGCGCTTTGTCTTCGTCGCCCAATGCCTTGTGCGCTTGTGAGTTCAACCTCCCTTCGCACATCATGCGAAGCGCCGTGCTGGAGAAGTTGACACCTCCGCCGGGAAAGACGACGCCGAGCCCAGATGCTCCGTCGCAGCCGTTTGACGTGTTGATGTAGCTGTTGCCCATCGCCGGAGCCTGCTGCGGCATTCCACTGTAGTCGTGCTGGACGAATGCTGTGCTCGGTCCAGATGCTCCCGGAACCGTGAAGGCGAAGTTCATGGCGCCAACCGACGCGATGGCGGTGCCGCCTGCTGCGCTGCCACCAGTTCCGCCTTGCCCGCCAAGGCCACCAGAGCCTCCTGTGCCGCCGTTTCCGCCTTGGCCGCCCATACCGACGCCAACACCGATGCCGATCGCGCCAGCGGACGCTGCTGCGCTGCTTGATGCAGACGTCGACGCAGGCTTGGCCGGCTGAGTGACGTTTGTAGGCTTCTGCTTGCCACCTTCGTGGTTATGCTTGCCACCTTCGTTGCTGGTGGCGAATCCGGCTCCGGAAAGAGCGAAAAGCAGGATGATTGCTGCGAACTTCTTGGTCATGTCATTTCCTTGTGGTGGTTGAAAAAATGGTGGGGCTACTCACGCCAGGGTGGGGGAGGAAGGAGAGCAGCGCTTTCGCCCCGTGATCTTACTCGGACCTTTCGGCGTTTGCTTGTTTGCTGATGTGCTGGATAAGCGCCTCGCAGATTTCGAGGAACTGCGTTTCGCTATACAGCTTCGCATTCTTGTCGTGCCCGACCGGACGAAAGCCAAGAGACTCGACAAACTCCGCGGTCATGGTGAAGCCAAGGCGGGCGCAAATTGTGCCGAGCTTGATGCGCTTGATCTCCGAGATTGAGTCAATGAGCCTGCTTGCAGAGGCGCCAAGGCCGATTCTCCTTGAATCATTGGCGCGACAGGGCTCTGGCGCTTTCGTGGTTTCCGTAGCTACCGGAGCCGGCGCCATGATCTTGGCGACTGCCTCTGCGTTCGCCCGCGCTACTTCTTCTGCGCGGATCTTCTCGCGCTCTGCGGCAAGCAGGTTGTCGTCGGCCTCCTTCTTTTTCGCAATACGCGCGTCGACCAGCGCGGCGAAGTCGTCCGGCGCCTTGGCGCATACCTGGGCGAAGTCAGGGAACAGAACAGCGGCGCTTTTTTCCTGCATCTGCTTCTGGTTGAATTCGATGCGGTCGGCGATCGCGCTGGCCTCGATCTTGGCGTTTGCCAAGGCTACCGACACCTTGTCTCGCATGGAATCGAGAGACTTCAAGCCTTTGGTGGCTTCGCCGAAAACGCTGCTGTCGATCTGGATGCACGTAAACCCGATGCGTGAATGCAGGTTTTGAACGTGGCCGACCAGTTCAACGCGCGCCGCATGAACAATCTCGCTCTTCCGGTTTTCCTTCTCGGCCTTCACCAGCTTTTCGAGTGCGAGGCGCTTGCCGCGCATTTGCTCTTTCAGAACATCGATGGTGCGGAACAGTTGGTCGATACTGGCTGTCTGCGCCAGGGCTTGATCCTTGACCAGATCCAGCCGCTTCTCGCCGTCGCCGAGAAACTTCACCATCTTGTCGGCGTTGACGAAATCGGCATCCGTTACCAGCTTCGTGTTGATCGCCTGGATGCGTGCGGTTACGGCGGTCGTGAATGAATCGAGGTTCGATGCCGTGACTTGGCCGACCAGTTGAACAGTCAGGGCCGGCAGGTCTTCGATGGTGTCGGCAACTACGGCCGGCTTGGCTTCGACGTGCTGGTAGTTGGCAACGTCTTCATCGAATTGATTCCACGTCGGGCGAATCTTGTCCTTGGCCTCGACGGTAGGGGTGTGCCAGCAATAGATGCACTTTTCTGGCGTCCCATCTGTGACCATGAACAGGATTCGCCCGAAGCCGAACACCAGGCCTTGCTGGTCAAGCTGACCGACGTGGGTTTCGGGAACTCTCCCGGTGATGGCGACGGCCGCGGCAAGATCCTCGTTCCATTGTTTGCACTCCCACCCTGTATCAAGGAGCATCGTTGCGCCGTCACAGCTTGCGCCGAGATAGCCGTCGTCTGACTTGGCGACGATCGGGAACAACTCTTCTCCGATGATCTCTTCGGCGATCGGCCGCGCCAGAGCCTCTATGCGATGCCCGTTCGGAAGGATCTTCTCTTCCACATAGGGAGAGAACTCGCGCGCGATTCCGGTTGCGGCTTCCCGAACAAGATCAGACCGGCTGAATTTCTTGCTCAAGCCTTGCGCCGAAGGGTAGTCGCTGGCGTTGCGCGTGGTCTTGCGGCTTGCCATCCATTCCGGAGAACCCTGTTGAAAGTTAAGTTCGATCATGCTGCGCTCCCTTGTTCAAAATCACGGACGAAATCGCCGTCGATCACGCCGTCGTTGTCGATGTGCGCCGGCTTGCTGATCGCTGCCTTCTGTTCTTCTGACAGCGTGTATTTCGTGGAAGACCGGGCAATGATCTGGTCGGCCGTTGCCCTGCCGCTGGCAATGGCATCGCGCCATGCGCTCAGGTTCTTCTCGAAGTCCGCTGCCGGGTATGGCGGAAGCTCGGCAGGCTCGGCCCTGGTCGGCGTGTGACTGACGACTTCGGCAGATCCCATGTCGATTTCTTTGCCTTCCATTTCATCGGCAGTGGGCTGGCTACCAACTTCCGGGAAGCCCTTTCGCAACGCCTGGGCTTCTGCGCACTTGGCAAGCTGCGCGTAGGGACGGCGCTTCCACATGGCGTTCGGTGCGTCGTTGTCGCGGCCGGCCGTGGCGTAGTTTTCCTTCCATCGCTCGACCGCCGAGAAATCGACAATCTGCCCGCTCGGCATCAGGCGCTTGACCGTAACGCGGCACCACTCTGGATAGGTGATGCTGACTCCGTTCAGCACTTCGTTCTTGTCCGGGCCGAACTCAGGCTCGGACGTGCCGGCGTGCTGTCCAGTGCGGGACGCATCGGTGCGGTAGTCGTTGATGCCCGGCATGATGACATCGCGCCACTCATTGATGTCCCAACCCTTCTCGTTCTTCTTGCCGGTGGAAACCTGCATCGGGACGATGTGATACGGCTTCTTCAGCGGGTCTTTCCCGGACGCGCGGCAGGCTCCGATCACCAGCTTAATGCTCTCGATCTTGGCGCCCGGATAGACAGAGCTTTGCAGCACGTCGATCAACTCGGTTTCGTTCATGGAAAGCGCCGGCACGCTGGCCTGTTGCTTTGCTACTGCGAGATTGCTCATTCTTTTTCCCTTCCAAAGTGTTTTTCAATCTGCCGCTCTTTGCGCTGCTGGTCGGCGTGTTCGCATTCATCTGCGGAGTAGCACTCGTAGCACTGGCCGCGCTTGTAGGCATAGAACCTGCCGCACGTCTTGCACAGTCGCGGCTGCTTAAATGCCGGGTCTGAGTGGTCGAGGCTCATTTCAGCACTCCCGCAAGGCGAAGGACAAGGACGAGCACCACAAAACCACCGGCAACAGCGACCGACATGCGGAGAATCTTCGCCTTGAATTCCAGAAGCTCTTGGGCACGGCAGTTGTACTTGTCCATCACGCCATCCTCCAAGTAACCCGCTTGCCAGGCGGAAATGTCGCGTTGTACTCGGCCCGCAGGCGGGCCAGTTCCCTGCGGGCCACAATGCGGGCGACGATGATCTGGCCCCACATCGAGAGATCGTCAACAAGCGCCAGGCATTCTCCCTGCCCGTCGATGGTGACTTCAATGGAGCGGATCTGGTACAGCAGGATCGCTCGCCTGATGATGTTCAGAAGTGATTTCACGCCGATCTCCTTTCGTTATCCCACGCCTCTATATTGAGCCCTGTTTAGGGTTTCGTCAAGCCCTAAAACGGTGGTCATCTATGGATGTCCTGGATTCTTTTCTCGATTACTGGATCGTCAGATACTCCAGCCATCTTGCTCGTTGCTCTAGGGCGGCGTAACTTCCGAAGCGCTCTGTTCTCGATCTGCAGGATCCGTGAGCTGGTGACGCCAAATGAGAGCGCAACCTCGTCCAGCGCCATGTCGTGGTAGTACCGCATCCTGAGTACCTGCGCCTCCCGTTTTGAAAGCGTGTCCAGGATGTCAGACATGATCTGCGCCGACTCCTTCTTCTCGATGGCCGAGAAGTCCTGCAGGTAAGAAGGCTCGCTCCTGGGAAGTATGGCGACGACCTGCTCATGGCTCATTTCGGCTTCGCTGGTATTCCTGTCCAGCGGAATGAGTTGCTCTTCGCTCCACAGTTCTTCCGGAATTTTCCTGACGGCGAGGCACAGCGCTTCGGCTTGCGTCGTGAGAGCGCCGTTTTTCTGCATTGGGCTTTCCGTCAAGTTGATGAGATCGTTGATCGAGCTATATCTCAGCCCGTTGGCTTTGCACCACATCTGCCCAGGGGCTCCGCCAACATCTTCGATCGCCTTCAAGATCCGGTTATTCCGGACCTTGACCGTCACACGATAGTCTTTAGGGGTGGTCATGCCGAAATCTCCGAGCACTTAGCTTTGTTGATTGCAGCGATAGCCTGCCTGTTTGCGGCGGCAAGCTCGGCCTTGACTTCGATCAGCCGGCAAGCGTCACCCATCGTGTTATCGCGGCACTCTGCCGCAAAACTCAAGCGCTCAAGGGAAGCCAGTAGATCGGGCGCGGCGGCAGCAAGGCGCAGGCTGGCGGCAAGCTCTTCGCAGCAGACGACTCTGTTGTTACCTCCGGAGGCGATACTTTGGCCTTTGGCGTTTCTCAGAACGGTGCGGTCTGCTGACCACGGCCCAGGGGTATATTTCGCGTTCATGGTTACTCTCCAGTGGTTTCCGAGCACTTCACATTGATAAGGCTCTGCCAGTTGTCGCGGCCGTATGACCCGCCCTCGATGGGCGAGACGTTCCAGGCGTTGCCGGCGCGGTAGTCCTCGACCGTGGGCGCCGCGGCCGGAGCGTATTCCTCGGCAAGCTCCGCGATCGCCTTGCCGATCAAGGCGTCGGAGTAGTTCCGATCAGTGCTGACGTACTTGGCGTCACCGAACAGGCTGTTGAACGGGGTGTCGGCGTAAGTGTAAAGATCGTTGGATCCGTCGAAGTCGCCACCGCTGAACAGTTCGGCAAGTTGGCGAACCTGGTCGCTGGTCGGGCCGTCAATCCAACTTACGCGCATCGAGTTGCCACCCGAGAACCGGCTGATCGTTACCGAGAACTTGACACCAGGAAACTCGCGCTTGAGGATCTTGCGCAGGTTCTTGGCGGCTACTGCCGGCCCGTCGCCTTGTTCCAGGTAGGCATACGCGACTTTCAGCCTGGCAACTTCGGCGGAGAATGCTGCGCTTGCCGCATCTTCATCGGCTTTGGCTTTGGCTGCCACTATCGCCGCGTTCGCCAGGAGGCCGGCGATTTCATCGGCGCCCGCTATGCCCGGCATCACGAAGAACCGGCATCCTGGCCCACCGTCGAAGCTGTAGGCATCAACCGTTTTGTCGCGGCCGTCGTCCATCACGATTTGGTACGATGCTCCGAAAGCCTTTTCCTTGACCGCGACCACGACGCCAAGCCCACTGGCGTTTGCCATGTCCCCGGTGTAGCGCACGCGGGCGCCGACTTCGAGCTTGATCGGGACGATCGGTTTCATTCCGCGAACTTCGGCTACCACTTGCCAGCGCCCTTTTGCGATACGGTCTTGAACCAGGGCGATGACGGTATCCTCGTTTGCCGCGGTCAGGTAGGGGTTGCGTGCGTTGCCCATGTCATGCTCCTTTGTTGCTGTCGTAGTATTCGTTCATTGCCTGGCGCTCTTCGTCGTAGTCGTTGTCGAGGTCGCCGTGCTTGTTCATTTTGGACGGTACGTGATTGTCCGATACTGGATAGTCTCCCCTGTTTCTGGGATAAAAACCTCATCTATTTCAATACGCACCACTTCCGCGTCACCGCTGATGTCTTGCGACCATCCGCAGTGACCTCCACGGATGCGGCTGCCTACTTCTTCTTGCCATGTGTTGTTCATTTCGGTCATTTCGTTCTCCTGTTCATCCCACGACTTCATTCTAGACCCTTATCAGGGTTTGCGCAAGGAGTTCGTTGGGGTGCTGCATCCATGTGGCGAAAACGCAACATCGCCCAGGCGCACGGCCCGCAAAAGAAAACCCACAATGGGGTTGCGATGTCGAGAAAAGGCGATTATGATTCTCTCTATGAAAACGAACATCTACGATTTTGTAATCGCCAAGCTGGCGGAAGCCAAGGGCCACTGGACCGAGGTTGCCGTGGGATCGAAAATTTCAAAGCGGACGATCGAGAAGATCGCCAGGAAAGAAATCAAGAACCCCGGAATTCAGAACATCCAGGCGCTTGCCGACTACTTCAACAGCCTATCAAACTGATGTCGAACGGTTCCTCCATCCCCCTGCAAAAGCAGGGATTTTGCCTCCTTGAGCCTTCGGGCTCGGCGGTTTTTTTCTGATGGCATGAGCCATAGAACGTGAAGCGCAGGGAATGAACTTCAAAGACCAATACAAAAGCCCGCTATGGCAGAAGAAGCGTCTTGAGGCGCTGGAATATTACGGGTTTGAGTGCTCTGACTGCGGAACAGGATCAGAGCAGTTGCACGTTCACCACGTGCGTTACAAGAGGGATGTCAATATTTGGGACTATCCGGTTACAGAGCTTTCCGTGTTGTGTGCCAGTTGCCACGGAGAGTCACACAAAGCCAAGGACGACTTAAACAATCTTTTGCTTTCTCATGGCGCCGGGTTTGACAGATCAATAGTTGCAATTATCAGCGGGTATTCGTCATATATAGACGGGACTGATTATGATTTTGGATCACATCTTGACTGTGTGGGATATGGGGCTGGATACATAAGCAACTTAGAGGCCGACTACTTAATTAAGCTGACACGTATTTGCCCTTCATTGCTTCAGAAATTTATTGAGGAAAACTCATAAATGGCAAGAATAAGAACGATCAAGCCAGAGTTCCCGCACTCTGAAAGTATGGGCCGCGTGTCGCGTGACGCTCGCCTTTTATTTGTCCAACTATGGACCCTTTGCGATGATTCGGGTAGGACTCGCGGAAATTCGCGAATGCTCGCGAGCCTTCTTTTCCCCTATGACGACGATGCTCCGAAGCTGATCGACGGGTGGATGGAAGAGCTTGAGCGAGAGGCGTGCGTTGTTCGGTATTTTGCGGAAGATACAAATTACCTTCAAATCTGTAACTGGTTGAATCATCAGAAGATTGACAAACCTAGCCCGTCGAAAATACCACCGTTCGATGAATCCTCGCGAACATTCGCGAAGCCTCGCGAACTGTCGTCGGAGGATCAAGGATCAAGGATCAAGGATCAAGGAGTGGATCAAGGATCTATTGCGCCGGCTACCGCCGTCGCTCCCGCCGCAAAGAAGCCGCGAGTAGTGAAGATTGCCAAACCACTTCCAGACGGTTTCCAGCCGAATGCAGAAGGCGTTTCATACGCACTGTCGCGCAATGTTGATCTGGCGTCGGAACTGACTCCGTTCCGCAACTGGCACACAGCCAAAGGATCGTCCATGAAGGATTGGGATGCGGCATGGCGGACATGGTGCGACAAGGCGGTAGAGTTTGGCAGGGCTGGAACAAATCCGGCCGCCAGGCTGGCGCCGATCAACGGACGGCAGGCGGCAATTTCAAACTACGCGGCACAGGCTGCGGAAGCTAGGGCGCACATCGAGTTTCCCATCACTGAGCGCGACATCACCGGGGATGTAGTCCGTGTTACCTGATATAGCGAAAGCATTGCGCAAGCGCGACGTTTCCAAAGGAAATGTAGCTTGGTTCAAGCCGGGTGTCTCTCAGACGAAGACGCATGGAATGTCCAGGTCGAAGACATACAAGATTTGGTCCGGGATTATGTCTCGCTGCTACACGAAGAGCGCGACAGGTTTTGCAAATTACGGAGGCCGAGGGGTTAGCGTCTGCAACGATTGGCATCGGTTCGAGGGTTTTATTGAAGACATGGGCGAGTGCCCACACGGGCATTCGATAGACCGAATTGATGTCAATGGAAACTATGAGCCGGGTAATTGCAGATGGGCTAGCCGCAAGGAGCAAAACCGCAATCAGCGTGATCTCGTGATGATGACGCTAAACGGGAAGGCTCAGTGCATGTCAGCCTGGGCTGAAGAGCTTGGCATACCAGCCGGAACAATCAGGTCGCGCATTCTCTACGGATGGAGTGATGAGCGAACCCTGACAACGAAGCCGAGGGCGCACAAGGAGTACAGCAATGCAAAACGGTGACATGACGACGCGCCGGCCAAGCGGGACGCTCCCGGAATTGTGGATCGAAAAGTTGTTTCAGAAGTTCGAGGACTTCTACGGCGCCAAGTGGGCGGCGCAGTACGGCGATTTCCCGCGCGACCGGGTAAAGCGGACCTGGGCAGAAGAGCTTTCAGGGTTTGCTGACATGCCGGGAGCCATTGCTGGAGCGATCAGCGCGCAGAAGTCAAGCCCGTTTCCGCCTACCCTACCAGAATTCATAAATCTCTGTCGCGCAGCCGGACATCGTATCGGAAATTCAGTTCCGGCGCTGGAATACAAGCCGACCTCAGAAGATCTGGAACGCGCCAGCAAGGCAGCGGCAAGCGCCGTGGCTGCACTGAGGCCGAAGATTAGCGACGGCATTGACAAGCATTGGGCAACTCACCCTCGCTCTGCTGCGCACCTGTTTCTCATATTCGACGCAGCCAAGCGCGACGCGCGGTTCAAGACGTGCATCGAACAGATGGTTGGTGACGGTATATGCACCGCCGATGGCCGCCTGCTGAAAACCTACCGAGCAGGCGAGTTCGCATGAACGACCTATTCGACAGCATGGAAGAGGCGGTCACTGAGCGCGAAGCCATCATGCTCGCCGACGCCATACCGTTCGACGAAGAAAAGCGCCATGCGTGCGAAGTGTCGTGGGTGATGCGCACCATGTACCATGATGAACAGCGGACTGATGAATATTTCAAACTGGTCGAGAAGAAGCGCAACAAAGGGGCCGCCGACAAACTACGCCATACGTGCGACGTGTCTTGGGTAATGGACACCATTTACCCGGACGGAAAACGCGCAGCCGAACACTTCGTTCGTCTCGAAAAAAAGCGCGGAAAGGAAGCTACCGACAAGCTGCGCGAATCATGCAGAGAGAAATGGAAGACCTGGAAGATTGCTGACTCGATAGTGGGGCAGGCATGAGCCGCATTGAAACCATAGGTAACGCCACGCTCTACCTGGGCGATTGCCGCGACATCCTGCCGACGCTTCCGAAGGTTGATCTGGTGCTGACTGACCCGCCGTATGGGATTGGGGCGGACAAGGGCGCTGCCGTGGGCGGCACTAATGCCAGCGGGCGCTATGTGCGCAGGCCCAAGCAGTACGAGGGCGGATGGGACGCAGACAGGCCGACAGAGGACGAATTTGCAACCATCCTCGCCGCTGGCAAAGCCGCCGTGATTTGGGGGGGCAACTACTTCGCCGACCTGCTACCGCGAGGCGGGCGCTGGATGTTTTGGGACAAGCTGAACTCAATGCCGTCTTACTCGGACGGGGAGATTGCATGGACGAGCTTGAATGGGGTTGTCGTCAAAATGTTCAAGCAGTGCAACAACGGCCTTGCCTCGCTGCGCGACGGAGAACGATACCACCCGACACAGAAGCCCGTTTCGCTTATGGAGTGGTGCATAAATTTAGCCCCAAAAACCACGTCGACCGTAGCCGACCCGTTCGCCGGGTCTGGTACTACCGGAGTCGCATGTGTGCGAATGGGTAAGACGTTTTATGGGATCGAAAGAGAACCTAAATACTTCGACATTATGTGTGAGCGCATT